>ERZ795050.419-NODE-419-length-67351-cov-8.944856_pt1 | contig 67351 bp, 47 predicted proteins | sample MGYA00375134_ERZ795050 | MGnify/ENA primary metagenome ERZ795050 (study PRJEB30179, sample SAMN05720221) | activated sludge metagenome | isolation source: Anaerobic digester | place: Japan | collected 2015-05-26 ... | reverse complement strand
CGGGTCCCGGCAACTCCCGATAGCGCCCTCCAGGATTGCCCCCGGACCATGTTGCTGGGTGCCCTCTCGACCTCTTTTTAGCTCCAAATCCTGCAGATCAGCACAATTGTTTCCCTGCCCCTGCCCCTGCCCCTGCCCCTGTCCCTGGCCCTGTTCCTGGCCCTGATCCTGCCTCCCTTCTCCCTTCACCCTGCCCCTGCCCCTGGCCCTGTCCCTGGCCCTGTCCCTGGCCCTGTTCCTGGCCCTGATCCTGCCTCCCTTCTCCCTTCACACTTCCCCCTGCCCCTGCCACCGCCCCACAAATCCTGCAAGCCGGCGGGAATAATTTCGTGCCAATCTCGTTTAGTCTGGCGGTGCGTTTGGGTTTGATTTGACTAAACATGCAAATTGCCGCAAACTTCTGCGGCGTTGCTAGACCTGTGGAGGGAAGGATGAAATTTCGTAACTTTACTATTTTACTGACTTCTTTGGCGTTTGTTGCTGTTGCTCTGCCGGCAAACGCTCAGACTGTAAAAATTGGGCTTGTCGATGTTCAAAGGGCCGTTATTACGGTTAAGGATGGCGTTGCTGTTAAGGGCAAACTTGAGCGTCTTTTGAAACAAAAGCAAAATGAATTCGATAAGATGCAGGAAGACGTCAAAAAGCTGAAAGACGAACTTGAAACCCAGATGTCAACTATGCGTGAAGAGCTGCGTCGCCAAAAGATGCAGGAATACCAAAAGAAAATGGTTGAGCTGCAAGAATACTATATGGGCAACCAGCAAGAGCTTGCCGCAAAGGAAGCTGAGTTGACCGCACCAATCCTGGAACGGCTGGAAAAGATTTTGATTAAGCTTGGTAAAGACGAGGGATTCACCGTCATATTGAACTCCAGCGCCGCTTTGTATAACAGCGGAGCAATAGACCTGACCGACCGCCTGATCAAGCTCTACGATTCAGGTGCTGGTAAATAGCGCCCCCAATAGTCCGCAACTGAGGCCTGTCAATGCGCCAATCTGGCATGTTCAAGCAGATGCTGTCGAATCTGTCCCCTGTGGTTCGCGCTTTCTTGATGCTTATTTTGGGGATACACATAGTTGTCTTGATCACAAGTTTGATAAGTGCCAGCGCGTCTGACTTTATCTATTTAAACTTTGGCCTGATTCCGAGCACGGTTTTGACTCATCCTTGGACTGTGTTGACATCAGTAGTGCTCCATGAACGAAATGGCCTTTTGCACCTGCTGTTTAATGGGTTAGCGCTTTTGTCACTTGGCCCTTGGGTTGAACGTGGGCTTGGGCAAAAGCGTTTTGTGACCTTAATGCTGATTTCTGCCTTGTCCGGCTCTGTTCTTTTCATAATTGTCCAGTTCCTCAAGGGAACCCCAGGAACTATGGTGATTGGTGCCTCCGGAGCTGTCATCGGCGTTTTGACGGCATTCGCCCTGATGTTTCCCGAGGCAGAGCTCCAACTTTTCGGTTTAACTCCGCTAAAAGCCAAAAACCTGATTTGGCTTATCATTGGCATAGATATCATTGTGACCATTTTGGGGGCCGGGATTGCTTCGTCGGCCCATTTTGGCGGTTTGCTTGGCGCGTTTGCATACATAAAGCGCCCCTGGAGACCGCAATACATCGCCGATGTGCGTAGGCGGCTGGAACGTTTAAAATCGAGGTTATGATGGCGGCCAGACTGGCACCGTTTATTGTTGTAGCGGTATCGGCTATTGCCAGCTATCTCCCTGTATTTACAAATGAATTCGCCTGGGATGACGGCTACATAGTCCTTTTAAACAAAGATATCCAAAGCCTTTCAAACATCCCTGCCATTTTCACAAGGCCGTGGGCCGGCGCAGTTGAATATGGCTTGGGGCAAGCCCAAAATCAGCCATATTTTCGACCAGTTGCAGAAGCAAGCATGGCCATAGACTGGGCAATTGGACAAGGCCCAAACCCTGTCATTTTCCACACCACGAATCTGCTGATCCACGTAATCTCAGCCTTGTTTTTGCTTGTCTGGTTGCGAAGGATGCAACAAAGCCACGACAAAGAAGGCACCCCAAACACGTGGTTGGCAGTCGCAGTCACGCTATTTTGGGCGATTCATCCCGTTCATACCGAGGCAGTCAATCTAGTTACTTACCGCACTACCCTGCTGTCAGGCCTGTCAACCATCACAGTTTTGATGCTGCTGACTAAACCTGGGTGGTGGCGAATCGTTGTGGCCTCTTTGGCTTTTATACTTGGTTTGTTGGCCAAGGAAGTAACCTTGGTGACCCCTGCTTTGCTTCTAGTCACTGACATCTTCACAAAAAACTTCAATAAATTTCGTATACTACAAATCTACCTGCCGCTTGCCATCATTTCGATTTTATATCTTGGTCTGCGACAGATTATGACCGGACCAGGGATGTACGACTTTTTCGATGGGATGACCGGGTTCCAAAGATTCGCAATGATCTTCAGGGTTTTTTATCTTTACATCCGGCTTGTCATCCTACCCTTCCCTCTCTGCCCCTTTTATGACTGGAGCATTTTGGGAATCCCAACTTCACTGCTGGAACCAGACATATTTGCTGGCTTATTACTGATGCTCGCAGTGGTCATTGTACTTTGCTTAAAGCGCCTGCCCGTCTTGGCGCATGGGCTAACGTTCTTTCTTGTTGCGCTGCTACCTGTTTCTCACATCATCCCCTTTTTTGATGCAGCTGGAGAGCGCTTTTTGTACGTGCCCTTGATGGGAATAGCCTTGGCACTGCTTGCTTTAGGCAAACTTAGGGCATCTAAAAGAGCCAAAACCATTTTGGCGCTGGTCGTGTTGGTGGCATACGCGCTTTTAACCTTTCACAGGTCGACCGAGTGGCATGATAGTGAAACGGTGCTAAAGGCGCTTGTCCGTGATTTCCCCATCTCTGTATCTGCAAATCTTGGACTTGGTCAATTGCTAACAGACGCCGACCGCAGCGATGAAGCCATCCCCTATTTTGAAGCAGTCACAAAACTGGCGCCAAGCCTCGCTGTTGGCCATGGGATGCTGGCAGTAGCAGTTGCACGTACTGGAGATTACGAAAGGGCGCGTTCAATTTTGATTAAGGCGCCACCACCTGAAGCACAGCTCCCTTCGGCGGTTCAGATCGCCAGAGATGAACTGGCTAAATCCAACCAGCAAGCAATCCTGAGGGCGCTTGGTCTTTAAGACTTATCCAAAATGGGTGATTGTTGAACAGGCTGAAACCAGCTTTTAAGGCATTGGCTCAACTTCCACGCCTTTGACTACGCAGGCACTTCCAATAGCACCCATGCACCAATCAGTTGATTTACCGTCTTCTCTGATGATGGAAAACACCCTGTTAATCCAATCAGGAATGAAAAACGTACCAAGGCCATTATTGTCTGGAGGCATGCACTGGGCCATATGAGGCTCCCAGGACGTCGGCCTACAATCTTCGCCTCTCATCAATGCCTCAGAATCTATGAAGTCAACCAAAACATCCAATAGAGGCGAAAAGTTTTCTTCGCTGAACTCTTCCATTGCGTCGGCCATGCCAGGTATCAAAGCTGCCAATTCGGGGTCCAAATCAGGGCTAATCAAACGCTCGTGGACTACTGGATAAAACCAGTCTCCAGGATTGACAGTCAATGACACTGTGGTTTCAAAATCATTAGAGTCTGCGAAATCCTCGTGGACCACAGCCCCAAGCTCCACATCAGCAAGTGCCTCGTCTGTATCGACGCCAACTCCTCGAATCAGCCTAACGCGTGCCCCCTGTGCACGTCGAACTCGAATTGTGACCTCTAATGTAGCCTCGGCCTCTTCACCAATGTTGATTTGATCACCCATTGCATAGGTCTCGTCTTGATTTTTCACAGTCATCTCAACTGTTGCAGCCACTGGAGTCCTGGAAACAAAAGTGTGACGAGCGCGTATCCCGTCCTTGATTCCGGCGATGTCTTCAGACTCGGTCTTAATCCAAGTAGTTGGAAAGCCGACGGGAAGAACCAAATGTCGGTCACTTCCTGCAACAACAGCAACATGCAGCCCTCTAGTCAACTGGGCTTCATAAAAACGCAAAGCGGCGGCATTGCCGCCCCCTCCCTCGGAAGAATACTCCAAAGCCTTTTTGAAGATAGGACTGGCTGGAGCATAGCGTTGCTCCCAGGCGTCCAACTTCTCCAATGGATAAGCGGTAGCCAGCATACCCCAGCCAACGTTGATGATCTCCATTGCATCATGATCACGCACATCCCAGGGGAACGGAATATTAATCAGCATCGGGTGATTAATCGAAAACAGGGCGCCTTGGGCATGAGCAAGACCTGGAGCCGCCTGATAGACCTCTGGCGTAGCCCCAACACCTTCAATCTCATGTGGCACGAACTCTTCCAAATCAAAGATATTACCGTGTCCAGGCTTACCAAACTCCATGCCACGAATCACAATTACCGAATCGCTGTGAAAATCGGGGTCAAAGTTATGCAAGACGGTACGATGGTCGGTAATTGAAATGAAATCAATGTGATTTCCAACGTACTCAGGATGGTAGTCTAAAAACAACTCGGTCTGAAAATACTCAGCCAGCGCGATTACCACAGCAACGGGGTCTTCTCCATCGCTGTACGTGGTATGCATGTGTAAATCGCCCCTCAACCAACCATCATCACGCATTGGCAAGGCAGGATCTGGTTCAGGCTCGACTACCTCTGTTGTGTCTTCAGGCGGCACATCATCTGTGTCTGCGGTGTCTGCAGCATCATCTGCGACCTCTTCAGTGTCGCCAGGATCTTCATCATCTGCGACCTCTTCAGTGTCGGTGATGTCTTCTGCCACCTCTGCGGTGTCTGCGACGTCATTTACATCGCCAAGCTCGAAGTGACCAATGTCATCTGGAATCTCTTTACTTTCGTCACCACAAGCCACCAAAAGACTTGTCAGTGCAACAAATGTGGTGACACGAAATACGGCTTTTAGCATGCTCGCTCCCAAAAAGTTACAAGCCGTGGTGATTCTACCAAAAATAATGCTGAGCAACATTGATGATTAATAAGGCGGTGAATCGTGGGAACTACAATTTGCAGTTGCCAAAACACCGCCAGAACCGAAGGTTTGACTCTTTATCGTTAGCGGATAAACTTGATGCTAATTGAAAGCCAAATCATTTGATGGCTGTCGATAGGAGGCACATGAACCGCTTACTTAGTGTTTTTGCTGTGTTATTTATGGTGCTCTCGGTTGCGACTGGCTGTTCAACCATGCGTTCAGTCAGAGGCATTTCCGTGCCAGAGTCAAAACTGAAAGGCAGACACCCTAGAGTGGCAATTCAGGTAGTCGTAGATTCGAGGGTGCTTACAAACATCAACTGTGGAGACACCTCGAAAGAATCTGATGAAACAAACATGCAAAGAAAGATTGCGTGCAAAAAGACTTACAACAAAGGTTTGCCCAGAGGATATGTGTTATTGCCTAAAAACCAGTCAGTTGAAGGCATAGTGCAGCAACTTTTGGAAAAGGCTTTGAGAGACTCAGGTTTTAAAGTAGTCGACATTGAATCAGCTGGGGCGACCACTTGGGTGCTTGATGTGATAATTGATCGCTTCTGGACAACATATCGCCCAGAGGACGGCAGATCGCTGGAAGCGTGGCTGGATGTCGAGGTGATGGCAAATAGGGGGAAACGCAGTCAACAGTTCTCGATAGGCGGTTTTGGCAAGGTCGAATCTTCAGTTATTAGTGAAAGGCATTGGCAAAAAGTCTACGCGCTTACTTTTGAAACCTTTTTAAAGCAGGCTCAGTCAGCTTTGCAGACCAATCTCAGTAACAAATAGCCCTACCCCATTCACTTGGATTTGGGCCCATTTCCAACACTAGCTTCCCACCACGAGCGATTATCGCGTGCTCCAGTTCCGGGACATCTAGCGGCTCGCCATCTAAAACGGCCGACTGGATGAATCGGTTTTCCGCCGTGTAATTGTTGGCAATAATCTCAAATTTCCGGGACGTTCCATCAGGGTCGATGTATAACTCGATGCGCTTGAATTGTGGCGCATTCATGATGTAGGTATCCCCTCCAGGGGTCACCGGATAAAAGCCTAGCAAAGCGAAAATCAACCAAGCAGATGTTGAGCCAGCATCATCATTTCCAGGCAGGCCGTTGGATTCAAGATGAAAATGGTTGCCGACTAATTTTGCAACTAAGTCCTGCGTTTTACTGGCCTTTCCAATAAACGAGTAAAGCCAAGGGACATGAAAATCAGGCTGATTAGTGACGTCAAAGTGACCATCGCTAAAGAACTCGTCAAGCTTTGCCTCGAACTTATCATTGCCTCCAATAAGATCTACAAGGCCGCAGATGTCATGTGGAACTGACCAGGTGTATTTCCATGAATCAGCCTCACAAAAACCATCTGGTGACGTGGGACTGAAGTTCTTCAGCCACGACCCATCACGATATTTTGGCACCATGAAACCATACTCATCGTTAAAGTGATTAGCGTAGTTTTTTGAGCGCTTATAAAAGAAATCAGCCCAATCCTTTTTGTTTTGCTTTTCGGCAAAACGTGCTACACACCAGTCGTTATGAGCATGTTCCAATGTCATTGACGCAGACTGGTCGACATCACAATCCATGGACACAAAACCGCGTTCGACATAGTCAGGCGGCGTACCTCGATTAAAGTAGCCACACATTCCGTCAGGCGCAGGATTTTCTGAATCCTCCATCGAACCCTTCAACATCCCTTCCCAAGCTGTGTCGATATTAAACTTGTCAAACCCCCTCAAAAATGAATTCGCGATGATGCAAAATTGGGGATTTGCAGTCATAACCCTTGAATCTCCAACCGCATTCCAGGTGCATTTTTGCATCCAACCACCAGCCTCATAGGTGTGGACAATTGATTGGGCTATATCCGAATTCACCTCAGGTTCGATAAGCGTAAACCACGGATGGGAAGTACGATAAGTGTCCCACATACACCAGTCGTCAGTGTAATAGCGCCACCCCTGGGTCTGGTAGGTCTGGCCTTTTCCATCGGCTCCTGAAAAGAATCCAGTACCTTCAGTGTAGTCAGCAGGTGCCAGTAACGAATGGTAAACAGCGGTGTAAAGGCGGTCTATATCTTCATCAGAGTCAGATTCAACCCTTACCCTTGACAGCAGGCGGTTCCATTGATGCTTGGTCTCGGCTTGCACCTGTTCGAAGGTCTTATCTGTGATGACCTCGCGATTAAGGCGGGCCTGTTCTACGGAGATGTACGAAATCCCAACTCTGGCCTCAACGACATCGCCGTCCTCGGTTGAAAAGCTCAGAAATGCACCAGTGTCTCTTTTTGGGTTGAATTTAGTAACAGTGAAACTGCGATCAAGTTTGATTGAGTAGTAAACAGTTGATATTCCAGTTCCAGGATCCACCATATCAGCAACTATTGCGACTAACGGATTGGTTTGGTAACGGGAAAAGCCTTCAACTAGGGTGTCACTGACGACCTTCATCTCCGCCTCCTGCCATGCGCCCAGGGAGGAGACAAGGTCAAGCACCATGCCTGCATTTTCGGCAGCTGGGAATGTCCAGCGGTGAAGTCCCACCAAGCGCGATGCGGTCACTTCAACATCAATTCCGTACGTATCAAGCCTCACTTGGTAGAGATGCGGTTTGGCGACCTCGTTGTCATGTGAAAAGGTCGACGTCCAGCCGGTCAAGTTGGGCTCCGGAGTACCGGTAAAGGGCATCACGAGGATCCTGTTGTAGCCATTCCCGGAACCACCTGGTCCTTCCAGATGAGAGTGGACAAATCCTTGGATAGTATCGCTGTTGTAGCTGTAGCCAGAAACACCGCCGCTATCAATCCGGTTATTTGGCCCGACCTTCACCATCCCTCTGGGCCATGAGGCGCCAATAAACACGTTTCCTTCACCAGAAGTCCCAACGGTAGGCCGCACGCGATCCACCAAGTCCACAACTTCCATTTCCACGATTTCTGGTACGAAAGTGTCTATTTCGACTTCTTCGCCGGTGTCCTCAGGTAAAGCCTGATCTGGGTCGATATCTTGGAAGGCGTCTTGAGAAGGGTCTTGGGAAGGGTCTTGGATTGCATCACTTGGGTCATCGTCCTTTTGACAAGACGCTACTGAAAAAACGGCAATTAAGGCTAGGGCTAAAACAGCACGCATAACACTCCTCCTGGGGCTCCAAGGCAACTTGGGTAAGGATAATGGTTTAGCCTAAGCTGCGCCAGAGCCAAGTTTTGGCAAATCAAGTCCATCGAAAAAACTTGACAGCCAGATAAAAGAAAACTGCGCCGCCGATGCTTAAAATGGCAAACGGCCCTATCACTTGAGCAGTCCCAGCACCCTCATTAATAATGGCCCTCATCGCATCCAGCAAGATTGTCAGGGGTAACGCTTTGATAAGAGGGTGAAGCCAACCCGGAAAGTTGGAGTACGCAAAGAAAACGCCGGATAAAAGCCACATAGGCAGCATTACCAGGTTTATCAATCCAGAAACCGTCTCGGTGTTGTTGGTGCGGCTGGCGATAAACATAGCCAACCCTGCAAACGCCATGGCACCAGCAATAGTCACCGCGCTTAACCACAACAAAGAGCCTTGTATTTGCACATCAAACACGAAAACGGCAAATAGCATCAGGATGATGACCTCTGAAAGCAGGAAGACGAGGCGGGCCAAGATAAAGGACAGCAGATAGTCACCATGCCTCATGGGCGTTGCAGATAAAAGCTTTAAAACTCGCCGTTTTCTGGCTTCAACGATGTTGTAGCCAATACCCCACATACTGGAACTGACTATATTCATTCCGATTAAGCCGGGGATTAAAAAATCGATGTATCTTGAGCCTCTGGCTTGCACAAGCTGGTCCTTGGTTGGCACTGCGTCACGCCTGCCGGCGGCTCGCTGCAGCAAGTCATCAACCTTGCGTTTGGCCGCCATGGCGTCTGGATGAGTCGGATCAAAACGGTAGACTAGCTGCTCTTCGCCGCCTATTTCCAACAACATGCCACCACCCAGCCATGATGCGTTTTCCGAAGCTACGGTTTTTACGATTAGGCCAGGATCGGCCGATAAAATCGCCACGCGCTCGGCTGCAAAGGGGCCGTCGACAACTGCCACAGGGATGGCCTTACCAGACCCATCCTTGAATGCAAGTCCCAAGGCTAGGGCCATCAGAATTGGGAAACCATAAGTCCAAAACAAGGCGGAAGGTTCGCGATAAAATTCGCGAATTCTGGCCAAGAAGAGCTGGGCGAGTGGATTCATGAGTCACCTCGCAAGGCTCGCCCAGTCAAGGAAATGAAGACATCTTCCAGTGAAGCTTGACGTGTTGCCAGGTGGGTCAACGTTGCGCCTTTGGCTCTTAAGGCGTCGATTAGGGCTGGAACAGTCTCGTTTTGAGCTGTGACCGACAGGCGCCAACGCTTATCAAACGAGCTGACGGTTGAGACACCTTTAAGCGATTTACAAAACGCCTCGTCCATCTTGATGCTGGATTCAAATTCCACCACTTGGGAACCACCCAAAGTACCGATCAAATGCTGTGGAGTCCCTTCAGCAATGATTTTGCCGTGGTCAATGATTGCCACGCGGTCACAAAGCTGCTCGGCCTCGTCCATGTAATGCGTAGTCAGGATGCAAGAACGCCCTTTAGATTTAAAATCCAAGACCACGTCCCACAAGCGCCGCCTTGATTGAGGGTCAAGGCCAGTTGTTGGTTCATCCAAAAACAGAAGCTCAGGATCACCAACCAAGGCACACGCAATGGCCAAGCGCTGCCTGAGCCCTCCGGACAATCTAACCGCCCAGGTATCCTGCTTTTCTTCAAGCCCAACCAGCTCAATCACCTGCTTGGGGGAACGCCCTTTGGCAAAAAAGCTTCTAAACAGGGTCACCGTTTCAAGTACCGTCAGGCGGTCCGCCAGATAGGTTTCTTGCAGGGCTATCCCAAGGCGTTGACGCAGTTTGCGCCCATCCGCCCAAGTGCGGCCAAGGATTTCCACCTGCCCTTCATCATATGGCAGTATACCTTCCAGGATTTCGACAGTGGTTGTTTTTCCAGCGCCGTTTGGCCCCAAAAGCCCAAAGCACTCGCCCTGAACGACATCAAGGTCAAGCCCGTTTACAGCAATCAGGCTTTTGTAACGTTTTACCAGCCCACGTACACGGACGGCTGAAGGTTTAGTATCCAAGCCCTTCCTCTAGGCGAAAACCACAGCAAAACATATACAGTCCAAGCAAAAATGGAAGGGGCAGAAGCATATGTGGATAAATATGTTTGATTCTGGAGCTCAACCTAAATAGACTTCGACGGTGGTTATTTTTTGGGGCAGGCACCCCAAAGGAGGCATTAGATGCAAAGATTTTATTTCGGAATAGCCATTATGGCCGCTATGGTGATGGTCGCCTGTGGCTCACCTAGTGATGAGCCTGATCCTGGTGATAAGGATGTTCCTTCCCTGGACTTGGACTATGAGGATGATGCGGTAACACCAGATTCCCAGCAAGATCCTGGAACGCCTGACGAGGAATTACCCCCTGTTGAGGACAAGCCTGTCAAAATCGAGTTTTTGATCGATGCGACCTTCCCTCAAAGGGTACCAGCTGGCCAGCCCTATAGTTTTTGGGCCAAAGTCACCAACACTGCAGATGGAAGCCCAGCTGTCGGCAAACAGGTCGGCTATGAGATCACTGGGATGTGGTCACTGGACGGAGAGGAGATTCTTACATCCGACGCCAACCTAGAGTACCCACAGGTCAATGTTGGTCCGGATGGCTTGGTCGAAAACATCTTCAACGCTGGAACCAGCCTTGATGTCAGGTACATCGTGGAATTGACAGCTGAGGACGCCGCTCCAGCCAAAATCGAGATCGTCACAATTGAGATGGACTGTGGCTGTTTGGTGGTAACCCTTGGTTATCAGGGAACTCCAGGACCCAGCGCCTCATATCAGGTGTATGCGATTCCAAATACCTACAAATGCGCAGATTTGACGCCTACAACGCCTTTGACTCAGGTGCTGGCAACAGCCCAAGGCCTTGATATTGATGCCCCAATTGAGTTCCAATGCCCACCAATCAATAAAACCGTGACGCTGGTAGCAAAGGGAATAGATGGTTGTGCTTTTGGCTTTGCTTGTAAGGATGATGTTGTCATAACCGACAAAAAAGCCACTGAAACAGAGCGCTGTCCCAATACCGCAAGTATTGGATTACATGCAATTCCAATGGGTCTTGTGGCGACTTTGAATGGGTCGCACAGGCTTGATGTTGCAGGTTTGTTTAAGGCCTGTGATGGTGTAACCCCTGCAAATGATTGCGCTAACCCTGCGACCTTTGCAGACACGGCTTGTTGTTACCTGCGCCTAGTGGAAGACACTTTTGCATTGGGTGGCGATGCTTTCAAGACTGCATTTTCAAGTCAGGTTGAATCGCTTCTGGGTAGCGCAGCCAACAAGGCAACCATCTTGAGCGCGGTTGAAGGGATAGTCGATGGCAAGCTGGCTGGTGGCAAGGCCGCCTGGGCTTCAAAATACACTAAGGTCTCGACCGCCGTAGTTAATGCCCTGCGCTCCATTAACATGACTTCAGTGCTCAATCTTGAGGAAAAAGTTGGAGACAAGATTCCAGGTTCTTTTACATGGCAGACCTACAACCCGCTGTATTGGAAGGCTGGATGTGACCCAGAGGATCCCCAGTATTTTGCCTGTGGAAAGCTGGTTCTGGAAATGAGCGAATTTGGCGATGTTGATTACGCGCCAACTATCGAAGAGACGGCCTTCGAGGCGACACTTGCTGCTGGTAACCGGATCATTTTTGAAGACCACGACGTCGGCTTGAATCTTGGCCGTTTGGTGGTGTTTTTCGCCTCTGATGTGGCCGCCCGCATTTACACTGGCGGACAGATTAAGGACGGAAAACTGCGAGGTTCTGGTTCAAGGTCGGTTGAGCATGCGGCGGCTGAGCAGTTTAATTGCACTGAAATAGTTGCGGCGATTCAAGAGCAGGTTACTGGATGGCCAGAGACGGTTACACAGGAAGACTTCGATGCGCTGTGTGTTGATACTGGGACTGCTTTGATGGCCCCCCTTGCGACCATTCGCACAAAGCTTATCGCACCCATGTTTTTCAGGCTTCGCGCCAGTGGTTCATATACCGATTCAAACTGTGACAAAGTAGTTGACAAGATTCATCAATACGAAGGCACTGATTACTATACCGGAGCCTTCCATTGGTCCGGTTCTGCAGCAGGGGAAGTTTCTGGTTCTATGACTGCTGTTGGAAAGTGAGTCACTGGGTGGCACTATAAAATGCCGCTATCTTTAACCAGCAAATAATCGCCAAGCACCAAAAAATCCATATCGGTTGTTAAGTAGCATTTCACGGCGTCTGCTGGCGAGTTTACAATTGGCTCACCACGAATATTGAACGAAGTGTTTAACACCAAAGGAGTGCCTGTTTCGCGTCTGAAGCTGTCGATCAAGTGATAATAATTGGGATTATCCTTTTGGGTGACCGACTGGACACGCGCCCCACCGTCCACGTGGGTCACTGCCGCTGCTTCGTCAAGCTTATTAGGTCTGGTTGGAAAGACCCGCAGCATAAAAGGCGAAAAATCGGCGCCTGGTCCAAAGTATTCGACTGCGTGCTCAGCCATCACTGACGGGGCAAATGGGCGAAATCCTTCGCGAAACTTCACCCTAGCATTTACCCTGTCTTTCATCTCAGCCCCTCTTGGATCGGCCAATGTTGAACGGTTTCCAAGGGCCCTTGGGCCAAATTCCGCCTTACCCTGATAAACACTGCCGATGAACCCTTTCGCCAGCAGGGCGCCGGCAATACCATAGGGATCATCAGGAGTTAGATACGAGATGCCGCCCTTTTCCAGGGTATCCTTGATCTGCGCGTTGCCGTGACATGGCCCCAAGTATTCTAAAAGCAACTCTGGCTTGCCTCTTGGAACACCTTCCAAGGTGTGCGTCACATATAGAGCGGCGCCAAGCCCGGCCCCAGCATCACTTGAGGCTGGCTGGAAGTAATAATTGTCAAAAAGCCCTGTTTGCAGCAGCTTTCCATTGGCAGAACAGTTCAGTGTGACGCCTCCAGACATACAAAAGGTGTCTAGGCCGGTTAGTGCCTTGGCCTTTTTGGCTAGGTGGATAATCGCCTCTTCAAATACCGCCTGCATGCTTGCCGCAAGGTCCTCATGACGCTTGGTAATGGTGCTTTCTGGCATCCTAGGCTCGCCCAATAAGGCAACCATTTTGTCGCTGTACCTTTGCGGCCGTTCGATATAAAAGTTGAAATAGCTTAAATCCAGCTCGAAGCCATCTGATGTCAGCTTCAGCATCTTCCTGAATTCATTGGCATAAATGGGCTCACCATAAGAGGCCAGCCCCATCAGTTTTCCCTCGCCTGAATTTGGAGAAAAGCCCAGATACTGGGTAATCGCGGCGTAGAAAGAACCCAATGAATGTGGGAATTCCTGGGTCCAAAGGCGTTTAAAACTGGTACCTTCCGCTTGCCAAATAACGGTGGAGTCCCTTTCACCATAACCATCAACTGTAAGAATAGCCGCCTTTTCAAAAGGAGACGTAAACAACGCCCCAGCCGCGTGTGCCAGATGATGCGTCACATAGACGATTCTAAGCTTCTTGCCGCCAGCCAAGTGAAAGACCTGCTCTGTAAGCTCAGGCTTGCCAATTCTGGGCAGCAGGTTATTTGGCACATCGTACAAAAACTCCATGTGGTGCCTTGGTACTGAAGAATTGCGCCACGATGGCGAAGATGCATGAATCCCAGGATTCCAAAAAAAGGCAACAGTTTCCAAATCTTCAAAAGAAATGCCACCAGCTTTAAGGGCGGCTTCCAGCGATTTTTGGGGAAAACTGGCGTCATGCTTTTTCCTGGAATAGCGTTCTTCCTGGACTGCGAAGATGGTTTTACCATCAACGACCATCGAGGCCGCGGCATCATTACTAAAATTCAGGCCAAGGACTTTCATTTAAGCGCTCCCAAAAGGCGGCGAATTTTACCATGGTTTGAAGCGGGTCTGGGGAGCATTTTGGTGGACGAATTAGAGGTCAGATGGTGGTGAGTTGCGAACGCACTACGAGCGAATTAAATAGCAACCATGGAACCAACCAAGGAAAGCGAAGAAATAGTGTCGCCCACGCCCACCAAAGTTAGCGGCTTATCAACCAAAATCGTTGGTAAAGCCACGACGTCGAACGCTGGCCCCAACCATATTCCCGGTTTTACCTGCCTAAAGTCAGGCCCCAGAACTTTGGCCAACCTTTCAAGTTCGTCCAAGCCGCGCTGAGCAACAGACATGCCTGCAGCCCTAAGCAGGTCTTCTTTAACGTTCAGGCTACCGCCCAAGGCCTTACTTGCAGCCACCACAGAGGCCAAGGCCATGCCACCTTGAGCATCCTCAGGCTTTATGGCCGCGTCTTTTGCCAACAAGGTCACGTATAAGCCAAACATATGAAGCTGAACCCGTTTAACGCCGGTGTGCTTCATGATTGTTTGAATCCCAGCAAACAAATTGGCCGAGTTTGGTTCAGCAGAGCACTTTTTCGCAAGTTCTGGGTCCAGCAATTCCAGCAGGTCGATGGTCTCTCTTTCATTCAGACCAATGCTAAAAACGTTCGTTGAATCCAGCAGATAGCGGCGAATTACCAAGTCAGATGTCGAGGCAAATTCCAGGTGCACAAGTGGGTTTTTGCCATCCGGTGCACCGCTCCCATTTTGCGCTACCACACCCTCCTTCTGCGCTGCTCCACCCCAAGACGCAATTTTTGTAAAGGTTTCATCAATTTTGGCGGTCCCAGAGCCACCATCCGCAAGCGTCTGGGACAGCAGGTGATAGCCAGACAAAAATATCAGGTCGCAAGGCAGATTTTTAGCCGCCTGGTCAAAATTGGCATCAACGGTCATTGCAAAATTCATTGGATCGTAGGTTGCGATGAACCGATTTGATTTGGGGCAAACAAACTCCTTGCCATCAAAAACCAGCTTATCGCCGCGGTCAAATTCCAAAATCCAGTGAATCATCTCGCCATCACTTTCTCTGGAGATCGAGTAAGCCCTTGTCAGCTGGCCGTCAGAGTCAGTAGTACGCAGATTATCCAGGTCCAAGAACAATTGAGCCTGTGCCTTTGGCAGCGCCGCACAATGCACCAGAACATCTGAAACGCCACACAAAGCAAGGACATTAGCCACTATTCCAGCCTGCCCACCCATCTGCATCTTGGCAGGCCCAAACTGTTTGGAAATCCAAGCAACCACTTCCGGGTCCTCAATCAACCACTCCTCGGCAATGCCCCCACAAAAGCATTTAAACAGCCCCCGAAGCACATCTGCAGGCGCACCAATCAAGCGTTTGCCCTCTTCAAGCTGGCCTGCAGTCATCCCCTGCATCAGCCCCCCAAGCTGCGCCCCAGACACCTTCACAACAGCATCAATATTAGTATTAAAAGCGGCAGCAACGCGGCCAACCCGCCCAAGCCCCTCAAGCCTAGCCCCAACCCCATCAAAAGCACCATTCCACCTATTCATATGCATCCACCACCTTCAAAAGCAAGCCAAAAAACCGAAGCCCCAAAAAACCAAAGCCCAACGATGGCCCCAAAACCAAGGCATAGTCTAACCCAAAATCCCTTCACAGGGGCAGGGACAGGAGGCAGGGGCGGGGGCAGGAGCTAGGGACAGGGGCAGGAGCCAGGGACAGGGGCAATAATTCTAAAATATCTTTGGTACTCCAATGGTTTGTTTCTTCATTGCCAACTTAAACTTCCACATGGTTTTTTCTTAAACAAGGCACGCCACAGGTGTTCTTTCCCAGGTGCTGCACCCATTTTGACAATATCAACAAAACCTTGAGAAACAGAGTGGTCCACGTTCTCGGTCATGGGCCCTGCATAGCTTGCAACTTTGGGTTCTTACTGATGTCTAACGCGGATAGGTAACGGTTTCCTCCTCCGTCACACTCGGCATCCATAAAAGGACACCAAGCTTTTTCTCTGTTGGTAGAGGCTTCAGCATTCCAGCGGTCAAGACGATAACCGTACAATTCAAATATCTTGCTCATCCAGAAATCCTTTGATTTGGAGCGCCATTGCCTTAGCCAGAGGAGGAGGGACAGAGTTGGCAATTTGTCTATGCTGATCCAAGTTTGGAACCGACCCCGTTCTTGATCGAATTGGCCCCTTCAATATGTAACTGTCTGGATAACCGTGTATTCGCATGTACTCTCTAGGAGTCAAATACCGACTTTCTGTAGGGTGATAAAAGATTTCACCGCACCGCAATGTGTTTGAAGGGCGTTTTCGGTGAAGGCGCAAATACTTGGTAGTATCCTTTGGTGACAAACCACATCGTAGTTCTTCCCCAAGGTGGGTTTGGGCCGCTAAATAAGAGCCTTCAGGAACTTGAGCAATTCGCTCACGATCTCGTGCTGGAGTTACATCGACGTGACTATCCGCTCTGTCATAAACAGTTTTGCCCTTGATTTTGGGGTCTGGCTCGGACAGTCCATCCAAAACTTCACCTATTCCGATGTAAGGCTTGTACGAAAACAAACCGTTACATTCCTCTATAGGCGCGTGAGTTCGTTCAGGAAAATAAAATCCGTTACCCCCTCTGGTCGCTATCACAAAAAGACGTTCCCTCAATTGAGGAACACCATAATCCGCTGCCATAACAACCCGCCACTTCGGTGTGTAATCAACAGCTTGCAGTTCCCCAAGGAATCTTTCAAATACTTCGCCACGCCTATTGGTTTGCCCCTTTGATGAGAGCAAGCCTTTGACTTGCTCAAGAAAAATAACTCTTGGTCGCATCTCTTTCGCAAACCTGATTATTTCAAAAAGGAGCTGTCCCCGTTCATCTTCCAAACCACGCTGCTTTCCTGCCAAAGAGAAGGATTGACAAGGTGGCCCACCGAAGAGTAAATCCAGTTCACCTTTTTTTACGGACAGCTGGGCCATTAATTGCTTTGGACAAATACCTCGTATATCCGCTTGAATGATTTTAGTGTCATATCCTTGGGCGTTGGCCTCAAGAGTCGCACAGCAATGTTGGTCAAACTCAATCTGTGCAAGAACATCGAATCCCGAGTCACGCACACCAATATCCATGCCACCAGCACCGGAAAAAAGACTTAAGGCTTGTAGCTTTCGCCCCTTCAAATTTCGACTCCGTCAAGCTTCAATCTCATGCAACTAACGTATATCTCGTTGAGCAATTCAACTAACCCACTGGAGCAAGCAACCGCCGCTCGTTGCCAGTCCAGTGCAAACAATTGTCGGGTGATACTAACCAATTAACCAACCAATCTCAATTCAATTGCAAAGCACAATTCCCCCGTCCCTGTCCCTGCCCCTGACCCTGCTCCCGCCACCCGCCCCCGCCAAACATCCCCTATTACATTTCTGCGTTCTTGTGGTATTTATACCCCGCTAATTTTCGACCTGAGGGTCAGTCATTCACATTAAAGGAGTCTGTAGTGGCAAATCCAATCATTTTGTTCGAAACAACACTTGGCAATTTTAAACTGGAACTGGACGCTGAAAAGGCGCCTATTTCGACTGCCAACTTTGTTGACTATGTAACTGCTGGTTTTTATACAGGTACTATCTTCCATCGCGTTATCGCCGGCTTCATGGCTCAGGGCGGTGGATTTGATGTGGCCAAACGTCAGAAACCTACCAAGGCACCCATCCAAAATGAGGCTGCAAATGGCCTAAAAAACCTTAGAGGCACCGTTGCTATGGCCAGAACCAGCGATTTGCACTCGGCCACAGCCCAATTCTTTATCAACTTGGTCGATAACGACTTCTTGGACCATCAAGATACCTCCCAGCAAGGCTATGGTTATGCCGTTTTTGGGAAAGTTATTGAGGGCATGGAAGTTATAGACAAAATGGCAACCATCCCCACCATTCAAAACCAGTTCAGCGAGGCATTCCCACAGCAAACAATCGCCGTGCGAAAGGCAACAGTAGTTAGCTAGAAAAGGTTTCCAAAAGCTTTCTATTCCCAGATCAGCTTCAACGGAGTCAGGGGATCGATCATATCTGGATGACTGGGCAGAATTCTGGCGGCAAATCCATAGTTTCCAGTGGCCTTACACGCGACTTTAACCTTGAACACGTGCTGGTCGCCTTCCATCTTTTCAAACTCGGCCTTTTCAACCCAAGGATTGTGAAGCCCGCCTTCAGTATCAATCAGACCATGAAGCAACTCGACTGATACATCGCTGGGTTGTAGTCTGCCAAGGCGAGCGCGAATAGTGATCGGCAGGACTTTTCCCACAAAGACTTCATGATTATCACAATCTTCCATCTTTATAGAGACATCACCCCAGGACTCGTTCACCTTCTTGCGCCAATTGGCCAATTTTGCAGCACCAGACAACGAGCTTGAAATCCATCTAAAACCAAGCTCGTGCGCAGGCAGATAGGCGCGTTCAGCGTACTCAGCAACCATGCGGTGAGTATTAAACTTCGCGCCAAGCTTGCTGATCGAGCCCTTCATCATTTCAATCCAACCGCGAGGCATTCCATGGACGTCGCGGTTATAAAATAACGGGACAATCTCTTCTTCAATCAGGTGGAATAAGGACTCAGCGTCGACACGATCCTGCTCGGCCTCATCTCTAAACACGTCACCGTTACCAATGGCCCAACCGGTGTCATTTTCATACCCCTCAGGCCACCAGCCATCCAAAATCGAGCAGTTCAGCGCACCGTTTGCAGCGGCCTTCATCCCGCTGGTGCCGGATGCCTCCATCGGCCTACGCGGTGTGTTCAGCCAAACATCAACGCCCTGAACCATGTATCTACCAACGTTGATGTCGTAATCTTCCAAGAATACAAGGCGTTGACTCAGTCTGGGGTCCTTGGCGTAATGAACGATAGCCTTAATCAGCTCCTTGCCTGGGACATCTTGTGGATGGGCTTTTCCAGCAAAAACAAGCTGAACCGGTCGCTCGGTGTCTGAAAGCAGTTTGACGATCCTGTCAATCTGGCTAAACAGTAAAGTGGCCCTCTTATATGTGGCAAATCTCCTGGAAAAACCAATTGTTAGCGCTTCAGGGTTCAAAACGTCCTGAGCGCCCCTCAAAGAAGAAAAGCTTGCCCCCTGAGCCTTCAATTGGGCCTGCACGCGCTTTCTTACAAAGGAGATAAACCTTTCCTTTCTGATTTGATGCACGCGCCACAGCTCACTGGCCGGGATGTCGTAAACCCTTTGCCACACATCGAAATTCCAGGGCTTTTTGGTCAAACGCGGCCCAAGATACCTGGTCAACAGATCCAGCATGTCATGGCTGACCCAACTAGCCGTATGAATACCATTAGTTACCGAAGTTATGGGAACCTCGTTTACAGGCAAAGACGGCCAAATATTGCGCCACATCTTTTGGGAGACCTCACCATGCAACTTGCTGACGCCATTGGAAAATCCAGCGGTACGCAAAGCCAGCGGAGTCATTCCAAAACTGTTTTCATTGCCCACTCTCGCCATCTTCAGGTAATCGTCAAACGACAACCCAATTTTGGAAAGCAAAGGCATGGTGTAGCGCCGCACCAATCCTGGGTCAAACATCTCATTACCGGCAGGCACAGGGGTGTGCGTGGTAAAAACGTTGGTTGCATAGACATGCTCACTGGCAGTCGCCAAGTCGCACTTGAAGTCCTCCATCGTCATGCGGAGGCGCTCCAGGCCCAAAAAGGCGGAGTGTCCTTCATTCATGTGATAAACCGTCGGAGTCAGCCCCAAAGCTCGCAAGGCCCTAACGCCGCCGATGCCAAGGACAATCTCCTGCCTAATGCGCATTTCACGGTCGCCCCCGTACAAGGTTGAAGTGATATCGCGAAGATGCACCGGGTTTTCATCAATATTTGTGTCCAGCAAGTAAAGTGGCGTACGCCCAACCTGAACACGCCAAACCTTGGCAAAAACTGTTGTGTTTTCAAGCTCTATTGGCACTATGACTGATTTGCCGTCCTTACCCTTTTCCATGTAAACCGGCATGTTGTACCAGTCATTGTCAGGGTAGTCTTCCTGCTGCCAACCGTCGAGATTCAGCTTTTGCCTGAAGTAGCCCTTTTGATAAAGCAGGCCTACCCCAACAAGCGGCAGACCAAGGTCCGAAGCCGCCTTCAGGTGGTCCCCGGAAAGCACCCCAAGCCCACCAGAATAGATGGGCAGGCCCTCAGCCAGACCATACTCGGCGGAAAAATAAGCGATTAAAGCGTTTGGGTCGTGGCCGGCCTCCTGATACCACCCGCTTCCGCTCATGTACTCCTTGAAGCGGTCGTACACGCGGGTCAGGCTTGAAATATAACTGTCATCGTTGGCGGCCTTTTCCAAATCCTGCTGGGAAACCATACCAAGCATCAGCACAGGATTTTGCATGGACTCTTCCCAAACGGCCGGATTCAGTCTGATGAATAGATGAACAGCATCCCAATTCCACGAATACCAAACATTCATGGCTATTTCTTTTAGGGGGGCTAAAGCCTCTGGAAGATTAGGGTGAACTTTGATTTTTCTTATTTTCATCTACTAGCTCCTACCATCCTTTAAATTGACCAAACTTACGTCTTGACTGCTTAGACCATGTGCGCATGTAACTGGCGACCTTGTTGGCGTACCTTTCACCTCTGCTACCTTTTTCAACGACGACGCCTGCGTTGTAATGAGCTACCCAGTGGTGGGGGCCCTTGGGCTTGGCCCACCGGTTGGCGGACACGTATGATAGCACAGTCAGGCCAGCCCATATGTTTGTGTGGCGTTCCAGCAAGTCTTCACATGAATCAAGCTTCAACGGCTTTTTCCAAGTAGTGCAGTTGATTTGGAATCGACCATAGTTTCCAGCGGATACGACCTTGTCTCTGGCACCAGAATCTTCAGGAATATTGCCGGTTTCAACCTTTGCAACCGCATGCGCCAAGTTAACATTTACCCCCTTGTAGATCGCCATCAGGGTGATTTCTTGTTCTGGTGTCAACATGTCGGGGGACCAAAGATGCATGAATGCCTGAATGGCCAAAACTGGAATGAACGAAAGCACTAAAACTCCTTGCCCGGCTCACTACGCGAATTTAAGCGTTTAAATTCCGGGAGTTGCCCCTGAACCCAGCAGTTTCTGGGCCCAAAGAGGGGCGAACGATAACACATTTGCAAGCAATTTGCGCTACACTGGCCTGCCGAGGAAGGGGAAAGCTATGCCTGAGGCCTTCAAACTGTTTGATGCTCATGTGCATGTCGGGCGCTGGAAAACTCCAGATTTTGCTGGTCACCAGTCTGACTTGGCCAGCGTTTGTGGCGTGCTGGCTTCGTGTGGGATAACTGGCGCCTTGGTTATGCCTACAGATGATGGCAACAATGTTGGACTGGCGCGGGCTATTGCTGATAGCGGTGGAAAATCGCGCTTGAAACTGATGATGGCCGCTTGGGTGGATCCTCATGATCCTGACGCGACGATGGAGTTTTTGGAAGGACATTATCCAATGGTCAGTGCGCTAAAACTACATCCTTCGTTTGCCAGATTGCCAATTACTGACCAAGCTTTTCGCCCTTTCTTTGAATTTGCAGCACAAAGTGGCCTTCCCATAGTGACCCACTGCGGGCGCTGGCGTGAGGTTGCAGGATGGGAAAGGGCGCTGGAAATGGCTGAATCATTTCCTGATGTTCCAATAGTTCTTTCCCACATGGGTGGCGACAGTCCCACCTTGGTTGCAGGCGCATCAAACGCCATCAAGGAACGTAAGTTAAACAATGCTTACCTTGGAACAGAAAGTATCCGAGAACCGTGGGTAGTTGGCAGGGCCATCGACACCTTAGGCGCAGATCGCCTAATCTTTGGCAGCGACCACAACTTAAACCATCCAAACTCGTTTATCGCTGTGATAAACGCCTTGGGGTTATCAAACGAAGAAAAAGCCCAGATTTTGGGGAAAAACGCACAGCGGCTACTAAGATATGACGAAGGCCGCCGTGACCACTCGAACGACAACGCGGCAATTAGCGCCATATCGAACAAGTTGGGGGCAGAATGACATATCAGCCACCCTACACAATCACCCCCGAGATCCTGAACCGGGTCGCCGCAATCAGCGAGATGATCGGGCGGTTGACCGTGCTTTCCGATCAGGCAAGAGCCTTGCGGCTGCGGCGCATCAATCGCATCCGTACCATTCGCGGTTCGCTGGCCATCGAAGGAAACACCTTGAGCGAGGCGCAGATCACCGCGATTTCAGAGGGCAAGCGGGTCATCGCCCCGTCCCGCGAGGTGCAGGAGGTGAAAAACGCCTTGGCAGCTTACGAGCGGTTCGACACCTGGAACCCTGGTGTGGAAAAAGACCTACTGGAGGCACATCGGATTTTGATGTCCGGCCTGATCAACGAGGCAGGGCTTTATCGGCGTGGTGGCGTGGGCGTGATGGCGGGTCAACAGGTGATCCACATGGCCCCACCAGCAGACCGAGTGCCGCAACTGATGGCCGACCTCTTTGGTTGGCTGGCCAACACCGACTCGCATCCGCTCATTGCCAGTTCAGTCTTTCACTATGAGTTTGAATTCATCCACCCCTTCGTCGATGGCAACGGCCGCATGGGGCGGTTGTGGCAAAGCCTGATCCTGGCCCGCTGGAATCCCCTGTTCGCCTTTATTCCTGTGGAAAGCCTGATCTTCGAGCACCAGGCCGAATACTACGCAGCGTTGCAGGAGAACACACTTCAGAGTGACTCAGCGCCCTTTATTGCCTTTATGTTGCGGATGATCCTGGATGCTGTGACCAGCTCGACCCCGGAAGTAACCCCGGAAGTCACCCCGGAAGTGCGCCTTCTTTCAGTCTTTACCAAAGAGATGACCCGGCAACAACTCAAAGAGGCACTTGGGCTGAGAGACGATGAACATTTCCGCAAGACTTATCTACTCCCGGCTCTGAATGCCGGCTTGATTGAAATGACCAGCCCCGACAAGCCACGCAGCAGCAAGCAGAAATACCGCCCAACCGACAAGGGCCGCCAGCTGATGGCCCGCCATGGGGCGGAGCATAACCAGCAACAAACTCGCGCCTGATCTGCCCCCGCCCCCGTCTACTCCGGCCGAGCCGCCATCAGGGCCTGAATATCTATCTCGCCTGTGAAAACCAGCTCCGCGGCACCAGACAGCAGCACATCTGAATAATCGGGCAGCACCGTTATATCCAGCACTCCGCCCGGAAGTTTTATCGATATTGGTTCGCCAGCCTCAGCCTTGCCAGTCAATACCGCAGCAACGCCCACCGCACCCGCCCCAGTACCACACGCCAACGTCAGGCCAACCCCCCGCTCGTAAACAACCACTCGCACAACACCTGGTTCCAAGACTTCCACAAACTCAATATTTGCCTGGCTTGGAAACACCGGAGCAGCAGTAAGCTTGGCACCCCAGACCTCAGCCTCTTTAAGCCCCATCCCCTCGAAGATCACAAAGTGGGGATTACCCATGCTAACGGCCTGTCCCACAAACTGTCGACCATCAACCAAAACTGCAATGTCCAAGTTGTGTTCGGCAGCCACCGGAATTTGACTAGGTTCCAAAATTGGCGGACCCAGCGCCACCGTAACGCTTTCGACCACGTCATCGTCGTCACGGTCAATGATGCACGCCTTTACCCCAGCCAAGGTTTCTACTGGAATTACCTGGTCTTTCACATCCAAATGTGTCGCCAGATGCTTGGCCACGCATCGTATTCCATTTCCACACATCTCGGCTTCGGAGCCATCGGCATTCAGCACTCGCATGAACCAATCAGCTTCGATTCCACGCTCGATCAGCAAAATGCCATCAGCACCAACGCCAAAATGGCGGTCGCAGACTGCCTGCACGGTAGCGCTGTCCAGCCACGCAGGGCGACCGTCCAAAGCTTCCAAAACCACAAAATCGTTGCCAGTTCCCTGGTATTTATAAAATTCCATGCCAGAAGTGTAGCCGCAGTTTTAAGAAAGGGCAAGTACGCTTAAAAAACCAAATGTCAATCAGGAATTACAAGAACATTCAAGGCGTTAGCTCTATGCAAAATCAAGGCTCACCACATCCGCCTTGAACAGGCTGAAGAACATTTTGTTGTGGATAGCTTGATTGAAGACGTCTGTTTGGCTCATTTAGCTCAATCCCCATTTCACGAAGAAACCTAGAAGGTTGCTTGGACCGCCCAAAAACCCTGTCAGAGAAAGTAAGAGTCAGGCTTTCCTGGCTACGTGTGATAGCTACGAAGCAATTCCTACGCTCCTCTTGCATCTCAATGGAGTCATCGCCCTTTTTAACGGCAGCCCAACTGGGCAATTGATCCTCAACCAATCCCATAAGGTAAACATGTCCAAACTCCATACCTTTTGAGGCATGAATGGTGAAGCAGGGAACTGCGTCGTCTGGCTTGGGTGGTCTTTTAGATGTTAGGTCGAGTTCATGCAGCAGCTGATGCAGGCTCACGTCATTGCCTTCAAACTTCTTGCTTATCTCAACCAAGAGATCTTGCCAGACCTTGCGTTCTTCTTCAAATTGGTGGGAGCCCTCTTCATCCGGCCGTGGTGTTAGTTGACTGGCCTTAGCCCACTCTATGAATCTTTCAGCAAAGTCCTGATAATTCAGGGAATTTAATAGAAGCATGATGTCTATGCCAAGTAGTTGCCGTGTCCGCTCATCGAGGGCATCATGTCGCTCAACCTTGTCAAGCCAAGAACGCAGCAAATCCGTTCCATCGGCAGATGCGCGTAAAAGTACCGAGGCCTGATCAATATTGATGCCTTTAAGTTCATAAAACGCCCTGGAAAGCTGAGCTAGAGCCCGTTTATCTTCCCTTGTGTTTACTAGGCGGAGAATAGCGTGCAGCATCCTAAAGGGTGCACTTTCAAATTCATCTTTACGGGCGGCGTAATATACTGGAATTCCAACACTATCCAGAGCTTGACCAACCTCCTCCAGAAGCCTATTTGTTCGGGCCAAAACAGCGCACTTTTTCCGCTCATCCGGACTTCTTTGCAAAATGTCTTGCGCAATCCACCTAGCTTCATCGTCCAAAGTGGGGAAATCAAACGCCCGCACAACACCACAGCTTGCAGCCTGCTTAACAGCCTGCAACGGCTGTTTCCCAACAGCACGCTTGGGATTGTTTGAAATAAGCACATTGGCCATCTCAATGACCTGCGGAGGACAACGATAGTTTTCTGGAAGCTGTAATTGCCTGACCTGGAACTTCTGCCGCAACGCTTCAATTCGTTCAGGACTCGCACCATTCCACTGGTAGATAATTTGGTCATCATCAGCCACAACAAAAAGCGTACTTGGGTCAGGCTCGGTAAGAAGCAAAAGGAACTCATACTGAGAACCGTTGGTATCCTGAAATTCGTCAACCAAAATATGCGTATAAACCTTGCGAATGTGTTTCTGCAGGAATGAATATTTAGTAAGCAGCTCAAGTGCCTCTGCAATAAGGCTTGGAAAATCCAGAGCGTTTGTTATGCGTAACTCTTCCCGATAGGCGGTATAGACTCTAGCCAGCACGGTGGCATTCAACACGTTCTCCCGCTGGAGCCAAGCTTCCGCCTCGTCCGCTGGAACGCATTGTTCAAGGAGCCTATTAATTGCAGGAAGAATCTGACTGGCTTGGAAATGGCTCGGCAGAAAACAGGTCAAATCTTTCCCAGTTTGGCGAAGAACATCGTTTAACAGGGCTTCCCGGTCGGCTTCGTTCGAAAGAATCTGAAAATCTGGACGAATGCCAAGATGACTGCCATGCTGCTGGAGAAGCTCAGCAGCATAGGAATGAAAAGTGGTAAGTCGAACACGGCTAAGTTCGCTAGGAACTAGTTTCTCAACCCTGCCACGCATCTCGGCAGCGGCCTTATTGGTAAAAGTCAGCGCTAGAATCCGAAAATACTGCCCAGCAGACGCTTCCAAAATCCGAGCGATACGATAAGTCAACACCCTTGTCTTACCTGAACCAGGACCGGCCAAAACAAGAAGAGGCCCCCTGTCCCAAAGCACCGCCGCACGCTGGCTTTCATTAAGTGATAATAAATCTATCATGCCTCTCAACCTCCGGCCAATTGGACAACGCGGGCGACAATATCTCTAACTGTCTGTGGAATAGATTCAACTCCTCGTTCTTTAATCTCATCAGCCAAAGCTTCGGCAAAAGATGGTTTTCCACCGGCTTGTTTAACCGCCTCTTTGATCAGCTGTTTAGCTTTTCCAATCTCGTCATCTGCCGTCTTAGTCAGAATCTCACGCTTGCTTTTATCCGACACCATGTTTTCAATAAAGCTGCGGTAGCCATTATGCCAGAACTCATGTTCCAAATCCCTGCTTTGTAACTGAAACATGTGCTGACTCTGCTCCTCATCGGGATCAAGACAATCCATTGCTTTGTCAATATACCCTTTCCCGGCATCGTCGCCATCAGCGACTACAAACCACTCAATGCCCAATGCCTTAGCAGCTTTAATAAATGGGGCTGGGCCTCCTCCTTGGCTGAACTCAATGATTGCAAAGTTTTTCTCATCAACATCAGCACCCATAAGAGATGCAACATGCCTAAGAAGCCAAAACTCGCTCTGCCCTTCAACCAAAAGCCAACATCGAGCAAAGAGATTAGCCCCCTTGGTGACTCTTACATGGTAGTCAAAATAGCGTTTCTCCTTATCCGTTAAGGTCGTCAGATCAATTCTTCCAACCCTGGACTCTCCATTTTTCTTATATAGCCTTCTTAGTGCAGTGACTGGAACTCGCGAGACCAAGTCGCCAGAATGACTGGAAACCAAAACCTGTCCCGTCATTGTTTCCAGAAATGTTCCAAGAGAACGAATCGCTGATGGATGGAGGTGAGCCTCGGGCTCTTCCAGTGCCAAAATTGGCATGGACTCCGATGCATAGAATTCGGCTAGATTGGCTGCAGCAAAAGCCTGAAAGAGCATTAGCACGGCAAGACTCTGGGTTCCTTCCCCATGCCTATGTAAGGGAAGTTTCGCACCGTAACTTGATTTCAGATGTACCTGAATCTTGCCAACCATGTCGAAGACTCGGGTCGGAATCGCCTCCAACACCACGGGATCCTTGGTAGCCAGTGGAACAAGTCGCCCGGCGTCAGCTATTTTTTCCGTTACCTTTGCCAGCCCGGTGTTAGCGCCGATAACCGATGTATTAATCTCCTGGAGCGTTTTCTCGATTTCTTTACGCTGCTCATCAGGAAGTTGGATGGACCTGAGAAATCCGCTCCAAAACTGGCCGCTCTGGCCAAACTCCCGATTGGCATCGCGCAGTGCTGAAAGGAAAAAAAGTGGAACAATCTTTGAAATCAGATTGAGTGGCGCGGTGTTCTTGAGGGGCAGCTCCGAGCGCTCGTGGTTAAGAAAGACCCTTTTGGTCTCAAAAGAACCTGATTCCAAATGGTAGCTCCCTTTCGCCTGCAACCAGATATGATTCAGACCGCCGTCCGGTTGGCAAACCTCGAACAACTGCTGAACAACGCTAGGGGGCCACTCATCCTTCTCGTCCTCCGCAAAATGCAGAGTGATCGAAATGGGCTCTGCAGTGTGTGGCGTGGCAGCCGCATCCTTCATATGAAAATCGTATTCGGTGAACCCGCCATCTCGTCGTACGCCAAAACCTCGAGTCAGCACGAGCCGGATGGCCTCTAACACCGTTGATTTTCCAGTATTATTCTCCCCAATGAGGACCGTCAACTTATCGAGTGGAAGATTTAGAAAGCGAATACCACGAAAGTTTTCAATTGTAATATCCTTCAGTTTCACGCCCCCATCTCCTTGTTTATGAACTTAGCCAATTCCGCCATCACTCATGACATTACCTCATCGTATTCATCGAATGAAGTCCTTAACCACTACGTTATAACCCAACTGTGTGACATGTAAACTCTTCTGCTTGCCATGCCTACCGTTTACTCTGGCCAAATCAGCCAAGACGTCTCCTAGAATTGGGAGCGTTCCCATTAACTAGCTGTTCCAAGCCGCTCCATCCCCAGCGGTCATACCGTTCATTGGCACTCTTAAACATCTAACAACCACCTCGAAAGGTCTATGATGCGGATGCCTTCATGCAGATATTCAGGATGACCTGTATTTGCTATTAAAAGCTTGGGGTATGCATCCCTTATTTGTAGAAGTGGTGCAACCTCACTATTCAGAGTCGAAGTCTTTGTTATATTGTCAGAAACCTGAATGTAGAGTTTTTCACTTTGTTTTATAGCGATGAAATCAACTTCTTTTTGATACAGTTTTCCCACATAAACCTCGTATCCTCTGCGCAATAATTCTATGGCGACTAAATTTTCATACGCTCTGCCATAATCCATGTTTCTTTGCCCAAGGACCGCATAGCGCATGCCCAAATCGCAAAGATAGTATTTGTCCAGTGTTTCAAGATACCTTTTCCCTTTTATGTCATAGCGTTTTACTTTATAAAACATGAAGGCATCACAAAGATGGTCGATGTATTTGCCGATGGTGACATGGTTGGTAACATGCGAAGCCTTGCCCAATTTTTCACTTATGTTGTTTGGTGATGTCAAATTGGAGATGTTATCCATCATGAACTCTGTCAGATGGTTCAACACAACTGTGTTAGGGAGGCGATATTTATCCACCAAGTCCCTATTAACAATAGTTTTATAAACGTCCCTTAGATACGCGATTCTGTCCTGATTTGAAGGGTATTCGTACGAGCCGGCCAGTCCTCCCATCAAAACATAGTCATCGAACAGTTTTCTTCTGTCTCTTTCGTCGGAAAAATAGAGGCAAAACTCTTGGAAACTAAAGGGGAAAATCGGTATCTCAATAAATCTGCCCGTAAACAGAGTAGTAAGGTCCGAGCTTAATAAAAAGGCATTTGAACCGGTCAGGTATATGTCGTACTTCTTACTGTTGTGTAAACTGTTTATCGCCAATTCAAAACTAGGGCATAGCTGAACCTCATCAACAAAAACGTAATTGTTTATACCTGGTTGATATTGACGCTCTATGTGTTCATGAAGCGCACTGTAATCTTTGAGATTTTCATATTTTAAATCAAAGTAGTCGACGTAAATAACATTGGCTTTATCATCCGTGTCACGTAAATAGTTGATATAGGCCCGCATTAACTCAGATTTTCCTGAACGCCTTATTCCTGTAATTATTTTGATATCCGGAGTATTTCTTAAACCTTTCAGCCTATTTAAATACGTTGTCCGTTCTATGTATCTCATTTGAGGCCTCGCTTTCAAAACTTGAAATAAGTTTCTCTTTCGAAACTATTATATCGCCGACTTTCGAAATACTAATAATTTTGTTTTTTTGAAAGCGAAAATTGTAAAACCGTGCGTCCCTAACCCGGCATTTGAATCACCTTATCATTCCTGTTCTTTTTCCTTCAGTTTTATTACTGAGGTTGGTGATCTTGCACTGCCTTCACGGTAGACAACTCCTTGTTCTATCATAGGATTTAGTATCGCCGCCAAAAATCTGCTCCTGCTCTTAAACCGAGTCACTGCTTGAAGGTCTTTTACCGACTTAGGGGATTCCTTTAATAGTTCAATTACCTTGTCTATATCCGTCAATTCTTCAGGATACAACTCCTCCTGAAAAAGAAGGTCAAACAAACGCAAATCCAAAAAGCCAGGATAAATTAATACTCCCGGCTGTTTATCATCGCCATAGCCTTCGTAACTGTTAATCATAGCCTGGAACCCAGTGCCCCCTCGCTCCATCAGGTTTGCAACATCTAAACACGCGGCAATAATTGTGTTTCTGCGAACAGAGGGGATTGAACCTATGGGATAGTCTTCATAAGGCCTTGGCAGTAACCACGAGCCCGGCGAAACAATGTCAATTCGGTCGCTAAAGATATCTACATCTATCTGCGTTCCGGCAATGGAGTAGTCTCTGTGTGCAATTGCGTTTACCAGTGCTTCACGCAAAGCTTCTTTTGGATATGAACGAATCTCCTCGCGACCGCCGTTTTCAGTCTTCTTCCAGCCAGTCTTTGTATTTCGTTCAATAAATGTAAGCGTTTCCTTAAAAACAGTGTGCAGTGGCCCCTTGAACCTCCCGCTATCAAGCACAGCTCCAGTTTTTGTTTTACCTCTCCACAAACGGCAGCAGACCAGCGTATCATCACCGTCATACCCGTCTTTAAACATCAAAAAGCCCGTTTTTGCGTATCCGTCCTTGGATACAATCTCTTCGTTTTGCAACTCCTTTATTGTAGGCTCAGATGAATCCTTTCTAAACTCCCTACATAGTGCAGCATAGCCTGTCCACTCAGTTTCGATGTAAAGAACCTCACTTGTTTCGTTATCCACACCCAACTTTCTCCTTGATAAGGAAATGATGTCTTCCGGCGTGTCAGGAGTTGCATTCCCATTACCTTTTACAAATACGGTCTCTTTAAAGTCACCTTCACGATATCGAACAATGGATTCCGAAGGAAGAACATTTATCGCAAGGACAAAACGCTCTGCATTAGCATCAACACTTCGCATCATGTAGCGTAGCTTTACATGAGGAAAAATGTGTCGGTCATTGATTTGAGCCACAAGGTTTTTCGTCTTATCAATTTCATCTAGGTTAATTCCAAACGCCTCTAAGTCGTTAGAGACCCCAACAAACAGGATGCCTCCATTGCTATTTGCAAAACCTACAATCGTTTTGGCCCACTTAACAGGATTTTCCGAATTAAGTACCGCTTTGAATTCACATTCCATATCTTCTGTTATTACGTCCGGAAACAATTCGGTTATCTTCATTAGAACATCCCCCTGTCGCTGTTCTAGTGCAGTTGTGTGCAACATTGCCGGACATTGCCCGACATTTCCATAACATTACCACAACATTGCCCGACATTGCCATAACATTGCCCGACATTGCCCGACATTTCCATAACATTACCACAACATTGCCGGACATTGCCGGACATTGCCATAACATTGCCGGACATTGCTTGGCACATTTGGATTTTGCTGGGGTCTTGGGATGGGTTTGATGGGGCTTGGTCGGATGTCTGGTGATAGTTTGAAAACTGCGGATTATCGCTTGGGTTGTACCGTTAACGGGGGTGCTACCCATAATTGTGGTGGTTGGGTTAGAATGGGTCCGCTCGAAATGGGGTGTTTATGAGCCGGGATGAACAGTTTAACAGTCAATTTCGCCAGTTTTTAGAGTTGCTTGACGAGGATCCAAAGCGCCCTGGGCTGCAGCAGACCCCTCAAAGGGTTTTGGAGTCTATGCTGTACCTGACTAGGGGTAACCGTGAGGATATTTCCGAGATTTTAGAAGGCGGAATCTTTACTGAGGATCTGACAGACCATAACGATGTTGTCGAAGTGTTGGATATCGAGTTTGTCAGTATGTGTGAGCACCATCTGCTGCCGTTTTTTGGGCACGCTCATGTGGCATATTTGCCTGGGAATAAAATTATTGGACTTTCGAAAATAGCCAGAATTGTTGATCATTTTGCTGCAAGGCTGCAGGTCCAGGAAAGAATGACGGCCCAGATAGCTGATTGCTTGGCTGACCACCTTGGGGCCAGGGGTGTGAAAGTGGCTATCTGTGCGACTCACCTCTGTATGGTTGCAAGAGGGGTTAAAAAGCAGGACTCCTATGTAGTGACGACGGCCGAGCGTGGAATTTCCGGCAAACATATTGAGCTGCATATTAACAGGCAGTCGTAGGACAGGGGCAGGGACAGGGGCAGGGGCAGGAACAGGAAATCCGCTTACATTTTCATGGCTTGTCTGTATAACTGTAGGTATGCCTTTGCAGATTGACCCCAGCTGAAGTCTTTGTCCATTCCACGCAACCGGGCCGCCAGAAGTCGGGGCTTGTCGTTGTAAATCCCGAAAGCATTTGATACTGCTTGTAAAAAGGCTCCAGCATCAAACGAATGAAACACGAATCCTGTTCCGTTTTCTGGATCAGCACCCAAATCAACCACTGTATCCTTTAAGCCACCCACCGAATGAACTATTGGCAAAGTTCCATAACGCAATGAATATATTTGGTTTAAACCACAAGGCTCATAACGCGATGGCATCAGGAAAAAGTCTGAACCAGCCTCGATTTGATGTGCAAGCTCCTCATCATAACCAATCTTTAAGGCCACCCTGTTTGGAAAGGCATCTGCCACGACTGACATTGCCTTTTGGATGGACTCCTCACCGCTGCCAAGCACCACCACGATTCCACCTTGGGCAACTATGCTTGGGATAACTTGCGCTATCAGGTCAAACCCCTTTTGTGAGGCAAAACGCCCAACCACCCCAAATATTGGGCCTATTACCCCTTTTAAGCCAACCTTTTCCAGCAGGTGTTCACGACATTTTTGCTTTCCAGACAGGTCATCTGGTCCGTACGATGATGCAATGTAGGGGTCGTTTCTTGGGTCCCAGATGCTGTAATCAGCACCATTCAAAATCCCTGTAAAGTTACCACCTTTTGCCCTTAAAACACCGTCGAGACCAGCACCAAATTCAGGCCTTAAAACCTCTTGAGCGTAGTTGGGGCTAACTGTGGTTATCTTGTTAGACCACACTATGCCAGCCTTCAAGAAATTGACTCGTCCATAAAATTCAAGGCCTTCCGGATTAAACACATCCCAGGAGATACCAAGCTCAGGCAAAACATCGGCCGGAAACTGACCTTGGTAAGCTAGGTTATGAATCGTGGTTACAGTTGGGGCCACATTCAGCGAATTCAAGCGGTTAAAGGCTGGAACCAACCCTGTCTGCCAGTCATGGCAGTGAATAATATCTGGTGCCAATCCCAGTTCACGAACCAGTTCAAAAATGGCAGCGCTGAAAGAGCCAAACCTGATGTGATTGTCTTCATAATCCTGGTTGCCATTTCCGTACAGTTGAGGTCGGCCAAACAGGTCATCATTGCGTAAAAACAAGGCTGTAGCGCCATCACCCATGTCAGCCTTTGATATTTGGAAATCAAACGAACGCCCACCGAGGGTAACAGAAACGGATTTGCCAAGTTTTTTGATGCCATGGCGTGCACGGTCAACTGCGTCGTACAACGGAGACACGACATAAACTTTGTGCCCAAGCGTCGCCTGGGCCTTGGGGAGTCCATTTAAAACATCTGCAAGCCCACCAGTTTTTGAGTATGGAACCACCTCAGAGGTAACATGCAGGATGAGCAATTTCTTATCTGAGGGCATCGAAACCTCCTTAAAATGTCGGCAAAGAGAGGAAAAAAGTCCCCAAAATAATGGCACCCAGCCCACCATGTGTCAAGGAAGCCCCGCCCCTGCACCCGCACCCTGTCCCCGCCCCTGCACCCAGCCCCAATCCCTGCCTTAGCCCACCCGTCCCTGCCTCCTTTCCCGTCCCAGCTCCCCCGCCCTTCATCTTGACTGTCCCGCACCTTCTAGGTTAAAAAGGGGGTTCATAGCTTGCCCCTAGAAATGGAGGTTCGCTGATGGTTACTGCTGAAGAAGAGGGAACTCGCCTGGAGCATGAGCGGTTACCTGCGGCTGTCCCTATTCGTATCACGGTTAATCGTAAAGTTTATAAAGCGTTAGCTATCAATCTTTCTGAACATGGCCTTTGTTTGAGAACCAAGGCGCCCATTTCACGAGACTCACCGATTACAGTCAGGTTTCCAGGCCCAGTAAAAACGGCGGTATCAGTTAAGGGAGTGATACGCTGGGTTTTCGACACTGATCCCTCCATGGATGCCTGTACTGGCCTCGTTGCTGGGATTTATCTTGATGACCCTGACGACGACTATCTTGAATTGCTTTCCGAGCATCGCACTCAGTTTGTAGATGAACGCACCGAAGATCGGATTCCTCACGCAGTATTCGTAACTTTGAACGGTAACAACACCCCCTCAAAACCAATGCAAACCCTGAACATTGGCTACCAAGGGCTGTTTATCAGGTGCGAGGAACCAGTGACGCTGGGAACCAAGCTTGACCTCAGCCTGACTTTACCTTTTGTCAGCAAACCGGTCGTTGTTCAGGGGGAGGTAATTCACAGGATCGATGTGAACGAGGCGATCGAGTTTGGGATCCCACCCGGACTGGGCCTCAGAATTCTATCTTTCAAGGGTGATGGGGCCCAGATTTATCGTACCTACATCGATTTCCTTAAAGATAAAATGAATCTGTAAGGTCCGCATTGAAAAGCACCCCCTCTAACAACTTCCTGCCAATTTCTGAAGCCCAACTTCACACCGCGGTCCTGGTAGCGCTTCTGATCTCCAGCTTCATCTGGACCTTTTGGTGCGATTGCGGCTTGGCCCTACCCCACCAAAATCCACAAAGTCTTACCGAAAATCAAGCGATTCTTGACCTTGATTTTAGCCAAGGTATCAATATTAGCGCCGTGGTATCAACCCTGACCTTTTTGGCCTTTGGTGCAAAGGGGTTACTAGTTTTCCAGATATTGATAATCACCCTTGGCTTGCTTGGTGCTTATCGATTGGCCGCGAAATATGTAAGCCCCGTTGGTGCTGCCGTTGCAGTTTTAATAATCGCGCCCTTGGTGCATAAGTTTGGCCTAGACGACAGAAACCAACTGTTAGCCGCCGCCTTCTCGGTAGGAGGCATCGCCTTAGTTGTCTTTGGCAGGCACATTTTTGGGGGAATAATCTTGGGTTTCGCGCTGCTTGCGGACTATTTCATAGGCTTGATTGTACTTCCTATGTTTGCAGTGACGGCCGTGCTGATGCCAAAGAATTTCGTGCGGGTCTTTGCTAGCTTCCTTGCGGTTATAGCGCTTTTCGTTGGGCTTAATTACGGACTTTCCCATTCATTTTGGCCTGACGGGTACAAATCTTGGCACGCCCTGCTGCGGTGGGATTACTTTTTGACCTGGGCTAGGACTCCTGCGCTTTTTTGGGGGACTTTACCTTTTGCAGCACTGATAGTCGGCGCCGCGTACATCCTAAGATTGCTTGCGGCAAGCTGGCGGCTGATTCGACGTTCCAAATGGGGGATGCTGGCGGTGGTCATCCTGATTCTGGGACACCTCGTTGGCTTCACCTGGGCGTGGTTATCGAGATAGCCCGAGCCCTGCGGCCCCAAAGGTTAACTGCACCAACGCCTATCCCAAAGCGGCCAAGGCCTCGTCCAGCCTTGCAATGGCTGCTGTCAACTCCTCGCTTTTTTCCCTTTCCCCTTCAACAACATCAGGGTTGGCCTTTTCAAGGAATTGTGGGTTGCTTAACTTGCGCTCAACGCCGGTCAGTTCCTTGACCGCACGCTCGCGTTCCTTGTTTAGCCTGACGATTTCAGCGGCTAATCTTTCATCACCGACGACCACATAGCAGTCTGCCTTAGTGCCAATGGTTACAGCCGCACCAGCCGGTCGCGTGGCATTTTCATTGATGGTAAGGTTTGCTAGGCGTCCCAAGCGGGAAATATCGTCGGCATTTGCCAAAAGCCTAGCCCCAACGTCGCTTTCATGCGGTTTTACCACAACATCAACGGCCTGAGATGGCGGCAGGCCCACCTGTGCTCTAACCCCTCGAATTGCCGAGATTACATCCAGGACTTCGTCCATAGCCAACGCATCTGCGGCAAAAACCGGGATGCCAGCACCAGTAGGATAGCTGGCAATCATGATGCTTTCTGGGGTCGCGCCCAAAAACGGTCGCAGGCGCTGCCACAATTCCTCGGTCACATAAGGCGCCAGTGGGTGCATCGCCCTTAAGCACTGGTCAAGCACGGTAACCAACACTGCCTGAGTCGTCTTGCGCCGCTGACCACCTTCAGCCAGCGCTCCCTTAGACAGCTCCAGGTACCAATCACAGAACTGGTGCCAAACAAAGTGGTAAAGCAACGTCGCAGCATCGTTAAAGCGGTGCTCGGCAAAGGCTGTCCTCGACTCAAGCATTGCATCGCCAAGCCTAGTCAGGATCCACCTATCTGCAGGTGCCAAGTCGTCATCCTTTGGCAACTCAACCGCGCCTTCATCAAGGTCCTCAAGGTTCATGAAAACAAACCTAGACGCATTCCACAGCTTGTTTACAAACTCTCGATACCCACGGATGCGATCAATCGATAGCTTAACGTCACGCCCCTGGGCCGCCATGGTAACCAAGGTGTAACGCAGGGCATCAGCCCCAACTTCCTGGACAATTTCCAGGGGATCAATAACATTACCCTTTGTTTTCGACATCTTCAGCCCGTGCTGGTCACGGACCATGGCGTGCAGATAAACAGTATAAAAAGGCACATCACCCATGAAGTGGATGCCCATCATCATCATCCTGGCCACCCAGAAAAACAGGATATCAAACCCAGTCTCCATGATGGTGGTGGGGTAAAAAGTCTTCAAAGCATCAGTCTGCTGCGGCCATCCAAGGGTGGAAAACGGCCACAAAGCCGAAGAAAACCAAGTATCCAAGACGTCATCATCCTGATGCAGTTCAGTACATCCACACTTGGGGCAAGCCGTGCCTGGCGCTGGGTCTTCAAGCGCCACAATCATACCGTCGCAGTCAGGCTTGTTACAGTACCACACAGGAACACGATGGCCCCACCACAACTGACGGCTGATGCACCAGTCGCGGATGTTCTCCATCCAGTTCATGTAGGTTTTTTCCCAAGAAGCCGGAATAAACACGGTTTTCTTGTCTAAAACAGCCTGTATAGCAGGCTCGGCAAGAGGCTTGGTCTTTACAAACCACTGCATCGAAACGGTTGGCTCAACAACCACGCCTGAACGTTGGCAGTGACCTACCATGTGAGTGTAAGGCTCGATTTTAATTAAGAAGCCCTGCTCTTCCAAGTCCGCCACTGTCTTGGCCCTGGCCGCAAAGCGCTCCATGCCACGGTATGCAGCAGGCACATTGTCATTCAGGCGAGCGTCAGGGGTCATGATGGAAATGACTGGCAGGTTGTTGCGTTGCCCAGTCTCAAAGTCTGAAAAGTCGTGACCAGGGGTAATCTTCAAGGCACCAGTTCCAAAGGCAGGATCGACCGCTTCTGCATCACCAATAATAGGAATGTCCTTGTCTGTCAGCGGCAGACGAACTGTCTTACCAATCAGGTGCTTGTATCGCTCATCATCTGGATGAACTGCAACCGCAGTGTCACCAAAGATAGTCTCAGGCCTTGTGGTGGCCACAACCAAGCGCTCATCGCTGTCATTTACTGGATAAGCTATGTACCAAAGGTTGCTCTTAAGCTCTTTTTCTTCAACTTCCAGGTCGGACAAAACGGTCAAAATCTCAGGCGACCAGTTCACCATCCGCTGGGCCCTGTAAACGAGCCCCTGCTCATAAAGGCGCACAAAAACAGTCCTAACCGCCTTGCTCAGGCCTTCATCCAAAGTGAAACGCTCGCGCTCCCAGTCAACGGAAACGCCCAACGCCGTCATCTGTTCAGTAATTCTGGCATGAGACTTGTCCTTCCAGCGCCAAACTTCGGCCAAAAACTTCTCACGCCCCAAGTCAAAGCGCGATACTCCTTCCTTGGCAAGCTCCCTTTCCACGACCATCTGCGTGGCAATCCCAGCGTGGTCGGTCCCAGGTAGCCACAGCGTGTTTTTGCCCTCCATGCGCGCAAAACGCACCATCGCGTCTTGGATTGCAAAAGTCAAAGCATGCCCCATATGGAGCACCCCAGTAACGTTAGGGGGCGGAATTACAATGCAAAATGGCTCCTTGTCTGAAACATCGTCAGCCTTGAAATACCCCTTATCACGCCAGATTGGATACCACTTGGCCTCAACTTCATGATGTTCATATCCCTTTGATAAAGGTTCCATTTAAACCCCCAAAAACAAAGACTGCGGATTATAGGCCATTTTAGCGCTGAATCGCACAGTGAAAGATCCAAAAGACAACGCCCACTAGCCCAAAAACAGGGCTTTAGTGAACTCCCGGGCATCAAAAGGCCGAATATCGTCAATGCCCTCACCCACTCCAACAAAACGAATTGGCAAGCCCATGTCACGCGCAATCGAAATGGCAACGCCACCCTTTGCGGTCCCATCAAGCTTCGCCAAGGTGATACCTGTAACATCGACCGCCTGTCTGAAAACGTCGGCCTGACGCACCGCGTTTTGCCCCATGGTTGAATCCAGCAGCAACATCACCTCATGAGGCCCACCTGGAACGGCTTTTCCAATAACTCGATGGATCTTTTTCAACTCATCGACCAAGTTCACATTCGTGTGCAATCGCCCTGCAGTATCGGCGATTAAAATATCAACACCCAATTCAATCGCCTTCTTGCCAGCATCAAACATTACCGAGGCCGGGTCCTGGCCAGGCTCACCGACAACCACAGGCACACCAACCCTTTCCCCCCAGATTGCCAACTGGTCCATTCCAGCGGCACGATAAGTGTCACCAGCAGCCAGCAGCAGCGACTTGCCTTGATTTTTATAGTAATGAGCCATCTTACCTATCGTGGTCGTTTTCCCAGTGCCGTTTACACCTACGACCATGATGACAGCTGGTGGCTTGTCAACAGCCAGCGCCGGCACCCCATGGTCAAGCCCAGACAACATCTCAAGCACGTGGTCATGCAGAAACTGCAGTACCTGCGGCCCCAGGTCTCCGTGCTTTGGCTTGAACTCACTTTTCAAGGCATCCAACAGCACTGTCGCCGTTTTAACACCAATATCCGCGGTTAAAAGTGCCTCTTCTGCCCTGTGAACTATCTCTTCATTAATGGTGCCCTTGCTAAAAACCTCTGACAAACGTGCGACAAAACCCTCTTTACGGGTCCTTTCAAGGCTGGCATCCCACGGTTTTGCAACCAAAGGCTGCACAATCAGCTTTGGTTTTTCAGGCTCCTTGGGGGGCTCTACTTTATCCTTCTTTTTCTTGGGCTCAGGTTTTGGGGGCTGAACCGCAATTGGCTCTTCTTCCTCGTAGGAATCGTACAGTTCACCTGGTTTCTTGGTTGCCATCCTCTTGATGACCAAGACCATCAATGCCAAAAAACCAAGGCCAAGTATGGCCATAAAAATTGTCGAAGGATCCATAACTAACCCTCTTAGAATCCACAAAAAAGCGCCGAGATCCTATCGTTCAAGGGGACTAAAGGCAACAGGCCCACCAATGTCCTTGAAATAGATTGGCATTCTTTTTGCCAGATCTGACGAATCCAAGATAACATTTTTCAAGACTGTTGTACGGCAGTTTGGATGTGACTGAAATGATAAAGCTAAAACTGACATGTTGTCTTGTGCTTGCTGCTTTTTGGCTAGGTTGTGCGACCACCAGCACCCCTGCCACCGTTCAAAGGCCCAAACCAGCAAAGGTGGCGCCCAAAAAGAAGGCCGCAGCCAACAAGAAGGCGGCAACCAGCACTTCGACTGGGCCAGGTGTAGCCATTTCATCTTCACAAAGGTGCATGGAAGTACAGTCAATCATTCATCAAGCATCCACCGAGGTAAACCTGGAACCAGCCCTGATGGTTGGAATTGTCAGGACTGAAAGCAACTTTCGAAATGACGTCACCTCAAAGGCCGGAGCAAAAGGCCTTTCCCAGGTAATGCCCGCCACCGCAAAAGCCAAAAAATGCGGAGACTTAAACGACCCCTATGAAAATGTCCTATGTGGCGCCCGGGTCCTAAAGGCCTTCATTGATTATTACAAAGGCGACCTCTTACTAGGCCTCTCAGGCTACAACGCCGGCCACGGAATGCCAGGCAAGGCAAAACGGACAAGCGAACTACCAGCAAACACCGGCTATATAGAAAAGGTCCTCTGGGCCAGAGCCAGGTACCTATCCAGAGGCTGCGATTTTTAGAGGGCGAGGCGGGAACAGGAGCAGGGACAGGGGCAGGGACAGGAGCAGGGACAGGGGCAGGGACAGGATCAGGGACAGGGGCAGGGACAGGGGCAGGAACAGGGACAGGGGCAGGATCAGGGGCAGGAACAGGGTCAGGGGCAGGGACAGAGGCGGGGACAGGGGCCAGGCAATCAGGGCTAGTCTGCAAAAAACAGCAAGAAAGCCGCTACCTTTTGCTTCATCCGCTCCGACCCAGTATAGCCATCAACCGAGTACATGATGGAACCATGTTTCCTGGCGTACCCTCGGTCATCGATTTCCCAAACAATCGACCCAGACATGCGAATGTAGTTTCCATCAAACTCCGCATAGATGGACCCATTTTTGCGCAAATAACGCCCATCAAACTCCGCATAGATGGACCCATTTTTGCGCAAATAACGCCCATCAAACGTCGCAATAATCGAACCATGCTCCCTCAGATAGTCCCCGTCAATCTCAGCAACTATCGAGCCGTTCTTACGAATGTAAGACCCAGCCTCCGCAACCATTGGAACAGCCATAACAAACGCAAGCGCAATGATCATCAAACGAATGTTAAGCATGCTCAAACTCCATTAAGGCTAGCCCCTCAATTTGTCCCTACTGGTATGTGTCAGTAATGGTACCTTGGATAGCAGTAAACTTGATTGCAATAGACGCAGACTCAGGAACCCCATCACCGTCACCATCAATGTCTGGCGTCACCAGCACATTGAGTAAGCCGATAACAGTATTCTTGTCCATACCAATTTCAGGCGGCCACTCACTATCTGGAATAGACCTCACAGCATCCATGATGGCTTGCTTCGGAACAGCGCCACCAAGGATACCAGTCATTGCAGCTATACGACCACCCGAGATTGTTACATCAGCTTCAACTCGCGCCATGTAAAGCACAATGTCAAGATTAACTCCATCCATCAAAGGCAAACTGAACGGGAACTGGTAGTCAAGCCCACCAGCGACAAGCTTATTGCCATTAATAGTCGCATTGTCCAACGCAATCATTGGATTACACGAATCATCCATGACTCTGCGGTCAACGATATAATTGCAATTCTTCGTCTTGAAATCACACTCAGGATTGTCTGGAGCCAACTTTCCAGCATAGAAGGCCAAAGTATAAGGCTGACCGTTGGTTTTCAGCTCTCGGTGATCAAACATGAGGATAATCTTCCCCTCGTTCATGGCCTTTGCGATGCCATCCGCTGCAGCTGGGATTCCAGCCAGCGGCCCCATGGCGTTATCGAGCCCACAACAACAGTCATCCACAGGGGCACAACCTGGCTTGCCATCAAGATTCAGCGCGTTGCCAGTCTGTCCATTCTGCTCAATCTTCAAAGTGACCAGCTTGCTTACCGGGTTATAGAAGGTCGGCTGACACAAGCATCCACTTATATCATCCGGTATACACTGCCCTGCTCTGCAAGTATCGCCAGTTGAACAGTCCAATCCGTCATCACACGGCGTGCCATCAAGTGGCGTGTGCTTACATTTTCCATTCTCACAGTAATCGTATGTACAAGCATTACCATCGTTGCAGTTCTTTTGAACTCCAATGCATTCGCCAAGCTCACAAGTGTCATTGTCAGTACAAGGGTCACCATCGTCACAGGCCGCTGTGTTGAAAGTGTAAATACAGTTGTCATCTTCATCACAGTCATCGTTGGTGCACACGTTATTATCATCACATATCGACACACCACCGGAACAGCAGTTGCTCTCGACCAAAGTCACATAGCAGCCCCAAGCGGAGCTACAAGAATCAATGGTACAAACATTCCCGTCGTCACAGTTTCTTGGTTCCGAGACGCATTCTCCGTTGATGCATACCCCAAGCACTGTGCATTTGTCACCGTCATCACAGGCAATATCGTTTAACTCTGTGTGCTGGCACCCTTTCACGGGGTCACAAACATCCTCAGTACATGGGTTTCCATCATCACAAGAGGCATCTGGTGGAATAATGCAGGTGCCCTGGTTACAAGTACCAACCTTACATGGGTCATCCAGATAGCAGTCTCCGCCATGAACAGGAACAGACACGCACCCAATCTCGTCATCGCAAGAGTCAATTGAGCATGGATTACCGTCGTCGCAGTTCCTGTCTATAAGCAAATCTGGTACACACACGCCGCGCTCACAAGTACCACCAGGAGATTCCTGGCACGTTTCAATTACTGAACTTGGATCGCAGGGAACACCATTAGAACCACGAGTCCACTGGGCCTTATCCTTTGCTGGCTGGCAAATCTGGCAGGCGTCATGAGGACTGGCAGTCATTTCATCGTAGCAAATTCCGTTAATCAGACATTTTCCTTCCTGCAGGACGTGCAGACAGTGCCCCTTACCATCACACAAGTCGTCAGTACAAGGACGGCCATCATCTTCACAAGTGTAAACTTCCCCACCAACGCACATCAGGTCGGCATCACAACGTTCACCAAAGGTACAGGGATTGCCATCCTCACAAGGGTCTCCCTCCTTTTTGCATTGGTTGGGTTCGACCGTATCCGGCGGCTGCTCTGAATCGCCGTTGCCATCGTCTGAAGAAGGCCCACCACCGTTGTCGCCGGTATCACCTGGTCCCGAGTTATCATCGCCAGGCGTCACGTTATCAGTCCTGCCACTTACATCCTCGGCGTCATCCTTGGCGTCATCCCCATCGGGGGTAATCTGATCACCATGATCAATCGTATCATTGCCATGGATAGGTTCAGTTGGGTCATCGCCACCACATGCCGCGAAAACCAACGCGACCACCAGAATTAAACCACGCATTCTTCGCATCTATTCCTCCACAATGGCCGATTAAGATCAGCCAACATCCCCTGATACAACAGTGTAAGCGCCACTTCGCAGTACCTCGCGAATCAGAATCGAAATCGAGGCATCTCCTGGCAAGCCTTCAATCAAACCTGAAAGGTCAAATTCAGGAATTGGGAAAGACCCCAAGGAATCTCCAGTCAAAGATTCAAGCAGTTGTGGGATCAGCATGTCACGCACAAGCCCTCCAAGCAAGTCTTCAGCCGTAGCCAACCCTCCGGAAAGACTGGCAATTTCCACATCTATAAACCTCGGCTCCTGAATGGCCAAGGAAATCTCCTTCCCGGCCTCACCATCGATTGCAACAATATCGACGTCCGCAGCAATAGAAGCATACATAGTCATCTGGACCGGTGTCCCGAAAAGCTTCATATCCGCCTGAATCTCGATGTCGCCAACCTCGATACTTAAAGCCTCATCTTCATTGCAGGCAGTAACAATAGGCGGCAGCAAGAGGTCAACATTCAGCACCATGTCGGTAATCCCATAATCCGAGACCTTGTCCCCGATCAACTCTGGGGGAACAGGCATAGTTGTGGCCCCAGACCAGTACAGACCATATGGGATCAGATTCAGCAAGTCATCCATTAACCCAAGCTCTAGCGACGGAATAGACGGCTCTGGAGACCCAACGGGGAAAGCAGGTAACCCCTCAGGCAAGCCAGCAAGACAAGAGGCCCTTCCAATAGAACCCAAAGGATTATGAGTGGTTCCCTTTGGCGTAACCACGGTGGCTGCCATTCCGACAATAGCCCCAGCAGGTGAGAAATCAAGCCTGCTTATTTTGGTGCGCAACCCCAGCGTCACGGGAGACATACCATCAAAGAAGGGTGGAATATCGAAGTCCTCACTTAACGCCAAGCCAGCCAAGGCTTCTTCAAGCTTGGGAATGATTTCCTCAATCTTTTCTTCAAACGCTTCTTCAATCTTCCTGGCAAAGGTGTCTTCAAAGAAGTTGATCAACCAGTTGGTCAAAGCACCAAGAACGCCGTCCAAGTCAATATTCAGATTATGAACCGTAACGTTGGTTGAAATAGGCACAACTCTGGGCTCACCTGTAACTGCATCCAAAGTAATCGCCAGCTGTGAATCAATGGTGATTGAAGAGGCTGTGACGGTACCCTTTATGTTGGGACAAAGAAACCCAGAAGATGTGGCCCTGATTTTAGCCCTGAAGTTTGGAATGACAACGTGCATACTTAGGCCCCCGTCTATCAGACTCAGACTGACTTGAGGCGCCCCGTAGGTAATATCTTCAATGTAAATATTATAGGTACATCCAAGAAAACTCTCCCTAGCAGCAGGACTCGGAATCATTGATGCCAAATCCATGTTCGCCAAGTACATCTGTAAAATTGTTGCAATATCATCTGGCGTGGAACGATCCCCATCGTCCCAAACCGGCTGTCCCAAATACAGTGCCAACCCATCTGGAACCATCGAGCTCTCGGGGTTATCAATGTCGACAGGATAGTACTGTGTCGAATAGTAGTAAGTCTGGACAACGTGATCCTTCAGCCCAAGGCTGTCATTCACATCAATCACAATAGGATTCATCCCCTGTTTGGAGTGCATAGGGAATGTGAAATTCCAAATAGGATCACTTCCTGGCGTGGGGGGCATCGGAATAACAGGGCTGTTGTTGATGGTCATAATCCTGGGCATACGCTTGTCAGCGTCCCGCGTATACTGGATATAACCGGTCACGTTAATGTCTCGGTCCCCATCAAGAGTTACACCCCTCGGAGGATAGGTTACAACCACCTGAGGCCGACATTCCGGGTCGTTAATGGCCGTGTTTACACAACCAGAATTGGGATCACAAGAATCTGCGGTACATTCCAGGCCGTCGTCGCACATGGCGGACTGATCAACCCCTGTGCAGACACCTAGGACGCACATATCCTGAGCGGTGCAGGCATTACCGTCATCACAAGGATCGGAGTTGAAGTTGTACTCACAACCAACACCTGGAGTACAGAAATCGTCAGTGCAAGGGTTGCCATCATCACAGTCGGCATGTTCCAAGCCAGGCACACAAACGCCTTCGTGGCAATAGTCGCCTACTGTACAAAATTCGCCGTCGTCACAGGGCCCATCGACGAATTCGTACTGGCAGCCAACAAACGGAACGCAGGTGCCACTGTGGCAGACATTGCCGTCATCACAATTCAAAGCTTCGGTTCCCGGCTCACACTGCCCTTTATTACAGGCATCCCCAACGGTGCAGGGGTCGCCATCATCACAGTCCCTCGTGTGATTGATGTATAAGCAGCCTTCGACTGGAGAACAGTAGTCGTCAGTACAGGGGTTGCCATCATCGCAGTTCAGCTCATCCGAGCCAGCCATACATTCCCCTTGTTGACATGTATCACCGACGCTACAGGGGTTTCCATCGTCACAGGGTGCGTTGTTAAACTGATAAACACAACCAAATTCAGGGTCACAGGAGTCATCAGTGCAGATGTTGTTGTCATCACACTCGACGACCTCGCCCACACATTTTCCTTCAACGCACTTGTCATTTATCGTGCAGAAGCTGTTGTCATTGCAGGCAAGCCCATCATCGACAGGCACGTGCTTACAAACTCCATCCTCGCAGGAGTCCACAGAGCACTCATCACCGTCATCACAGTCCATGGATTGGCCCACGCATATACCGTCCATGCACTTATCATTCAGGGTGCAGGCATTTCCATCATCACAAGTCAGGGTGTCATCCACCAAAAACTGGTCAGTTGCGATAGCAGTAATGCAAATTTTACAAGGATTTTCAGGGTCAAGGTCGCCATCTTGGAAACATTCACCCTCGATCAAACACCACCCAGGGGCCAGTTCGTGTGTGCAATCGTCCTCGGCAACGCAACTATCTATAGTGCAATCAAGGCCGTCATCACATCCTGCGACAAGAGTCCCTTCGCAGATCAAATCTTCGTTACATTTGTCGTCAATCGTACATGGATCATGGTCATCACATGCCTCGCCAACCACACACACAGGCTCTTCGTCGAGGTCAGGCAAGTCCGGTGAAACATCATCGCCGGCCACGTCCTCTCGCCCAGCACTGTCGGGGCTGTCATCATCGGTTACGTGTATCGTGTCTTTCCCACCACCACCTACGTCCTTAGCATCTAATTCTTCAATAGCTGTACCACCACAGCCAATCACGAACAGCCCAGCAATGAACACCGGCCAAAGTTTTCCCATCTGACGCCTCCAAAAAGAAACTAATTAGCTATCAAAATCTCACATTACGTCGCCACTAACGACGGTGTTTCCTGTCTGACGGATGATGCTCTTAAGGTCTATGGCAATTTTACTACCCACCGGCATTTGATCCGAAATCGCATGCAGATCGATTTCGGGAATTGGGAAGCTAGCCAGGGTACGACCAGACAATTGAGCCACTATCATAGGCATTAACATCTCCCTGATAAGCTTGGTCATCGTATCCCCAGAAGATTCAAGGCCACCATCCATTTCTGCAATCTGCACATCGACCAACAGCGGCGGATCCAGCTGTAAACCCAGCTGTCTCACTCCCTCTGGGGTAGTCTCTACAACGAGCCTAGCCTCGGCACTTAGCGTTGTATAAAGAAGCATCTCAAGCGGCCTGCCCGCCATTGTCAGGCTGACTCTGATGGCCACGTCACCCATCTGCATCATTAGCGCACCGGAAGGATTGCATGCAGAAAGAATGGGTGGCAGCTTAAATTCAATGCTAAGAGCAAGGTTGGCCATTCCAAATTGGGCCAACTGATCTGCAGCTCCTTCCAGCATGCTCGGGTCGATGTCAAACTGCAACCCACCACCGTACCAAAGGGCAAATGGAATAAAGTTGAGGAAATCGTCATGAAGCCCAAGCTCAATTTCACCAAGGCGAGGCATTTGCAGTGGCGGCTCTTGCGGACCAAAGCAGCTTGCACGACCAATGCTGCCCAACACAGTGCTGTTATTGACGTTTTTGTCAGTCAGGACCGTTGCAGACATCCCAATCACACCACCATCAGGTCTGAAATCCAAGGTCGAGAACTTAGTTTTAATCCGCATGGGAACCGCCGAGGATCCGGGTAAAAATCCTGGGACAGTAAATTCCATATCAAGCGCAAGCCCCTTGATTGCATTCTGAACGGCAGCAGCTACATCAGCGGCCAAGACCTTTCTAAACTCATCCTCAATCATTCTTGCGAATCTGTCCTCAAAGAAATCAATGATCCAGTTGAGCAAGAAGCCCCAGATACCATCAAGCGAAATATCTAGGCCGTTTATGGTAACCCTGGGGTTTTGAAGATTGGCTACCGGCTCACCATTGCCGTCAATCGACAACATGACGTTTGCCGCGATGACAATACTTGAGGCGCTAGCTCTACCAGAAAAGCTTGGACACAGGGCCCCGCTGACAGGCACGTCAATTTTGACCCTAAAGTTCGGAATGATCACGTTTAAGGCCAGCCCGCCGTGAATGGGAACCAGATCGATCGCAGGCCTTCCGTACCTTATGTCTCTGATATTAACTTTGTACTTACACCACCCTTTCTTACCTGACGCTACAGGGTTTTGGATCAGGCTTCCGATATCCAGGTTCTGGGCAAACAACGTCAAAATCGTGGCAATATCATTGGGTGTTGAAGTGTCGTTATCATCCCACACCTCTTTACCCAAAAACATTTTGAACCCATCAAAAACCATTGAATTTTGAGGGTTTGCGTGATCCACAGGATACCACTTGGAAGAAAAGTAGTAGGACTGTACCAAGTGGTCCGTAAATGACGAGTAATACTGCTGCTCTGGCCCAGGGTTCAGGGACTTCATGTGTTTCGCATCAGCATAAATCGGGTTCATCCCCTGTTGCGCTATCATCCTGTAGCCGTGCAAAGTCTCGCCTGTTTCTTCACCCGTATCGGGGTCGATCTCGGCGCTCCAGAAGTGCCCATCTCGGGGGTCAGTCATCATCTCTTGGCCATTGATGTTAATCCAATAGCCCAGAAAATCGCTGTAGGTTTCGATATGGCCAGTCACAAGAAGCTGGCGGCCAGTCTCGGGATCTGGCATCAATGTCGCGGCCCTTGGTGGCCAGTCAATAACGATGTGGGGCCGGCAGAAAAATGCGGCCGTGTGCCCACATCCGGCCTGATCACCGTTGGGAATGCAGAAATCTGTGGTGCATTCGTCATCGTCATCACAACCGTCTATAACAGGTTCCCCCACACAGACGCCAGCAACGCACGTATCAAACCTAGTACAGACGTTGTCGTCGTCGCATGGATCTGAGTTCGGGGCGAACTGGCATCCCACCATGGGCAAGCAAAAATCGTCTGTACATATGTTGTTATCGTCACACACCAGCGGGGTTGGGCCAGGTTGACACTCGCCAAATAGACAGTAGTCGTCCAAGAAACATGGTTCCAAGTCATCACATGGCGCGTTATTGAAGTAGGGCACGCACCCAATTCCAGGCTCACAAACATCGTCAATACAGGGATTTCCGCTGTCGCACACTAACTTTTCAGTACCGGGTTCGCACTGCTTGTTTTTGCATTTGTCACCGATGGTACAAGGATCTCCATCATCGCAAGGGTTGGAGTTGGGCATGTTAAGGCACCCACCTGGTATATCCGGCGAACAGATGTCATCTGTACAAGGATTGCCGTCGTCACAAGACAGTATGGTATTACCCGGTTGGCAGACCCCATCAAAACACTGGTCTCCAACAGTGCACACGTTTCCGTCGTCACAAGCGACGTTGTTGGGGATGAACAGACACCCAAAGAAAGGATCGCAAGAGTCGTCGGTACATGGATTTTGGTCATCGCAAATCACCGGCTCTCCGACACATTCCCCTTCAATACACATGTCGTTTTCGGTGCAGATATCGTTGTCGTTACACGGACCTTCGAGAGGTTCGTAGACGCATACTCCATCCACACACATGTCGGTTGTGCAAGGGTTGTTGTCATCACAAACCATGAAAGACCCAACACAGGCCCCACCGATGCAACGGTCGTTTACAGTACAGGCATTACCGTCATCACAAAACAGGGTGTCATCTGGGACCAGACGATCTTGATAAGCAGCCGTAATACAGGCCATGCAAGGGTTGAACGGGTCGACGGCGCCTTCTTTGTAGCAGTGACCATCTACAAAACACCAGCCTGGGTACGGCTCATGATGGCAATCAGTTTCAAGGGGACCTTCACAGTAGTCGTCAGTACAGTCGATTTCATCGACGCAGAATTCAGAGAGGATGCCAACGCACTCGCCATCTTCATTGCAGGTGTCGTCGTATGTGCAGGGATCAAAGTCGTCACAAGCGGTTCCAGGAACACAGGGTTCATCTGGAACTGGTCCCACGGTGTCCCTGCCAGTGTCCCTGCCAGTGTCCCTGCCGGTGTCGTTGGAAGTCACATCACCGCTAACATCGTCGCCTGTGGAGTCAGCTTTAGGGTCTAAAGAATCTTTGTCGCCCGGCCTATCACGAGAGTCGTTGTCAGACGACGAGATATCTGTGCGGTCTCCACCAACGCCCTCGTCACCAACTGGGGGGGATCCTCCACCCTCACAGCCAATCACAAGCGCCGCGATTAGTAAAAAACTAAGGCTGAAAAAGCGCGACACCACAGCGACCTCCATTAAATCAGCAGGTTTATTGCAGGCACTTAAAAATGGCCCGCCACCCGCGAATCAAGAAACCCAAAAAAGTCAAATAACCTTCAAGGTACACGCGTTCCAATTGTATTGAAAGGGCGCCCATATTACAAGGAACAAGGGGCCTATCCAAAGAAATCTGTGGAGGTTTTCATCATTTTATTTCGCCTTTCAGACAGCCTCAAGTTCAGAACTTAAAGACCAGGTTTAAAGACTGAAACGCTCTGAAATAGCTTCTTGAAGTGATTTTTGAAATCTTTTCGCAGTGTTTTTCGCGGGCCACATGGCTGCCCTATGGACGTGAGGTTGTAACAATACTTTTACTGCTTTTGCTTCAAAATCACTATTGTTCGCGATTGTACACCATAATTATTGGACTCAAGCACCGCATCGCCCCGAGGATTGATGTTGTAGGAGATTCTTTTGTTGTCTTTATCACCGATGTGATCCGACCAGTCGTAATAAAGTTGCGTGTCAACTGCCACTTGCCAACCATCTGCAACCTCTGGGAGCTTAAATATTACTGGTTCATTTGCCATGTCCATGTTGATAAGGCTTACCACAGCGGGAAGGTCGCCATTTTGCGGCCAATACATCATGATAGAGCGGCTGTCCCAGTCGGGGGCCCCGCCATAAGGATGTAAAAATTCTACCTCCTCGTAGCCGTCGGGCGAAAATCGTGGGGCCAAGGATTTGCGCAGTGCAATGGCGTTTTTCACAAAGTCGAACATGCGCTGACGCTCCTGGTCAGGCTTCCAGTTGCTCCAACTAAACCAGTTGAATTCATTATCGGCGGCATCCAAATAAGCGTAGTTATTGCCGTATTGAGTGCGCATCCACTCGTCGCCACCCAAAATCATGGGAGTTCCTTGTGAAAAGAGCGTGGCGACAAAGAAGTTGCGAATCATCTGGCGCTTTACGGCATAGCAACGTTGGTAATCTACCTCGTTGGAATCGCACCAATTGCGCGAATCATTGTTGTCTTCACCGGCAGCGAGGTCGCAAAATGGTGAAGTTGGATAGCTCAGACATATGGGATTAAGGGGACCGCCCCCATTGTGTTTTTCGTTGTAACTGACAAGGTCAAAGAGCGTAAAACCATCATGGCCAGTAACAAAGTTTACGGAATGATAAGGTTTGCGCCCGTTGGGATTGAACAAATCTTCGCTGCCAGTAAGGGCGGATTTAACGTTTACGCTGGTCAGTGATTGGTTATCAAAGTTGATGAGTCTGCGCCATGTGTCGCGAAAGTCCGAATTTAACTCAAACCAGCCAAAGTTTTCTTTCTGGCTTGATGCTGGAAAGCCACCAAGTTGAGCCTGCCCTATGCGCCAAGGCTCCGCAATGATTCGTGTATTGTGCTTTTGCAGGATGGGATCGTCGATGATGTCTTGCAGCACACTACTAGCAGGGTCGAAAGTGGCAGGCTCCAAGTCTTTTACCCCAAGAACTGCCGCCAGATCGAAGCTAAAGCCATCTACGTGCATCTCCTCGACCCAGAACCGCAAGTTGTCGATGATCAAGCGGCGAAAGGGAATGTGATTGGTTCGCACTTGATTTCCCACCCCAGTATCATCGTAGTAGGCGCATTTGCCCAGCTCCGGCTTTTCCTGGCTTCCAAGTTCGTAATAGGCGGCGTTGTCTAGGCCGCGGAAACTGAAGATCAAGGTTAAAGAGAGGTCGTCAAACCCATCATCCCATGCATAGGAAAAGCTGTTGTTAAATCTCGCTAACTTGCTTCCCCAAAAACCGCCTTCGCCTGTGTGGTTATAGACCACATCCAAAATAACCTCGATGCCTTCAGCGTGCAAAGCTTCGACCATGGCCTTGAACTCGTCCATAACGCCGTTTAGTTCCTTGTTGTTGGGGTCGGCATACTGCTGTTCTGGGGCAAAAAACGCCAGTGTGTTGTAACCCCAATATGTGCCATTTTCGGGCTTTTCCATGACTGGCATAAGCTGCACCGCAGTAATCCCCAGTTTTTTCAAGTACTTTGCCTTTTCGCCAACGCCCTTAAAGGTGCCAGGAACACTGACGTCAGAGCCGGCCCCTTTGGTAAAACCCTTGGGGTGGACTTCGTAAATGATTAAATCGCTTTGGCTGTGGCCTTCAAATGCATCGCCCTTCATGCGGTTTTCGCGCCAGGCTGTCTCTGCATCACTCCAAACATAATCGCTGGTTATGACCACGCTCTTGGCGGCAGCTCCCCATGACGAGACATTTCGCTTGTTGCCACTGCCAGCGTTGCCTTTGGTCCAGTCAAAATCGCGATGAATGCGCCTGGTGTAGGGGTCAATCAGCAATTTGTTTGGGTTAAAACGGTTTCCGGCATCATCGCAGTCCGTTATGTAACCGATGTCTGATCCTGGGGAAAAGTCCTCTTGGTAAGGCCAGTTTGGCCCCCAAGCGACATAGCCATAATGTTGGCCCACGCCCAGGCCGGCGACGTAGACGGTCCACACATTCGAGGAGGACTTTGTAAGGGGAATTCTAGCTTTGGGGAGGTCCGCTTCAGGGTCGTTGAAAAGCAAGACTTCGATTCTCGTGGCATTTTCCGAGTAAACCGCAAAGTTAATGCCTTCATCCACAACTTTTGCGCCCAGGATGTCCATATATTCATCGGGCGATAAATCTTTGTAACTTGGAGCAATGCTTGAATACTTGTCCGGGGTGATGTCAGGTGATGTGTCGTCTGAGCTGTCTTCCGTCGTTCCTTCGTCACCGACGGGAACGTCTGCAGCAGGCCCCTCGTCACCAGTTGGCAGATCTGCTCCACCACTGCAACCAATCAAAAAAGCCGCCACCATTAAAAGGCCAGAACCAAAAAAGCGCGACAGCACGGATACCTCCATAAAATCGCCATCTTCCGCAGGTACTTTGAAAAATGGCCAGGAAATTACGAATCAAGCAAACCATGAAAGTCAAATGACTCTCAAGACACGGCGCAATTCTAGTGAAAGAGTCTAAAAATTTAAATAAAGGGGCCGGGCCAGTCCGAAACTATTTGAAAAATACAAAAAGGTTCTCGTCATTTTTTGTCATTTTCAATCAATTTGCACTATCATCTGGCCGATGAGGCATCGAAGACCAAATTTGCCAACATTGATTACTATCGGAAGGCTGGTATTTAGCCCGCTAGTGATAGTTCTGTTTTATCTTTCCGTACGAAAATCCGGCTACGGTGCCCCGATTGACGCGATGCTGGGTCAGCTGAATCCCGTCATGTTGGCATGGACCTTTGGTTTGCTGGTGCTACAAGAAATAAGCGATGCCGTTGATGGCGAAATTGCCAGACGTAGCAAAGCAGTTACCGACCTTGGGAAGTTGCTTGACCCATTAGCGGATACGATGTCTCACATTGGAGTTTTGCTTGGCCTGATGTGGGTTGGCTTGGTACCGCTTTGGCTTTTGGTGGTCGTCTATTACAGGGAAGCGGTTGTGGCGACCTTGCGGACACTTGCCGCAAAGAATGGGGTTGTAGTTGCCGCCAGAATATCCGGCAAGGCAAAGGCCTTGTCGCAGGCCGTCTTGGCCAGCGGTCTGGTTGGCGCCATCCTGCTAACCTATTATGTTCCTTCCTTTCCCCTTGAGACTGTGGCGGAAGTTCTTTCCTGGATTGTTGGGGTGATTACTGTCATCTCGTTGGTTGATTATGCCCAGGCAATTCGTAAACTGACCAGGAAGGCCCAGATTTCAGGGTTGGAATAAAAACTAAATTCCACATTAGCTTTTTGGGTTATGGGGTTATGGGGTTATAAAGATGAAAAATACATCCCTGTTTTTGGCAGGTTGTGTCTGCGTCTCATTGATTTTGGCCAGTCCAGGAGACTGTAAAATGCTGACAATTGATGACGTTAGTCCTGACTGGACTGAGGCAGAGGCAAAGCTACTGCCGGCGGCCCTAGAGGCAAAAAACTGGGAGGCAGTGCGCGACGCGGTTTTCACGGTTTCCAAGGCGCCAGAAAATGCTTACCGCCGGTTTCTATTGGGTTATGCCTGTTTCAAATCGTCGGATCATCTGGGGGCTGTAGCCGCTTTGATGGGGCTTGAGTCTGAAGTTCCTTTGATGGCGCATTGGGTGCGGTACTTAAGAGGCCAGTCGATGTTTGCGCTTGGGCGTTTACAGGATGCCGAGGCGGATTTGGCTGCTATTGGCACGGGGTCACCGCTTTACAGGTGGGCGCAGTACCATCTTGGCGATGTGTATCTTGCACTTGGAAAAGACAGCCAGGCGGCGCTGGCCTGGGAGAGGTCTGGTCGTACGGACGCCGAGACCATCAGCAAGCGGGCTGCTGCGATGAAGTCCAGTGGGCAATCGTCTGATGCCATGTCTTTGCTTAAAAAGGCCTACTACCGAACGGCTAGCGCGGGGCGCAAGGCTTACAAAGCTGCTTTAGATGCGCTTGGATTTGGGGCGGAAGCACAACAGGAAACGGCGGCTGACCTGCTTGAGCAAGCTCAGGCGCTGCTTGATGCTCATATGAACGTAGATGCTGAAAAGGCGGCCGGTGCGCTTGTGGATTCAAAGTCGCCAGATGTTCGATGTAAGGCGCTTTTAATCCGCGGGTTGGCGCGACAAAAGCTTAGAAAACATAAGCTTGCGCTTGAGGACTTTGGTCCTCTGATTGAGGGCTGCTCACAGTGGGTAAACAGGGACCGTGCCTTGTTTCTTGCTATTCGCAGCTCTTACAGGGGTGGTTTTAACGACAAGGGCGAGGCTCTGGCCATTACCCTGAAAACTGACCATCCAGACGCGACGTTTAACGACGATGTGGCCTTGATGCGAGCCAGAACGGCGCTGGGCGGTGGGAAAACCAAGCTGGCTATGGAGATTTTGGATGATTCGCTCAAGCGATGGCCAGACGGAGATATGGCAGATGAATCACGCTGGTTGCTGGCGTGGTCTGCTTATCGGGGCAAGGAATTCAAGGTGGCGCTTCAGGCTTTGAAGGATGGCGCCCAATTCGCCCAAAACATCGATTATCGTTCGCGTTTTGCATACTGGGAGGGGCGCACGCTGCAAAAGCTGAAGCGCGAAAAAGAGGCCAAAAAGGTTTATGAACAGACCGTTTTGGCGTTTCCGCTGAAGTACCACGCTTGGTTGGCTTTGAGTCGACTTGCTGACATGCGTCGGGGCGGTAAGGTTAACGCTGTTTTAGATGGCCTGTTGAAGAACCAACCGCGTGGGCAACAGTTTTTGACTGTCGCAGATGTCACCCAATTGGACCAGGGGGCCATGGGCAGGGCCTTGTGGCTGTGCAAGGCTGGATTGCCGCATCTTGCAGAAAACGAGCTTGGCACAAGCACGGGCGATTCTGTTGACAGCATGTGGCTTTCGACGTGGATTCTTAACCTTAGCGGCAGCTACACCAAATCTCATAGGGCGGCAATGAATTTGATCCATGAGGGGCAGCCATACTGGCCAAACTCGGATAGCTTGGGTTATTACAAACTGTCTTACCCAAGGCCGCACTACCCTGTTGTTCAGGCAGCCGCCAAAGAGTCCGAGATTGAGGAGGCCTTGATCTACGGTGTGATGCGGCAGGAAAGCGCATTTGTGACTGGCATTGAATCGCGTGCCAATGCAATAGGTTTGATGCAATTGATAATGCCAACTGCCAAATCCATGGCAAAGCGCCTGAAACTGACGGCGACGCCCCAGACTTTACGCACGCCAGAGGTTAACGTCCGACTTGGGTCTCAGTATCTGGCCGTATTGTTAGCGCGATTCAAGCTGCCCATTTTGGCGATCCCGGGCTACAACGCTGGTGGTGGGGCGATTGGCAAGCATCTGAAGAACAATCCAGGCCTACCCCTAGATGAATTTGTAGAGACCATCGGGGCGCAAGAAACCAGAAACTACGCCAGAAAGGTGTTTGAATCCTACGCCGCCTATCGATTCCTATACAACGAAGGTAACGACCGGTTCACTAGGGTGGATTTTAATTATAAAAACAAATAGGTAGGATGGTTAAGTCTCTGCTTCCTCACACTTGGTGCCGCCCCAACCCCCGGGACACTTGCAAGTGTTGGGACCTATACAGGTGCCGCCGTTTTGACATGCAGGATCGCAGATAAAGTCTTCGCAATAAGCCCCAGTCCAACCATCATCACATTCGCAAGTATTGATACCAATGCAGGTGCCATTCGGTTCACAAGATTGCTCACACAAGGACTCCTCGCAAGAGGGGCCGGTCCAACCAGCAGCACATGCGCATGTGTGGTCTTCGGTACAGGTGCCACCATTTTCACACACATAATTGCAGCTGGGGACATCGCACTGACTCCCACTCCAACCAGAATCACATTCGCAAGTATCGATACCAATGCATGTACCATGCGGTTCACAAGATTGCTCACATAAGGACTCCTCACAAGAGGGGCCGGTCCAACCAGCAGTACATGCGCATGTGTGGTCTTCGGTACAGGTGCCACCATTTTCACACACAGAATCGCAAATGGGGTCATCACAAGAATCCCCAGTCCAACCATCATCGCATTGGCAAGTGTTGGGAGCGACACAGGTGGCATGGTCTCCACAAGGCTGTTCACACATGGACTCGGCACAAGTGGGACCGGTCCAGGCACCAGCGCAAGTGCAAGTGTTGGGACCAGTGCAGGTGCCGCCGTTTTCACATCGAGGATCGCAGACAAAGTCCTCGCAGGAGGACCCAGTCCAACCACTTGCGCAGGTGCAAGTGTTGGGACCAGTACAGGTGCCGCCATTTGCGCACGGAGGATCACATTCCTCAGCTGGCTGCACCGCGTCACCAGTGGGAACATCGTCGCCAGGTAAAACGTCCGAGCCACCCCCGCATCCTATGAAAAGCACGGCAGTTAGTAAGAGACCAAAACCAAAAAAGCGTGACACAACAATGACCTCCATTTAGTCAGCAGCTTCTTTGCAGACGCCTAGAAACTACAACCCGAAAATCCAGCCGCCCATAGAACAACCTCTAGGGCACATGCGGGTCATTCTATTGATGGGGGCTGATATTACAAGCAAGGATGCAATGCTGGTGGTCAAAAGCGCACTCAGAGGTTGGGGGGCATGGCCTGGCTGCGAGCACCGGTTGGGACTAGTCTGAAGGGGGGAGTTCTTCGCCTGGAACGCAAACACCATCTTTGCATTTATCCCCGATAGTATTGGGATTTCCGTCGTCACAAGGCTCTTCGTTGTAGGTGTAAACGCAGCCTATTTCGGGGTTGCATTCATCAGTTGTGCAAACTAGGCCGTCATCGCAATCCACTTCTTCAGCAACGCATTCACCATTTACACACGTGTCGTTTTCGGTGCAGGCATCTAAATCGTCGCATTCAAGGCCTTCGTTGATTGGTTGGTCTGGAACGCATTCGCCTGTTTGTGGGTCGCACACGAAGCCCATGCAGGCCCCTGGCGGGTTTTGACCACAATCGATGATGGTGGCTGGGTCGACAACGCAAACCGTTGGAATAACGGATGAATCGCAAATTAGTGTGCCATTACAAAGGTTTCCGTCCTCAAGCCCAGCGCAGTCATCATTGGTGGCACATTCGCACTGGTTTTCACCTGGTTTGCAGGCCCCATCAATGCATTTGTCACCAAAGGTACAAGCATCGCCGTCATCGCATGGAAAGTTGTCTAGCTTGGGGGCTCGCTCACAGGAGCATGAGTTAGGGTTGCATATCGCCCTTTCACATTGGTCAAGGTCGGCAAAGGCGGTTGCACAGTCGTCGTTATTTTTGCAGTGGCAGATGATTTCTGGCTTGGTGTCGTCCTGTGAGGAGTCTAAATCTTGGGGCGTAAAGTCGTGCTCGCCAGTAGTGTCTTGGTCGTTGGAGTTTAAATCTGGCAGATCAGAAGTGGCATCGACCGTGTCACGCTGAGCCTGTGCGTCTGGGTCGTTTTGATCACCTGAAGAGCCACAACCCAAAACGGTTGCAGTTAAAAGGACTACAAGAAACCGAATCACCGCCACCCCCTCGGTCATGAACAACGGCACAATGTTACAGATAAGCAGAGGCAATGTCATGTCAGGTCGTTCATTTTGAGGCGCGGGGCGGTAGAAATTTAAAGGGCCGTGAGGGGATTTGTGGAGCGGTAGAAATTTGAGGCTCAGTGAAAATTGCGCCCATCGTGTCGGACGGGGGCGGCAAGTGCAAAGCAGGCAATGGCAGAAACGTTGACCACGCCTTCGCGATTTTGAACTTGCCCGTCGACAAGCAGGAAATTGGCGGTTGACAGCAGTGCCCTGTTTGCCTGGAACATGTCAGGTTTTATGACCAGATTTGCCAGCCCAGTCTCATCTTCCAAGGTCAAAAACACGAATCCTTTAGCGGTCCTTGGCCTTTGACGAACTATTACCATGCCTGCGACCCAGATCCTTTGGCCATCTTTGTACTTGGCAATATCGCTGGCAGCCACAACGCCACTTAGTTTGCTGCGCAAGAAGACCATTGGATGCTTTCCAGTGGTCAGCCCCACGCCCTCGTAGTCGGCCAAAAGCTTGGTCGCGGCATTCATCGCTGGCAAGGCCGGCTCGTGGGCATTCGAGATCGCACCAGCCAAAAGCCCAGAGTCGGCGCGCAAGGCCAAGGCCTGCCACATGGCCTCACGCCTGGATGGACCTAGCGCCCCAACCTTTGCAAGGGCGTACAGTTCAGTGGAAGAAGCGCCTGTTTTGCGGCCCAATTCAGTGACGCTGGTAAAGGGAGCAAGGCCTTGGGTGGCAACAATAGCGTCGCCGGTACGCTTGGACAGGCCTTTAACGTACTTCAACCCAATCCTGATCGACTGGCCCTCGTCTTCCAAGGAACAATCCCAAAGGGAGTGATTTACATCGACGCCCTTGATGGACACGCCGTGTCTGGTGGCATCCTGGGTCAGCGTCGAAGGGTGGTAAAAACCCATGGGCCATGAATTCAGCAAGGCGGCATAAAAGGCGCCTGGATAGTGAAACTTAAGCCACGCCGAGGCGTAAGCAATCAAGGCAAAAGAGGCGGCATGGCTTTCAGGAAATCCATAAAGGGCAAATGATTCAATGGATTGTACGATTCTGTCCCTGGCGCCCTGCCCTATCCCACGTTCTTGCATGCCTTGAATCAGCTGTTGGGTCAAAGCCTTCATCCTGGCCCTAGACCTTTTGGAGCCCATTGCCCTGCGCAGTTCCTCGGCTTGGCCACCTGTAAATCCAGCCACGGCCATGGCCATTTTCATCAGCTGCTCTTGGAACAAAGGCACCCCCAGAGTGCGCTTCAGGATTGGCTCCAAGAGCGGATCATCATAGACCACGGGCTCGCGGCCAGTGCGCCTAGCCAGGTAAGGATGAACCATCTTGCCAACTATTGGGCCAGGTCGTATCAGCGCCACCTCCACAACAAGGTCATAAAAACGAGTCGGCTTCATCCTGGGCAAAGTGGCCATCTGGGCCCTGGACTCAATCTGGAAAACACCAATAGTATCCGCTCGTTGCAGCATGGCATAAACGTCCTTATCATCTGGGGGCAAACGCCCCAGATCAATTTCAACGCCATGATGTTTCTTAACTAATTCCAAGGTTTGATGAATCGCGTTCAGCATACCCAGGCCCAGCAGGTCGACCTTGATAATCCGCAGGTCGGCCAAGTCGTCCTTGTCCCACTGGATGACCATGCGGTTTTCCATCCTGGCTGGCTCCAGGGGAACCGTCCTGTCCAAGCGCCCTTCGCTGATGACCATACCCCCATTATGCTGGGCGAGGTGGCGCGGCAGGTGCAAAACGCTGTTCCAGATCTGCATGAAGCTTTGCACCCTGGAATCGTTCAGATCAAACCCGGCCTCTGCGACTCGCTGCTCGAAACCATCGCCAGCGTCTCGAAACTCAAAATGGCCAATCAAACGCCCAAGCCTGTCCAAGCGCTGCAGATCCAGACCCATAACCTTGCCGATCTCTCTGGACGCCAAGCGGCCTTGATAGGTAATCACCGAGGCAGTCATCCCGACCGAGCTGGCCCCATACCGTTCATAAACATACTGGATCACCTTTTCACGATTATCACCTGAGGGAAGGTCCAGGTCGATGTCAGGCCATTCGCCGCGTTCCTTCGAGAGGAAGCGCTCAAACAGCAGGTCGTACGCGATTGGATCAATGGCTGTGATTCCAAGGGCATAGCAGACGATGGAGTTGGCTGCGGAGCCTCGCCCTTGGGCCAAAATGTCGTTTATGCGGCAGAAATGGACGATGTCGTCGACCAGCAAAAAATAGCCGGCCAATTTCAGTTCGCTAATTAGGTTTAGCTCATGCTCCGCTTGGCGTTTGGCCCTTGTAGATGGCGAACCGTAGCGATTTATCATGCCTTGTGCCACCCTCGCCCGCAGCAAATCGGCCTCCTCGTCAAAGGAGCCAGTAGCAGAAAATCGTGGGAATCGATATCCAGTGTCATCAAGGGAAAAATCCAGGCTGGCGGCCAAATCGGCGGTTGCCCTGAGTACGTCTGGACGGTCGCAAAAAAGCTGGTTCATCTGGGCGCAGGAAGCCATCGCCAAGCGATGAGACTGGGGCAGTATGTGTTTTGCCTGATCCAGGGTGGTTTTGTGGCGGAGGGCGGTAAAAACATCCAAGATTTCCGCTTGTTCAGGCAAGGCATACCGGACATCGTTGGTTGCGATGCATTTAATCTTCAGGCTGTTGGCCAGGTCCGTCAGGAGGCGGTTGCCGTGCCCCTGTAAGGGGATGCCATGGCGCTGCAGGTCCAGGTAGGTGGAGGTGGGTCCAAAGGTGCCTACGATGCGATCCAGGATTTGATGGGCGGCTCGGGGGCCCCGGGTTTTTGCGGCGCTAAGGATTGGGCCATCAAGGCCACCTGCTAGGGCAACTAGGCCATCTGCATAGCGATCCAAGGCGTCCAGGGTGATTACTGCCTCGCCTTTTTTGTGGCCAGCATGGGCCAGAGTCAGCAGTTCACACAGGTTTCCCCAACCGGCTGCGTTCTTGCACAAAAAGGCCATGGTGGGTTTGCCAGGGACTGCAGGGCCGAGATCCAGGAAGACTTTTGCCCCAATAATCGGGCGGATCCCAGTGGTTTTAGCGGCCTTTACAAACCTTGGAATCGCATAGACGCCATTTTGGTCTGACAAGGCCATGGCAGTTTGGCCAAGCTCTGCCGCACGATCGGCCAATTCTTCAGGATGTGATGCTCCATCTAGGAAGCTGAAGGCGCTCGCCGCCCGCAGTTCTGTGTAGTTGGGAATTGTGTATGCCATGTCTTTGATTCCGTTAGTTCAACCCAAAATCGCCGCCTGTCTGATGTCAAAGGGTTGGGGGACAAGGCTTGTGTGGTGGCGATTTTTTCATTATTTTTCCCTTTAATCCCAAATACTTTCGATAAACCACTGATCGCTAATGAAATCGTGCCATAAGCGATAGACCCCATGTTGAGCGACTTCCACGTCCCAATTGGCACCTTTGACCGGTTGCTCTGTCCACCATTCTCTTTCAACGCCCCAGGGTCCTGCCGCCCTGTTGATTGGCCCTGAAAGGCCCCCACCATAAACGTAGGAGGGCCTGCCATCCTGTTTTAGCGAGACTTGGACTTTTGGCAGCTCTGCCAGGCGCCTTGCAGCCAGAATCATTGGGCGCTGACCAAGGCTTGGGCGACTTTGTGGCAACCTGCGAGGGGCAAAAGGGACAATCGCCCCATCATCGTCAGGCGCTCCAACCGAATCCGCGCCTGCCAGCACCGCAAGTCGCCCAAGCAGCGCACCCAGTTCCCTTGGATTGGGCATTGGCACGCCAAACAGGTCGCCTTGAACTGGGATGGCTGGCGCACCTTCGGCTTGAAGGGAAAATCCCAAGACTGGCGCCGGTGGAGGGTCCTTTTCAATGGCTCGCCTTACCAGGTTTGAAAGTGAACGAATATCGGCAGTTGGAGCCGCGGGATGTGCCGAGACGATGTGCTCTCCAACCGGCTCCAGATTCAGGGACACAATCAGGATCGAGGGCACGAGGTTGTGGGAGTCGAGGCGCAGCACAAGCCTTTCGATGGAGGCTGACATCAGAAACGACAGTTGTTCGATGCGATCAATGGTCCATTCCAGGTCGACCGCTTCCTGGAAGGTCTTGTTGGGCGCGATTGGGTCCAGGACCAAGACATCTTTGCCTCGGGCCAAAATCTGCAGGTTTACCGCCTCAAGGCCGAGCCTGTCGCCGATGCCACTGCCAAGGGATGCCAATTGGCCAACGCTTGTAATGCCTAACGAAATCAGGGTCTGAAGCAGCTTTTCTGAGGGTTCCAAGGCACTGACAGGCAGGTTTGCAATGGCGGTGGCCTCTTGCCCGCTGATCACCCCAAGTCCAGCTTTGGCCGCGACTCTGGCCAGTCTGGGGCCGTTGGCAATCCCAATCCTGGCCATCAAACCGGCCTTGGTGATGGTTGCTTCGATGGCTGCGGCAAAGGAGTGTGGTGATGGACACATGCTAAAAAGGCCTGTCATGTCCAAGACGACAGAGTCGCCGCCAAGGGGCATAACGTTGGGGGAAAAGGAAAAGGCGACGTCAATCAAGGCCTGTCTGGCGGAATCGATCATCCTTTCAGAGACTGAGCGCAAAATCACGGCGGGTGCGATGGATTTGGCTTGAACGGGGCTCATGCCAAGAAAGATCCCAGCCTGCAAAGCGGCCCTAGAAGCATTAACAATCAAGGCCTTAGAGCCATGGCCGTGCACAATGGCCAAGGGACAATCACCCACTTCGGGCTGCACCCGGCGCAGGGCCTGCAAAGGCAAGCCAGGAATTAAAGCACAAGCGTACTTGGTCGTTGTGTCCATGGTCTTCCCTTTAACCGCGAATTATCCTGCCCCTGCCCTGTCCCCTGTCCCTGCCCCCTGTCCCTGCCTCCTGTCCCTGTCCCTGTCCCTGCCCCTGCCCCCTGTCCCTGCCCCCGCCCCTCCAAAGGCCAGCGCCTCAAACGCCCACACATCAAGCTCCTGCCCACCAAGCTCCACCTTGGCCCCTGTCAGCAGCTGACCTGGCCCTGCTATTCCCTCCCACAGGGCATTGGCAGAGCCGATCTGCACCTTGACCGACGCATGGGGGGTATTATCCAAGGCCACAACCGTGGTTCTGGCCTTTTCCGCCTCGCGGGCTAGACGAAACCACCAGCTTTGGTCCCTGCCAAACGAATTTGGGGGGCGAACTATCACCATTTCAAAGCCATCTGTCTGGGTCACAGCCTCGGCGGCCGCCATCATATTTGGCCAAGTTAACGGCCCTCGCACCCACAAAACTCGCGACAAATCCGCCCCAGCCTGGTCCAAGGCTTTAACATCAAGCGAACCATCACCATCTATCCACCCAACCAGCCCTCCAGTAGCCGTCACTTCGGCCACCCCAGCCCCCACAATCGAGGTCCGCCCTTGTCCCAACAGGGAACACAGCCGTCCAACAGGCCACCCACCATTCAAAGCCCGATCCAGGCCAGCCATACCAGTAGAAAGCCTAGGCACCTCAACAGGGATCGCACCCCATTGCACCAACCCAGCAGGCATCCGACTCAAAGCCTTTGCAACAGCCTCACGCCTAGGCACTTCAGCCTCGAAAAAACACCAAAGGCGATTATACTGAACACTTGTTCAGGTGACAAGAAGGAGGTGGTGGCAACGACCCAGCCCAGCCTAAACAAAGCCGGAACCCTAATCCCCTTCACCGGCAAGAACTTCCCATACTTTCTTGTAGCCGGCTCCACCTAGAGGGGCTTGCTCCGGTCTTACGCGATCCCAATCGTTGGCAGACATTCCTTTCAGGAAATCATGGGCTTTAGCAACAGAGTATCTTGCGTCATCACCACTGAAAGCTTCACGATAGTGCAAGCCGAGCCTTTCAGCCACACTTCGAGGCGCAGAGTTCATCCGCATCAGCACCGCATCTTCCGTGCGAACACCGTAATAAATCATTGCAGGCAGATTGTGGATCCGGCGACGTTCAGCCTCGGACATGTTATCGAAGTCCATACCCGAAAAATGGCTCAAAGCTGACACCCCCCAAGTACCGTTATTGAGAATCGCACGATAGATCGCCTTACAAGCCTCAGTAAAGGCCTCGGTGTCCGTTCGCTTGCCATCCTGTGAAAAGTATTTTTTCGCTATATCCTCCAGTCCTACACCGTTAACCCAATCACTGGTGATGTCGGATAAACGCGAGTGCTTGGTCCCCTCACCAACAATATCATCCAGTTGTTCCTTCAGTTGGGGAATGCTGACCATGATTCCAAAAAGCTCAGCCATACGGCCAGCATTTCCAAACAAGCTCTCCGGTGTCCAGTCATCTGGTCCCAGTTGCCCCTCAAGCTTTAGCAAACCCTGCATCGCTTTTTGGACTCCTTCAGGCGAAAAACCGGTAAGGTCAGCCAGCCGAGCTATTCCAGGCGTCTTGGCCAGTGTACGGACGTAGTTTTTGGTAGCATGCAGCAAAACATCTGCTTTCTTTTGTTGCTTGGGGTCATTACGCAGGGTCGTATAACCATAAGTGTGCCGAAGAAGTTGCTCAGATTCGGCTAGTACAGCATCCAGATTCTGCTTTTCAGCACAAAGATGGGCGATATAACAGCGGAAATCTTGCCACTGGTTTTGCCAAAGAACGGATTCAAGATTGTGCAGTTTCCCTTGGGCGTCAAGCTCATCAAGTAACACAACCAAACGGGAGGCAAGAGCGCCTGTTGCTTGGCTTAGGAAACCAATCTTAGCCTCTTTATCATTGCCTTGTGCAAGACCAATTACACCAACACTGTCCTGTCCTATCCGTCCTGCTCTCCCAGCAAGATTCCAAAACTCTCTAGGACTCATATCGACACCATAAGGCAACTTATGCGATTGTAAAAACATTGATGAGACCGGAAAGTTAATTCCCTGCGCTAGGGTAGTTGTCGCGCACAAAACACGTAGATGTCCAGACTCCGCAAGCCACTCCATAAGCGTCCGGATTTCATCGGATAAACCTGCATGATGGACCCCAACCCCATGGTCAAGCATTTCAATCAACTCAAAATTTCGGCTGACTTCGGTCTTTAGAAAATCTTGTACCAGCCGCACCTCGTCGGGAACAACATCGAACTTGCGAATGCTGCTCATCGCTTGGCGTGCCATGCTCCAAACCAAGTTAATCTTATTGGCAACAGCAACACTAGTGCCTCTGGCAGACATAATGGTAGCCATCGCAGCAGTCTGCAACGCTAACCCACTTTGTTCGTCACCCTTCAGCACCTTGTTCCTTGGCACATCTATAGGCTTGCAATCACCCACACGATGCTTGCCGCGCAGCTTCATGGCTCGCTCGGTGACAGTCAGAGTTTCATACTCCAGCCGCCATCCGGCTCGTTGGCTATCATCCGCCACCGCACTATAGAGCCCAATAATCCGTTCGTTAGGCCTCCAAGCCGTGGTACTGAAACTGATAGCATTACCTGCCTTAACATCATCTGCAAGCCAACGCGCCACGGTCTCACTTTGTTCAACGTATGGCATCAACAACAAAAAATTGGCTAAACGACAATCGCGCTTGATGGTGGCTAGAAGGAATTCGATTCGTAATCCTCGCCCCTCTGATTCAAGATTGTGTGCTTCGTCCATCACCACCAGCGCTAACGGGCGCGACACACGCTTGTTACGAATAACCAGAGATAGCTTTTCCGGTGTAGCCACCAAGACATCAAAGGGCTTTTCTTTATCGGTCAGTAGCTCTCCTTCAAAAGCATTAATCTCAATAGCTCCAGTAAGTTGCTCAACCCGCAGTCCCATAGACTGGAAGTCGCGGCGCAATCTTCTTGTAATCTGAGCGGTTAATGCTCTGGTCGGTGCAACATAGGCAACCCATCCACCATCCGCATCAAACTGGTTTAGTGCCTGAAGAATTCTAAACTGTGCCAACAATGTCTTGCCACCTGACGTTGGCATGTCAATCACTATCGCGGTCTTAGCTGGGTCAAGCAGGTTTTGCTCAAGCAGTGCAGACCGCTGTGGCGGTAGCAATTCATACATCGCTTGCTGCTTTCGTTCGGTTAGAGCCTTGACAAAAGATGACACGCGGGAATTGACAGCTCGTGCCCCCCACCACAGTGAGTTACTAACCATTATCCGGCTAGCCGCATGTAGCCACCGCATAATCATTTCAAGCCTTACATCACCCGCTGCAGTTGCAGCCTTGATGCCAGACTCAAAATGTTTGTCAAGATCGCCGAAAATGGTTCCAGATTGCCCTTGCAACATATATTCAGCAAGGATTTCCGTTGCTTTGGCCCAGTGATAGAGGGCAATTAGTCTCAGTGCAATGGCTCGGTCTTTAGCTGTAGAACCGTTGTCTAGCCGCGCTTTCTCGTGTATCTGCTGGTCCTCCCTCAATCCGGATATGATTGCAGAGATACTGTTCAAATCATTCCAGCCATCCTTGCGAAACAGGTGCACCCAACATTCAAACAAACGGTAAAGCAAACGTCGGTCCCACAACGTATCCGCCAATGACGGCACTATAATCGCGTTTTTGTTTTCCTTGAACCAACGCCGCAGATCTGACCAGCGATCACCACAATATGCAATCGAAGCCAATTGCAGAACATGAAAAATACGCTCTTCTGTGTTTTCCGGTATGGGGGCCAAACGGCGAATATCAAAAGCATTATGCGAAGCAGCCGCAGCTTGCCCCCGCAGGCTATCATCTCCGCCATTTGTGCGACTCAGGGCATCTAGGCCCTCGACAGCAGCTATTTCATAGGCCAATGACATGCGCTCCAAAAGCGCTTCGTCAGCTTCATCAGCAGCAAAGTCAAAGGAGATCTGACCGCCAACAGTCTGTTGAACCAGCCTTTCATTAACCAGTTCAGCCGCACGAACACGATCTGCCTCGGGGATTAAACTAACCGCCCAATGCGATTGAAGATTTTGCAGTGTTGCAGCGGTAATGCTCATCACTAACTCCCGGCCCGTGTTGCTAGCGTCAGTGCAGCAAGATTGTCAATAGCCCCAACGGGTAAGTATAAGGCAAGCAATTCGATCTGCGTTCCCGCCGGACAATCCACGCCAAGCTTCTCAACCCGTACTCGAACGTCCTCCACGTTTGGCTCGACATCGCGTACTAGCACACCAAAAAGCTGAATATCCGACTTGTTTTTAAAATAACGCTTACTGGCCATCTTGAAACGATCTTGCCAAGAAGCGTCTTTGGCACGATAACCAAGGTACTTAAACAAGTCATCCCGAATAGTTACATTGTCCCTAAGGTCTTCCAATTGCTGCTTCAGTCCGGTTCGCCCATGAACGGTTGCGGGCGGGTACTTGGCCTGTCCGGAAGTCTTGACCTCACCGAAAACAAAACGATCCCCCGACTCATCCTTTTGAAGACCCACAAGATCAGCCCCTGGCAAACTGGAGCCTCCTTTACGCTTGTCTCGGCCGTCTGGCCAAGGAAACACACAATCTCGATGCACAGTCAGATAGGATTCGGCAATGGCCTCGCCAACCTGCCAGTTCTCAATGTCATGCGAGCTATCCAGTGCTTCGCCGAGTTGTTCTTGCTCAAAGTCAGTCTCCACAACCCCTGCCAAAAGTTCTTGAATGTCGGCCTTACCGCGTTCGTCGAAGACCAACGCCGAAACCTCGCCATGAATAGCAGCCTCAAGTTCCTGCACGTTCCACGACCGGCCCATTCCGACGCTCGGCAACGTCCCATGGCTATAGCACTCAGCCCCGACCGCGATCATACCACCATCTCCCTGTTCATAAGCCCGGCTAGAACTAGAACATCTTCACTGTACTAAATCGTAGCATGCACCTGTGACACCCCTGTGCGAAAAGAATCTATCCTGGTTTTTGTGGTAGCTGCTCTGTTCTTACGTACGCGATGGCGTTCATCATCAGTCAGGTCACGATTGACGATGTTCTGTACGTCTCGCTTGCGCCCTTGACGTATGGTTGAGTCGGTTAAAGACAAAACTAAGGACAGCAAACGATTTGGGTCTCATCAAAGCGCTAGGTAGTGATTTTTAAAGAAAAAAAACTTGAAAAAAAAAAAAAAAAAAAAAATATATTTTAAGGGGGGGGGGGAATAAATTTTCCAAAATTGAAAAATATAGAGAAAAAAACCTTCCAAAAGGGGGAA
>ERZ795050.418-NODE-418-length-67567-cov-7.944647_pt1 | contig 67567 bp, 44 predicted proteins | sample MGYA00375134_ERZ795050 | MGnify/ENA primary metagenome ERZ795050 (study PRJEB30179, sample SAMN05720221) | activated sludge metagenome | isolation source: Anaerobic digester | place: Japan | collected 2015-05-26 ... | reverse complement strand
GTTTGAGCCGTAGCCCAGGGCGACCGAAGGGAGCCCTGGGGAGAGGCGGCCCCACGGATGAGCCCCCGAAGGGGGGCGATTCAAGGCGTGAAACGCCCCCTTCGGGGGCTTGGACGGGCGGGGACGTCCGTCCCAGGGCTCCCTTCGGTCGCCCTGGGCTACGGCCCGGTCGCCCGCGTTCGCGGGCTGCAAGGCCCTCACGTATGGGAGAAGACGAGGGCGCTGCCCTGGGATAGCCCAGGCGAGCCCTTCCGGCGCCAGAGAGAACCACCGTGCCTGCAATTCCGGCCCACACCCGCAAGCCTCGGGTTGACATTCCGGGCCTCGCACCCTATCGTGGGAGGCGGGAGGCCGCAAGCAGGAAGGAGAACGACCATGCGATTCCCGCGGGCACTGGCCGCTGTCGTCGTTGCCGCCGCTATGAGCACTGCCCGGGCAGCAGAGGCCCCGCTGAGGGTCGTGATGCTCTCGGGCTCGGGCGAGTACAAGTCGGACGAATCGCTCCCCGCCTTCGCCCGCCGCCTGGAGGCGGCCTTCAACGTCAAGGCCACCGTGCTCCAGGCCCAGGGCGAGAACGAGATCCCCGGCCTCGAGGCCCTCGACGCCTGCGATGTGATGCTGCTCTTCACCCGCCGCATCAAGCTGGGAGGCGACCAGCTCGAGCGCTTCAGGAAGTACTGCCTCGCCGGCAGGCCCATCGTCGGCATCCGCACCGCCAGCCACGCCATCCAGACCTGGCTCGAGCTCGACCGGGAGGTCTTCGGCGGCAACTACAAGGGCCACTACGGCAGCGGCGCGAGGCAGACCGTGGCCCTCCACCCCGACGCCAAGGGCCACCCCGTGCTCGAGGGCGTGAAGGGCTTCGAATCCGATTACAGCCTCTACAAGACCGCCCCCCTGGCCGCCGACGCCACGCTGCTGATGACGGCCAGCACGCCCCAGGCCGCCGCTGCCGAGCCGGCCGCCTGGGTGCGCGAGTACAAGGGCGCGCGCATCTTCTACACCTCGCTGGGCGGCCCCGCCGACTTCGAGGAACCCAGCTTCCGCCAACTGCTCACCAACGCCCTCTTCTGGGCCGCCCGCCGCAAGGTCGAGCCCAAGCCATGACGCGAGGCGGGGGAGAACGCCCTTTCCGGCAGAAGGAGCGCCCTGCCCCGCGCGGCCCTCCCCCGCAGGAGCCCTTCAGCCACGGGCCGTGCGGAAGGCGCCGAGCCGCCCCGCGCCGCCTTGGCACGGGACAGAGTCCCCTCGTTTCCCCCCATTGACGCGGAGCGACGGCTGGCGGGCCTGCCACGGCGAATGCGCTACTTGCGGGGCTTGCCCTGCGATTCGCGCCGGAGGATGTCGCGCTGGAAGCGCTGAAGGGCGGCCAAGGCGTCCAGCGGGGTGAGGTTGTCGAGATCGAGGCGCTTCAGTTCCTCGATCGTGTCGGCGTGCAGGGAGCCGAAGAGGGTGAGCTGAAGCTCCCGGGGGTGGGCGCCCACCTCGTCGAGCGTAGGGGCGAAGCGCGGCTTGTCGTTGGGCGTGAGCGAGGCGGCCTCGAGGTTGCCGAGGATCACTTTGGCCCGCTGGATGACCTTGCGGGGAATGCCTGCCAGCCGAGCCACGTGGATGCCGTAGCTCTTGTCGGCGCCGCCCTCGACGATCTTGTGCAGGAAGATGATCTCGTCCTTCCACTCGCGGACCGCGACGTTGTAGTTCCTGACGCCGTCGAGGAGGAGGGCCAGCTCGGTGAGCTCGTGGTAGTGGGTGGCGAAGAGCGTGCGCGCGCGCACGTGCTCGTGCAGGAACTCGCACACGGCCCAGGCGATGGACACGCCGTCGAAAGTGCTCGTGCCCCGCCCCACCTCGTCGAGCACGAGCAGGCTGCGCTCGGTGGCGTTGTTGAGGATGTTGGCGGTCTCGATCATCTCGACCATGAACGTGCTCTGGCCGCGTGCCAACTCGTCGCTGGCGCCCACGCGGGTGAAAATGCGGTCGGCCACGCCGATGTGCGCCCGCTTCGCGGGGATGAAGCTGCCCATCTGGGCCATGAGCACCAGCAGCGCCGCCTGGCGAATGTAGGTGGACTTGCCGGCCATGTTCGGCCCCGTGATCACGGCCATGCGGTTCTTGTCGCCGTCGAGCAGCAGGTCGTTGGGCACGAACTTGCCCGATTCGAGCGACACTTCGAGCACGGGGTGCCGCCCCTCCTCGATGCGCAGCGTGAGGTCGTCGGCGATCTCGGGCGCGCAGTAGCCGCGCTCGGCGGCCACGTGGGCGAGCGCCGCGAAGCCGTCAATCTCCGCCACCAGGGCGCCCACGCGCTGGAGCCGCTCGACCTGGCCCGCAATCTCGTCGCGCACCGCGACGAAGAGGTCGCGCTCCAGCTCCTTCGCCCGCTCGTCGGCGCCCACGATCCGCTCCTCCCACTCCTTGAGCTCGGGCGTGATGTAGCGCTCGGCGTTCTTGAGCGTCTGCTTGCGCGTGTAGCCGGGCGGCACCCTGTCGGCGTTGGCGTGGGTGACCTCGATGTAGTAGCCGAACACCTGGTTGTAGCCGACCTTGAGCGACTCGATGCCCGTGCGGCGGATCTCGTCGGCCTGGAAGCGCGCGAGCCAGCTCTTGCCGTCGCGGGCGATGGAGCGTTCCTCGTCGAGCTTCGCGTGGTAGCCGCTGCGGATGATGCCGCCGTCGGTCAGCGACGTGGGCGGGTCCGCCACGATGCTCCGCTCGATCAGGTCGCGCACGTCGTCGAGCGTGTCGAGGCGGGCCTGGATTTCGGCCAGATGCGGGCTGGTGCAGGCGGCCAGGCGCCCCTTGAGCGTGGGCAGGGCGTTGGCCGACTGCTTGAGCCCCACCACGTCGCGCGGGTTGGCGCGGCGGTAGGCGATCTTGGAGGCGATGCGCTCGATGTCGTGGACGTTTCGCAGGATGGTCCGCAGCTCGCCGCGCAGGAGCGGCTGGGCGACCAGCTCGGCCACGGCCTCCTGCCGCCGGCGGATGCGCGCGACGTCGCGGAGCGGATAGAGCACCATCTGGCGGAACAGGCGCCCGCCCATCGGGGTCACCGTGGCGTCGAGCACGCGCAGCAGCGTGGCGTCGGCCCGCCGCGTGCGCAGGGTCTCCACCAGCTCGAGGCTGGCCTGGGTGGCCTTGTCGAGGATCAGGTAGTCGCTGCGGAGGAAATGCTCGAGCCTCGTGAGGTTGCCCAGGCTGCCGCGCTGGGTTTCGGCCAGGTAGTCCAGCACGGCGCCGGCGGCGCCCAGCCCGGCCTTGAGGCCCTGGCAACCGAAGCCCTCGAGCGAGGCCACGCCGAAGTGCTCGAGCAGCGCCTTGCGCCCGCTTGCGGGGTCGAAGGCCCAGTCGGGCCGCGGCGTCCAGTGCGTGTGGAGCAGCGGGCGCAGGGGCTCGAGCACGCTGTCCTCGGTGCGGTACTGGCTGTCGGGGAGGAGGCACTCGGCGGCGCCCACGCGGCCCAGCTCGTCGAGCAGTTGCCCCGGCTCGACCTCCTGGACCAGGAACCGCCCCGTCGAGAGGTCCACCCACGCCAGGCCGCACTGCTTGCCCAGGGGCGCGATGGCGGCGAGGAAGTTGTTCGCCTTGGCGTCGAGCAGCGACTCCTCGGTGAGGGTGCCGGGCGTGACCACGCGCGTCACGTCGCGGTCCACCACGCCCTTGGCCTCGCGGGGGTCCTGAACCTGGTCGCACACGGCCACCTTGTGGCCGGCCACGATGAGGCGCTTGAGGTAGGTGTCAATCGAGTGGTAGGGAAAGCCCGCCAGCGGCACCGCGCTCTCGCCGTGGGCGCGCGAGGTGAGCGTCAGGCCGCACACGCGCGACAGCGTCTTCGCGTCCTCGAAGAACGTCTCATAGAAATCGCCCATGCGGAAGAGCAACACCGATCCCGGGTGCTCTTTCTTGAAGCGGGCGTACTGCCGCATGGCCGGGGTCGCGGCCTCGGGCAGGTCGTCGTTCGCGAAGAGCTTCTTCGTCTCGGCCATCGCCTTCCTCGACTCTCGGCCCCCTCCATTCTAGGTTGGGCCTGCGTCGAGTCAAATCCCGCGGGTTTGCGCTCTGCCCGCCCGGCGCGGGGAGCAGGGCCGGACGGGCCGCCCGCCCCGCTCGGGTCTCGCGGCGGACAGGTCAGTGCTTGACGGCCTCGAGGGCGTGGCGGAATTCGTCGGCGCTGCGGAACCGGCGCGCGGGGTCGGTGGCCACCGCGCAGGCGATCGCGGCGTCGAGGTCGTGCGGGCAGTCCTCGCGGAGGCTCCGCAGCGACTTGGGCTTTCGCGTGCCAGCCGTGCGGGTGAGTTCCGGCAGCGAGGCGACGGGGTACGGGAAATCGCCCGTCAAGAGGCGGAAGCAGGTGACGCCCAGGGCGTAGACGTCCGTCTGCGCGTTGCCGGCCACGTTGGCCACGAGGCACTCGGGGGCCACGTACCGCACGGAGCCCACCACGTCGCAGTTCCTGACCACGGTGGTGAGGCCGGCCACGTCGAGGCTCCTGGCCAGGCCGATGTCGGCCACCTTGAGGATGCCGTCGCGCGTGAGGAGGAGGTTGCTGGGCTTGAGGCCGCCGTGGACGACGCCGGCGCTGTGGGCATAGGCCACGGCGCTGGCGGCGGCGATGGCGTAGTTCACCACGTCGCGCACGGGCAGCGGGCCCTGGCGCTCGAAGAGCGCGCCGAGGTCGCCGCCCTGCGCGTACTCCATCGAGATGAAGGTGTGCCCATCGGCGCGGTTCATGTCGTAGATACGGATGATGTTCGGGTGCGAGAGCTGGCCGCTGGTGCGCGCGTCGCGCAGGAAACGCGCCACGGCCTCGGGGTCGGCCGTCAACTCGTCATGCAGGATCTTGAGCGCCACGAGCCGCCCCATCGAGAGCTGGTCGGCCTTGTAGACGGCCCCGATGCTGCCCTTGCCGAGGAGTTGCACGATCTCGTAGCGGCCGATCACCTGCCCGAGCAGTGGGCAGCCGCTCACGCAGGCGGCGCAGTAGACGCGGGTCTGCGTCTGGCGGGCCGTAAGCAGCGCGTCGAGGGGAACCATCTTGCCGCACGAGGCGCACAGATGCGGGGGAACGCTCTGCGGCTCCTCCACCGGCGGCGCCTCGCAGCGGAACAGGAGCTGGGCGAGGCCCACCTGGAGGCGGTCACCGTCCCTGAGGCGCGCCTCGCTGATGCGCGCTCCGTTCACGAAAGTGCCATTCTTCGAGCCCAGGTCGCGCACGAAGCAGCCATCGGGCGTGGTGCGCACCTCGCAATGCAGACGCGAGATCTTGCTGTCGTGAATCTGGATGACGCAATCGGCGCTGCGGCCGATGGTGACCGGCTTCTCCCCGTCGGCAGCGAACTGGCTGACCGGCTTGTCGTCCTTGAGGAGGATGATCGCGGCTCGCAAGGCGGCACAGGCTCCCAACCAGGGTGAACGAAGCACCGGCAGCGTCGGAGCCGGTGGCGGCTGGCGCGGGGGATGCCGCGCCGACCCGCTCCTGGCGGGCCGGCGCGGCGAGAGCCCTCCGGTTGTGGGCCACTGGCGTCCGGCAGCCGCGGTTACCGGGCGATTGTCGCGGCAAAGACATGGATCAGCGAGCAGAAGGGCAGCTTGATGGACTTCAGCTCGCGGTTCGCATCGAGGGGGATCGCCACCACCCAGATGCGGCACTTCTTGTCTTCCTTGGCGAACTCGCCCTTGCCCTCGGAGTCCACGGCGACTCGCTGGGCGCTCTCCACGCCGATCTTCTCGCCGAACTGCGCGTCTTTGCACCAGTCGGTCACCTTCAGGTCGGCCTGCACGGCGCCGTCGGCGTAGTTGATCGTGATCTTCTCCTGCTGATCGGCATCGGTGGCCGTCACGAGCAGATGCAGTTCCTTGGCCTTGCCATCGAGGGCGATGGTCTGCCCCGCGCAGGCCACGTTGTTCTTCTTGCCCTTCTCCTTCGCAGGGAAGTCGAAGGCCGTCTTCACATCCTTGGGCTCGAAGGTGCCGGCGTTGGGCAGGTTCTCAGCGGGGAACGACTGCTTCCACTGGTCGAAATCGGAGTCCTTGCGATCGTCCTCGCCCGTGATGCCGTCGTTGTTGTAGAGGGCCGAGAGGTCGAGGGCGAACAGGCCGGGCTTGAGCTCCTTGAGGGCGGCCTTAGGCTTAGGCTCCGGCTTCGCCTCCGGCGCCACGACCGGCTTGGGCTCAGGCTTCACCTCGGGCACCGGGGCGGGCTTCACCTCGGGCACGGGGGCCGCCTTGGGCTCCACCTTGACCTCCGGGGCCTTCTTCTCGGCCACGGGCACCCGCACTTCTACGGTGCCGGGGGCCTTCTTGACCGCAGAGGCGCCGGGGCCCCCCGTGCAGCCGACCATGACGACGGCCAGTGTGAGCACAACCGCCAGACATGCTCGCAACATCCCGCGCTCCTTTCCCAAACACCGGTTGAAGGGACCTGCCTTGGGATTCTCCGCCCCCCGTGCCGTGCGAGCCCGGGTCGGGCACGCCCATTATACCAATCGCAATCGCAATGTCCAGCATCCCGGGCGGGATTCCCGCGCATCAGCCGGTGGCCTTGCCCAGGAGGCGGCGGATCTCGGCCTTCAGTTCCTCGTCCTTGCAGCGCTGCAAGGCGGCGTTGAGGGCCTGGATGGCCTTCTCGCGCGCTCCGCTCACGCCGCGGCGCCGGGCCCCAAGGTAGAAGCGCCCGGTGGCCACGTAGGGCCGGGGATCGTCAGGGTTCGCCTTGCACGCGGCCTGGAGCAGCGCCTCGGCCCGGGCGGGCTCGCCGGCCAGCAGCAGGAAGCCCACGGCGCCCAGCGTCGGCGCCAGATCGCCGGGGGCCGCCTTGGCCTTGGCCTCGTAGGCCGCGGCCTTCTCCTGCACCGACGTGCCGGCTCGCTTGTAAAGGGAGGCGATGGTGGACCGGATGAAGCTGCTGTCGAGGTGCTCCGCCGCCAGGCCGGCCAGCGTCGCATCAATCCGGTCCTGAAGCGTGCTCACGAAGGCCGCGTCGCCATAGGTGAAGTGGTCGTTGAAGTAGATCTTCGCCAGGAGTTGCACGAGGCGCGCGGCGTACGGCTCGGGCTGCGAGGTATCGCGCTCGGCGATCGTGATCTCGATGGCCTGAGCCAGGTGCTCCATGCAGGCGTCAATCTTGTGCTCGAGCAGGTACAGGTGCGCCACCTCGGCGTGGTAGGCCACATTGTTCGGGTCCTTCTTCAGCTCGGCCTCATAGTAGCCCACCTCGCGGTGCCCGAGCGTGGCCTCGACCGTGGCCGTGTCGCGGGGCGGCACGGTGACCTCCTGGTGCCAGTCGGCGAAGTTGGTCTTGCTCAGGCGCAGGCTGTAGGTCTGCGGCTCGAGGTCCTCGAGCCGGAGCGGGGTGTTGCCGCGGTACTCGCCGTCGAGGTGCACCGAGGCGCCTTCGGGCCTGGAGCGTACCACCAGGATGCCGCGTTCGGCGACCCGCAGGACGGCGTGGACCGGTCCGGCGCCGCGCGAGCCGACCTTGAGGGCCGTGCGGTAGACCTCGTAGCCGGCCTTCTGGATGCGCAGCACGTGTTCTCCCGTGGGCACTTCGAGGTTCTGAAGGGGGGTGGGGCCGCGGAACTCGTCGTTGATGAACACGCTGGCGCCGCTGGGCTCCGAGGTGATCTCCAGCGAGGCCCGCCCGGGCACCAGGCCGAACAGGCTGAACCCGCCCTCCTTCTTCGAGGTGTCCCAGCTCACGCCCTTGCCTTGGGGCACCGCCGCGCTTCGGCCGGGGCCGAAGAAGAACAGTGCGCCGAAGGCGACCCCGGCCGCCAGGGCTGCCAGGGCCAGGACGGCCATCGCGGCGCGCAGCGCCCGGCGCCGCAGCGGCAGGGCGCCGGCGGCCACCACCGTGCGGCGCGTGGGCTGCACCAGCACCTGCACCGTCGTGGTGCCGATCTGCACCAGCGAGCCATCGGGGAGCCGGGCCTTGTCCACCTGCTTGCCGTTGACGTACGTGCCGTTCTTGGTGTGGAGGTCCTCGACGAAGATCCCGTCGGGCCGGCACGTGATGGCGCAGTGGAGGCGCGAGGCCCAACTGTCCAGGATGCGGAAGTCGCTGCCGTCGCCGCGGCCGAGCAGCACGCGGCGCCCCTCGCGCAACTCCATCGAGGCGCCCGCCTGCGGCCCGTCCAGGATGCGCAGTTGCACCGCCATGGCTGGTCCCGTCGCAGCAGGTCCCCCCGTCGCGCCCGCGAGCCCGGCGGCCCCAGGCTACGGCTCGAGGCCCTGCGGCACGTAGTCGGGGTCGTCGGTCAGCAGGATGACGTCGAAGCGAGGCCCGTCCTCGCGGTTCAGGATCTCCAGCGTGTGCTCACCGGCGGCCAGGAAGAACCGGTGTGGCTGGCCTCCTTCAACCACGGAACTCCAGGCCCAGCGGACCGGCTTGCTGTCCGAGCCGCCCACAATGAACCCCTCGGTGTGCGGACGCCCCACCTGGTCGAAGCGCACGAACAGCGTGTCGCCGCACGAGTCGTACCACTTGCGCCGGATCCAGAACGTGTAGTTGCCGGCGACGGCCACCTTGAACTTGTAGACGGCCCGGGCGAACTTGGGCGGAACGCCCAGGCTCGGGTCGGGGTCGGGCACGCCGGCCTTGTCGGGGATGAAGATGCACTTGCCGCCGGAGGCCTCGGGGTCCTCCACGATCCGCATGACCTTGCCGCCGACGCCCGGAAGGGCGTCGTCGGATTCGATCTGGACGGCGTCCTCGGCCTCGATGCGGATGCGCTGGAAGTTGTCGGCGAACTCCACGCCGCCTGCCTTGGGTGCGCCCGGCTTGGGGCTGGCCACGCGGCCCTTGGCGGCATCGGGCGATTCGTCCTGCGAGCACGATGCGCACAGAACGCTCAGGCCGGCCAGCGTCGCGCACAGAACCACTCGCCTCAGCCTCGACCTCATTCCTTGGCTCCTTTGGGCGCTTTCTTCCCTCAGGGCCAATATAGCAGCGGCCCGACGGGGAGTCAAGGCGGACGGGCCTGGCACCTACTGGCGTAGCTGCCCGCTGCCGTGAACGACGAACTTGTAGCTCGTGAGTTCCTCGAGGCCCATCGGCCCGCGGGCGTGCAGCTTGTCGGTCGAGATGCCGATCTCGGCCCCCAGGCCGAACTCGAAGCCGTCGGTGAACCGCGTCGAGGCGTTCACGTAGACGGCCGCCGAATCCACCCCCTGCACGAACTTGTCGGCCTCGCGCACGTCGGTCGTCACAATGGCGTCCGAGTGCGCCGACCCGTAGCGGGCGATGTGCTCCATCGCCGCCTCGGTCGAGTCCACCACGCGCACGGCCAGGATCAGGTCCAGGTATTCGGCATACCAGTCGTCCTCAGTGGCCGCCTTGAGGCCGGGCACGAGGGCGCGGGTGCGCTCGCAGCCGCGAAGTTCCACCTTCGCCTCGGCGAACCGGCGGCACACGGCCGGCAGAAAGCGCTGGGCGATTGCCCCGTGGACAAGCAGCGTCTCCATCGCGTTGCACGTGGCGGGCCGCTGGCACTTGGCGTTGAGGCAGATCTCCTCGGCCATCGCCAGGTCGGCCGAGGCGTCCACATACACGTGGCAAACGCCTTTGTAGTGCTTGATGACGGGAATGGTCGCCCCCTCGACCACGCGGCGGATCAGCCCTTCGCCCCCGCGGGGAATCACCACGTCCACCAGCCCATCGGCGGTGATCAGCGCGTCCACGGCGGCGCGGTCGGTGGTCTCGACGAGCGCCACCGCCTCGGCGGGCAGGCCGGCCGTCCCCAGGCCCTCCTGAAGCACGCGCCAGATGGCCACGTTGGAGGCCAACGCCTCCTTGCCGCCGCGCAGGATCACGCCGTTGCCGGCCTTGAGACACAGGCCGGCCGCATCGGCGGTGACGTTGGGCCGGCTCTCGTAGATGATCGCGATGACACCGAGCGGCACGCGCACCTTGGCGATGCGCAGGCCGTTGGGCCGCACGCTGCCGCCGATGATGGCCCCCACGGGGTCGGGCAGCGCAGCCACCTGGCGCAGGCCCTCGGCCATGGCGGCGATGCGCTTGTCGTTCAGGCGCAGGCGGTCGAGCAGTGCGGCCGAGAGGCCCGCCGCCTCGCCCGCTGCCAGGTCCTTGGCGTTTTCGGCCTTCAGCCAGGCGGCCTTGGCCTCCAGGCCGCCGGCCATCGCCCGCAGGGCTCTATCCTTGGCAGCGGACGATGCGACGGCCAGTTGCCGGGCGGCCGATTTCACGCGCGCGGCCAGCGCGCGAATGCTCTCGCGGGTGTCCATCGGGCGCGGCTCCTCGTCGGGACAGCGTGTGCGGTGGTTCAGTACTGATTATAGCCGCCGGCGGGCGAGTTGTCCAAGAAGGGAAGGAGGGTACGACAATGTGGACAACGTTGACATGGTGGACTGGGTGGACGATGCCTGAGAGGATGAGCTCTTGGGCGTCCACAGTGTCCACAATGTCCATCATGTCCACCCGGCCCGCAGGCAAGTCGCATCCCACCCCCTCGTCCCGGGTCAATTCCCCTGGCCGAGCACCTTGGCGAACTGCTGCTCGAAGAGCCGGGCGTAGAGGCCGTGGCGGGCGAGAAGCTCCTGGTGCCCCCCCTGCTCCACCACACGTCCCGCGTCCATTACGACGATCTTGTGCGAGCTGAGGATGGTGGAGAGGCGATGGGCGATGATGAGCGACGTGCGCCCCCGCAGCAACTGCGCCAGCGCGTCCTGGATGAGGGCCTCGGAGGCGGCGTCGAGGCTGCTCGTCGCCTCGTCGAGGATGAGGATGGGCGGGTTGGTGAGCAGCGTGCGAGCGATGGCGAGCCGCTGCTTCTCGCCGCCCGAGAGGCGGAAGCCGCGCTCGCCCACCACCGTGTGGTAGCCCTCGGGCAGGGCGGCGATGAAGTCATGAATGTTCGCCGCGCGGCACGCGGCCACGAGGTCGGCCTCCGTCGCCTCGGGCCGGGCGTAGAGCAGGTTCTCGCGCACGCTGGCGTGGAAGAGAAACGTCTCCTGGGTCACCATGCCCATGTGGCGCCGGAGGCTGTCCTGGGTGAGGTCGCGCAGGTCGTGGCCGTCCAGCGTGATGCGGCCTGCGGCGGGGTCGTAGAGGCGCAGCAGGAGATAGGTGAGGGTGGTCTTGCCCGAGCCGCTGGGCCCCACGAGGGCCACCTGCTGGCCCGGAGCGATCTCGAAGCTCACGTCGCGCAGGGCGAAGGGCTCGGGCGCCCGCGCCGCGGGCTCCGGGCCGTTCGCGGCCTCGCCGGCCGGGCTGGGCAGCGGAGGATACGTGAAGCTCACGCCCTCGAAGACGATGTGCCCCGACGTGCGGTCCAGGGACTTCGCCCCCGGCTTGTCACGAACGTCGGGCTCGATATCCAGGTAGTCGAAGATGCGGTCGAAGACGGCGACGGCGCCCTGGAGGTCCACGTAGACGGAGGCGAGCTGGACCACGGGCCGATAGAGGAGCGTGAGGAGCGCGGCGAAGGCGACAAGGAGGCCGGCAGTGAGTTCCTGCCGCATCACCTGGTAGCCGCCGAACCAGAAGACGAGCGCCGGCCCCATCGCACTGAAGACGCTGAGGATCATGAAGAGCCAGCGCCCGACCACGGTCTGGCGGATGTTGAGGTCGCGCACGCGGGCGCTCTGGTCGGCGAAGGCCCGGGCGTCGGGCTCGCGCTGGCCGAAGATGCGGGTGAGGATGGCGCCGCTCACGTGCAGCCGCTCCTGGATGAAGGCCAGAAGCGCCGCCTGGCTCTCCTGGGCCTCAGCCGACAGCCGCCGGCGGATGGAGCCGACGATCTTCGACGGCAGATAGAACGCCGGCACCACGAGCACGGCCACCACCGCCAGGCGCCAGCTCATCGAGAGCAGCGCGATGCACGTCGCCACCAGGGTGGCCACGTTGCCCGCAATCGCCACCAGGGTGCCCGTGGCCACGCCCTGCACGGCGTTGACGTCGTTGTTGATGCGTGCGACGATCTCGCCCGACCGCGTGGCCGTGTAGAAGCGCAGCGAGAGCTGCTGGAGGTGGCGGTAGAGCTCGTTGCGGAGGTCGAACAGGATGCCCTGCCCCGCCCGAGCCGTGAGCGATTGCTGGAGAACGCCGATCAGCCCGGTAATGACGGCGAGGCCCACCATCGCGCCCGCGAGGAGGCTGAGGAGCCCCACGTCGCGGCGGGGAATCGCGCGGTCGAGTATCTGGCTGACGCAGAAGGGCGGGAGCACGTTGAGGCCGGCCGTGACCGCGATGCACCCGAGCACTACGGCCCACAGGCCCCAGTAGCGGGCGAAGTAGCGCCCGATGCGGCGCAGCCGGGCGCGCGTCAGGCGCGGCGGCGGGCCCTCCACCCCGTCCTTCGTGAAGTGCTGCTGAAGCCCATACGTGCGAGTCAGCCCGCCCACGGTGCTCAGCGAGCTTCGCCAGCCGCCTTCCATCGTCCATCCTCTCTGCGTCGCCGAGGCAGTATAGTCTTGCCCGGCGGCCCCGTCAACCGCCTCGCTCTCCCGCCGCAGCATCGGCGGCGAGCGGGATGCCTCAGGGCTCGAACCGCCAGGCTCGCAGTTCGCCGGCCTCCCCGAGCAGCCGAAGAGCGGGGGCAGGGCTCGGCGTGCCACCGCGGGTGATGAGGACGATGGGCCGACGCAACTCCCTGTGGATCGCTGTCAGAACCTCGATCTCATTGCCCTCGGCGCGCATCCGCTGCATGAGGTCCCAGCGGCGCCGCCACAGGGCCCTGTCGCACCGAGCCGCGCGATGAAAGCCGAGGATGCCCGGCACGTAGAGGTCGCGCCAGGCGATGGGCGGGACCAGGGTGGCGCGCTCGTCGGCCCACACGACCACGGCGTCGAGCGGTGCCTCGCGGCGAATGCGCTCGAGCACGGCCACCTCGTCGGGCGTGGCGCGGGCCGGTTCAGGGGCGCGCGCATAGGCCACGAGGCCGAGCACCGTCGTTGGCACGCAACTCCATGCCAGCAGCCACAACAGCCGACGGCGGCGCGGGGCCAGCTCCCCCCCTGCCCTGCCCGCGACCCAGGCGGCCAGCATCACGGCGACGACGAAGCCGAGCTTGATCTCCACCTCGTCCACCACCCGCGTCAGGAGGAATACCGCAGCGAACCCGATGCCGACAAAGGCCACGAGTCGCTCGATCGGGCCGTGCGGCCTGAGGCGCCCCGCCAGTGCAGCAGCGACCCAGAGCGGCAACAGGCCGACGCCGAGGCCGAGAACGTGCGCCTCGTCGGGCGCGGCCACACGCAGGAGACTCTCGCGCGCCATCGGGCCGGCCGTGGTGACCCAGACATAGGGAGCCACGGCCAGACCCGCTGCCACCGCCATCGCCAGCGCGATGAGCGGGCGGCGGGCCTGCTCGGGCTCTCTCCGCCGGCGGCACGCGACGGCCAAGGCGGCCATTCCGGCACCAACCAGCGCGAGCAGCAGCGCGCCGACAAAGAGGTTCGCGTAGGCGGCCAGCGCCGCCGCCACGGCGAAGCCGGCCGCGTGGCGCCACCGGCCCCCCTCCAGCCACGCCACGAGGGCCGCCAAGGCGAGCATCCCGAATGCCATGTTCCAGGCGAACGACGTGGCGACAAGGGCCTTGGTCGCCAGGAAACCCAGCAGATCGCTGTAGCCCGCCACCACGGACCGCAGGTAGGCGTGCACGCCCTGATTCAACGCCGCTTCGAGCGAGGCTCCCGCCACAGCCGCACGTCCCAGCAGCGCGAGCCAGCCCCAGCCGTTCAGGGCGAACGTGGCCAGGAACACGGCCAGCACCGCCTGGCTCCCGCCGAGCCGGCCCCCGGCAAGATGCCGGGAGAGCCACACGACGCCGGCCAGGAGCGCCGCAAGCGATAGGGGGCCGGACCAGACCATCACGGCCAGCGGGTCCAGACCCAGCAAGGCGGCAACACCCACCGCCGCTGCATTGTAGGCCCAGTGGTAGTGCAGCGGTTGGCCCGCGAGGTAGGGGTCGGGCGGCGGCAGGCCGTGACGCAGGATGGCCTGCGCGATGGCGGCATTGCTCAGCCCGTCGCCGCGCAGATGGAGGCGAGGGTTGACCGCCAGCGGCACCGCCATGGCAACGGCCACCGCCACAATGGCGAGCCAGACGGCGCCAGGTCGTGCAGAGCCGGGCATCGCGAGCGCCTCAGCGCGGGGAGCGTCGGGGCCGCGCGCCGATCCGCTCGGGGCGCGGGGTGGGGTAGTCAATGCGGGCGTGGTACATGGAGCACAGGACGCGGAACAGGCTCTGCTCGATGAGACGCACCTCGCTCAGGGTGAGGAGCGAATCCTCGAGCTGGCCGTCGAGCAGCTTGGCGGCGGTGATCCGCTTCACGAGGGCCTCGATGCGCGAGGGCACCGGCTCGCTCAGCGAGCGCGAGGCGGCCTCGACGACATCGGCGATCATCACGATGGCAGCCTCTTTGGTCGCCGGCTTCGGGCCCGGGTAACGGAAGAAACTCGCGTCCAGCACTGCCTTGTCGCCCGTCTGCTGGAGATAGCGGTCGTAGAAGAACTCGATGGCCGACGTGCCGTGGTGCTGCTCGATGATGTCCACCACGGGCCGCGGCAGCTTCGCCTCGGTGGCGAGTTCTACGCCATCCTTGACGTGGCTGGCGATGATGAGCGAACTCATGGACGGGCGGAGAGCGTCGTGCGGGTTCTCGCCGCCCATCTGGTTCTCGATGTAGTACTCGGGCTTGGTGACCTTGCCGATGTCATGGTAGTAGGCGCCCACGAGCGCGAGAAGGCTGTTGGCGCCGATGGCGTCGGCCGCGGCCTCGGCAAGGCGGGCCACCCGGCGCGAATGGTTGTCGGTGCTCGGTGCGAGCGTGACCAGGCTGCGCAGGAGCGGCTGGTCCTGATCGGTGAGCTCCAGGAGACGGATGTCGGTGACCACGTTGAGGGCCAGCTCGATGAGCGGGAGCAGGGTGGTCATGATCGCGCCCACACCGACCCCGTTGAGAAGACCCCAGAGCACCTCGATGGGCGGCGGCTGATCGAAGCGCAGGCGCCCGCGAAGCAGGTGCACGCTAAACAAGAGGCCGGCCTGGAGGAGTCCCACGATGAGCCCGACCTTGAGGAGCTTCAGGCGCGTGCGGATCGTGCGCGAGGCCAGCGCAGCGACCAGCGCGCCCGACATCAGCACCGCCACCACGGCGAGGGGCTCGGCGCCCGCCGCCCCGTTGCCCGTGCCCGCGCCCCCGTGCAGCGGCGAGATGTAGACGGCGAGGCCGACGAGCATGGCCAGGATGATGCCGGCCGACACGGCCTCGCGCTGGCCGTAAACGACGGCGAACAGGATGGTGAAAGCCGAGAGCGGGGTCAGGTACACCAGGCTGCGCGACGGCGCCGCCACCTGGGCGTCGAGCGCGAGAAGCCCCTTGGCCGCCGCCACACACGCAAGGCAGCAGGCGCCGAAGGCCAGCAACTGGCCCCGCGTGCTCACAAGGCGCTGCTGGAAGCGCGCGAGATACACGAGCCCCAGCGTCGTCAGGCCGCCCACGAGCACGAGCAGGCCCAGGAGGCGCTGGAGGAGGCCCGCCTCCGCGCGCCCGCGCAGGGCCTGCGCCACGGTGGCGTAGTCCAACGCGAACACCATGGAGGCTACGAAGGCCGCCCCGAGGAGCCACTCGGCCAGCGCCATCGCCGGGCGCAGGGCCTGCCGCAACCGGCCGCGGGGCCCAGCGCCCACGCGCTCGAGCAGCTTCCTGCGGCGGCGGGAGATCCTTCTGGCCACTCCCTGGCTCCTTGCGCCGGGGGTCAGCTTGGCGGGCCTCCGCGGCCACGCTCGGCAGCGTCGCGCTCGTAGGCTTCCACGATGTCCTGCACCAGGCGGTGCCGCACGATGTCGCCCTTGGTGAGCCGCACGAACGCGATGCCTTCGATGCCGGAGAGAATCCGCTGGGCGTGCACGAGCCCCGAGAGTTCGTTGGCCGGCAGGTCCACCTGGGTGACGTCGCCGGTGATGACCCCCTGCGACCGGGTGCCGAGGCGCGTGAGGAACATCATCATCTGGCCGACGGTGGTGTTCTGGGCCTCGTCCAGGATCACGAAGGCGTGGTTCAGCGTGCGCCCGCGCATGAAGGCCAGCGGCACCACCTCGATGACGTCGCGCTCCATGTACTTGCGCACCAGCCCGTAGTCGAGCATGTCGTGCAGGGCATCGTAGAGCGGGCGCAGGTACGGGTTCACCTTCTCCTCGAGGTCGCCGGGCAGGAAGCCCAGCTTCTCCCCGGCTTCCACGGCCGGGCGCGCGAGGATGAGTTTCTTGATCCGCCCGCTGCGCAAGGCGGTGAGAGCCATGGCCACGGCGAGATAGGTCTTGCCCGTGCCGGCGGGGCCGATGGCGAACACGATGTCGTGGTGGCGCAGGGCATCGAGATAGGCGGCCTGGCCCTGCGAGCGCGGGGTCACGTAGGCGCCGCCGCGGACGTCGAGGCGCACCTCGTCGCGGAAGCCGGGGTCGCGCGACACCGCATCCACGATGTCCTCGACCTCGAAGAGGCGCAGCCGCCGCCCCTCCTCGGCCCGGCGGCGCATGAGGTCGAAGGCCCGCGCCGCCGAGGCCACGCCGGCCTCGTCGCCCTCGATCACCACGGCGCCCTCGCGCGCGGCCACGCTGACCGCGAAGGCGTCGCGCAGCAGGCGCAGGTGGCCGTCGCACTCGCCGTAGAGGGTGCGGGCCACCTGGGGGTCCTCGATCTCGATCCGGTGCTTGGCCACGGCATTCTCCGGAGCCCGAGGGGCCTCAGGCCGCCAGGAGCCAGAGGGCCACCGGGCCGGCCATGAGAGGCGAATCCACCACGTCGAGCACGCCGCCGAAGGCCGAGAGCAGGTTGCCCGAGTCCTTGACGCCGGCCGAGCGCTTGATGGCGCTGGCGACCAGGTCGCCGAGCTGCGCCGCGGCGCCCACCACGCCGCCGAAGAGCGCCCAGAAGCCCAGGCGCCCCTCCAGGCCGAACACCAGGGCGGCCGCCACGGCGGCCAGCACGCTGGCGGCGAGCCCGCCCACGGCGCCCTCCACGGTCTTGTTCGGGCTGATGCGCGGCGCCAGCCGGTGCCGGCCCCAGTGCGAGCCGACGAAATAGGCCCCTGCGTCGCCCAGTTTCGCCACGGCGATGAGGGTGATCACGTACCCCATTCCCATGCCCCGGATGGGAAAGAGGTGGGCGCCGACAAACCACACGTAGACGAACCCGAACAGCGTGGCCGGCACGCCCGCCAGCCAGCGGCGCGGGTCGCGCGCCAGCAGTTGCGCGAGGGCCAGCGCCCAGAAGCTGGCGGCTGTGGCCAGCCCTACCGGCGCGTAGAAGCCGGCCAACTGGCCGGCCTGCTCACCGAGCGACACGAACGGCCACACGCCGCCCAGCCCGGCCGCGTAGTCCCAGGTGACGAAGACCACCAGCAGGATCACCGGCAGCACCCGCAACGGCTCGGCCTGCGCGCGTTCCGCCAGGGCATAGACCTCCAGCAGGGTGCAGACCATGACGGCGCCGATGAAAATGTGGAAGATCGGCCCGCCGGCCAGCACAGAATCGAGCCAGGCCAGCGCGAGAAAGCCCGCGCCCACGGCCGACCCCAGCGCCACCCGTTTGCGGACCATCGGCTATCGCTCCTCCCTGACGAGCCCGAAGGTGCGCCGCCGCGCGGCATAGGCGCTCAGAGCCTTGTGGAACTCCTCGACGCGGAACTCGGGCCAGCACACCGGGGTGACGTAGAACTCGGCGTACGAGACCTGCCAGAGCAGGAAGTTGCTCAGGCGCATCTCGCCGGCGGTGCGGATCAGCAGATCGGGGTCGGGCATGCCGGCGGTGTAGAGGTAGGAGCCGAACAGGGCTTCGTCAATCTGCGCCGGCCGGACCCTGCCGGCCGCGGCGTCGGCCGCCAGAGCGCGCGCCGCGTCGGCGATCTCCTCCCGCCCGCCATAGTTGAGGGCCAGGCACACGGTGAGCCCCGTGTTCGCGGCCGACAGCCGCTCGGTCTTCTCCAACTCGCGCCGAACGGGGCCCGGGATGCCGGCCCGCCGGCCGATGGCCACGAGGCGGATGCCGTGCTTCATGATCTGTCGGCGTTCCCCGACCAGGTAGCGGCGCAGCATGCGCATCAGCCCGTTCACCTCGGAGGCGGGACGGCCCCAGTTCTGGGACGAGAAGACGTAGAGGGTGATCTGGCGCAGCCCCAGGCGCACGGCTTCTTCGGTAACGACGCGCACGCTTTCGGCGCCGGCCTCGTGCCCCCGGACGCGCGGCAGCCCGCGCTGCTCGGCCCAACGCCCGTTGCCATCCATGATGACGGCCACGTGCTGGGGCAATCGCTGGGGGTCCGGCGCGCTCGCCGTGGTCCTTGCCATGCGTTCCTCGCTTGCCGCGGCCCGCCGGCCGGGCCGCTCAGCGGAACAGGCCGTCGCTCTCGACCAGAATGGTCTGGCGCCGCTCGTTGCCGACCGACACGACGCCCACCGGCACCCCCAGGACCTCCTCGATGCGGCGCAGGTAGGCGAGGGTGGCGGCGGGGAGTTCCTCGATGCTGGTGGCGCCCGTGATGTCGCTCTCCCAGCCGGGCAGCTCCTCGTACTGGGGCTCGCAGCTCGCCAACACGTCCAGGTCGCTCGGGAACGTCTCGTACACGGCACCGCCGTGCTTGTAGGCCGTGCAGATCTTCACGGTCGGCTGCTCGTCCAGCACGTCCAGCTTCGTGATCGCCAGGTAATCGGTGCCGTTGATTGCCAGGGCGTAGCGCAGGGCCACGGCGTCGAGCCAACCGCAGCGGCGGGGCCGCCCCGTGGTCGCGCCGAATTCGCCGCCTTTCTCGCGCAGGAGTTTCCCCAGCTCGTTGTGCAACTCGGTGGGGAACGGCCCGGCGCCTACGCGGGTCGTGTAGGCCTTCACGACGCCCAGCACGGCGCCCACCCGACGCGGGGGCACCCCCGTGCCGGCCGGCACCCCGCACGCCGAGGCGTTCGACGACGTGAGGAACGGGTAAGTGCCGAAATCAATGTCCAGCATCGAGCCCTGCGCGCCCTCGAAGAGCACCCTGCGCCCCTGGGCGAATGCCTCGTGCAGGCGCGTCACCGAGTCGCCCACGAACGGCCGCAGCCGCTCGCCGTAGCCTTCGTACTCCTCGTAGACGGCGTCCAGCGACAGCGGCTGGTAGCCGTAGACGGCCTGAAGCACGCGATTCACGAGCGGCAGATTCTCCTCGAGCCGCGCCCGGAGGGCTCGCGGCTTCACCAGCTCGATCATGCGGATCCCGGTGCGGCTCGCCTTGTCGGCGTAGCAGGGACCGATGCCGCGGAGCGTCGTGCCCAGCTTGCCGGCGCCCTTCGACTCTTCGATGGCCTTGTCGAGCAGTTTGTGATAGGGCATCACCACCTGGGCGCGGTCGCTGACCAGCAGGTTGTCGCCCACCCGGGCACCGTGGGACTCCACCAGCGCGATCTCCTCGAGGAGGCCCACGGGGTCCACTACCACGCCGTTGCCGATCACGCAAAGGCACTTCTCGTGGAGGATGCCGCTGGGCAGCAGGTGGAGCACGGTTTTCCGGCCGTTGACCACCACTGTATGGCCCGCATTGCTCCCTCCCGCGTAGCGCGCCACCACGTCGGCCTGGGCCGCCAGGTAGTCAATCAGCTTGCCCTTTCCCTCGTCACCCCACTGCATTCCGACCACGCAGAGCGAAGGCATGTCGTGTTCTTGCTCCCATTCAAGGCGCACCGAGGCCACGGGATCCGACAACCGCCACATCGTACCAGAAACCCACCCCTATTGCAACCGGGCGTGCCGACGGCGCCGTGAGCGGAGAGGCGTAGTGAGCCGCACGCACTTGGCCTTGACCGGGTGCGTGTGGTCGCGTGGCTGCCGCAGCCGTTCTCGGCTGCCAGCGCGGCGTGGGTATCTGAAGGCGGACCTGAAGGGCTGCCTTCAGGTCTGACGGACCCGCTCGCCTCACCTCTTGCACGGTCCCCACGGCGATGCATACCCATCGGCATTCAGTCCACCACGCGGAGGCGAGCCAATCGTCGTAAGGAGACGGGCCATGCGGGGCAGACTGGCCGTGCGCAGTGGGCATGTCGGCGGCGGCGGCGCGGCATGGGCGGCCAACCTGGCCGCCTGTGCGCTTCTGCTCCTCCTCGCGGCGCACAGCTCGGCCCCCTCCCCCTCCCCACCCGCCATGGAGCCAGACCTCGACATCGATTCGGATAACAGCAACCCTGGCTTCTCGTACCCCGACCGCAGCGCCTACGAGGATGAGATCGAGGACGTCGCGGGCAACCTGGCTTTCCCTGGCAAGTTTGTGATGGTGAACGACGGCGACGATGATGGCGACGGCATTCCCGACTTCGCCGATGGCTTCAACTGGGATGAGCAGTACGGCAATGACGATGATGCGGACATGGGCCTCCAGGGATACGAGCAGCTCATCCTGGAATTGCCCGAGGGGCTGGACCTCTCGAAGGCTCTCATCTACCTCTCCTATGCAGCCTCGTACCCGGGCAGCGCATCCTCGTGGGGCGTCTCCCAAGGCTGGGACCCGCCCACCTACTACCCCGCCTGGGGAGCCCTGCGCCTGTGGTCGTGCCTCGGCCCCTCGCGGGACCCCAGGAGCTGCAAGGATGGCGGCCACTTCGTGCCGCCCGACGTCTATGAGCCCTGGCAACTGGGCATCAGCCCCTGGTGGCGTGAGGTCACGCTCGCCGTCGAGGCCGTCGTGCCCAGCACCCAACTGGCCGACACCCAGATCGCCGTCTACGTGGACCCCGATGGTTGGTACGGTCCCCAAGGCTTCCTCTACACCGACGCGGTCCGCGTGACCTGCGCCCGCATTGACCTCGACGTAGACTCTGACAACACCAACGGTTACGGCCTCCCTTCGCGCTCCGATTACGAGGACCAGATCGAGGATGCCGCACACCGGCCCGAGTTGCCCGGGAAGCTCATCGCGGTGAACGATAACGACGACGACGGCGATGGCATTCCCGACTTTGCCGATGGCTTCAATGCCGACGGCAGCCAGGGCAATGCCGATGACGCGACGCCCGGCGAGCGGTTCATCCCCCTGATCCTCGAGGTGCCACATCCCCTGTGGAGCATTCCCGGCATGCAGCAGGATGCCAGGCTCACGTTCACCTACGACGCCTCGGACCCCGCCCAGGTGACGCTCGACCCCACCACGGGCGTCTATGCCCCTGCCCCGGGCACGCTGCGGCTCTGGCGCAAGGAGGGCGCCCTGCCGCGCTCGAAGGCCAGCGCGGCCGCCGCGACATCCCCGGGCGACTTCGTGCCCAGCGGTGTCCCGATTCCCCTGGCCGCCCTGGGCCTCGGCCCAAGTGCCACAACTGTGACCCTCTATGTCGAGTGCGTGCGAAACACCAGCGGTCCGCCCCCCGCGCGCATCCTCGCCTCGCTGCGGGTTCCAGGCCCGGCCGGCCTGTTGCCCCCCATCTGCTCCGACGCTGTGCGTCTGAGGCCCTTCGGCGTGGACCTGGACGTGGACAGCGATAACGCCTCCCAGTTCGCCGGCCCCGACCACAGTGCGGTCGAGGAGGCCATCGAAGATGTGACCGGCGACGATGCCCGGCCCGGCAAGGTGGTGCTCGTGGGCAACGGCGACTCTGACCGCGATGGCCTCCCTGACTACGCCGACGGCTTCGACTGGCTCGAGGGCAACGACCTCGACGACTTCTCCCAAGGCTCGCACTTCGTGCCCCTGGTGCTTCAACTGCCCGGTGGCTTGGCCCTCGACCGTGCCGAGGTGGAGTTCACCTACTCGGCGTCGGATCCGGCCGGCGTGGCGCCCACCTTGGACGAGCCCTACTACCTTCCCCCAGGCCACCTGCGCATGTGGAAGAAGGATGGCAGCCTCGCCCGTGACAAGCGCGGCGTGGCCGAAGGCGGCGATTTCGTCGCGCCCGGCGTCCGCTACAGCCCCGCCCAACTGGGGGCGGACTGGTATTGCTCGGCGCCAACCCTCTACGTAGAGGCCGTGCGCGAGAGCGCGACGACCGCCGACCTGCCGATCACGGTGACCTTCTACCCCCTGGGCAGCCAGGAGCCGAACGCGCCCGCGTGCTCGGACACCGTGCGGATCACGGCGACGCGCATCCAGGTCGTCCTGCTGGCCTCCGAAACCGGCGAGGCGGTGGAGACCCAGGCTCTCTCGGCCACCCGTTTCCCCCAACAGGGTGCCGCCGAGGATGGCTGGGATGCCGCCCCGGGCGCCGTAGCCGCTTATCGTATAAAGGTTTACGACCCGCGCCAGGGGATCACGCGCGTCCGCCTGGACGGACAGGACATCGCCCTGGAGCCCGAGGGCGGGACCTATGCGACGCCGCCGTTCCTGGGCATACTGCCAGGCGATCAGGCGCCCCTGGATGCCGACGAGCCGTTCCTCATTCAACTTGACGAAATCACGGAACGGGAGTATAACGCCCATGTGCTCCCGGGCGATGCCGCCGCGGACCCGGCGCCGTGGAATGTCACGGCCACCGGCGGTGTGCAGGTGTCGGTGGCCGACGGCGTGCTCGAGGTAGACACAACGGGTGGCGGGGCAACGTACTGCGTCGAGCTGCCCGATGCGCAGCAACAGTGGCCGGCTGCCGCACTCACCGTCGTCAATCTCCGCTTCCAGCTTGTGGCCCATGACCCTGCGGCGCTGGACGGTGCGTTCGCGGTCCGCGTGGGCGACGGCGTCAACCAGTGGCTCATCGGCGTGCGGCCCGACCGGCTGGTGCATTTCGCCAACGGCGTCCGCGGCGAGATTGCGTTTCCCCCAGCCATCGGCCAGGACGGCAGCCTGCTCGACGGGCAGTTCCACACGCTTCGCATCGCCTGCGCGGCCGGTTGCGGCACAGCAGAGGTATCGGTAGACCGCGACCTGCACGCGATCGCGTTCGCGCTCGAGGGCACGGGCACTCCGGCGCACGGGCTTCGGTGGGGCGACCTTGGCGAGGGGATCGGAGGGTGTGTCGCCTACGACTGGCTCCACTGGTGGCATGGGACCCCTGGCGACATCCTCTACCAGACCTCGCCCAGCCAGATGGTGGCCGGGCGCCAGGTGGTGCGCCTGGCGCAGGTCGAACCGAGCGTCTCGTACAACCCGAGCGCGCCGCCGCGCCTGCGGGTGAACACTGTTGCGCCGACGGACCTCGATAAGGAGTTAGAGGAGGCTCTCAACAAGGTGATTGACGCGATGGTGCACGACGGCTGGACTCCCACGAATGAGGCCGACCCCGGTGAGTTTGGCAAGGCGGTACACGCCCTGTTAACCAGTGAACTTCAGCACCGGACTCGGTGGTTGATGGACGCGTACGTGGAGAGAGGGACCCGCAGGCTTCTCAGCGTGGGGGCTCCGCCGGCGGGGGTCCCACGTGAAGCCTACGTGCAGGTGGACGCCATCGGTCTACAGAGGGGCTACAGGCCCAAGGTGGGAACGTTGCTCACGGTCGAGAGGATTCACGTCTACGAGATCAAGACCTCGGTCTCGGGCGCCCTGGACCCCGAGCAGCTCGCACGTCTTCGGGCCGTGAACGGCAACCAGAAGGTCCGGTTGGCGCGCTCGGGCAAGGTGTACGACCACGCGGAGGGCGGATTCCGGACACTGGCGCGCGTTCGGAACCTCACCATGGCCCTCGAACTCCTCGGCCTGGGGAGCACGGCTTGGAGAGTCATCCACCTGGATGAGTATGAGAGCGACTGGACGGAGCTCGACAGTGCGCTCCGTGCTCTAGCTGCGGAGCCGAACGCCACCCGCAGGAGCCTGCTGCGCGAGGCCGCACGCCAGGCCCTGCTGCGTTACCTGAACCACTTCACCAGTGACCTTATGGGACCCGGCATTCTGGCCCTGGCCACACAGAAGTGGCTCGAAGCCCACTGGGAGATCAACGATGACTGAGCACTCGGCGCGAAGGGCACTCGCGATGCTCGCCTTCGGAATCTTCCTGCCGCCGCGGTACGCACAGGGCGAGCGCGAGCCCTTCTGGACCCCGGAGCGAGATGCAGGGGTGTGGTACCGGCGCCTCGATGGGGACGAGATGTTCATCCCGGATGTCCATATGGGGGTCCCCTGGTTCTCGGTCGGGGACACTCCGCCGTTGTTCTACTTCTGGGAGCGTGGCGTCCGCCTGGTCTTCGAGCGGGAGGGGCCTCGGGTGTTCGTAAGCTGCGACGGGGCGCCGCCCGCTCTGGCGGGGGTCGTCTTCAATGCCCCCGGCGGGTCCCAGGCTCTCCGCGAGGCGCTCGAACGAGGGGCCAGCGGGTTCATCCTCTGGGTCCCGGGAAACGCGATTGGGGAACTGCCGGACCTGCCGCCCGAGGCCCGTATCGCGATCAGCGTCCGGGACGAGAGTGATCGCCAACTCGAGGCGCTGGGCCGGCTGCGCCATGCCCACGCTCTCCGGGTGCGGATCGGGAGTCGCCCCTGCGACCTGCGCCCCCTGGTGCCCCTGACGCGCCTCGTGTCGCTCGATCTCTCGGGCTGCGTGGAACTCGCCGACCTGGGGCCTCTGCGTGCCATGCCCGAGCTCAGGTCGCTCAGCCTCTGGGGCTGCAAGAAGGTCACCGACCTCACGCCCCTGGCCGGCCTGCGGCGCATGGAACGCCTCCTCCTCACAGGCTGCACGGCCGTCAGCGACCTCGCGCCGTTGGCCGGGATGGAGGATCTTGTGTTTCTCCGGCTCAGCTATTGCGGCAGGATCACCGATCTTCGGCCGCTGGCCAAGCTGACGAAGCTGCGCGCGCTCTACCTGGACCAATGCACCGAGGTCGCAGACCTCACCCCGTTGAGCGACCTGACCCACCTCGTTTTCCTGCAACTGCAGGCCTGCCGACGGGTGACCGACCTCTCTCCACTGGGCCGAATGGCCCGGCTGAAGTACCTCGGCCTGTACGGCTGCGAAGGCTTGCGCGACATCGCGCCGCTGGCAAGCCTGAGGGCGCTTGAGAGCCTCACGCTCAATGGCTGCGAGGCGATCAAGGATCTGGGACATCTCGCGCACCTGCCGCGCCTCAGGCGGATCGACCTCGTCCGCTGCGACGGGATCAAAGACCTCTCGCCCCTTCGCGCCGCCGCGCAGCGGGGGGCCGACATTTTCGTGGACCCTGCTCTCGAAGCCCAGCTCAAGAGGCTGCGGCAGCCGTGACGGCACCGCGCCCTACGGCGCAATCGCGCGGCGGCAGAGCTTTGGCATGCCGATCCTTCGCGCTGTCCGGCCGATGCGACTAGGAAGATTGGGCTCGACACCTATGGGATGCCGCTGTGGCCATCCAGAGGATGGCCTTTCCACGCCGCCCTGATGCGGGGATACGGATCCAGTGCAGCCCTCGCTGACCAGACCGCCATGGACTGGAGGGCAGGAGTTCTGAGGTGTTCACGGCTCTCTGTGTGTACTCGGTGAACGGTGTCGGATGGGTGCCGGATGAGAGGCTTCTCGCAAAGACGCTGGAGCACTTCGGCACGACCGAGGTGATGGTATGGGGCTTCGACCGCCCGCTCCGATGGGACGATGAGGGGGAGCCCACGCCTGTCACTGCGTGTTCTCGAGCGACCATTGAGGAGGCCATTCGCAGGTCACGTGCGCCGCAGTACTGCACCGCAATACTGTTCCTCACCTGCCACGAGTGGAGCCGACGCATACGTGGCCAGTTGCAGGATGCGCCGGGCGTGCAAACCTACGAGCACTTCGCCCCATACTGCGTGTCGGTCGTCCTGGGCCCCCAAGCCATCGCCACACCCGACCAGAAGAGTACGGCAATCGAATACTCGTTTGCCATCCGCCTGGGTGGCGAGGGCATGCCCAGGGACCTGATTGCCTACAAGCGCGTGGCCCTCGCCAACGAGTGCGTCGGGGCGCTCATCGCGTTCCTTCGCGAGGCCACGGGCATGGAGTGGGACATCGCGTTCGACTGCTCCTACTCAGAGGGCCGCCACAGGATGCTGTCCACGGAGTCGTTCCCCCCAACAGCACTGCCTCGTCGCGGGCGACGGTTGGCGGGGAAGTTCCGATAGAGAGAGGCAGGAGGCTGGAGGCAGCCGTGGGTCTCATCCTGATTGTTCGTTCCGGCGCCTGCTGCGCGATGCTGCACGCCAGGCCCTGCTGCTTTACCTGAACCACTTCGCTTACAGCGAGCGCCGTCTCACGTGTGCTCGCTTTCGTGAGAGGCTCCTCGACTTCGCTCGGCTCGGGGGCGCATCGGGTGGGGCGCGTGGCCGCGATCAGGTCGCGGCCCTCACCTTCTCGCTGCCCAGCAGCTTCTCCAGCGCATTATCCTTCGGATACGCGTGGCCGCGGTGCTGGCAGAAGCCCTCGGCGTATGCAAAGCCGGCCTCCGTGCCCCGTTCTGCGCCCCAGTGCTCCATCGAGCCGATGTAGTGGTCGAGCCCGTGCTGGCGCAGGAGCCACTCGCGCTGGCTGCGATGACAGGCGAGCATGGCACGCTTGACGTCCATCTCGGTCGTCACGTCCACGTAGAAGTGTACGGGCTGGGGGCGGCCAAGGTAGTCTATGCCTTCCATCGCGTCCCAATAGTAGAGGTAGGGGATGCCGTGGGTGTGGGGCAGGTTGCCGTAGCCGCCGTAGTTGGGGATGGGCGCGCCGAAGCAGGCGTCGCGGACCAGGCGGCTGGTGACCTCGTGGTCCGCCATGTAGTCCTCGTGGGGGTGCGTGAACACGATGAAGGGGTCCACCTCGCGGATGGCGTTGGTGACCTTGCGGCGGGTTTCCATGTCAAAGCAGATGGCGAGGTCGCCACAGCCGAGGCCGATGTAGCGCCCCTGGAGGAGCGCGGCGCTCTCGGCGGCCTCGGCGGCGCGGATCCGGGCGATCTCTATGGAGGAGTGCTCGGTGGAGCCGCAGTCGCCGTTGGCCACAGTGACGATGGCGATCTCGTAGCCCTTCTTGCGCAGCAGCGAGAGGGTGCCGGCGGCCTTGAACTCCACGTCGTCGGGGTGGGCGCCGATGGCCAGGATGCGTCCGTTGTCTTTCATCGTGCGGCTCCTTTGGGAATGGGGGCGGTCTGCGGGAGACGACGGTAGCAGACGGCGGGGGATGAGTCAATCGCCGTGTGGGGGGCCCGGCAGCGGGGACGCTGCCTGCGCGGGGTGTTCCCCGTGCGGCCGATAGGTCCTTCTCGTCCCTACGCTCCGCGTGGGGACGCCTCCCCGGCCGCTCCGCGGCCATCCGTTGCTCGCTCCCACGCCGAGCGGGATTCGTCGGACACGTCGGACTCGTCGGACACGTCCGACAACTCCGACCTTGTCGGCCGGGCCGCTTACTTGGCTGCTTGCCCCAACCTTTCGCGATACGCGGGTTCCAGGCCAGCCTTGTCCATGACCTCTTTCGCGCCTTCGCTGAGCTTGGCTTGGTCGTCGAAGGTCCAGGCGCCGGCGAGGGCCTTGTCGTCCTTGACGCCGGGAGTGTCGAAGTGGGCCTTCAGTTCGTCGGCAGCCAAGGCGCGGGCGTAGACGCGCACCTCGTCTATCGCGCCCTTGAAGTAGTTGTAAGCGTCCTGCCGCCGGCCTATGGCGAGGGCGGCGTGGCCGGGCTTGCGCTTCTTGTTGATGGCCGCCGCCGCGACCTGTTTGCCATCGAGGTAGACCTTCAGGTCGGCGCCGTCGTAGGTGAAGGCGGCGTGGTGCCAGGCGCCGAGCTTGAGGGCGCCTTCGCCGCTCATGGCCATGAGGTGGTTCTGCCGCCCGCCGCCGATGTTGAGGTAGGCGCCCACGCGGTCCCTCTCGACGATCAGGGCGTAGTGCCCCTCCTCCCACTCGTTGCGGTTCTTGTTGACGATCCAGCGGCGGGGGTCGTTGCCGCCGGGATACTCGTCGAGCTTGACCCACGCCTCGACCGTGAGCTGCTCGGGGTCGAGTTCGGGCTTGTGCGGCGCCTCGACGAAGGAACTGGAGCCGTCGCAGCCGAGGGCCAGGCCCACCTTGCCGGGCACGGGGGCCGCGATGTCGCCCTCCACGTTATCCTTCCAGGTGTGCCAGTCGCGAGCGCACTGGTTGAAGCGGACGGGCTCGGCGCTGGTGCGGTAGATGACGTTGCGCTCGAAGTGGAAGCCCTTCGAGCCCTCGTCAATGAACATGCCGTTGTTGGGCGCGGCCTGGCACAGGGGGCTGCGGTGGACGTCGTGGAGGTGGTTGAAGCGGATCTGCGTGCCGGGCTGGAGACCCAGGGTGTAGATGCAGCCGCCGTCGCCCAGGCGGTTCATGACGTTGTGAACGTGGTTCCACTCGATGGTGTTCTCCCGCGCCGGCGTGGGCTGGGGGTTCCACTGCCAGCCGAGCGAGATGCCGGTGTAGGGCGTGTCGTGGACGAGGTTGTGGGCGATGACGGCCCGCTGGGCGAAACCGACCCAGATGCCCACGGCGCCCGCGTAGTCGAGGCCGATGCCGTGCACATGGTTGTTGGCGACGCGGCAGTCGCGCGGCACGTCGGCCTCGGCCTTCGGGCCGCCGAGGATGATACCGTTGCCGCTGACGTCGTGGATGTGGTTACCCTCGACCGTGCACTTCGAGCAGCGGGTGACGAATTCGATGCCGCAGCCGCCCACGTGGGCGATGGCGCCGTCGGTGACGCTGCACGCCTCGGCGTGGTCGAAGCGCAGGGCGGCAGGGATGCGGGCCCACTCCGCCTTGTCCCAGCCCGTGCCGGCGGTGAAGTGACAGGCCTGGATGCCCAGATAGCCGCCGGGGGGAGGAGTCCAGTCGGCATAGGCGAACTCGATGCCTCTGAAGTGCAGGTTGCGGACGGGCCTTTCGGGGGTGCCCTTGACCTCCACGAGGCGTGTGAGCGCGGGCGCGATCACCTCGGCCTTCGTCAGGTCCTCGCCCGGCCGGGGCCAGTAGGTCAGCACACCCGTCTGGCGGTCGAGATACCATTCGCCGGGCTGGTCGAGGAATTCGGCGGCGTTCTCGAGGTAGAACCAGCGGCCGCCGCCCGCGGCGATGGCGTCGTGGGGCCGGGCGTGCGGGCCGAGCATCTGGGCCACGCCGGCCGCGGGGTCCGCCTTCTCGAAGCGCTTCCGCGTGATCTCCCAGTTGCCGTAGACCACCGCCTCGACGTCCGTGAGGTTCTTCCACTCCTTGAGCTGGCCGGCGCCGAAGGTGTAAGTGTGCGACTTGAGTTCCTTGGCCAGGCTCGCGCCCTTGAGCTGCCAGCAGGGCTGCGCGGCGTCGGCGTTGGGCGTGCGGGCGCGAATGGCCCGCCGGCCGTTCACCCAGAGCTGGTGGAAGTACCACTTGCCGTCCTTCACGCCAGCCACTTCGGCTGTCCACGTCTCGCCCTCGCCCTTCTTCCAGCCCGCGATGCGGCGGCAGCCGCTGACGATAACCCTCTCGCCCGGCACGGCGGCGTAGGTGATCGAGAACTGCTCCGTGCCGGAGTCCTCCGGCCCGAAGGCGAGCGTTTCGGGCAACTCGTAGGTTCCGCCTTTGAGGAGCACGGTGACGTGGGCCTTCAGCCCCTCGGCGACGAGCTTGCGGACGGCGTCGCGGGCCTTCGCCAGGTCGGAGCCAGGCGTCACCGTGAACTCGGCGCCGCGGGCATCGGCCCGACAGGCCAGCACGACAAGGAGAGCAAGCAGCATGAGCTTCATCGCGGTCTCCTCAGGACGCATCGTTTGTAGTGCGGCCTTCAGGCCGCACCCGCTGGGCACGGGCTGAGGCCAGCACTACGAACTGGGCCATTGGCTCGGGCGCCCTCACACGGGCAATCCGAGGAACTCCGAGAGTTGCCTTGCGTGCCCCTGCACCAGCTCCTCGCTGGGGGTGTAGAGCACAATGGTCTCTCTGCCCTCGCGGTCGGCGAGGGACAGGGCGTAGAGGGTGAAACGGTGCGTGCCCGTGTTGGGCCGTCGCGTGTCAATCGTCACACGGCGATACTCGGAGAGCGGCTTCCACGTGCTGCGCCAGGGGGCGAAGAGCTCCCACGACTGGGTGACGAGGTTGCGCGCCTTGTCCACCACAGTGCGGCGCCGCCCGAAGGCCAGGGCCGCGCCGGCGAGGGCGAGGAACGAGCCGTTGACAAGCATGACCAAGCCCGACGCGCCCAGCGGCTCGCCGCTGCCCAGGGGCACGGATAGGAAGAGCGCGCCGAGCGCGAGAAGCGGCGCGCCGACGAAGGTGAGGAACCCCCCGCCCCGCGTGTAGCAGAGGCGGTCCGAATCCACCGACACCACGGTCTTCACGGTTCGCCCTCACGCTCTGTCCGGCGGTCGTGCCACCCTGCATCATCATAGAGCGCACCGCCGGCCTTTTCAACCGCCAGGGGCGCTTCCCGCCGACACGCGGTTGCATTCCGCCGCCCCCGTGCATATACTCCCCGGTCGCTTCTCGCCCCTACGCCCTGCGTGGGGAGGCAGCTTCGACCGCTCCGCGGTCACAGGCACGGACGCAGAGCGTCCCAGTTGTCGCCCCCATGCGGAGCGTCGGGGCGACCCAGGAGTAAGAAGGAGGCCGTCATGCCACTGACGTTTGACTTCCCACTGGAACGTCTGAAGACCTATCAGGGCATCAACCCGCGCCCCGCCGACTTCGATGCCTACTGGGACCGGGCTCTGGCCGAGATGCACGCGCTCGACCCGCAGGTGACGCTCACGCCCGCCGAGTTCCAGGCGCCGTTCGCCGAGTGCTTCGACCTGCACTTCACCGGCGTGGGCGGCGCGCGGGTCTACGCCAAGCTGCTGCGCCCGAAGAGCGCGCCCAAGCCGCACCCCGCCGTGCTGCTGTTCCACGGCTACTCGGGCAACTCGGGCGACTGGTGGGACAAGCTGGGCTACGTGGCCCAGGGCTACACCGTGGCGGCCCTCGACGCCCGTGGCCAGGGCGGGCGGTCCGAGGACAAGGGCGGGGTGAGCGGCAACACGCTCCGCGGCCACATCATCCGCGGCCTCGACGACGCACTCCGCGGCCAGCCCGAGAAGCTGCTCTTCCGCCAGATCTACCTCGACTGCGCCCAACTCGCCCGCCTCGTGATGGCGATGCCCGACGTGGACCCGGCCCGCGTGGGCGCCACCGGCGGCAGCCAGGGCGGCGCGCTCACCGTGGCCTGCGTGGCCCTCGAGCCGCGCGTGCGCCGCGCCGCGCCCGTGTTCCCCTTCCTGAGCGACTACAAGCGCGTGTGGGAGATGGACCAGGCGAAGGACGCCTACGCCGAACTGCGCGAGTTCTTCCGCCTGTTCGACCCGCGCCACGAGCGCGAGGACCGCGTGTTCGAGACGCTGGGCTACGTGGACATCCAGCACCTCGCCCCGCGCATCCGCGCCGACGTGCTCTGGGCCATCGGCCTCATGGACACCATCTGCCCCCCCTCCAGCCAGTTCGCCGCCTACAACAAGATCACGTCGCCGAAGACGATGGCCATCTACCCCGACTTCGGCCACGAGGGGTTGCCGGGGATGGCCGACCGCATCTATCAGTTCATGCTGGGGCTGTAGCCCGGCAGGCTTCAGCGGCCCTGAGCATTCAGGTCTGGCGAGTCCCCCACGCCCTCGTCCGGCTGGGCGACCGCTGGGCTGCCGGCCCCCTGGAAGATGTCTATCTTCCGCCACGCCTCGCTCGCGAAGCGCCATAGCAGCACCAGCCCCACGAGCGCGATCTGGACCGCCGCGGCGCTCCAGGCGCCCACGTAGCCCAGGCCGGCCGGGAACGTGAGCGCATAACCGAGCGGAATGAGCACGCCCCAACCCGACGCGATGGTGATGAGGGCAGGCACGCGTGTGTCGCCCGCGCCCCGCAGCGCCCCTGTGACCACGATGCCCACGGCATCGAACGCCTGGAAAATGGCGGCGAGAACGAGCATCGTGCTGCCGGCCTCGACGATGGCCTCCTCGCGGCGGAAGAGGAGGAATATCTCGCGGCGGAAGACGAAGAACAGAACGCCCATCGCCGTCATGTAGGCCACGGCCACCCCGATGCCCAGATAGGCGCGGCGCTTGGCCCCGTGAATGTCGCGCCGCCCGATGTACTGCCCCACGAGCACCTGCACGCCCTTGTTGATCCCCACGGCGGGCATGAACGACAGGCTCATGATTGAGCCGGTCACGCTGTTGGCCGCCATCACGTGCTCGCCAAGTCGCCCGATGAGGAGATTGACGAAGATGGCCCAGCTCGCCACGTCCAGCATGAAGCTCAGGCCCGCGGCCGAGCCGACGTGCAGGAAGGCCCGCAGGCGCGCCCGGTCCAAGCGCCAGTGGTGCCGGCTCCGAAACTGCTCGTGCACGGGCGCCCACAGGAACGCGGCGAGCAGCAGGCCGGCCTGGAGGTAACTCGCCAGGGTGGTGGCCAGGGCCGCGCCGCGGATGCCCAGCTCGGGGCAGCCCAGCTTGCCGAAGATCAGCGCGTAGTCGGCCAGCACGTTGAAGCCGTTGGCCACCAGCGCGGCCCACATGGGCACGCCGGGCCGGCTGATCCCCTGGAAGAACGACGCCAGCGCCGCGTAGGCCCCCGTGGCGGCCGCATGGGCCAGCACGATGCGGAAGTACGAGCTCTCCAGCCGCTGAACCTCGGGCGCGTGCCCGAAGGCCGCGAAGAGCAGCGGCGCGCCCGCGATCAGCGGCAGCACCACGGCCTGGGCGAACAGCCCGAAGTAGATAGCCTGCCACGTATAGCGTGCGCACTCCTCGGGCTCGCCCCGGCCCATGCTCTGCGCCACGAACGTGCTGGCGCAATTGCCCGTGCCCATGATGAAGGCCAGGAACGCAAACACGGCCGAACCCGCGGGGCTCACCGCGGCCAGCTCGCGCGCCCCGTACTTCGAGAGCATCAGGGTGTCGATCAGCCCCATCACGGTATGCGAGGCCATGGCCACGATCACGGGCGCCGAGATGCCCATCACCTCGCACAGGTCGCGCCAGGCCGCCGTGATGCCGCGTTCGCGGAGGGGAGTTGCCGGGGGGTGCACCGTTTGTCCAAACGAGGGCCGTGGGCCACGAAGGGTCGAGTCGCCTGCTTTCCAGAAGCCTACCAGCAACCGCCGAGGCTGTCAATCGCCAATCGCGCTGGCAAGCCGGTTTGACTCGGCGGCGGGGGCGTGGTCTAATGTCGCCGTGGCTGAGGGCCGTGCAGGCGCTGGAGGAGCAGCAAGATGAAGCACGTGATCGTGGTGGACGATGAGCAGGACATGGTCACATCGGTCAGCGAGGCGCTCCGGGCCGAGGGGTACCGCGTCTCGGGCTTCACCTCGGCAGCCAGAGCCCAGGAGGTGATGGCCACAGACGCCCCCGACCTGATGACCATGGACCTGCATATGCCGAACGTCAACGGCATCGAGCTGCTGCGGGCCGTGCGCCGGCGCTTCCCCAAGCTGCCGATCATCGTCTGCTCCGGGCTCAGCGCCTATAAGAACGACCCCGACATCGTGCTGAACAACGTTGCCGCCTTTCTGGACAAGCCGGTGGACTTCGCGCAACTCGCTTCAACCGTGCGCAAGATCCTCGGGGCACCTGAGGCCTGATGGCTCTGCGGACGGCGGGCGATGGAACGACAAGACCCCACACAAGAGCTCTGGCGGCGGCTGGCGGCTGCTGACCCCGCAGAAGTGTCGCGCCGCGCCGCGGTCGCCTATCACGCCGAGCAGCGGGCCTACCTGGTGCCGCTCCTGAATGCCCAGCTCCGCGTGCTGCCCTCTGAGAAACGCGCCGAGGGCGCCCCATGGGCCGCCGCCTGGGAGCCGATGCTCCTGTGCGTGCAATACCTCCTCACGGCCCAGCAGGAGGAGCCGGCCGGAGAATGGGCGGACCCGAAGAGTCTGCCGTATGGCGACTTCTTCTTCCGCGGGCCGCACCCTGTTCCCACGGCGGGCATCGAGGAAGCCTTCGGCACCCGCCTGGAGGCCTTCCGCGCGGCCGCGGCGGCGCTGGGCGGCCGCCCGGTGGCCATGGGCGATGCGGCGTACGAGTTCCGCTTTCTCCCCCGCGTGCCGGCGGTCGTCATCTTGTGGGCCGCCGACGATGAGTTTCCGGCCAGGGCGAAGTTCCTGCTGGACAAGCGGGCGCACCGTCAACTGCCCCTCGATGCCCTGTGGGTGCTTTGCCGCGTGCTCGCCAAGCTGCTGATTGCGGCGGGAGAGGCTCATGCGTGAGCGGCGGACCTCGGCGGTGCTCGTGCGGTGGCTGGCAGCGCTTTGCTGCGCGTGCGGCGGAGTGTCGCAGGCCGGCGAGGCGCGCTTCCCTCCGCGCCTGCCCGGCGGCAGGGCCATCGCCACGTTCACCTCGCCCGAACTCCTCCGCGCCCCGCCGCTGATGACGCTGCTGGGCGACGTGCGGATCGCCAAGGCCCCGCCAACGGTGGACTTTGCTTACTTCCCCTGCCAGACCTACCGCGGCAACCCGTGGTCGTGCTGGGGCGACGGCCTGGCCGCCGACGGCAAGTACTACACGTCCCTCGGCGACTGCAACGCGAACTGTTACGTTTACGAGTACGACACGAGGGCCAGGGTGCTCCGGCAGATCGCTGACGTGCGCGCGGCGCTTGCCGTCCCCGCAGGCCATTACTCGCCCGGCAGGATCAGCAGTCGGCTCGACCTCGGCAACGACGGCTGGCTCTACTTCGCCACCTGCCGCGGCCCCGAAGGCCAGGCCGCCTACCAGGGCGACTGGATCCTCCGTTGCCATCCGCCCACGGGCAAGACCGAGGTCGTCGTCCATGCCCCAGTCCCAATGCACGCGATCCCTTGCAGCGTGCTTGATCCCAAGAGGCTCGTCTTCTATGGCGGCGCGGTGCCCTCCGACGGCAAGGGCGATGCCGCGAAGTTCTTCGCCTATGACCTCAAGGCGAAACGCCTGCTTTGCACCGCCGACAACGGCCCCACCCGCGCCCTCCTCCTCGCCGCGTCCACGGGACGCGTCTACTTCGTGCCCGGCACGCAGGGGCCGCTCCACTGCTACGACCCGGCCACAGGCAAGATCACGAGGCCAGGCGTCGAGATCGGGCTGCGTTCGGCCACCCAGGAGACGCCCGACGGTTGCCTCTACACAGTCGCCCAGGAGGGCGACGCCATGATCTGGCGCGTGAACCCCAAGGCCGGCCAGATCGAGGGACTCGGCTCCGCTGTCATCGCGGGGCAGAACTATGTGGCGTCGTTGGACGCCGACCCGAGCGGCCGCTACCTCTACTATGTGCCGGGGGCCAGTGGCGGCGCTGAGCGCGACGGCGCGCCCCTGGTGCAGTTCGACGTCCGCACCAAGGCCCACAAGGTCGTCGCCTTCCTCTACCCGTTCCTCAAGGACAAGCTCGGCTACATCCCGGTGGGCACGTTCAGCCTGGCGGTGGACCCCCAGGGCGACAAGGTGTACGTCACCTGGAACGGCAGCTTCGGCGCGATGAAGGGCCGGCAGCTCATCTGGGACGCCTGTGCTTTGACGGTCATCCACATTCCCGAGTCGGAGCGGCAACCGTGAACCGCCTGCTGTTTACCCTGTTTGCGGCTGCCCTCGCCGCCGCGGGCGAGGTGCCGAAGGAGTTGACCTTCCGCGCGCGGGTGACCGCGCTCACGCCCGACGTCCCGGTCCGCATCCAGTGGCGGTGGGGCGGCGAGGGACTCGGCGGCTCGGTGACACGCGGCGAGCTGACCGCGCTCACCTACGGCGCGCCCAAGGCCCCAACCCTCAAGCCCGGCGAAGAGCCGAAAGGGGGCGACGCCCAGCTCGACGAGGTGGGCGAGCCGATCGCCAAGGAGGCCGTGGTCGTCGAGGACAAGGCGTTCCGCTACCTCTACCTCAAACGGGGCGCCTGGTCGCCCAGCATCTCCGTCGCGTCCCTCAAGATCGGCGGCAAGGCGTTCGTCACCTTCATGCTCGAGGGGCTGAAGACCGACTCGCGGGCGCTCAAGGGCGCCGCAGTCGAGTTCGAGTTCAGCTACAGGGGCAAGGTCGTCAAGCGCCTCACCGAGACGGGGCCCGAAGGGGCCACGGTGGGCCTCGTGCTGCCCCTCTACCGGCTCGGCGGCGACGTGACGCCGGAGAGCAGGGAGTTCACCGACGAACTGTGCGGCCTGAGCGAGTACGCGCAGCGGCGGCTGGCGATGCTGGAGGCCCTGCCCTGGGCGAAGCGGCCCGTGCCGAAGCGCTTCGGCATCCTCACCGACCTCGGCGGCTACGGCGAGGGCGTGGGCTACGGCATCCGCCACACCAACCGCGCCATCGTCGAGGCCGAGCTTCGCGCCCTGCGGCAACTGGGCCTCACGGGCCTCCGCGGCGCCGCGCCATACATCTTCGAGGCCATTGATCGGCGCGAAGGCATCGCCGCCGACTTCGCCCGCATCCGCGAGCAGCACGGCGCGGGCTACCCCGTGCCGGCCGTGCGGCGGCCCGAACGGGGCGGCGCGCCCACCAACGTGCCCGAGGGCGCCGGCTGCCCCCATCATCCCGACGTGCCGAAGCGCGCCGCCGAGAGCTTCCAGCACGCGCTCGAGGCCGCCCTCAAGCCGCGCGTGGACGAGGTGTGGCCGCTGACCGTGGACGAGATCGGCAGCGTGTTCGACGCCGCGCCCGAGGGCAAGGGCCACCAATCCGTCTGCCCACGCTGCATCGAGGGCTTCCGCGAGTTCGTCAAGGGCCAGGGCTTGACCCTCGCCGATTTCGGCGCACGGGACTGGTCGGAGATTCGCCCGAATGCCTACGCCCCGCCCGCCGACTGGCCCGTGCAGTTGCCCAAGGAGCCGTGGCTGCCCGAGCGTGGCTGGGGCCTGCTCACGTATCTCTCGCGGCGGTTCAACTGCTATGCCTCGGCGCGCCTCTTCACCCCCTTCCGCGACGCCTGCGACAAGGCCAACGAGGCCAAGCGCAAGACGCTGGTGGCGGTTGATCCCAAAGTCGGCGGCGGGCCCCCGCGCCCCGACACGCGGGACGGGGACGTCCCGCCCACCGCTCCGGCCCAGCCTTGGGTCTACTCCTTCGCCCTCCGCGGCAACAACTTCCTGATGGGCGGCCACAGCCTCGACTTCTTCGACTTCTACCGCCACGCCGACAACGCCTTCGTCTATGAGACCTCGAACCGCGACCCGCGCGTGTGGCAGTGGGACAGCTACCTGTGCGACGTGGGCCGCGTGGTGAGCGAACGCATGGGCAAGCGGTTCGGCATCTACGTCAAGCCCCACCGCGGCGCGCCCATCCAGCGCGCCCTCGCCGCCCTCGCTCGCGGCGCGACCATGCTCTTCTGGTACACCTACGGCCCCGACTACTCGAAGGGCGACAGCTTCTCGCAGCGCCCCGACGACCTGGTGCTCGTGAGCAAGGCGGCGCGCCTCATCGCCGCGGCCGAGGACGTGCTCTACGGCGGCACCTGGGCCGTGCCCGCCGAGGTGGCCGTCGTCCGTCCCCTCTCCTCCGAATACTGGGGCAGCGCCGCCGACTGGGAGAACGGCAAGTGGGTCTACACCGCCCTCCAGCACGCCCACGTGCCCGTGGACCCGCTCGACGAGGAGATGCTGGCGACCGACGACCTGAGCCGCTACAAGGTCATCTACGTCAGCGGCAGCCATCTCAAGCGCTCGGCCTCCGCGAAGCTGGCCGACTGGGTGAAGGCCGGCGGCACGCTCGTCACCAGCGCCGGCGGCCTCGCCTTCGACGAGGCCAACCAGCCGCTCGAGATGCTACAGCCCGTTCTCGGGCTGAAGACCCGCAGAGCGGCCGAGCTCTGGTGCGAAGTGCGCCGCTACGGGGCGACGGGCCTGGGCACGTTCAGGGACATGAAGCTCGCCCCCGATGCGGCTGCGGTGAGCGGCAAGGGGGCGTTCGAGGCCGGGCTCAGGCCCGTCGTCGGCCGCGAGCCGCTCGAGCCGGGCGAAGGGACCGAGGTACTGGCGAAGTACGCCGACGGCGCGGTCGCGGCCACCCGCCGCGTCTTCGGCAAGGGACAGGCGCTCGTGGTCGGGCTCTTCACAGGGTTGGAGTACGCCGCCCGCGTGCACCGCGACGACTTCGACATGTCGCTCGATTTCGGCCCCGGCCTTCGCCAGGCCGTGGCGGAGCCGGCGCTCCAGGCCACAAAGCCAGTCGTCGCCGCCTCGCAGCCGCTTGTCGAGGGCATCCTCGTGCGCAACGGGACCACGGGCAAGGGCGCCGTGGTCCTGATGAACTGGGCCTACAAGGGCCGCGAACTCGTCCCCTGCGAAAACCTCACCATCACGATTCGCGGGGCGGGCGACGCCGCGGGCGTCACCGCCGCCTGGCTCAATCAGCCACTGCCCGCCACCAAGACGCCGGACGGCATCCGCGTCACCCTCCCGCGCCTTGAGGAGGGCGAGGTGCTGCTCCTGGACCCGCGCTGACCCCCGATCGGAGAGCATGCCCCCCGATTCCGGCGCCCGCGCCCTCACTGGTCGCCAGAGACCTGTGACCCCGGCGCACCGCCCCCCTCGCGGTCGGCTCTGCCGCCGCCGAGAGGCGAGCCAGCATGAAGCTCGGGCGATCCGAGCGGTTCGGGGGCCCTCCCGCCCATACTTGCTCATTCTCCCCTCCCTCGCAGGTGAACAAGTATGGCGCTTTGGCGATCCGGGCGGTTCTACGGCCTTGCCACCCATACTTGCTCAAGTTCCTCCCCCTCTGGGTTGAGCAAGTATGGCGCTTTGGCGATCCGGGCGGTTCTACGGCCTTGCCACCCATACTTGCTCAAGTTCCTCCCCCTCTGGGTTGAGCAAGTATGGCGCTTTGGCGATCCGAGCGGTTCTACGGCCTTTCCGCCCATACTTGCTCAATTTCCTCCCCTCTCGGTTGAGCAAGTATGGCGCCCGAATGATCCGGAGCCTTCCGCGGCCGTTCCCGCCCATCGCCTCCCCTTCGCCATCACATGGGTGATGCAGGCGAGCAACGGGCAGGCCCTGGATGCCTCCGTGCCGAGGGCGGCCAGGGACAGGGGCCACACTGCCGCTCGCCGCTCGCGGATTTGGCCTTGCATCCGGCCTCAGCCCACGCTATGATGCATTGTTGCGTGTTGCGCCCACAAGGGATAGGGGCGCCGGATGTCATGCATGAGGCGACCGAACCGGTGAAGCGGACGTGCCAACAGCCGTGGCGCGACAACTGAGCCTGACCGACAAGCGGTGGGTCTTCCGCGATTGCGACGAGCGACAGCGCGACCGCCTGGTCGAGGAGCTCGGCGTGTCGCCGCTCACCGCGCACCTGCTGGTGAACCGCGGCGTGCGGGAGCCCGAGGCGGCCAGGGGCTTCCTGGCGCCCGACCTGAACGGCCTGTACGACCCCGGGCTCCTGCCGGACATGGACCGGGCGGTGGCGCGCCTGCGCAAGGCCATCGGAGCCGGCGAACGCATCCTCGTCTATGGCGACTACGACGCCGATGGGGTAACCTCCATCTCGCTGCTCATCGAGTTCCTGCGGCTCTTCGGCATCGAGGTCCCGCACTACATTCCGCACCGCGTGGAGGAGGGCTACGGCCTGCACGCCGAGGCCGTGGAGGCGGCGGCGGCTCAGGGCGTGAAACTGATCGTCACGGTGGACTGCGGGACGAGTGGCGCGGCCGAGGTGGAGCTGGCGCGGAAGCTGGGAGTGGACGTCATCATCACCGACCATCACGAGCCGCCGCACACGGTGCCGCGGGCGTGCGCCGTGGTGAACCCCAAGCTCACGGGCAGCCTGTACCCCTTCCGCGACCTGTCGGGCGTGGGCGTGGCCTTCAAGCTCGCCTGGGCGCTGGCCCAGAGCTTCAGCCCCGGCAAGCGGGTGAGCGACGAGTTCCGCCGCTTCCTGCTCGACGCCATCGGGCTCGTGGCGATCGGCACCGTGGCCGACGTGGTGCCGCTCCTGGGCGAGAACCGCATCTTCGCAATCTACGGGCTGCACGCCCTCCGGCGCTCGGCCAGCCCCGGCATCGCCGCGCTCGTGCGACAGGCCTGCGTGGGCGACAAGCCGCTCACGCCGCGCGACATCTCCTTCGGCATCGGGCCCCGCCTCAACGCGGCCGGCCGCCTGGCCCAGGCCGGCCTGTGCGTGGAACTGCTCACCAGCAATTCGCCCGAGCGCGCCGCCGAGATCGCGCGCGAGCTGGACAGCAAGAACCGCGAGCGCCAGCGGATCCAGAACTCCATCCTCAGCGACGCGCGGCGGCGCCTCGAAGGCCACGGCCTGGAGGGGCGCAGGACCATCGTGCTGGCCGACGAGGGCTGGCACGCCGGCGTGGTCGGCATCGTGGCCGCCAAACTGGCCGAGGAGTTCTGCCGCCCCACCGTGCTCCTGTCGCTGGACGGCGACGTCGCGCGCGGCTCGGCCCGCTCGGTGCCGCACCTCAACCTCTTCGAGGCCGTGGGGGCTTGCGAAGAGGCTCTGCTGAGCTACGGCGGCCACAGCCAGGCCGCCGGCCTGAGGGTGCTGCGCGGAAACCTCGAGCGCTTCCGCGAGCTCTTCGAGGCCGAAGTGAGCCGCTGCCTCGATGGTTGGGTGCCCTGCGGCGTGCTGGAGATTGATGCCGAGGTGCTCTTGCCCGCCGTGACTCACGACCTCGTGCGCGACCTCGAGCGCCTGGCGCCCCACGGGGAGGGCAACGAGCCGCCGGTGCTCGCCTGCTCCGAGGTCAGGGTGGCCGGCCAGCCGCAGCTCATGGGCAGCCAGGCCAACCACATCAGCTTCTACGTCGAGCAGGGCGGCCACAGCCTGCGCGCCGTGGGCTTCCACATGGGGCACCTCTACCCCCTCCTCGCCACGGGCGACGTGGTGTGCGACATCGCCTTCACGCCGAAGATCAACGACTTCCGTGGGCTGAGCGAAGTGGAACTGGACCTCTGCGACCTGCGGCTCCGCGCGTGAGCTGCGCGCGAGAGTCAGCCCATCAGCTCCCGCAACCGCCTCCACGCCGCGGCCAGGCGGTGCAGGCAGGCGCGCTCACGCAGCGCCTCTTCGGCCTCCGCGCTGAGCTCCACCCGCTGGATCGCGACCCGCAACGGCGCGGCGCGCGGCTGCACCTCGCACGGGATGTGAAGCGAGGGGCGCACGGCCAGAGGCTCGGCTCCCGTCTCGATGTGGCAAGTGGCGTTCATCGTGGTGCTCTCCGGCTCTCTGTCCTCCATCTCTTTGGACGCACGGACGGGCCGCACGCTTCAGTCCTCTGAGCGAGCAATCTGCGTGCCGAAAGCCGCAAGCAGGGAAGCCCCACAGCCCGCTCGCCACAAGCGAAGAGCGGAGGCAGGCTTACGGCGAGCCCAGCGCCCCGGAGCGCCCGCGTGCCCGCGGGGCGGCAGGCGCCGCCGTGTCTGGAAAAGCGAACGGGAATCAGGCCGGTGTATCGGACGTGAACACTACAGTCCCATCGCCCTGCGAACCTCGGCCATCGTGCCCCTCGCGATGGCGCGGCAGTGCTCGGCCCCGCGGCGCAGGGCGTCCCACACCCGCTCGGGTTGCGCGAGCAGGGCCTGGGCTCGTTCGCGGATGGGATTGAGCACCGCCATCATGTGGCCGTACATCAACTTCTTGCACTCGATGCAGCCGATGGTGGCCCCGCGGCAGCCCGCCGCCACCCGCTCGATGTCCTCGGGCGGCGAAAAGTAGCCGTGCAGCGCGAAGATGTTGCACTTCGTCGGCTCGCCGGGGTCGGTGCGCCGCACGCGGGCAGGGTCGGTCACCGCCGTGCGCACCTTCTCCCAGATGCTCTGGGGGTCCTCGAGCAGGCCGATGGTGTTGCCGACCGACTTGCTCATCTTCTTCGTCGGGTCGTCGAGGCCCATCACCCGGGCGGCCGCGGTCAGCCGCGGCTGCGGCTCGGGGAAGATCTCCCCGAAGCGCGCGTTGAACCGCCGCGTGATCTCGCGCGAGAGCTCCAGGTGCTGCACCTGGTCCTCGCCCACCGGCACCACCTCGCCTTTGTAGAGCAGAATGTCGGCCGCCATCAGCACCGGGTAGTTCAGCAGCCCCGCGTTCACGCTGCCCTCGAACTGCGCCGACTTGTCCTTGAACTGCGTCATCCGGAACAACTCGCCGATGGGCGTCACCGTGTTCAGAATCCAGGCCAGTTCCGTGTGCTCGGGCACGTGGCTCTGCACGAACAGCGTGCAGCGCTCGGGGTCAATGCCGCACGCGATGTTCACCGCCGCGGCCTCCAGGATGCGGCCTTGCATCTCCGATGGCTCGTAGGGCACCGTGATCGCATGATAGTCCACCACGCAGTAGATGCACTCGAACTCGGGGATGAGGGCCACCCAGTTCCGGATCGCCCCCAGGTAATTCCCGATGTGTATGCCGCCGCTGGGCTGAATGCCGCTGAACAGCCGCCTGGCCAATGCCTTCTCCTTTGGCCCCGCCAACGTAGCGACAAGCACCCCGCTTGTCGAAGACCCGGGGAACACCGCAAGCAGGACGCTTGCGGCTACGCCTCGATTGGACAGGATGATAGCAGAGGCGGGGCAGAACTGTCAATTCTTGACTTGCCCGCCGCCAAATGCTACCATAGTCGGTGCCGATTTCTGACTGGTGGCATGCCTATGTCGAACGAAACGCAGTTCTCCTACGGACAGAGCGCTGTCGGCGTTCGCCGCCGCGACCCGGGCCGGTGAGCGCCCGGTGATCGCGGCTATCCCCGCTTCCACATTCCGCAATCCCAGATCCGCAATCCGCAATGGCTTTCTGCCCGGAGCGACCCGATGGAACTCAATCTACCTACCCGCTATGACCCCGCCGCCGTGGAGCAACGGTGGTATCGCTTCTGGGAGGAGCGCGGCTACTTCAACGCCGACCCCGACCCAGCCCGCAAGCCCTACACCATCGTCATCCCGCCGCCCAACGTCACGGGCGTGCTCCACCTGGGCCACGTGCTGAACAACACGTTCCAGGACATCCTGACCCGCTGGCGGCGGATGCAGGGCTACAACGCCCTCTGGCAGCCCGGCACCGACCACGCGGGCATCGCCACCCAGAGCGTGGTCGAGCGCCTGCTCGACACCGAGGGCACCAGCCGCCACGCCCTCGGCCGCGAGAAGTTCGTCGAGCGCGTCTGGCAGGTGAAGGCCAAGCACCTGGCGACGATCAACGAACAGCTCCGCCGCCTGGGCGCCTCGCTCGACTGGCGCCGCGAGCGCTTCACCATGGACGAGGGCCTCTCCCGCGCCGTGCTCGAGGTCTTCGTGCGCCTCTATAACAAGGGCCTCGTCTACCGCGACCGCTTCATGATCAACTGGTGCCCCTTCCACCGCACGGCGCTCTCGAACGACGAGGTAGACCACCGCACCCTTCAGGGCGGCCTGTGGTGGATCCGCTACCCGTTCAAGCGCGGCACCGGCGGGGTCACCGTGGCCACCACGCGGCCCGAGACCATGCTCGGCGACACCGCCGTCGCCGTCAACCCCCACGACCCCCGCTACCAGGGCCTCATCGGCAAGACCGTGGTCCTGCCCCTGATGAACCGCGAAATCCCTATCATCGCCGATGAGTACGTGGACAAGGAGTTCGGCACCGGCGCGCTCAAGATCACACCGGCCCACGACCCGAACGACTTCGCTATCGGCCGCCGCCACGGCCTAGCCGCGCCCTGCGTGATCGCGCCCGACGGCTCGATGAGCGCCGAGGCCGGCCCCTATGCGGGCCTCGACCGCTTCGAATGCCGCAAACGTGTGGTGGCCGACCTCCAGGCCCTCGGCCTGCTCGAGAAGCACGAACCCCACCAGCACGAGGTCGGCCACTGCTACCGCTGCGACAGCATCGTCGAGCCCTACATCTCGCTCCAGTGGTTCGTACGCATGAAGCCCCTCGCGGAGCGCGCCCGCAAGGTGGCCGAGGACAAGAGCGTGCGCTTCTGGCCCCCGCGCTGGGAGACCATGTACTACCACTGGATTGACACCGTGCCCGACTGGCCGATCAGCCGCCAACTCTGGTGGGGCCATCGAATCCCCGCCTGGTACTGCCAGGACTGCCCCGACCCGAAGCTTGACCCAGCGACCCGGCCGCCCGAGCCGCCCTACGGCGTGGGCGGCCGCCCCGTCGTCTCCGCCGCGCGGCCCGACAAGTGTCCCCAGTGCGGCGGCACGAACTTCCTCCAGGACGAGGACGTGCTCGACACCTGGTTCAGTTCGTGGCTCTGGCCCTTCTCGACCCTGGGCTGGCCCGACGACACGCCCGACCTCCGGTACTTCTACCCGACCAGCACCCTGGTGACCGGCCCCGACATCCTGGGCTTCTGGGTCGCCCGCATGATCATGGCCGGCCTCGAGTTCCTCGACGCCATCCCCTTCACCGACGTCTACCTCCACGGCATCGTGCGCGACGACCAGGGGCGCAAGATGTCCAAGAGCCTCGGCAACTCGCCCGACCCGCTCGACGTGATGAACGAGTTCGGCGCCGACGCGCTCCGCTTCTCGATCATCCTCATCACCGCCAGCGGGCAGGACGCCTATTACTCGCACGACAAGGTGGCCATCGGGCGCAACTTCGCCAACAAACTGTGGAACGCCTCGCGCCTCGTCCTCACCAACCTGGCCGAATCGTCCGACCTGTCCGACCTGTCCGACGGGTCCTACGCGTCCGACGACCTGTCCCTCGAGGACCGCTGGATCCTCAGCCGCCTGAGCCGCGTGACCGCCACGGTGACCGACGCCCTCGAGCGGTTCAACTTCAACGAGGCAGCAATGGCCCTCTACGAGTTCATCTGGCACGAGCTGTGCGACTGGTATCTCGAGGCCATCAAGCCACGCATCCGCAACGCCGCGCCCGAGGCCAGAGCCTCTCGCTTCGCCGCCCAGAGCGTCGTATCGCACGTGCTCGACGGCGCGCTGCGCCTGCTGCACCCCTTCGCGCCCTTCATCACCGAGGAGATCTGGCAGCACCTGGGCAAGCTGCTGCCCGCCCGCGGCACGCTGCCCGCCGAGCGCACGCCCGCCGCGCCCAGCGTGATGATCGCCCCCTGGCCCCAGCCCGACGGGCGCTGGCTCGACGCCGCGTGCGAGGCCACGTTCACCCAGGTCCAGGAGATCATCCGCGCCATCCGCGCCATCCGCAAGAAGATGCGCCTCGCCGACCGCTCGCCCCGCCTGCGCGCCGTAATCTCGCTCGCCGACGCCGCCCCGCTGCCCGGCCTGGAGGCCAACCGCGCCGTCGTGTGCGACCAGGCGGCCCTCGACGCCCTCGACATCGGCCTCGGCCTGCCCAAGCCGCCGCACGCGGCCGCCGCCGTGCTCGCCGGCATGGAGGTCTACGTGCCGCTCGAGGGCGTGATTGACTTCGACGCCGAGCGCAAGCGCCTGGGCGACCAGCTCGCCAAGACCCGGGGCTTTCTCGAAGGCTCCGAACGCAAGCTCGCCAACGCCAACTTCGTCGAGCGCGCGCCCCACGAGGTCGTGGCCAAGGAGCGCGAGCAGAACGCCCGCCTCCGCGAGGAGATCGCCCGCCTCGAGGCCAACCTGGCCGAACTCCTGTGACCTCTTGACAACCGCGCGGGGGCGTTGTACAAAAAGGGGAGTGGTTGGCTGAGAGGCGGACGTCTCTTGGGCACAAGGAGGTCGGCGATGCGGAACCTGTGGATACTCGCCGCGGCGTTGGCGCTCGCGGGCCGTGTGGCCGCGGGCGGGGAAGGCCAGTGGCGGCTGGGCCAGCCGTCCCAATATCAATACCAGTACGGCTACCCCTACGGCCAGCCGCCGGTCGAACTCTCGGTCGAGCAGCAGCGCAAACTCGGCCTCAGCGACGAGCAGATCCAGAAGATCGCCGAGTTGCGCCGCGATCTCGAGAAGGAACGGGCCAAGCTCGACGCCCAGCTCAAGGCCGCCAGCGAAGCCGCTGCCGCGGCCAACGCCGAAGTCTCCCGTCTCAGCCAGGAGGTCCGAGCCTTCTCCACCACGCGCCTCCAGAAGATCTACGACGCCGTCCTCACCCCCGAGCAGCGCAAGGCCCTCGACCAGCAGCGGTACCTCGAGCAGGCCAAGGCCTGGCTGCGCGGCTACCAGACCTGGCTCAAGCTCACCGAGGCGCAGGTCGAAGACATCTCGAACCTGCTCGTGCCCGTCTTCGAGAAGTACGCAAAGATGGACGATGAGGCGGCTGATGCCCGCGAACGGCTCGCCGAGCTGCGCCGCGCCGACAAGCTCGACATCGCGGCCATCGAGAAGGCCGAGAAAGAGGTCGAGGAACTCAGCAAGCGCAACGTCTATCAGCAGCGGCAAGAAGACCTGATGGACAGGATGCGCGCCGGCCTCTTGCCCGACCAGCTCGAGAAGATCGGCCAGATGCGCCGGCACTGAGCCGGCGGCACGGGACCAGCCCCGTCGCCCCCATCGTAGCCCTTAGGCCGCACCCAGGGCGGGTCCCGCTCGGAGTGAGGCTGGGTGAGATGCTTCCTCACCTTGGGGCCACGTTCCACTCGGCCTCGAACTCGTACCAGCGCCCTTCGTCCATCGCAGACCCCTTGCCGTCCAGCAGGGCAACAAAGAACTGCCGCCCGTGGACGAAGACACTGGGCTTCGCGCCCTCGGGCGTCTTGAGGCCGTTGAGGCTGAACAGCGGCTTGCCCTCCTTGAGGAACTCGATGCGGTCGGGAGCCGGGCCGCCGCTGGTCTGGCCGCGGCGGGCGCCGCCCTCCCCCACTACATCCTCCGTAACCTCCCGCGGGTTCGCAACCTGCGGGAGGTTAGAGAAGCGGAAGCGGTCGGCCTCGGGCAGTTGCACGATGGCCGCGAGGAAGGCGGACTTGTCCTTGAACGCCTTCTCGGAGCGGAAGGCCCATTTCTGCTTGAAGGCCGGCTTGTCGGTGAAGACGTATTCGGTGCGATACCAGAGCGGCGGACGCCGAAGCTCGAAGCGCCCGAAGCCGCGGAGCTGTCCCTCGAACGCCAGGTGCAGCCCGTCGTCGGCCTTCCAGATGCGGATGCCCGATTCCACGTCGTTGCTCGCCGCGATGCGCGGCGACTCGTGCGGCTTGAAGAACTCCTGGTCGCCATACAGATCGTGCTCCTTCGCCACCACCTTGTCGCCCACAAACAGCTCCCGAATCACCCCCGCCTGCCGCCGCAGGACGCAGGTGAAGTGCCTGTTGCTCACGATGTAGTCCGGCCCGACGCAGGAGAGGTCCGCGCCGCACAGTTTTGCAGGCCTGCCTGTCAGGATAATGCCTGGACAATCCTCTTCGCGTCTTACCGCAAGTCCATCGAGGCCTACAAGAGACAGGCCAGGCGCGCCATCCAGACGGTCGAGAAGCTGCACGTTCTCTGGCAGAAGTGCCTGGAACCCGACACCTGACCACCGACCACGCCACTTTACCACGACGGATGTCTTCTCCGGGTGAAGAGGAGCGGACTCGTTCTCCCAAAGGACTCCCACGTTCTGTGGCCGCCAGTAGATCGAGGATCGCTTCTGCACGTGCGCGGGCTGATCGGGGAAGCCTGCGCTGTCCCGCAGAAGTCCCTCGATGGTGTGCACGCCCCACTCAGTAGCGTCAGGGAACCCGATGCGACCCTTCACGACTTGGGGGGGCAGCGATGTGTCAGCGGGGCGAATCCCCCAACCCCAGCCGCCACCACCTGGTCCGGCACTGAACAAGTCATACTCCAGAGGTCCCAGGAGGCGACCTTGGTTGATGGGCGAGTAGTCAATGTGCATTCTGGTGTCGCTGCGGTTGAGATTCACGAAGACCACACTTGTCCTGTTGGGGCTGCGCCGGAGAGAGGTGAACACGCCGGCAGCTCCGCAGTCTACGGCTCGATATGATGCTTCGCCTCGCGACAGCTCGGCGCAGGCCCGTCGAGTTTCGTTGATCCGCCGGAAGACAGGGCCATGACCTCGTTCCATCCGTTGATAGACCATCGGCACGCCGTCAATCCAGGCGGTGAGGGCGTAGAGGGCACGCATCCCCTCGACGCCATACCAGCCCTGGGCACGCAGGGTGTCGTGGCTCTCGATGTGCCGAAGGAAGATGGTGCCACGCGGGTTGATGTATTTCTGCTCCTCCAGGTATTCCTGGAGCAGGGGCACAAACTCGGCGGCGGGCATGTGGCGCCAGGCGTGGAGGACGGTGAATGCGAGGCCAAAGTCGTATTGGAAGTCGCTCACGCCGGCGTGGCGGGGACTCTCGACCTCGGCGAGGACCGCGCCGTCCTTGGGCTTGAGCTTCTTGACCTCGTCGCGGATGCGCTTGACCATCTCGAGGCCGCCCTTGAGGCCGGCGTGGCTCGCCCTCGCGTAGGGGATGGCGGGGTCCCAGTTGTACTCCTTGCTGCCGTAGCAGGCGTCAATGCGATAGCCGTCCACGTCGTATTCGCGGACGTAGTGTGCGGCGACGTGGGCGATGTAGTCCTGCCAGTCGGGGCGGGCGAAGTCGTTGAGCCAGTAGGTGAGGGTCGAGCCGTCCTCGCGGCGGAGCATGAACTCGGGGTGCTGCTGGTTGTGGACGGCGTTGGGCGCGCCGCCGTGGGGCACGAGGTCGAGGAGCACTTTCAGGCCCAACTCGTGCGCGCGCTTGACCAGGGCGCGGAACTCCTCGGCGGTGCCGAGGCCGTCCTGGAAGCGGTAGTAGTCGAGCGGCCAATAAGGGCTCTTGTATTCGACGGGGAGAATCCAGATTGCAGTGACGCCGAGCTTCGGGAGCGTGGGCAGCAAGTATTCGGTCGCTGCCTTGAAGCCGCCGAGATCGGTCCAGTTGCTCCCAATCGTCCCGCCAGGATGGAAGGAATAGAGGACTGCGCCGTGGAGCCATTCGGGCCTGTCGGCGGGCACTTTCACTCCCACGCTGTCAAACCAGTCCCAGAGCATCGGCAGGGCGTCCCAGTAGGCGGCGTCAACGGCCTGCATGGTCACGAAGCCGATGTGCTGGGGGACGTTGGGGCGGAGGTAGCCGGCGGCGCCGACGCCTTGAACGACATCGAACTGCCCGGTGCTTTCTTCGACGCGGACGTGGGAGGAGTCGTCGGAGCAGGCGGCGAAGAGGAGGGAGCGCTTCGGCGTGAGCTGCGCGAGGAGCGGGGCGATGGAAAGGCCGCTGCTGTGGCTGACGCCCGGCTTCATCGCCGCAAAGGGGTAGCTGTGCGGCGGCCAGTGCTTGGGGAAGCGATAGAAGCCGTCGGGCGTGGCCTTGATGCCCGGAGTGCGAAAGGTGAATGCCCGCAGTTTCACCGTCTCCTTGCCGCGATTCGTCAGCGTCGCCGAGCGGTCTACCCTCGGGAGGTCGGCGTGAAGCTTGTAGCGTTCGACGACCTCGTAGTCGCCGACGGAGATGGTCAGTTCCAGCGTGTCGGGCGCGGGCTGCTCGCGCTTGAGGAGCTTGCGGCCGGGCTTGAGCTGCTCGGCCCAGGTGGTCTTCTGGTACTCGCCGACGCCAAAGGAGATGGGGTGACGACTGGCATCGGCCTCGGCGAGAACCTCGTCCCCGCGCGTCAGGCGCACGAGCGCGCCCGTGGCCTCGTCGAAGGCCAGCGAGAGCGGCCCGTGCTGGAAGGTGAACGAGGCGGCAGGGGCGAAAGAAGTAGCCATCAGAAGGAGGGTGGCGAGGCGTTTCATGGGTGCGGCTCCACCTGTCCCACTTGTCCCACGGGTCCCACTGGTCCCGCGGAACTTGTGGGACGTGTGGGACGTGTGGGACGTGTGTGGGGTTGTGCTTTGAGCTGCTCAAGATAGCGGGCGCGGGCCCTGGCGAAGAAAGCCAGATACGGCTCAGTGGCGTAGTCACGATAGGTCCACGGCGTGGGCGCGAAGCCCCCCTTCTTGTAGGTAAGCGTAATCTCGGCGTAGATGCCCTTGCCGATGTAGATGCGGTGAACGTAGTCCTTGGTGGTGGCTAGGAGCAGCTTCGAGCCGTCGAGGAGGCCGGGGTCGAGGTTGACGGGGCGCGGCACGGGTGCGCCCAACTCGCGGGCAAGTTGGCCCTCCAACTCGTTGGTGCGCACCTTGATGTCGGCGAGGTCGCCGGGATTCACAAGGCGCTCGTGGGTGACGAACTTGCGGAGCAGGCCCGGCCCCATCTCGGGCTCGTAGTAGTCGGTGAAGGTGAAGGGGATGAGGGGGCTGGCGAGGTCGCTGGGGCCGAAGGTGTCGGCCAGAAGGCGCTCGGCGGCGTCGAACCACTCGGCCCGTCCGGCGAGCATGCCCACCAACAGTTTCATCGGTTTCGGGGGCCGGATGTCGCCCAAAGCAATCCCTCCCGCGAAACACGCGAAAGGACGCGAATGAGGAGACAGGGACGCGGAGCGTCCGAAGCCGGCGTCCCCACGCGGAGCGCAGGGACGAGAAGCCGTTCTATCACGGCGCGGGCGGGACCCTCGCCTGCGGCTTGCCGTTCTGCGCGCGGCTCAAGAGGTCGAGGAAGCGCGGCTTCAGGGCCTCGCCGCCCAGGTCGGGGTGGGAGATCTGGAGCTTGAGGATGCTCTTCACCACGAAGTCGGAGCGGTTGTCGAGGTAGATCATGAAGAGCTGTTCGTACTTCGTCTCCCACCACTCCTTGGAGTATTCGGGCACTCCACGAAGAATCGTGTCGTAAATGCGTCGCGCGCCGACGTAGTCTTTGCGCAGGCGATGAAGGTCGGCCCGCTGCCGCAGCAGGTCGAGCGAGGTGCCCACCAGCTTCTCCATCTGTTCAAGATATTGGAGAGCGTTGGCGTACATGCGGAGGTTGATGCAGCATTTCACCAGCCGGTCGTAGACGCCGACGACGATCTTGCCCTCCTCGCTCTTGGGGTCGAGGCGGCGAAGGTCCGCCTTCTCGACCTGCGGCTTGTAGAGGTCGAGGGCCTTCCGCCAATCCTCGCGCTCGTAGAAGCCGTTGGCGAGCCAGAGCTCGAGGGGCGGGTCCTTGCCGAGGGCCTTGATGACCACGGGATAGTAGAGGTTGAGGGCAATGGTGGTGGCCTTCTTCGCATTCTCGGCGTCGCCGGCATCGGCGAACTTCTGGGCGAGCGCGCGATGGAGGTCGGCCAGCAGGCGGACCAGTTCCTCGGGCGACACGACGCCGGGGAAGCGCTCGGGGAAGGTCTTGAGGAGGGCGATGGCCTCGTGCAGGTTCTCTCCGGCGCGGTGGAGGCGCACGAGCATCAGGGCGGCCTGGCCGCGGCGCTGCGCGGTGCCCTCGGCGTTCTTGGGATTCGGCTCGGGCTTGGATTCGGAGACGGTGAGGAAGCGGGAGAGCTTCTCGATGGCCGCCGAGCGCTTCTCCCGGGCCTCGGAGGTAGTCTTGTCGGCCAGGCGCGCGAAGTGGTTGTAGGCGGCGAGGGCGTCGCCGTAGGCCGCGAGCACCTCATCCACCTTCTCGCGGTACAAGGGCGAGTAGCGGTAGTAGACTTCGAGGCAGAGGATGGCCAGCGCGGTCGTGTAGACGCGGCCGCCCACGCTGCCGCCGTAGGTGAGGGGCGGCCAGCTCCCCTCCTTGTCGCCGTCGCGATCCTGGATCTTGACAAGCAGGTCGCGGACCTGCGGGTGCCACTTCTCCCAGGCCGCGCTGCGGCGCTGGTGCAGCGCGAGGTTGGCGTAGTACCAGAAGTAGTAGTTGTTGGTGCTGGTGAAGAGGGCCATCTTGTCGAGAGGGATGGGCATGTCGGCGTCGCGCTCGACCCACTTGGGCGGGTTGGCGTTGATGACGGCGCCGGCGCGCTCGATGTACGGGTCGTCGCCCGCCATGCCCAGGTACTGGTGGCACAGGAGGCCGACGGCGTGGAGGGCGACTCCCATCGGGAGCCTGCCGAGGTAGAAGGTCTTCCCCTCCTGCTTGTCGGTGACCGAGTCGAAGAAGCGGCGGGCCTCGCCAAGCGCCTTGGGCGGGACGTCGAGGCCCACCAGCGTCGCAAGCCGCAGCGCCATGACCATCCAGCCGCTGATCGAGGAGTCGCCGTCCGGGGAGTTGTGGTAGTAGCGCCAGCCGCCGGTCGAGTTCTGGCTCTTGCAGATGAAGTCAATGGCCCGCTGGGCCGGCTCCTGGAGGCGCAGGTCCTGAGTCATCCCGTAGGCTTCGACCAGCGCCAGGGTGGCCATCGCATGGCAGTACATGTAGCCGCCGGGGCGCTTGCCCTCGTGGGTGAGGGCAATGCAGCCCTCGCGGTCCTGCTGGCTCCGAAGATAGCCGAGCGCGCTATCCACCACGCGGAGGAACTTGCCCCGCTTGTGGGTGTAGCCGGCGCCGAGGAAGGCCAGGGTAGCCAGGCCCGAGATGCCGGGATCGGCCCACCGCGCGCCCTCGCTGTCGGTGCGCCAGCCGCCCGTGGGAAGCTGCTTGCGCGAGAGCCACAGAAGGCCGAGTTCGACGGCGTTCTCGGAGCCGGGCGTGGCGCCGCCGCCCCCCTCCACAATGGCCTGCCTGCCCCCCGGCGTGCGCGCGGCGAATGGCCCGCCCTCCACCGCTACGACGCGGGCGCTCGCCTTCTCGGCCTCTGCTATGGCCGGCGCATCCTCCAGCGGCTTGAACGTGTGGCGCTCGAGCGGCGGCTCGATGGCGGGCGGCTCGGGCGACACGTGCGTCGAGATATCCACAGGCGGACGAACCGGCTCGGGCGGACGGATGCTGACGACGTGTATGGTGGCGATGATCTCTTCGCGCACGCGAACGTTGATCTTCCAGTTCATGAGGATGAAGATCACGATGGCGTGGACGAGGAGCGAGAGGCCCCACCAGGGGGTTCGGCGGGCTGTGTTGGCGAGCTTTTCCCTGAAGGTCGGCACAGGCTAGCCCTTGCGCACCGGGGTCCCTGAGCGGCCAGCCCCCGGCCTCCCCCATTATACGAACTGGCGGGGTGCAATTCACGCCTTTTGGCGCGAGTCACTGGGCCAGCGTCTTCCTCAGTTCCTCAATGGCCCCTGTTGCGGCGTCGGCGCTCGCCGCCTTGAGAACCAGGCCCACGCGGTCGCCCGCCAGCAGGAATGACACGAAGTTGTCGGGCGCGGCCCCGTACACCTGGGGCCCACCCTGCTTCCCAGGCACGGCCTTGGGGGCGTAGAGCTCCACACAACGCTGGAGCGCGGCTTCGGCAGCGGCGGGTGTCGCATACTCGACTACCAGGATCTGGTGGCTCGGCTTGCCGTCGCGAGCGTAGCGGGCAAAGGCGGCGGGGATGCCGGGCGCGAGGGCCAGGCCCTTCGGCCCCGTGAGGTCGGCCGGAAGCACGTCGGGCGCGGCCAACTCGTGGTGGAAGTAGTGGACGCTGGTCGGCTGACGCGCCGCGAGCGGCAGCGCGGTGACCACGGAGGGCAGCTTGGCCGCGCCCTCGGGCATTCGCGCGAGCAGGGCTTTGGCGAGCCCCACCAGGTCCTCGCGCGAGGCAGGCTTCTGGCCCAGGCTCACGAGGTGCAGGTAGTGAGCGCCGTTCCACGCCCACACCTCGCCTTCGCCCGAGGCACCGCCGTTGCCGAGCTTCTCGAGCGTCCGGGCGCCCGCCGAGCAGTCGCGGCTGTACGCGCCGAACGCCTCCTCGGGGCTTGCGAAGTACCACAGGTCGGCATTCACCTCCAGCCGGCCCTGCTTGTACTTGGCCGCCGCCACCTGTACGAAGGCATAGGTGAGGTACGGCTCGCCGGCGCCGTTGATATACTCGAACAGGCCATTCGGCCCGACGTAGAGGCGCACGTCGCCCTCCAGCTCCCACGCATCCACTCTGGGCGCGAGAACGCTCTTGGGGTCCACTGCCCGGACCACGGCGGCCGGCTCTTCGGCCGCCACGCGGGCCGTGTCGGCCGGCCCCTCGACGCGAATGGCCGCTTCGCCTGCGACCGGGCAGACGTTCTCGCAGAACCCGCAGCCCACGCAGAGGTCCTCGACCACGTAGGGCCGGTCAATGACGATCTCCTTGCCGCCGACCTTGCCGACGAAGCGGTTGTAGCGGATCGCCTTGCCCGGCACGGGGCAGGCCTCCTCGCAGGTGCCGCAGTTGCAGTCCTTCCACTCGGTCAGGCCCTCGCGGTAGCGGGCGTGGCCGCGCCACGGGATGCAGCGGCTCATATCGAACTTCGCCTTGCCCAGGGCGCGGGTGCGCTTCTGCTCCAGCGTGAGCTGCTCGATGGCCTGCGACGGGCACACCTGGCCGCAGGAGGTGCAGGTGTAGACGCAGTAGCCCAGGCGAGGCACAAGGCGCGGGGTCCACAGCCCCTCGAGGCCCGCCTCCAGGGCCGATGGCTGAAGCGCCCGTGTGGGGCACACGCGCATGCACTCGCCGCAGCGCACGCAGCGGGCGAGAAACTCGTCCTCCGGCCGCGCGCCGGGCGGCCGCAGGAGCGGCAGCCGGCCTTTGGCGCCATGTCGAGCGGGGTTGATGCGCAGGAACGGCAGCGCGGCCACCGTGGCCGCCATCGTGGCCACGAAGCCCCGCTTCGTGAGGTCCACCGCCACGTCCTGCTCCTTCGGCTGGCGACGAAGGAAGCGGATGGCATCCACAGGGCATGCCTCCTGGCACCGAAGGCACAGGATGCACTCGCCGCTTCGCGTGCCCTTGCCCTGATCCGTGATGCAGTCCATCGGGCAGATGCGCTCGCACTTCCGGCACGAGATGCACTCTTCGCTCACCGAACGGCGGAGCAACGGCTTGAGGCCGGCGGCCCCCAACAGCGCTCCGAGCGGACAGAGATTGCGGCACCAGTAGCGGCGATACCACACGCCCATTCCGACAAGTGCCACGAAGAGGCCGAAGAAGAGGGCCTGCTGGCTGTAGGTGGGCACGCTGCTATCGGCGAGCACGGCACGCGAGCCCCTTGCCCACCAGTCGCCGAGTGCGCCGGCGGGCAGGTCCTGGAGCGTCAGCCCCACGCCGTTGCTCAGCCACGCCACATAGGGCACGATGGCCAGGCCGTAGCTGCGGGTGGCGATGCTGAGCGGGTCCAGCCAGCCCGATGCACTGACGCCCAGGGCCGCGCCCACGAGCACGAAGGCGAGCAGGTAGTATTTCAGCCTGCGCCCGTCGTAGAAGGCGGGTTTGCGCCCTTTCCGCACCATCGCGAGCGTGGCGTCACACGCATCAATCGTGCTGCCGAGCGGGCAGACCCAGCCGCAGAAGAAGCGCCCGAAGAGCACCGCCAGGACGAGCAACACAAGGGCCGGCACATAGCGGACAATGAAGTCCCCTGCCCCCAGCATCGTGGCCAACGCCGCCAGCGGGCTCAAGCGCAGCACGGCGTCGGGCGGCACAAGGCGGGCCAGCGGCGCCCCCAGCAGGCTGGCCGCATGCACCAGGAGCACCACGAAGGCAAGGAAAGTCACGACCTGGGTGATGCGCCGCAGCGTGCTCATCAGGCCTCTCTGACCGTGAATTTCAGATCGCCCAGGCCGGCTTCGGCGCCGCGGCGGATGAACCCCACATCGGCCGGGTCGCGCCCGAACAACTCGCGGGCCGCGTAGGCGTCCACGGCCACGGGGTCGGTGCCCACGATGATGCGCTGCGCGCGCTCGGGCGACTCATCCACGTCGGAACGCCTGGGGCTGTTCGGCCCGTTGCGGAACATCACGCGGGTGGCGTCGAGGATCGTGAGGTCCACCTTCACCACGCGGTGGAGGTCGGCGATCTTCTCGTGAATCTGCTGGTGGAGCTGGCCGCGTTCGCCGCCCACCATGCCGAAGGCGTTCTTCATGCCCAGCGTGAGGCCCGAGGTGCTGTGGGTCTTTGCCGCAGGCAGGTTGATCAGCACATCCACCTGGTCCTGGAACAGCACGAGTTCGTAGAAGGGCCACGCCTTCAGGGCGAAGGCATCGGGGATCGGCACCTCGTGGAAGCGGCTCTCGTCCACATAATGCACCGTGCCGCCGGCCTGCCGGACAGCGTCGGCGATGCCGCTGGTGCGGTAGGGGCCGGAGGGGTCGCGGGACATGGTGCGATCGAAGACGATGACGCGCGCGTCCGGGCTGGCCTCGCGGCACAGCCGCACCACGGCGGCCACGGTGGCGGGGTTGGCATTGGCGCCTGTCTCGGGAGGGAGATCCCAGGCCATGTTCGGTTTGATCACCACGGTCTGCCTGCCGGTGACGAGGGCTTTCAGGCCGCCGGCAGCCTCGAGGGCGCGGCGGACGTTCTCCGCCGGCATCGGGCCTTTGGCCACGATGACCTTGCCCGGCCCGAGGCGGAGTTGGTGGGGAGCGGGCGCCTTGAGCAGGCGGTTCACGCGGCGCGAGCGCCGCCAGAGCCCCAGCCCGAAGGTGGCCCCGGCCACGCTCGCGGTGCCCACCACGAAACCTCGGCGCGTCATCTCGGCCTTCATCGCCGGCCTCCACCCCCCTCGCCAGGAGACTGTAAGATAGCAGATGCCGCCGTGCGCTGTCAACCAGCAAGTTTCCCTTGCAATCTGGGGCCTGATCCATATAATTATTGGTCTGCACGGTGTTTGGAGACACTCGGCTGTTTACGTGCGCCAACGAAGGGGCAAGCCAAGCATGGCCGAAACCAGCACGCAGGTGCTCGATGTCCAGCAACTCCTCCTCGGCAGCAAGGGCGATGTGGCGCAGTACCTGCTCCTGCGCCCGGCTCAGGGGCAGTCGCTCGACCAGCGTCGCCGGCTCGAGGGGCTGGTGATCGAGCTGATGGAGAACCCGGTGGCCGACGGCAAGCCATTGGCCCGCGAAGAGGCCGCGCTCATCATCGGCGTGGGCCTGTGGGCGTTGGGCCGTCTGGAGGAGGCGATCGCCAGCCTCACAGCGGCGGGCTCGCCCGAGGCGGACTACTTCCTGGGCCAGTGCTACCTCGAGAGCGGGTACTTTGCAAAGGCCGTCGAGGCGTTCGAGCGCGCCCAGCGCGCCAAGGCGGCCACAAAGCGTCTCGCGGCCTATGGCGAAGCCGAAGCCATGGCCAAGGGCGGCCGCCCCGAGGCGGCTCTCACAAACGCCCGGGCATTGGTCCGCGCCAATCCCGACGACCCGACGGCCCACTACCTGCTCGGGCTGTGCCTGGATCTGACGGGCCGCTACGAGGACGCTATCGCCGCCTATGAGAAGGCCCTGTCTCTCGACCCCAACTGCGCGGCCGCGACCTTCCGCCTCGGGTCCATCGAGGCGCTTCGCGGCGACGCCGACCGCGCCCTCGAGCACTACACCACGCTGGCCGCGGCCCCGGCCGTCTACGTCAATGCGCTCATCAACCTCGGCGTCCTCTACGAGGACCGCCGCGAGTACGAGAAGGCGATTCCCTGCTACCGCCAGGTCCTGCGCGCCTGCCCCAACCACCCGCGGGCAAGGATGTTCCTGAAGGACGCGCATGCGGCTCTCGACATGACCTATGACGAGGACCGCCAGCGCGAGCTCGAGCGGCGTGAGAAGCTCATGGCCATTCCGATCAGCGACTTCGAGTTCTCCGTGCGCGTGCGCAACTGCCTGCAACGCATTGACATCGAGACCCTCGGCGACCTCTGCCGCCTGACGGAAGAGGAACTCCTGGGCTCCAGGAACTTCGGCGAAACGTCTCTCCAGGAGATCAAGGAGGTCCTCCAGGCGCGCGGCCTGCGCCTGGGCGAGGGCCGCGAGGAACTCCTCGCTCCGCTGGCGGCCTCGGCCGCAGGCGCTGCCGCGCCCGGCGTGCCCGCGGGGGCCGACGAGGCGGTGCTGGCCATCCCCATCGCCGACCTCAACCTCTCCATGCGCAGCCGCAAGTGCATGGACCGCCTGGGCATCTCCACCCTCGGCCAGCTCATCGATCACACGCCGGAGCAGCTTCTGGCGAGCAGGAACTTCGGGCGCACGTCGCTCAACGAAGTCAACGAGAAGCTGGCTCGGTACGGTCTGACCCTGAAGCAGACGCCGGCGCCCGAAGAGGCGGACGAGGACGACGATGACATCGCGCCGGAGGAAGAGCTCGTGAGGATGGATAGCGAGCACGAAGCCCCCGATGAAGGCGAGTGAGCCCACTCTGGTCCACGCCTGCTGCGCCCCTTGCCTCTGCGCGATCCTGGATCCGTTGCGCGGGGATGGAGCCGTGCCCACCGCCTTTTTCTACAACCCCAACATCCACCCGCTGCTCGAGTTCCGCAAGCGGCTCAAGGCCACCCAGGTGTTCTGCGAGCGCGAGCGGGTGCCGCTGATCGCCTGCGAGGCCTACGGGCTCGAGGAGTTCCTCCAGGCCCTGGCGGGAAGGCACTCGGGGCCGGAGCGTTGCGCGGTGTGCTATGGCCTGCGGCTGGAGGCCGCCGCACGTTGCGCGGCGGAGAAGGGGTTCCCCCGCTTCACGACCACGCTCCTCGTCAGCCCCCACCAGGATCGAGAGGCCGTGTGCCGCCTGGGCCATGCTGCCGCTCGGCGCTTCGGCGCGACCTTCGACGACACCGACCGCCGCGCCCTGCACGATGCGGGCGTCGAACGCGCCCGCCACCTTCAGCTCTACCGCCAGCAGTACTGCGGCTGCATCTTCAGCGAATGCGAGCGTTACCGCGATACAACCGCCGAGTTGTACCGCGGCGGGTCCCCCTCCCCGACGGCCGAGTCGAGACGAATTGGCCATGGCTAGAAGCCGCCGCGCGCGTGCGAGGATTCGACGAGCCGTGGCCACTGCCGCCGCCGCGTGCGGCATGGTCGCGCTGTGCCTCGCGCCGTCGTGCACCCGACGGCCCGGCCCCGTACACGTCCCGTCCGAAGTCATCGCCTCCACAGGCGTCGCCCGGCCCGCCCGTGTGCTCCTGGCCGAGGGCATCGAGAGCGCCGCTGTCTCCATCGCATCGCCCTACACCGTGGAGCCGTGGGGCGAGCGGCGGCGCGGCACGCCGCCCGTGCTCGCCACCTGCCCCCCGCTCGCCAACGGCAGCGTGCGGATCACCGCGTCCGCCATCATCGCGGGCGACCGGCATTTCCCCGACGACGCCGTGTTGCTCCGCGTGCAGAGCCGCGCGGCGCTCACGCTCAACGGCCGCCGCTATCGCGGCGACCTGGCCGTCCTGCGCACCGGGCCCGCCCAGTTCGACCTGCTGAACGTGTTGCCCGTCGAAGATTACCTGTATGGCGTACTCGCCGGCGAGACCTTCCCCGCCTGGCCCGCCGCGACGCTCGAGGCCCAGGCCATCATCGCCCGGTCGTACGCCCTCTGGCGCATGGCCGAGCGGCGCGAGGGGCGCTTCGACCTCTACGCCACCGTGATGGACCAGAACTACCTCGGCATGGAAAAGGAGGACCCGCGTCTCGTGGCGGCCGTGGACCGCACAGCGGGCCTGGCGCTCCTCTACCAGATGAGGCTCTTCCGCTGCTACTACCACTCGACCTGCGGCGGCCACACCAGCGCCGTGCAGGACGTGTTCCCCGAGCCGCCCCTGCTGCCGCTGTCGGCGGTGCCCTGCCAGTACTGCAAGGACTCGAAGCACTTCGCCTGGAAGCGCACGTTCACGAAGGCGGAGATCGCTTCGGCGCTCGCCGAGAAGGGCTACAGCGTGCCCCGCCTGGCCTCGCTCGCCGTGGCCAGCCGCACCCCATCGGGCCGGGCCAAGGAGCTCTCGCTGGGCCTCCCGGGCGACCGGCGCGTCACGATGCTGGCCAGCGACTTCCGCCTCGCCGTGGGGCCGGGCAAGCTGCCCAGCGTGTGGTTCGAGGTGCGCGACCTGGGCGCCAGCCTGGAGTTCACCGGCCACGGCTTCGGCCACGGCGTGGGCCTGTGCCAGTGGGGCGCCAAGGGAATGGCCGACGCGGGGTTCGGGGCGGCCGAGATTCTGCGTCACTACTATCCGGGCGCGCAGCTTCAACGGCTCTACGAGCCACGAGGCTCCATTTGACGCAGCGGGCGTTCTTTGGTATTGATGCGACTTCTGGCGCCGCGCGCGCCGGCTGGCTCCAGACCCCACACGGGCGAGTGGAGACCCCCGCCTTCATGCCCGTGGGCACCCAGGGCGCCGTGAAGGCCCTGCTGCCGAGCCAGCTCGAGGCGGCCGGCGTCCAGATGCTCCTTGGCAATGCGTATCACCTCCATCTGAGGCCCGGCGAGCAAGTCGTCGCGGGGCTCGGAGGGCTGCACGGCTTCATGGCCTGGCCACACCCGATCCTGACCGACAGCGGCGGGTTCCAGGTCTTCTCGCTGGCCGAACTGCGGCGGGTGACCGAGGAAGGCGTCGAGTTCCGCTCGCACATTGATGGCGCGCGGCTCGTGCTCACGCCGGAGCGGGCCACCGAGATCCAGAACGCGTTGGGGGCCGATGTGATCATGGCCTTCGACGATTGCGTGCCCTACCCGTGCGAGCGCGACGCGGCCGAGCTGGCCATGCGGCGCACCCTGGCCTGGGCGAGGCGCTGTCAGCGGGCCCACGCGCGCCCCGCCGACCAGGCCCTGTTCGCCATCGTGCAGGGCAGCGTGTTCGAGGACTTGCGCCTCGAGTGCGCCGAGCGGCTGGCGGACCTGGATTTCCCCGGCTACGCCGTGGGCGGCGTGAGCGTGGGCGAGGGCGACGAGCTGATGTACCGCGTGCTCGACGCCACCGTGCCGCGCCTCCCGGCCGCGAAGCCGCGCTATCTGATGGGGGTGGGCACGCCGATGAACCTGATCGAGTGCATCGAGCGGGGCGTGGACCTCTTCGACTGCGTGCTGCCGACCCGCAACGGCCGCAGCGGCCACGCCTTCACGGCCCGCGGCGTCGTGCGGCTGCGCAACCTGCGCCACCGCAACGACCCGCGCCCGCTCGACGCGACGTGCGACTGCGCGACCTGTCGCGGCTTCTCGCGCGGCTACCTGCGCCACCTGTTCCAGGCGCGCGAGATTGCCGCCGCCGTGCTCACGTCGCTGCACAACGTGGCCTTCTACCAGCGCCTGGTGCGTGGCTGCCGCCAGGCGATTCTCGAGGGACGCCTGGCCGCCTTCAAGCGCGCCTTCCTCGAGGCCACCTCGCAGCCGGAGGACACCGAGAGTTCATGAACCCCTTTCCCACGCTCTGGCCCGCCCTACCCATCGTGTCTCAGGCCGCGCCCCAGCCGCCCGGCGGCAACCCGCTCATGCAGAGCTTGCTCTTCATCGGCGTGATGTTCGCCATCCTCTACTTCCTGATGATCCGCCCCCAGCGCAAGCGCCAGCGCGAGCACATGGACATGCTGGCCGCCCTGCGCAAGGGCGACAAGGTGATCACCCGCGGCGGCATCCACGGCGTGGTGACACTGGTGCGCGACCGCGAGGTGAAGGTGAAGGTGGACAGCAACTGCGAACTCACGCTCAGCAAGTCGGCCATTGCCGGCGTGGTCACGCCGGGGTCCGACGAGGGCGACAAGGAGGCCGACAAGAGCTGAGGGAGCGCCCCCTCTTCAAGCAGGTGGCCTGTGCAGCGTTCCGCGGGATGAGGCCCTCCCGCCCACAAAGCAAAGCCTGGAGACCTGACGCATGCCGAAGTTCTGGACGAACCTGGTGGACAGCCTGCCCCGCGAGTCGAAGAGCCTCACGTGGCGCGCGCCGCTGGTGCTGGTGGTGCTGATCCTCTCGTTCCTGGTCTTCCTGCCATTCCGCGACACGCCGTACGCGATCCGCGTGGTGCACGACACGTACGACGAGCGCGGGCGCGTGGAGCCGGAGGCCCGCCAGGTGCTCTCGACGCGGGTGACCAACTGGCTCGTCTGGTTCACCAGCCCGTTCCACTACGAGATGGAGCGTGAGGTGAGCGTGAAGAAGCTCGAGCCCGTGGGCGGGCGCGAGGTGCGCGAGCGCACCCTCGAGATCCTCTCGCGCGGCCTGAACCTGGGCCTCGACCTCCGCGGCGGCACCGAGCTGCTGTACCACATCCTGCACGACCCGAAGGCCACGGGCGGCGCCACCGCCGAGGAGATCAAGGCCGTCGTCCAGCGCCGCATTGACGCCTACGGCCTGCGCGAGGTGCGCATCCAGGCCCAGGGCGCCGAACGCCTGCTCGTGCAGCTCCCCGGCCAGGAGGCCGCCGCCCTCGAGAGCCTCAAGGGCATCATCCAGAACATCGGCCACCTGGAGTTCCGGCTCGTCGCTCCCGAGAAGTCCGAAGCCTACAAGACCTGGACCGAGACCGGCAAGGCCCCGCCGGGCTGGACCGAGTACCCCTTGCGCTCTCTCAAGGAAGAGAAGTACATCGAGCGCAAGATCCTGGTCAAGGATACGCCGGAGATGACCGGCGAGAACATCGCCAGCACCCGCGTCATCACCGAGGGCAGCGGCCGCAGCCTGGGCCCCAGCGTCGGCCTGAGCTTCACGCCCCAAGGCGAACGCGAGTTTGCGCGGGTGACGGGCGACAATGTGGGCGAGCAACTCGCCATCATCCTGAACACGCAACGCTCGGGCGATCAGATCATCGAGAAGGGCACCTGCTACTCGGCGCCCGTCATCCGCACGAAAATCTTCGGCGATGCCGTGATCGAGGGCGACTTCACGATCAAGGAGGCCGAGGCCCTCTGCACCGTGCTGCGGGCCGGCAGCCTGCCGGCGCCGCTGCGCCTCGAGCACGAGAACACCGTGGGCGCCTCGCTCGGCTCGGCCCTCATCAGCAAGGGCGTGCTCGCCAGCGCCATCGGCGCCGGCGCCGTCATCGCCTTCATGGCCGTCTACTACCTCGTGGCCGGCCTCATCGCCGACATGGCGGTCATCCTCAACGTGCTCATGCTCGTCTCCATTCTCATCCTGTTCGACGCCACGCTCACCCTGCCCGGCATCGCCGGCCTGGCCCTCACCGTGGGCATGGCGGTGGACGCCAACGTGCTGATCTTCGAGCGCATCCGCGAAGAGACGACGGGAGCAGCGGAGAAGCCCCTGCGCCTGGCCGTGCGCGAGGGCTTCGACCGCGCGTTCTGGACGATCTTCGACTCGAACCTCACCACCATCCTCACCGCCATCGTCCTCTACTGGGTCGGCACCGGCCCCATCAAGGGTTTCGGCCTCACCCTCACCATCGGCCTGCTCGTGAACATCTTCACCGCCGTCGTGCTGGGGCGGGTCGTCTTCGACATCCTGCTCTGGCGCCGCTGGATCACTCGCCTGCCCATGATGCAGATCTTCGGCCGCCCCAACATCGGCTTCATGAACAAGCGCTTCAAAGCCATGGCCGCCTCCGCCGTCCTCATCGCGGGGGGCATGGCCGTCTTCGTCTCGCGCGGCGCGGAGAACTGGGACATTGATTTCCGCGGCGGCACCATGCTCCACGTGGTCTTCGCGAAGGAGATGGACGCCGAGGAGATCCTCGCCCGGCTCAAGAAGGTCGGCAAGGAGTTCGAGATGGCCGAGGTGCAGAGCATCGCCTCGGCCGCCCAGGCGGGCCGGACCTTCGCCGGCCGCGTCTCGCGCGAGTTCGAGGTGCGCATCCCCTCGCTCTCCGAAGTCATCCTCCCGCCCACCATCCCCTCGAACCCGGCGATTGACCGCGGCACGATCGAGGCCGCCATCACCCTGCCCAAGCCCCTGAAGCCCGAGGACGCGCGCCAGAACCTCCCCAGCGACATCACCCTGGAACCCACGGGCCAACCCGACGCCGAGGGCAGGCACGCCACCTTCAAGGTCACGTCGAAGATTCTCGAGACCCGCGAGTTGCGCGCCGCCCTTCGCAAGGCCCTGAGCATCGAGGCTCTCGCCGCCTTCCAGGTCACCAAGGCCGACGTCCACTACCCCTGCGAGACCCCCGTCGAGTTCGACCGCCCGGTCCACCTCGGCGACTTCCAGCGCCATCTGCGAGCCATGGACGAGCACGTGCTCGTGGAGCCCGCGGGCGCCGAAGAGGGCCAGGCCGAGTACCGCAAGTTCCACGTCAAGAGCACGCTGGCCGACGGCAATCTCGTGCGCTCGGGCATCGAGCGCGCAGCGGCCGCCGTCAGCCTCGAGGCCCAGGTCATCGAGACCTTCAAGCAGGACCTGGCGCCCGTGGGCCTCGACACGCTGAGCGAGACGGACGAGGCCACCACGCTCGCCCTCAACCTCGCGAAGCCCCTGGCCCCCGCCCTGTTCCAGGCGAAGCTCGCCTCGTGGGAGCTGGGCGCCACCGCGAAAGCCGGCCCCGCCAACGACAACGGCGAGGTCAGCCGCTTCGAGATCGTGCTGCCCACGGACCGCGTGGACCAGCTCTCGCGCCGCATCGCCGATGACCCGCAGACCTTCGTCCTCTCCGACCCCATCCCGCGCGTGGCCAAGGTCGGGCCGGCCGTGGCGCGCGAGCTCCTCGTCTGGGCCATCGTGGGCGTGGTCGCGGCCTGCCTCGCCATCATCGCCTACGTCTGGGTGCGCTTCGAGCGCATCAAGTACGGCGCCGCCGGCGTCCTCGCCCTGGTCCACGACGTCCTCTTCACGATGGGAGCGCTCGCCGTCCTCGACCGCAAGTTCAGCATCACCATCATCGCCGCCCTGCTCACGATCATCGGCTACTCGATCAACGACACCATCGTCATCTTCGACCGCATCCGTGAGAACCTGCGCAAAGAGCGCAAGCGCGATGTGGACGCCGACCTCATTGACCGCAGCGTCAACGAGACCCTGAGCCGCACCATTATCACCTCGTTCAGCACCGTGCTGGCGGTGGCGTCGCTGCTGTTCTTCGCCGGCGGCGTGATTCAGGACTTTGCTCTCACCCTGCTGATCGGCATGTTCGCGGGCACCTACTCCACCGTGTTCATCGCCAGCCCCATCCTCATCTTCCGACGGGAGCAGACCGAGAAACGGCTCGCCCGTGGCTGAGGGCCGCCAGGTCCCCCGCCGCCGCGCGCACCTGCCACCTGAACCACCGTCCTTGCTGGGGCCGGCCCCGCCGGTCCCAGCAAGGGCTCTCTCCCGGGTCCGCCCCGAAATTCCACAAAAAAATCGAATTCCGCTCTTGACAATCGCTCCCTGAGCGGCTATAAGTTACGTATCCCTCCCCGTAGTTCGCATTCTCCCCGACAGGGTCTCTCCCCGACCGCCGAGGTGCAGCCATGGCCCAGCCGGAAGCCCAGGAAAGGAGCCCGCGCGTGCGCAAGGATGCCAAGATCGCCCTCATCGTGATTCTGGCGCTCATGGTGCTGGTCGTCGTCATCTGGGGCCGCAGCCCCAAGCCAGGCGATACGCTGGCCACGCCCGCCCCGGCCGCCACCGAGGAGGCGAAGGGAGCCGCGTCCGAGGCCCCAGACCCGGCTGACGCGGCCGCACCGGCCGCCTCGGCCGCCGAGACCCCCTCTTCCTTCCCCGGCGAACCGGCAATGATGAACCACGTGCCGCCCGACAGGGCTTCGGTCACCCATCGGCCGGCGAGCGCGTCAAGCGAACGGGTCGCCCTGCGGGCCGAGGAACCGCCAGCCGACCCGCCGGCCGCCTCCCCAGGCCCTGCGCCCGCCGCGGCCGCTGGCGAACCCAAGCCGGCCTCCAAGCCCGCTGTCACCCACACGGTCGTCAAGGGCGACACCTACACCAAGCTGGCGGCCAAGTACTACCGGGACGGCAGCAAGTGGCAGCTCATCCAGCGGGCCAACGGCAATCAACCCGTGCTCCGCCTGGGCCAGAAGGTCGTCATCCCCCCCTTGCCCGATGCTCCGGCCCCCACGGAAACGGTCACCCCCAAGCCCTCTACCCCCGACAAGCCGGCCACCACGGACAAGCCGGCCCCCGACGCCCCCTCCCGGCCCGCCCCCACCACGCCCGAGCGCAACCCAGGCCGCACCTACACCGTGAAGAAGGGCGACACCTTCATGGCCATCGCCCGCGTCATTTACCGTGACCCCGGCAAGTGGAAGAGCCTCTACCAGCACAACCGCGCCAAGCTGCCCGACCCCGCCAAGCCCGACAGCCTGCGTCCGGGCACCGTGATTGACCTGCCCGCCCTCGCCAGCACCCAGTGAACGCCGCCACGTTCGCTACCGCACTGCGACCCCGACCGCTCGGGGTCGCGGTGCGCTGGGGGCCACTTGCCCCGCGCTGCCGCTCCCGCTATGATCGTGAGTGTCGGCCCTCTGGGACCTGCGGACCCTCTCGATGAACATCGTTCGCGGCCTCTACGCCCCCCTCCCTCCGCTCGTCGCACCCGTGGTTACATTGGGAGCCTTCGACGGCGTTCACAGGGGGCACCAGCGCATCCTGGATGAAACGGTCTCGTGGGCAGCCGACCTCGGCGGCCATTCGGTGGTCCTGACCTTCGACCCCCTGCCCAAGGCCGTCATCGGGCCCGAGGGCGCTCTGTGCATCACCTCACTGGAACACCGGCTCGCGCTCCTCGGGCGTCGCGGCCTCGACCTCGCCGTGGTGCTGCCCTTCGACAGCGCCGTGGCCCAGATGCCCGCCGAGCAGTTCCTCCGTGACCTGCTCCTGGGCTGGCTCGGCACACGGCATATCGTCTTCGGGCTCGACTCGACCTTTGGCCGTGGCGCCGAGGGCAACCTGGAACTCCTTCGGCATTTCGAGGCCCGGGGGCTGCTCTCGGTTCGCTCGCCGGCCCCTGTGCTTTACCAGGGCCAGGTCATCTCGAGCACGGCCATCCGCCAGGCCATTGCCTCCGGCGACCTCGCGCGGGCCGAGGCCATGCTGGGGCGCCCCTTCTCGCTGCTGGGCACCGTGGTGCGCGGCGACCGCCGCGGCCGCCAGCTCGGGTTCCCCACCGCCAACCTCGACCTGCATCACGAGGCCATCCCGCCCGACGGCATCTACGCCACCCTCGCGTTCCTCGACGCCTCGCCCCTGCCCTCGCTCACCTACGTCGGCCGCCGGCCCACCTTCGCCCGCGACGACGCCGACACCGCCATCGAGGTCCACCTCATCGGCGTCCAGGCGGACCTCTACGGCCGCGACATCGAGGTCCGCTTCATTCGGCGCCTTCGCGACGACGTGCGCTTCCCCACTCCCGAGGCCCTCGTCGCACAGATGCACGCCGACCGCGAGGCCGCGATCGCCGCCTGCCGCCAGGCGCTGAACCCTGGCCACGCCAACTGACCGCCCGCACCCAACCACCCGCGGGCATTCCACCCCCGGGCGATGCCATGTCGAGCGAGAGCATGGCTCCGGCCCTGCCCTCACTCGCCACCGAGGCGCCCGAGCTCTGCCCGTTCCTCTCACCGCGTGGAACGGGGGGCAGCTCCAGCGGGCGCCATCTCCGTAACCCTCTATGCCCCAAAGCCTTAAGCTCTCCGGCCATGCCCATTCCATGCTTGCTCATCGCGTAGATGAACCAGTATGACCGGAACTGCGAGAATCGCCCATTCTCGCCAGTCCACCCATGCTGTATCACTTTCCTTCTCACAGGGTTGATACACCATGCGCAGGCTGCGCCCGCCAGCCGCTCGCCACAGAGGCGGTTGCCATGTGAACTTTGGCCTTCGCCAGGGCACAGACTGCGCCTGGAACCGACCCGCGAGTCGCCCCGAGTCTCCCCTCCCGAACGTTCCAATACGTTTCCCTCGTCCCCACGCTCTGCTCCTCCTTCTCGTCCCTACGCCCTGCTCCCCTTTTCTCGTCCCTACGCTCGGCGTGGGGACGGGCCTCTTGGCCGCTCCGCGGCCTCTTCGCCTTCCGGGGAAACAGGACACGGGAGTCGGAAACCTCCCGCGGGTTCCGAACCCGCGGGAGGTTGGGGTTGGACGCTGGAGCGTCCGAACCTCCGCCCCCACGCGGAGCGTAGGGGCGAGCATGATTTGCTACCCCCTCATCCCCACGCCCTGCTCCTCCTTCTCGTCCCTACGCTCGGCTCCCTCTTCTCGTCCCTACGCTCTGCGTGGGGACGGGCCTCTTGGCCGCTCCGCGGCCTCTTCGCCTTCCGGGGAAACAGGACACGGGAGTCGGAAACCTCCCGCGGGTTCCGAACCCGCGGGAGGTTGGGGTTGGACGCTGGAGCGTCCGAACCTCCGCCCCCACGCGGAGCGTAGGGGCGAGCATGATTTGCTACCCCCTCATCCCCACGC
>ERZ795050.408-NODE-408-length-68758-cov-22.752194_pt1 | contig 68758 bp, 66 predicted proteins | sample MGYA00375134_ERZ795050 | MGnify/ENA primary metagenome ERZ795050 (study PRJEB30179, sample SAMN05720221) | activated sludge metagenome | isolation source: Anaerobic digester | place: Japan | collected 2015-05-26 ... | reverse complement strand
AAGGAGCAGCGTGGTGATTCTTAGTCGCCTTGCGGTTTCTAAGGATCACCGTGCTGCTTTCTAGTCGCCTTGCGGTTTCTAAAAAGCAGCATGGTGATTCTTAGTCGCCTTGCGGTTTCTAAGGATCACCGTGCTGCCTTGTAGTCGCCTTGCGGCTTCTAAAAGACAGCGTGCTATTGCTTAGTCGCCTTTCGGTTTCTAGGCAACAGCATCTTCATTTTAAATTATTTTCAAATTAAGTCAAGAAAGTTTGTGGATAACTTGTGAATAAAAATTATTCGTATCTTAAAGCATCAATTGGGTTTAAATTAGCGGCTTTTTTCGCTGGATAATAACCGAAAATTATACCCACCAGGAAAGAAATACCCAAGGCTAATACAACTGAGACTGGAGAGATGGAAGTATAAACATTGACTATTTTGGCGAAAAAGATTGAACCTAACCAACCAAAGATAACTCCAATTATTCCTCCTAAACTGGTTAAAATAACTGCTTCGGAGAGAAATTGATGAGTAATCTCATTTTTTTTGGCTCCAACTGCTTTTCTTAAACCGATTTCCCGAGTTCTTTCAGAAACAGTGGTAAGCATCATATTCATAATTCCCACTCCGCCAACCAAAAGCGAAATTCCGGCAATTGAAGCGAGAAAAATTGTAAAAGTAGTGGTAATTTGGTTTAAAGCGGAAAGAATATCTTGCTGAGAAATAAAAGAAAAATCTGGTTCAGAAACTTTATGTTTTACAGTTAGTACTTTAGTGATTTCTTCTTGGATTTGTGAGATTTTGTTTTCGTCAGAAACGCTTACAGAAATAGTCGCTAAATAATCAACCCCAGCCAGCATTTTTTGAATAGTTAAAAGAGGAACAATGATTGAATCATCTTCCAAGCCAAATCCCCCTCCTTTTGATTCCAATACTCCGACTATTTTAAAATTCACTTTATTTATTTTGATATTTTTTCCTATCGGATTATCGTCATCAGGAAAAAGGTCCTCTTTGATATTTGCGCCAATAATCGCTATTTTATTATAACTTTTGTCGTCAGTGGGAGTTAAAAATCTGCCGCTTTTAAGCTTTAAATTTCTAACAGAATAATAATCGCTGGTAGTTCCGACAACCGAGGCTCGGGTGTTATAACCAGTCTGGCTCACAATCTGGTATTGCCTTTGAAAAACCGGAGCCACATAAGTCACCCCTTCAATCTCTCTGATTAAACCTGCATCTTCATTTTTTAAAGAAGTCATACTTCCTCTTCCCAAAGAAACAAATCCTCTTTGGTTGGAAGAGGCGCCGGGATAAATAATCAAAAGATTTGAACCTAGACCTTCAATAATTGACTCAATTGTTTTCTGAACTCCTTCGCCAATCGAAATCATTACAATTACCGAGGCAATACCAATGACTATTCCCAAAATAGTTAAAAACGTCCTAAGTTTGTTGGCCTTTAAAGCGCTTACTGATTCTGATAATAAATCATTGACTTTCATTTTGCTAATTAATTAAAATTAAAAAATATTTTATTTTTATTTTCTTCATCAGAAACAATTTTTCCATCTTTTAAATAAATAATCCGTTGAGCATATTGGGCTATATCTGGTTCGTGAGTAATCATTACAATAGTTCTTTTTTGTTTTTGGTGAAGAAAACAAAGGGTTTCCATTATTGCCTCTGATGATTTTGAATCTAAATTCCCAGTTGGTTCATCTGCCAGAATAATTGATGGGTCGTTAACCAAGGCTCGGGCAATTGCCACTCTTTGGGCCATTCCGCCGGAAATTTGATTAGGATAATAAAACCAGAATTTTTCCGCAAAAGAAACTGCTTCCAAGGCTTCTTTAGCTAACTGCTCTCTTTTTGAAAGAGGCTGGTTGCTATAAAGTAGAGGAAGCATCACATTTTTAAAGATAGTGACCCTCGGCAAAAGATTAAAAGATTGGAAAACAAAACCAATTTTCTTGTTTCTAATTTTTGCCAATTCGTCATCTGATAAATTAGAAACGTCTTCTCCGTCTAAAATATATTGTCCCGAAGTTGGAGTGTCTAAACATCCTAAAATATGCATTAAAGTTGATTTTCCTGAACCGGAAGGACCCATAATGGCAACAAACTCGCCATCATTCACTCTTAAAGAAACTCCGTCTACGGCCCGGGTTTCTATCTCGCCGGTTTTATAAATTTTTGTTATATTTTTAGTTTCCAACATATTTACTATCTCATCATTGGCATTCCGCCACCTCCTCCCATTCTAAACTGAGAACTGTTAAAGAAAGAATTTTGTCTTAAAGTTGAAGTGTTTTGATTTGGAGTGATAGTTTGAATAATGATATAATCTCCTTCATTTAAGCCAGAGGTTATTTCTATATTTTCTTCATCGCTTATTCCAGTTTCAACAAATTTTTCTTTAGGCGGCAACTTTAAAGTAACTGTTTTTTGTGGGCGTTGTTTTTGATTGGTTGATGTTTGCGATTTTATTAAAGTTAAATCTGCTTCATCAGGGATTTCAACAAAACTTTTTCCATTTTTTGTTTTGAGAGCGGTAAGGGGAATAGTTAAAATATTACTTTTCCCTTCTACGATGATATTGGCATCAACTGTCATTGAGGCTTTTACTTTTTCTAAATCAGGCGAAGATTCAATGGAAATCTTAACTGGATAAGAAACTACTCCCTGCGATGTCTGGCCTAATAACCCAACTTCAGTTACCCGACCTTTTAAAATTACTTCTGGCAAAGCGTCAAAAGTAAGAGTGACTGATTGTCCTTCTTTCACCAAAGCCGCGTCTATTTCTGTTAAGGTAATTTCTGCCACTTTATTTTTGGTAATTAAAGTCCCGATAGTGGTATTACTAGAAATTAGATCGCCCTTTTTAATTTCAAAATTTGTCAGGGTTCCGCTTAAAGGCGCTCTCACATAACAATTTTCAAGATTATCTTTGGCTTCTTTCAGGGCATTTTCTTTTTGCTTAATTGAATACTCTTGGTTTTTAATATCCTGTTCGTAATTTTTAAGGGTAGTTTTGTATTTATCAATTGTATTTTTATTTGAAGTAATGGTGTTTATGTATTGGTTTAAACTCGCTGTGGCTTGTGATAAGGAGTCAAGCTGGGAATTGGTAATGGCCATCGGAATGTCGGTAAAAATTGAATGATTGTCGTGTAAATCTTTATAAGAGAGAACAATATCACGGTTGTTCCTGATTAAATCAAATAAATTTTTAATGGTGTAGTAAGTAGAATTTAGAAAATTGTCAAAATCGTTATGCTCTACGGGCAGTTTCAATAATTGATATTTTCTGAATAAATCATAATATTCATTCAAAAGTTTTTTAAAAGAATCTATTTGTTGATTTTGAGTATAAGGCAAATTATTGTAGAAGCCGACAACCTGGCTGTAAAAATCCAAATCTTTTAGGTTTATTTCTCTTTTTGTTTCCGATTCAAAAATCTCTTTAATATTGGTTATCAAGGAAGGAAGAGCGCCATAAATTGTGGAGAGATTCTGGAAAGCATCTTCGTAGGCTTTATTTAAGTCATTTGTTGTTTGTTCTTTTTGAGAGATTAATTTTTCAAGAGACATTTGAGCCATTTCTAAACTGAATTGAGCGTCATCAACCTGTTTCTCGTAATTTTTTGAATCTATTTTTAAAATTGTTGTTCCGGCGCTAACAAAAGAATTGTTTTGAACGTTAATATAAACGACCTCTCCCCCGATTTTGGATTTGACATCTAATTGGTCAGGAATGGTTATATAACCGCTGCCAGAAACGATTTTGTTGATTGTTCCTTTGGAAACTTGACCGATGATATATTTAGTTTCCTCCTTATTAGCAGTTTTTTTATAGATAAAATAACCGCCAAGGATAACTATGACGACTAAAGCAAAAATGAAAATTTTGTTTTTCGCTAATTTTTTTATGAAGTTTGAAGAATTATGAGCCATAAGTTTAATTATTAAATTTTTTTATTTTCTGGGAGAGGTTTTCTAAAAATATCTTCGGTTTTTAAAATTTTTTCCGCTTCAATAATGGTTCCTTTCTTTTTTCCAATTACTGCCACTGAATCCCCTATTTTTAAAGGTTCGGCCAAAGGTTTCTTTAAAGTAGAGGTTTGAACTTCCAATATTTCGCCAAAATAAGTTTCCAAGATAAATCCTTTGTTTGTGAGTTCTTTTATATTACCACGCCAGACAAAGGATTGAAAATAAGGCGGAGGTTTTTGGGGTCCGATTCTTCTATAAAAATAACCATAAACTGGCGGGGGCATCTGCTTTTTAGACTGAGAAAAAAAGCGAGGATGAAGGGATGTTCTGTTTAGAATTAGACTGCCAATCAAAATTAAGCCAAAGAGCACGAAAAAAGAAATAAGGAGCGGCTTTCGGTAAACCACTGCCAAATTTTTGGCAAATAATTCCAAGACTATTAGAATTAACAAAACAATAAGAATTAATAGCCAAGGAAGATTTATCAGAAATATTTTTAAGCCGATTAGGCCTATCTGGGGAAGAAAAGATAACCCTTTAACTTTTAAAACAAAGAAAACAAAACTTAAAATAAACCACGCCAAAAGAATTAAAGCGATTATGCCCGCTATTAGAAGGATGTCTTTTAAAATAAAAGAAAATTTAGATTTTATTTTTACTTTCCCATTTTTAATTTGAGCAAGAATTGTTTCTTTCAATTTTGGGGTGTTATTAGTCTCTTTTTTTTCAGTCTCTTCTTTTTCCATAAATTTAATAAAAAGATTCTGAATTATTAACGGATTTTTTTATAATTTCTTTTGCTCTTTTGATTCTGGTTCCAACAGTGGAGATAGGTATTTTTAAGATGTCGGAAATTTCCTGATAAGAAAGATTCTCATAGAAAAACAAAACAAATGGCTGGCGATATTTAAAATTTAATTTATTCAGGTTTTTGTCTATTAATTCAAATTTTAAATTGTTTTCTAAATCTTTTAGAATGTCATTTTTCGATACACTTTTCGCGGCCAAAATATCTAAATCTAAATTGATAAATTTTGTTGAAAGATAATGTTTTTTTCTTAAATAATTGACTAACTCATTGTGGGCTATTTGATAAAGCCAGGGAGTGAATTTTTTCTTTGGATTGAAACTTAAAATATTTGAATAGGCCTTTAAAAAAATGTCCTGAGTTAAGTCTTCTACTTCCTCTTTAGTTTGAATAAATCTAAAAAGATAGTTCTGGATTTTCTTACCATATCTTAGTACTAATTCACCGAAATCTTCTAAATTTCCTTTCTGAACGCTAGTGGCGATTTGTTCATCAGAAATGGCTTCTTTTTGGGGAAAATTGCTATTTGCCTTCATATAATTATACAAATTTCTTTGATTTTTATTTCATTTTTTCAAGTTAATGGTTTTTCTGGAAAATTTTAGCGCAAAACGATGGGCTTCATCTCGCACCTTTAGCAAAGTGTTTTTTTGACTTTCAATTAAATTTTTAACCGTGGTCTTTGTATTTTTTGGAAAAACAAACTTGTCCTGACTTCTCGCAGAAAAGTTGTGGGACTTGTCGTTTCGGTATTTTGAAATCCCAACAAAAGGAATTTTTACTTGTAATTGTTTAAATAGTTTTGACAAATAATCTACTTGAGGTTTCCCGCCGTCAATCACAATTAAATCCGGCAATCTCCATTCCGAATGTTTCAATCTTCTTCTGATAACTTCGGCTAAAGCCTCTAGGTCATTTTTTGGCTGCGCCTCTTTGATTTTAAAAATTCGATAGTCAGAAGGCGATTTTTTTGAATTTATAAAAACTGCCATTGAACCATAAGGAATTTTCCCTTGAAAATAAGAAATGTCATAGCCTTCAATCCGATAAAGGTTTTGCTTTAAATAATAATCTTCTTTTGAAATTAAAGCCGCGTCCTGAATATGCTTTAATGCTTTCAGTTTTTCCGGATTTTCTTTGGCAATAATTTTAAAAAGTTTTTTATTTTCGCCTTTTAAAAAGAGAATCAAATTATTTATGTTTTTTTGATAATCTTCTTTTGAGATGGCGCCAATACAGGCGCCGGGACAGAGTCCTATTTGGTAATTAAAACAAGGTTTGCCAGAATTAATTTTACAGGTGCTATAAGGGAAAAAACGCCGCAAAATTTTTAAAGCATTATTAACGATAGTTAAACTTTGATAAGGGCCGAAGATTTCCGCTTTTTCCGCCGGAAATTTTTTTAGTTCCTGGCCTCTGGCAATAATTGGATAAGTAAAGTCTTTTTTAGAAATCACCAGATAAATAAAAGAGCGGTTGTCTTTTTCTTTAATATTATATTTTGGCCAATATTTTTTGATTAAATTTGCTTCTAAAATTACTGCCTCTAAAAGGTTGTTAGTTTTAATACAGTTGACCTTTTTCGCCAGTCCGACCATTTCAGAAATTCTTGGCTCCAATCCTTTTTCAAAGTAATTTAGAACTCTTTTTCTTAAAGAGGTTGCCCGGCCGACGTATAGCACTTTGCCGTTTTTATCCAAAAAGAGATAAACGCCGCTTGATTTTGGAAATTTTTTAACTTGTTCTTTGAGAGATGCCATAAGAAATTATTTTAAGTAATGTTTCAGATACTGACCAGTATAAGAGTTTTTTGTCTTTACAATCTCCTGGGGAGTTCCTTCAATAATTAATTTTCCTCCTTTTTCACCGCCCTCTGGTCCCAAATCAACAATATAATCCGCGCATTTAATTACATGCATATTATGCTCAATCATAACTACTGAATTTCCTTTTTCAATCAATTTTATTAAAACTTTGAGAAGCATTTCTATGTCATAGTAATGAAGACCGACTGTCGGTTCATCTAAAAGATAAAGCACTCTTCTTCCTAATGGATGGGTAAGTTCGCGCGCCAATTTAATTCTTTGGGCTTCTCCGCCAGAAAGAGTAGTGGCTGATTGTCCCAATTTAATGTAACCCAAGCCGACTTCTTTCAAAACTTGTAATTTTTCGGTAATAGGATAAATTCCTTCAAAAAATTTAAGCGCTTCCTCTACTGTTAACTCTAACACTTCGCTAATATTTTTTCCCTGATATTTTACTTGTAAGGTTTCCCGATTAAATCTTTTTCCGTGGCAAACTTCACATTCCACCAGAATAGGCGGCAGGAAATGCATTTCAATTAATTTGTAGCCTGCTCCTTCGCAGGCTTCGCAACGGCCGCCTTTAACATTAAATGAAAATCGTGAGGCATGATAGCCTCTTTGTCTGGCTTCTTCCAAAGAAGCGTAAAATTCGCGAATTGGAGTAAAAATTCCCGTATAAGTAGCGGGATTTGAACGCGGAGTTCGGCCAATCGGCGCCTGAGTAACCATTACTACCCTGTCTAAGTATTCACTGCCTAAAATTTTTGAAACATTTTTTAAATCCTGAGGAAGGCGATAAATAAGATTAACAAGATTTTTATACAAGACATCATAAATTAAAGATGATTTTCCGCTGCCAGAAACGCCAGTGACAACTACTAATTTTCTTAAAGGAATTTCAACGTTAATATTTTTTAAATTATTCGCCTTGGCGCCGATTATTTTAAGTTTCTCTGTCAATTGCCCCCTTAAAGGATTCTGAACAAAGACTGTTCTTTTATCCCTTAAATAATCTAAAGTTAAAGATTGGTATTTCTTTTCGTTTTCGATTAATTCTTCTGTTTTACCGCTTGCCGTAATATAACCGCCTTCAATTCCTGCTCCCGGCCCCAAATCTACTAAATAATCCGAAGAATAAATTGTTTTTTCATCGTGTTCAACGACAATAATAGTATTGTTTCTTTTTTTAAGAGTTTCTAAAATTTTAATTAATTTGTCAGTATCTCTTTCATGAAGGCCTATTGTTGGCTCGTCCAAAACATATAGAGCATTTGAAAGTTGAGAGCCAATTTGGGAAGCCAATCTGATTCTTTGGGCTTCTCCGCCAGAAAGCGTTTCTGCTTCCCGGTTTAAACTTAAATAAGAAAGCCCGACTTCGCTTAAAAATTTTAATCTTTCTTTAATCGTTTTAATTAAATCAGCAGAAATAATTTTTTCTTTTTCTTTTAAATTTGCTTCGTATTTATTAAAAAATAAATAGAGTTGGTCAATTGATAAGTTGGTTAATTCACAAATATTCTTGCCATTGATTTTTACGACTAAAGCTTCTGGCTTTAATCTTTTTCCTTTGCAAACTGGGCAGATTTCATTGGTAAAAATATCTTCTTTTCCCAAACCATGGCAAGCAGGACAGGCGCCATAAGGACTGTTAAAGGAAAAAAGGCGTGGTTCAACTTCGGGAAAAGCAAAATTATCTTCGGGACAAGTCCAGAGGCTTGATAAAAGAAGAGTTTCTTTTATTTTCTGAGGCGGTTTTTCTTTTTCAAAAGTTACTTTCACCAAACCTTTGCTATAATTTACCGCGTTTTCTATTGCTTCAAAAAGTCGCGATTCATCGTCAATTGAGACAGTGTCAATGACAATTTCAATAGTGTGATTTTTATAACGCGACAGTTCAATTTTATCATGAAGAGAATATTTTTTTGAATCAATGTAAGCAAATGAATAACCTAATGATAGAAAGTCATAAAGCATTTGATAATACTCCCCTTTCCTGCCGCGAATAACAGGTGAAAGAACGGTAACAGTTTTATTTTTTACGCTTTTCGCCTTTTCTTTAATAATGTCTGTCATTTCATCTAAAGAGAGTTTTTGAATTTTCTCTCCGCATAAAGGACAAAATACTTCTCCCATTCTGGCAAAAAGCACTCTTAAATAATCGTAGATTTCTGTTAGAGTGCCGACAGTTGAGCGAGGATTGTGGGAAAGGGCTTTTTGGTCAATGGCGATTGCCGGCGAAAGGCCCAAAATTTCATCAACATCTGGTTTGTCCATTTGACCCAAAAATTGTCTCGCATAAGGAGATAAAGATTCCAAATAACGACGCTGGCCTTCAGCAAAAATAGTATCAAAAGCCAAAGAAGACTTGCCGCTTCCAGATACACCGCTAAAAACAATCAACTTATTTTTTGGCAACCTTAAGTTGATATTTTTTAGATTATGAACTCTTGCTCCTTTAATAATTATTTCATCCTCCATAGAATTTAATCAAAAGTAATCAATTCCTCTACTTTTTTATGGATGCTTTCCGGCGTAATATGGTGTTTTTTATTGTATGCCAATTGGATTTTTCTTCTCCTCTGAGTTTCTTTAACTGCTTTTCTAATTGAGCCGGTTAAGTTATCAGCATAAAGAAGAACTTTGCCGTTGATATTTCTGGCAGTTCTTCCCATTGTTTGAATTAAAGAAGATTCGCTTCTTAAAAATCCTTCTTGGTCAGCATTTAAAATTGCCACCAAAGTGACTTCAGGCAAATCAAGCCCTTCTCTTAAAAGGTTGACTCCGACTAAAACATTAAATTCTCCTTCTCTGAACTTGGTTAAAATTTCCGCTCGCTGAAAAGTTTTAATATCAGAATGCAGATAATTTGCCTTGATATTTTTTCTTAAAAGATAATCAGTCAATTCTTCGGCCATTTTTTTAGTCAAAACATTGACAATTGCTCGTTCCCCTTTCTTTTCTATCATTTCTAATTCTTTTACCACATCATCAATTTGGCTGTAATTAGTTTCTTTGTTAAAGACTGGCCGGACTTCAATTGGCGGATCAACAAGGCCGGTTGGCCTAATAATCAATTCTACAATTTGTTTAGAATTCTTTTGTTCAAAATCGCCGGGAGTGGCAGAAGTAAAAATTATCTGTTCAGTTCTTTCCAAAAACTCCTCAAATTTTAAAGGCCGGTTATCTAAAGCAGATGGCAAACGCCAGCCGTATTGGACTAAAATTTCTTTTCTTGAACGGTCACCTTCATACATTCCTCTGATTTGAGGAATAGAAATATGAGATTCGTCAATAATTGTCAGGAAGTCAGGTTTGCCATTTTTAGAAGGAAAATATGAAAGCAAAGTATCCGGTGGGTCGCCCATTAGTTTGCCAGTCAAATGTCTTGAATAATTTTCAATGCCATGGCAATAGCCTAAAGTCTTAATCATTTCAATGTCGTACTTTGTTCTTCTTTCCAACCTTTCTGCCTCTAAATAAAGTTTATTTTTATTAAAGTAATCTAACCTTTCTTTTAGTTCTTTTTTAATTTCTTCAATTGCTTTTTCTCTTTGAGGTTCTAGTGAAATAAAATGTTTGACTGGAAAAATCACCGCTTCCTTTAACTTCTCAATGATTTTTCTGGTTAGGGGGGCAAGTAGATTTATCTCATAAATTTTTTGGTCTTTAATTTCAACATAATAAATTACCTCCCCTGTTATAGGCATAATTTCAAAAACATCTCCTCTTACTCTGAAATAACCCGGTTTCAAATCGCTATTGGTGCGAGTGAATTGGATTTTTATTAGTTGCCTGATTAGGTCTCCGCGGGTAATTGGTTTTTCTATTTCCAAATGAATTGCAGAAGCAAAATAGTTTAAAGGCACTCCTAAGTTATAAATGCAAGAAACTGAAGCCACGATAATGACATCGCGCCGCGTCATTAAAGCAGACGTTGCTTTATGCCTTAATTTATCTATTTGTTCATTAATAAGGGCCTCTTTTTCAATATAAGTATCAGTAATTGGCAGATATGCTTCTGGCTGGTAATAATCATAATAAGAGACAAAATAATTAACCGAATTTGCCGGGAAAAAAGTTTTGTACTCATGATAGAGTTGGGCAGCCAAGGCTTTGTTCGGGGCAATTACTAAAATTGGCTTGTCAAAATGAGAAATAGTATTAGCCATCACAAAAGTTTTTCCAGAACCAGTGACTCCCATTAAGGTTTGAAAGCGATACCCCTTTTTTATTCCTTCTACCAGTTGTTTTATAGCCTTAGGTTGGCCGCTGGCTGGTTTATACGGTGATTTTAACTTAAAAATAGACATTTTTTTCTGACTCTAAGACTGATTTCTAAAATACAAAAGCGCCCTATTTTGAAGTTATATAAGTCCCTCAAATAGAGCCCTGTGTTTTCTATTCTATTTTTCTATCTTACCATTTTTGACCTTCTTATTGCAACTTTTCTTTTTTTAATGACGATCGTCACTAAAAAAAGAAAAGAGGAAGAATTAAGAAAAGAAAGGTGTTATTTCAAAGTAAGTTTTAAGTAGCGGTAACGATTGAATTGGTCTTTAAAAAATTGAAAATTGTAGAAAGGATTTACTTTTAAAATTTTCTCTATTTTCTTTTTCTGCCAGGAGTCAAATTCAATGAACATTTCTCCTTTTGATTTTAGAAAATTTTTTGATGTTTTAATTAATCTCTCAATAAAGTATAAGCCGTTGTTTTTGGCGAATAAAGCGTTTTTCGGTTCGTATTTTAAAACCGATTTTTGAACCTTGGAAATTCTTTGTTTAGATAAATAAGGCGGATTGGCAAAAATAAAATCAAATTTTCCCTTAATATTTGAATAGATATCTGTTTGAACAATTTTATAGCGGGAAGGCTTTATTTTATTTATTTTTAGATTAATTTTAATTTGTTTTATAAATTTAGGAGATTTTTCGCCAAAAACAACCAGAGAATTCGGTAGATGTTTTAAAATTGCTATGCCAACGCAACCAGAACCGCTAAAAAGGTCTAAAATTTTTAATTTTTTGCCAGAATACTTGTTTTTGATATCAATGATAATTTTTTCCAACCAATGTTCTGTTTCTTCGCGCGGAATTAAAGGTTTTAAAGACAAATCAATTTTGCAATTTAAAAAATCTCTAAAACCGATTACGTAATCTAAAGGCTCTCCTCTTTTTAGTTTTTCTAAATCTTTAAAATATTGTACAGACTGCTCGCCATTATATTTTTCTTCTAATAGCCACTTTTTTGCTCTTTGAAGATAGTCTTTCATATTTTGATATTGCTTAAATAGAGGATAACTGATACAATAAAAGAGTAATTTTGTTCTTTAAAAATTTTTTAAACGGGAGGTGAAGATGAAAAGGGACGGTACTGATACTCACCATATAGTACCGGTGAGCATTGGGGGAAGTGATGAAGAAAAGAATAAACTTCCAAAGATCAATAGATTTAAGCATGGATTGTATCATTCGTTGTTCAATAACTGGCACCCCTCTGCCATTATGCGGTTTTTTTTTGAGGAGATATTACCTTTTTATTTTGGAAAAACGATTACTGACTTGAAACTATATGATGATTTTCTGAAAGATTTTGATATCCAAATGAAGGAGCTGACGGATTCTGCTTTAAATGCTGCTAAAGAAGATTCAGAGAATATAAAACAGATTACAATTGATTTTCATAACAGAAAAAAAGCTGAAAAATTTAAACTCATTTTACAAGAGTGTCTGGAAATATGGGGTCAAGAATGGCAAGCACATATATTATTTCAAAAATTCATTTTATGGTTTCAGAATGATTCCATCAGGCAAAATAAAGCATTAATTCAAGAAATAGAAAAGATAGAAGAAGAGTTAGATAAAAAATCTAAGGGGCAATAATTTGCCCCTTTTTATTTTCGCCTCCTATTTTGCTTTATTCGCTTCGTAGTTGTACCAAGCAGCGGTTGCTTCGGGTGCCATTATTTCTAATTCACCTAAAATTTTATCCCGCAGTTCAATAGATTTTACTACTTCTTGACCGTTAAATATTTCCATTATTTTTTGGCTAATGCTTTGGGCCAATTCTGCCTGTTTTGTTTCATTCAATCCTGCTTCTTTGCAAGCGCCAATGACTGCCCTTTTTATTTTTTCTTGGTCAAATGGTTCTTGCGAACCATCTTTTTTAATGACAAAATTCACCATAGAAGTTAATTAGAAGTTAATTTAATTTTACTTGTTCGCCTAAATCCTGCTCTTTTTTCAAAAAAAAGCGGGATTTGGGTGAGTGAATCGACCTTAAATTTTGAATTTATTTGAGATATTGCTTTGCTTTAAAACTGAAGAATTGAAAGTAGTGATTAATTGCTGTTTTTCTCTATGTCTTTCAAACGCTGAATCAATTAGTTTTTGCAATAATTGAGGAAGTTCAATACCGCTCTTCTTGAATAAATGATGGTAGAGTGTGCCTGGCAAAGGATTGATTTCATTGGTGTAGAGTTTATTTTCTTTTTCATCGTATAGAAAGTCAATTCTTGAGATTCCGCTGCAGCCAAACATCACAAAAATTTCTTTTGCTAATTTTTGAATCTCTTCAGTCAGATTATTAGGAATTTCTGCCGGAATAACTATTTTTTGTTGGGCTTTTCCTGTTTGAGCGCCTCCGGCTTTTAAATATTTGTCTTCAAAGGTAAAAAAATCAGTCTCATAAAGCGATTCTTGAACCAAAGAAACAAACAGGTCTTTAGAATTTCCCAAAACTGCGCAAGTTAAATCTCTAACATTTTCAATTCCATTTTCAACTATAATTTTTTCATCGTAGTGAAGGGCAACTTCAATCGCCTCTTCCAACTCGTTGCGATTTTTTACCTTTTTTATTCCAATAGACGAACCGAGCCTTGATGGTTTTACAAACAGAGGATAATGAAGTTTTTCCTGGATTTCTTTTAAGATTTTTTCTTTATGAATATCCCACTCAAAGTTATAAAAATAGATAAAATCTGTTGTTGGAATCTGTTTTGCTTTGTAAATTAATTTTGTAAAAACTTTGTCTTTCGCCAAAGCAGAACTTGAAACACTGCAGCCAATATAAGGAATATTAAAAATTTCCCATAAACCTTGAATTGTGCCGTCTTCCCCATATTGGCCGTGAAAAGCCGGAAAAGAAACTTCAATCGTTATTTTTTTCCCAAAAATCCCCTTTTGCTTTAAAACGATTTTTTCTTTAGAATTTTCTAAATCTAAATAATAACGATGCCAATTTTTAAAATCCCAAATATCAGTCTGAAAAAAAGACAAATTAGATAATTTTTCATTAATATACCAAGTGCCGTCTTTGGCAAAATATACAGGAATAACTGGATATTCTAACCCTTTTAATCCGCTGATAATTAACTCAGCCGTAATAATAGAAATATCGTGTTCTGGGCTTCGGCTGCCAAAAAATACTCCAATTGTTGGTTTAGCGCTTTTCATAATTATTATTTTAGCAGAACAAATCTTAAAAAGAAAATGTTATTGGCAGTTAATTTTACAGGTAGTTGTCCGGCCAATCGTTTTGAAATAAAACTACATCATTGGCTCTAATTATTTTTTTAATGTTTTCTTCCAATTCAAAGGGAGTATTATAAATTATGATTTGTTCTGAATTAAAGCCGCTTTCTTTAAGACCTGCAACAATGAAATCCGTGACGCTGTTTTTTATTAAAATTACCAAATCCGCTACTGGAGCCAATAGTTTTCCAATTTCTTTGTGAATTTCGTAACTCCGCTTCCCAATTTCTACCAGCCCCGGCGTAACATAAATTTTTCTTCTCTTTTTAAAACGAGACAAAACCTTAATCGCCTCTCTGGCGCCATTAGGATTGCCATTATAACTGTCATCAATGATTAAAATATCGTCACGAAGGATTGGCTGAAGCCGGTGTTCTATTGGTTTTAACAAGCTCAAGCCTATTTTTATTTCTGTTTCATTTAAATTGAGATATTTAGCGATTAAAATTGCGCCAATAGTCATCGCTACCGCATATTCACCCAAAAAAGGAATTTCAAATTGATAAGTTTTGCCTTCTAATTCCAAGATAAAAGTTTGTTTTAAGGTGTTTTCGTTAAAAATTATTTCTTTAATTTTATAATTTAAAAATTCTTCGTTTTCTTTGCCAAAGAAAATTACCTTTTTATTGCCGACATATTTTTTGTAGTTTTTTATAATATAATCGTTGTCTGCATTTAAGACAACTAAAGCGTTTTCCTTTGAATATTTAACAATTTCAAATTTAGTGTTGATAGTATTTTCAATGGTTTTAAACCTTTCTAAATGGCTCTCGTTTATCCCTGTTAAAACCGCGATTCCCGGTGGCGCTATTCGAGAGAGGATTTTAATATCTCCCTTTTGCCAGGCGCTCATTTCTGCCACAAAAATTTCCGTTTCCGGCTTTAAATTTTTTAAAATGACTTGGCTAACTCCCAACGGAGTATTTTTGTTTTCTGGAGTATAAACTACTTTATATTTTGTTCCCAAGATAGCGGCTGAAATTTCCTTAAATGAAGTTTTTCCATAACTGCCGGTAATTCCAACTATTTTTAGATTTTTTAATCTTTTAATTTTTTGTTGAGCCTGAAAAATATTTAGTTTTTTGATTAAAATATCCAACGGAAGAAGAATTATGACGCTTAAACCAAGAATAAATGGAAAACATAAAACAAGAATAAAACTTGCAGCAATTCCCCAACAGACAGAAAACTTGTAAGCGAACAATACGCCAGCCAAAAGAATTATTATTGCCGAAACCAAAATAAGAACTTTGATTTTTAAAGTTAAAACGAGTTTTTGCCGTGGTTTTTCTAAAGTAGAAGCCTTTTTAAAATAAACCTGATAAAACCTTTTCAATTGGTAGTTTTCCAATTGAAGGAAGTATAAAGGGTAAAAAAATAGAATTTTTACAAATTTTTTCATTTTAAAATTGTTGTTTTTTGTCTGCTTCAATACTGCTTCAGCAAACCCCTAATGCCAGTTCGAGCGAATAAGTTTTAAAGCAGATTAAATAACTTTTTAACTAAGAATATTCTTTAGAATGAAGTTAAATTCAGAAGGATTGTCCAAAAAGCAAAAATGGTCGCCTTTTATTTCGTAAAATTTGGAATTTTTGATTAATTTGTGCATTTTCTTTCCCCAACTCAAAGGAGTGGTTTTATCATCTTTTCCCCAAATAATAATTGTTTCAACCGATATTTTTTTTAATTCTTCTGTTAAATCTTCCTTTACGATATTGGCGTAAGTTTTTTTCAATTCAAGATTTGAAAGATAATCCTCAGTGCCGATTTTTTTATAAATTTTAATCTTTAACGAAGAAAAGGCCGGAAGTTTAAAAATTGGCTTAAAAATTTGGGCAAAGATTTTAATTAAAGTATTTTTCAAACCTTTTTTTACAAAACCAGCGCTATCTATTAAAACAAGTTTTTTCACCAATTGCGAGAAATTGCTGGTTAATTTAATAGCCACCCTCCCGCCGAACGAATGAGCCAAAACAATAGTTTCTTCTTGGATTTCTTTTTCAATAAATTCTTTTGCCAACAACGAATAGTTTTCCAACACTAAAGGCATTTTTGGCGCTGGCGATTTGCCAAAACCGGGAAAATCAATTAAATAAACATCAAAATTTTCCTTAGTTAAAAATTCTGCCAGAGAATTAAAAATAGAGGCAGAAACTCCCCAGCCGTGGAGAAGTAAAATATTTCCTTTAGATTTTTCTAAAGATTTTTTGAAATAAGATTGGACTAAAAGGCCATTTAAAACCAGTTCTTTTTCTGTTTTTTCCATAATTCTTAATATTTTATCGCATTTTGCGCCTTAAAACAAATGATTTTTGCTTTATATCTCAAAAGTTGATACAATAAAGGGGTAAAATAAATGAAAAAATCGTTTTTCAAAACAGCAGTTGTTTTAGTTATTATTTTGGTTGGGTTTGGCGCCCTTTCTTATTTCTCTCTAAAATTCTATATTTTCTTAAACGAATTCAGGCAAGTTAAAGGTGCCCTTACAGTTTATCAGAGAGTAAATGAAGTTTATGAGAGTATAGTGGAAAGAAAAAACGAAGAGAATTTAGCGCTTCAAGAGCAGTTAATAAATCAAGAAGCGCAAATTGATAATGTTTCTTCCACTCTTGAAGATTTAAAGCAAAATGTCAATACGATTGTAAAATTAAGAAGTTTAGACGAAGAACTGCTAAAAAAATATTCCAAAGTTTATTTTTTAAACGAGAACTATGTGCCAAAAACCCTGCTCCCGATTGACTCCCAATATGTAAACAATTCAAAGGAACAATATATCCACGGTAATGTTTTGCCGTTTTTATACACTCTTTTAGAAGAAGCAAAAAAGAACCAAATTGATTTAAAGGTTAAATGGGGATATCGGTCTTTTTTTGAACAAGCAAATATTAAATCCAGTTCTTCTTTTTCTTATGGCTCTGGAGCAAATAAATTTGTTGCTGACCAAGGATATTCAGAACACCAATTAGGAACAACTATTGATTTTACTACCAGTGAATTCAATGGAAATTCTTCTTTATTTCATAAAACAAAAACCTATAAATGGCTTTTAGAAAATGCTTATAAATACGGTTTTATTTTATCTTATCCAGAAAATAACAAATATTATATTTTTGAACCTTGGCATTGGCGATTTGTCGGTATTAGATTAGCCACCAAACTTCATCAAGAAAATAAAAATTTTTACGATTTAGACCAACGCGAAATTGACGAATATCTAATTTCAATTTTCGACTGGTAAATTTATAAATAAGATGGAAAACAAACGACGATTTTCTCTTAATCAATATGCAGATATTATAATTTTAACTCTGGCAGGAGGAATTTTATTTTTTGGCTGGCAAGCCTCAGAACATTATTTTACCGCCTTTTATAAAACCACTGGTCAATTAACTTTCGCCCTAAAAGCCCTCTCGCTTTTATATGGGGTAGTATTTTTGGGAAATATTGCGGCGCCGTTTATAAGTTCTAAAATTGGCTTAAAAAAATCATTAGTTTTGGGTTTTTTCTCTTACCCTCTTTTTATATTGGCTATTATTACGAGAAATGTTCTTTTTTTATATACGGCGGCTATTTGTTTGGGATTAGGGGCAGGATTAAAAGGTAATGTTGAAGTGGCATATATTGGAGCAGTTAGTCCTAAAGAAAAACGAGGAAGTTTTAATGGTTTTTATCGCGCCGGAGTAAGAATTGGGGCAACTTTGAGTTTGGTTTTTGGTTCGCTCTATTTGGCTCGGGGGTCTTTTATAAATTTTTATTTCATTCTTACAATTATCGCTTTTCTAGGTTTTCTCATTCTTCTAATCTTTTTAAGAGAGCCAAAATCAAAATTTCAAGAGAGTTATTCAAGAAGTTTTATTGGTCAGTTGAAAGAAATTCTAAAATTTGTTTTTGATAGAAGAATCCTTTTGCTTTTTCCCAGTTCTATTGCCACTGGTTGGATTTTTGGATTAATTACTGCAAAAATTCCTCTTACTATTCAGAACCTTTATGGCGCTTCTTACATTGGCCTTCTTCTTATAGTCTTTCAAATTACGAGAGTATTATTAACTCACCCTATGGGAGCAATTTCTGACAAAATAGGTCGTTTTAAAATGCTTTATCTGGAAATCTTGATAGGAATTGTTGGAGGGGTGTGTTTTCTCTTAAGCAAAAACATTTGGGTATTGGCAATTACCTTATGTGCTTTTGGGGTTGACTATGCGATTAAAGAAAGCAATGGAGCCGCTTTATCATTAGACCTTTTTGAAGAGCAGGTTCAAAAAGCCGGCGCTGCCTCAAGTATTATTTCTACTTTAGGCGGTACGATTCCAAGTTTTCTTTTAAGCGCAATTAAAAGCGATAATTATTTAATTACCGTTGCTATTATTTTTTCTATTATTGGCCTTGTTTGCGCGAAAATCTTGGAAACCACTCAAAAGAGAGTTTAAGATTATTATTTTTCCCCTAACTTTGTAAGTCGATTAGATAACTTCGTGCTCACTTCCTGACTTCTTACTGGGTCTAAAGATAAGGCATCGGAATATTCTTCCAGTTCTTTAAAATTGATTCCGTATTGCTGAAGAAAATTCATAAATTTGCCGCCTTCTTCGGTTGGTATCCCTTTATTGTCTCCATTTTCAGTGCCAACTATTGACCTTGACAATGCCTCCACAAAAAATTTTTCCAGGAGGATGAAGCAATGATGGTTTTGAGAGTGTCTTATTTAAAGCATTTTCATTTAAGGGGCTTATTTTTGAGAAGTTATTCCCTTTAAAAACGAAAAATAAAGCGACGACTACTATAATTACTCCTATCACAATTAATAGATTCTTTTTTGATTTCATAAAATTATTTTAATTTATTGTTTTATTTTTAAAATAATGTAAGATATCTTATAAGGTAACCAAAGAAGAACGAATTTTATCAAAAGTATTTAGGAGATTGGCGCGGTTAAATTCTTTAACCATCCCTTCAGGATAATTATTAATATTGGTTGAATGGATTAGATAGCGAAGAGCAATGCAGGGATTAGTTTCTTTAAGCGCCCAAACTTGTTCTTCATAATAATTGCCAGCAGCGCCTTCGGTAATTTTTGCGAAAGAATATTCAATATTATTATCAACAAGATTTTTAACTTCAGTACTATCAGTAACAGGTAGAAAAAGGCTGGCTTGGCAATTTTCAGTCGCAGGAATAATTTCAACTGAAATTCCAGTATCAAAATTTGATAAATTAGTACCTGTAACAAAACTCTCGGGAATAGTAAATTTTACACCACCAATTTCTTTACCAGGACCTAAAGCCTGATACTTATACGAAGTATCTATTTTATAATCAACTGGATAACGAATGGTAAAACCTACCACAGCATCTAAATAAGTGTTTGGTAAATCTCCTGAATCTTTAGCCAAAATTACACAACCGATATAATTTTTTTCTTCATTATTTTCTAAAACCAAAGCGCCATTGCCTTTATTCCAAAAAACAAACGACTCATTACTATTAGCATAGCGAGCGCCACTGGCAGAAATAGTTTGAGGCAATTCAAAACTCCGGCCATCACTTAAAACAAGCTTCACTTTTCCCTGAGGAATTGGTGGCTCGCCGGGTTCTACCGGCTTTACTTCTCCTTCATAAAAGCTGGCTTCGATTGTTTTATTATCTTTACAAAGAAAAGTCACTTGAGCAATAAGATTTTCTTCTGGAGGAGGCTGATTGAATGGAATCAAATCCCCCTGACTTTTATTATAGTTTAACCAAATACCTATTCCGCAAAGAATAATTATTGCCATTAAAACCAAAACAAAATATTTTTTTATTTTCATGCCTCTATTTTACTATTCTAGGAGGAAATGTCAAACAAAGGTTATCCGAAGTCATTCGAGCAGTGATTTGCCCAACTCTGCATATTAAAGCGTATTAGAATTATGGGACCATTAAAAAAGCCGATCTTTATATTTTAGATCGGCTTTGAAAAACAAACCTTTAATGCCTCTTTTTCCCCTTAATTATCAAACCAATATCATTAATCTTATCATTGATATCATCATCATCGTGTGATATAGATGTCCCGTCTTTGCCTCTTATATTTCCACAATCATCTATATACCCTATTTTTTCTGGTCCATCACTACCATACCTATAAATAGTTCCATCTCTATCTATATAACCAATTTGATAGTTTTCATTGTCGTGCACTGTTCCATCTTCATCAATATGGTAATTTGTCTCTGAATAATGACCTGAATAAGGAGCATAATTGGGTTCTTTCTTCTCTGGTTCTTCAGAGGAACCTACACCGCTCCCTACACCACTATCTTTAAGAACTGAGAAAATTAACCATAACAATCCACCTAGAATAATGAGAATCCATACCCACCAGGGCATAACACTAATAAAAGCTATAATCACGAGGGCCCATACAAATAGTGCTATTGGTCCATCTATGTCAAACATGTTAATCACCTCCTTACCTAATCGGCAAACTAGCCACTAAAAATAAGATAATGAACAGTTTGCCGATTAGGAAGGTACATTTTTTCAAGGTACTAGTTAAAATTTACCAAAAATACTCTATTACTTGGTATTTATATCATACTATAAATAAAATTAAAAGTCAATTTCTGAAGATCGATTATTCTTTGTAAATCTCATCCCTTTTTCTCTAATTCCGGGGGATTTGGTATATAACGAATAAAAAAGAAACAAATTACAATTTTATAAAAGAAAAATTTAAGATAAATTATATTTCATCGCTTGAAAAGCATTTAATACAGTGTATAATATTGAAATTATGATATTAAAATAGAAATAGAGGTAATTTAAATGAAAGATTTATTAATAAAATTTTTAAAACCCTATAGAAAACAGGTCGCCTTGGCTGTAGTTTTATTATTGGCTCAAGTAATGGCCAGTCTTTATTTGCCTAATCTTAACGCTAATATTATTAACAATGGGATGGCCAAGGGAGATATCAATTATATTATAAGGACGGGCGCTTTTATGCTGGTAGTTACCCTAATATTAGCGGCTTGCGCTATATCCTCTTCTTATCTAGGTTCCAAAATCTCAATGAGTTTAGGTCGGGATATGAGACAAGCAGTATTTTATAAAGTGGAAAGTTTCTCGCAAGCTGACCTTGATAAATTTGGCACTCCTTCTCTTATCACCCGCAATACCAATGATGTGCACCAAATCCAGATGCTGGTAATTTTAGGATTAAATCTTATGGTTATAGCCCCTATTATGTGCTTGGGCGGAATTATAATGGCTTTGCGGCAGGACGTAGTGCTGTCTTCTTCTATCATTATTATTGCTCCTTTGATGGCGGTGGTAGTATGGCTTATTTTAATAAAGGCTATACCACTATTTCGTTCCATTCAGAGTAAAATAGATCGCGTGAACCAAATTATGCGAGAAAAACTGATGGGTGTCAGGGTTATAAGAGCCTTTGTGAAGAATAATTATGAAGCCCGACGTTTTGATAAAGCAAATCGTGACCTTACTGCTACTACCTTAAGAGTAAATCGAATTATTGCTTTGGCCATACCCTCTCTTCTCATTATTATGAATATGGCTACCATCGCCATTATTTGGTTTGGAGGTCACAGAATAGAAAGTGGAGCAATGGCAATAGGTAATCTAACTGCTTTTTTAACTTACATTATGGAAATTATGATAGCAGTTACTTTGGCTATGAGTATGTTTATTATGATGCCTCGAGCAGAAGCTTCAGCTGAGCGATTATTGGAAGTTTTTAATACCGAGCCGTCTATTAAAGATCCTTCTAAATCAGTAACTTTACCTCCAAGAATAGAAGGAAAAGTAGAGTTTTCTAAGGTAGATTTTAACTATCCTGATGCAGAAGAATTAGTTCTCAAAGATATAACATTTACAGCAATACCTGGAAAAACTACTGCTATTATCGGAAGCACTGGTTGCGGAAAAAGTACTTTGATAGCTTTAATATCTCGTTTTTATGATGTGACTAATGGAAGCATAAAGATAGATGGTATAGATATCCGCCAAATATCTCTGAAAGATTTAAGAAACCGAATAGGATTAGTTCCTCAAAAAGCTTTTCTTTTCAGCGGCACAATCGCCGATAATTTACGCTACGGAAATGAAAACGCTACTGAAGAAGAACTCTGGCACGCTTTAGAAATAGCTCAAGCTAAGAATTTTGTAATGGATCTGCCGGATAAGTTATACGCCCCTGTTGAACAGGGAGGAGTTAACTTTTCAGGAGGACAACGTCAAAGACTGGCTGTTGCCCGGGCTTTAGTCAAAAAACCAGAGATATACTTATTTGATGATAGCTTTTCTGCCTTAGACTTTAAAACTGATGCTCAACTGCGACTAGCCCTTAAAAAAGAAACTACTCATTCGGCTGTCATTATTGTAGCCCAAAGAGTAAGTACTATTTTGGATGCTGATCAAATTGTAGTATTGAATGACGATGGTACTATTGCAGGAATTGGCACTCATAATCAACTTATGAAAATCTGTGAAATCTATCGTGATATCGTGCATTCTCAACTGTCTAATAATAAAAAGATAATATATGAGTGTTAATAATAATCAAAATAATAAACCACCAATAAGAGGACAAATCCAAAGGAGGCAGGGTAGATTCGGTGGCGGAGCACGAGTTGCTGCTAGGTCAGTGGAAAAAGCTAAAGACTTCAGAGGAACGATGAAGCGTCTTATTATTTATCTTAAGCCTCAAGCAATTCCTTTATTATTAGTGGTAATTTTTACTATTTTGAGCGTGACTTTTACTATTTTTGCACCTAGAATAATAGGCGAAGCTACTAATAAATTATTTGAAGGAGTAATAAGTAAACAGTTATCTAGCGGGATAACTAAAGAACAAGCTATTGCTGAATTAAAAGCAAAAGGACAAAATCAACTCGCAGAGATGATATCGGTAATGAATCTTGTGCCTGGCAAGGGCATAGATTTTCAAGCCTTGAAGCAGATATTAATTACTCTTTTGATAGTGTATCTTTTAGGAGCTTTCTTTCAATGGCTACAACAGTATACAATGGCTGGCGTTGCCCAAAATACTGTCTATCGGGTACGACGAGAAGTAGATGCCAAACTCGCTAAATTACCTTTAAAATATTACGATAATCACTCTCATGGTGATATCTTAAGCCGAGTGACTAATGATGTAGATAATATTGCTCATACCCTCCAGCAAAATATTACTCAAATAGTCCACGCGATTGCTGTCGTCGTTGGAGTTCTTATTATGATGTTTTCTATTAGTTCCCTGCTTACTTGGATATCTCTTGTGATTATTCCTTTAGCTCTTTTGATTGCTGGATTAGTGATTAATAAATCCCAAAAATACTTTATAGCTCAATGGGACAGCACTGGTACTTTGAATGGCCATATTGAAGAAACATTTACCGGCCACAATATTATCAAAGCATTCAACCGGGAAGAAAAAGCCAAAGAACGTTTTAATGAAGAAAATCAAAAGGTTTATGAATCTAGTTTTAAGGCTCAATTCATATCAAGTTTAATTCGTCCCTCAGTAAATTTTTTAAATAATCTCAATTATGTTGTCATTTGTATTATTGGGGGAATTCGAGTAGCGAAAGGTCTTATTACCCTTGGTGGCGTCCAGGCTTTCATTCAATATTCTAAACAATTTACCCAACCAGTAGTTCAAGTAGCCAGTATTTTAAATATTCTTCAATCTACGGCCGCCTCAGCTGAACGAGTATTTGAACTTTTAGATGAAAAAGAAGAAATACCAGATATAGAAAATCCCGTAGTACTGGAAAAAGTAAAGGGAGAAATAAAATTTGAACATGTCTACTTTAGCTACAACCCTGATACTCCTCTAATTGAGGATTTAAATTTAGAGATTAAGCCTGGAGAAACTGTGGCAATAGTTGGTCCAACTGGTGCCGGTAAAACAACCTTAGTAAATTTATTAATGCGTTTTTATGAAATAGACCGCGGATGTATTTCTATAGATGGCGTTGATATCAGAAAAATGAGAAGAGATGACCTCCGTAAAATTTTTGGGATGGTTTTGCAAGATACTTGGTTATTTAATAGCACCATCCGGGATAATATTGCCTATAGCAAAGAAGGAGCCACTGAACAAGAAATAATCTCAGCTGCTCAAACGGCTTATGTAGATCATTTTATCAAAACATTACCAGACGGATATGATACTATACTGACCGACGACGCTTCTAACATATCTCAAGGACAAAAACAACTGTTAACCATAGCCCGTGTCTTTTTAGCTGATCCTAAAATATTGATACTCGACGAAGCTACTAGTTCTGTTGATACTCGAACAGAAATGTTGATTCAAAAAGCGATGGCAAAACTAAGAAAAGGCCGTACTAGTTTGGTTATAGCTCATCGTTTATCCACTATTTATAATGCTGATATTATTCTAGTGATGAATAAAGGTCGGATTGTAGAACAAGGAAATCACAAAAAACTTCTAGCGGCAAAGGGATTTTATTACAATCTCTATATGAGTCAATTCCTTTCCCCAATAAATGCTGACACTGCATAATTTGATAAAAGCAAAACTTGTTTTCTTTATCCGATTAATTAAAAACCTCGGCGTTTTATCCCGAGGTTTTAATTTGCCAGATGGATTATTTTATCTAAATGTTAATGATTCTAAAATCGTCTTCATTGTTTTTCCATCAGGATCTTGACTTGTATGGATTACTAAAAATGTCCAATATTTATCTAAAAGGAAAACGGATTTTTTCAGCTCAACAATTAATTCTCTTTCGTTAATACTGTTTTCGGAAGGAATTATAAGCCTTGCTTCTTGCCCTTCAATTTGCAATGTTTTGATAATTGGATTTTCTCCAAAAGGCTTTAATTTATGATAAGCAGAATTTTGAGCGGCTTGATCAATGGTTTGAATAATTTCTTTGCAATTCTCAAATTTGATTGGCTTGCCTTCTTGAATGAATTGTTGGATATCTTCATATGAACCAGAGTAAGACATTTCTGAATTTTCTAAAGAAGGACAATCATAATAACCCTTAACGCCATTAAGAGTTATTACGAAATAAGAGTTTTCGTCTAATGGAGCATATGAATCTTTACCAGATACAAAACGCGACGGTTGATCGCCTAAATATTCATTATCTCGAAGATAAGGAATAAAATTTCGAGGATAAGAAAATTCAATCCCCAATAATGAATTTGTATACCTTTTGGTACTTTCCTCGGGAATAGTTTCTGATTTTTTGATGAAAATAAAATACCCCATTGCCCCAATAGCAACGAAAATAATTACTATCAAAATAATATTTATTAAATTTTTTTTATTCATTATATATTAGGCTTTATAAACGTAAACGTATGAAACTTATATGTATTATACCACACTTACCAAAAAACAAAAAAGTCCCATAAATGAAAAATAAAAAAGCCCCAGAAATACTCTGGGGTAACTATTTATTCACTAATTACTCTGGTTGGAAATAACCAATTGCCCCCTCTATTGTCAATTCTCTAAATTCAATATTCTCTCTAAATTCAATTTTCCAAATTCTTTCAAATTTAATTATAAACATGAGGGAATGACTGGAATAATATTTTGCAAAAGAGATAGCTTGCGGATATTGAGAGATAGAAAAGATGGCACCAAAACCAAGCGGTTTAAATAGAAGGTACTGCTTGTTGTATCTTTTAAGTTCTTTTATGTTACTCCCTGCCACTTTATATATCTCCCCCACTTCAAGTATGCCAACGAATGTTTGATTTAGTGCTTTATTTTTTACCTTATCACAATCTGAGCACCATTGGGCTTCTTTAAGATCATGATGTCTTATCGCCATATACCCTTTTTTATCCATTGTTCGCCTCCTTTTTATATTTTTATATATAAATTATGTGATAGTTTTCAAAGAACTACCTTGTTTTTATTAAAATACCCTATTACAAGGTATTTATATCATACTATAAATAAAACCAAGAGTCAATAGTAGCTCCGAATACTGGATTACATTAGAACCTGTGTGAAATAAAAAAAGCCTTAGGTAATTCCTAGGGCCATATGGCTTTTTTAAGGTCGGGGGCCACATTTCTTCCTTTAATGTTTCGGAAGAAATTCTAATGATCGCTAAATTTAGGTATTTTTAAGACATAATGAGGGATTTTTATCACGGAATCGGTGACGATAATGGTGATTATTAAACAAATTAATGTTTTAAATTTAAAAAAATTATTCTGCGACAAAGAGACAGCTAATCAATTTGCAACAATTTATAAAGTACTTATAACCTCTTAAACTCTAGGAATTGACTTTATTACATTTTATAGTTTAAAATATTACCAGTATGAATGATGATTGTAAGAGAGAAAGGGAATCATCTGAAGATTGTTCTTCTTCTATTTGTTGTCCTCTTGATGGTTATTTTCCAGAATCTGATAAAGATGCTTGTTTTTTTCTTGGAAATAAAGGATATCAGTTAAGATTGATGGTATCGTGGAATCTGTCTGTACCAACAGGATTTATTATCACCACAGATGGCTGGTGGGCATTAAGAAAGAATGAGGAAAACTTCTTAGAAATTATTAGGAGGGAATTAAGAAGGTTAGAGGAAAAAACCGGCCGACGTTTTAATGATAGAGAAAAACCTCTTTTTATCTCTATTCGCTCTAGTCCACCAGTATCAATGGCCGGGGTAATGTTGACTCTTCTTAATGTTGGGATTAATGACAACACAATAAATACTTTAAAAAATGAAATTGGTGTAAGAGGAGCTTATGAATCTTATCTTGATCTAATTATAAATTTAGGCTGTTTTTGGGGAATTGGTTCTGAGAAATTTAATGATTTAGTTAATAGATCTTCTAAAACCGATGAAGCTGGATTGGAGTCGTTGATTTTTGAAGCAAAAAAGATTTTTAAAAGAGAATCAGGAGAGGAATTTCCTCAGGATATTGATCAACAGATATTAAAGGGAATTAAAATTGTTTTTGGCTCTTGGGGGAGTAAAGGAACAAGAAGATGGCGGGAAGAATTAGGAATTCCCAAAGACTGGGGTACGGCTTGTATCATCCAACAAATGATTTTTACCAATCGAGATGCTGAAAAGGCTGGCGCTGGTGTTTTACTTACCCACGATCCATCTGATTTGATTGGGGGTCCTTTGATTATTTATGCTCCTGGAAAGCAAGGAAGGGCTGTTGTTGGTGATGAGACGCGGGAATCACAACCTCTTGCTGAGCTTCCAAATTCTCCAATAAAAAGTCAATTAGAAGAAATTTTTGGTACCATTATTGAGCATTGTGCTCTTCCTCAGGAGCTTGAGTTTTCTTATGATGGCGATACTGTATGGTGTTTACAATTGCGGGAACTTCCCCTTTCGCCTTTGGCGAAACTAAGATTTCTTATTGAGCAAATAAAAAAAGGGCTACTTTCTGAAAAAGAAGCAATATCACAGATAACTGCTTCTGAGTTGCAGCAACTCTTGCAACCATCTCTAAATGAAATAGAGGCGCAAAAAGCTGAAAAAGAGGGAGGGGTTTTGTGCCGAGGAGGGTGGGGAATCTCTCCGGGTGTTGCTCATGGCTACCGAGTGATTACTTCTTTAAAAGATCTAGAGGGTGATAGAAACGAAATCATTTATTGGGGTCCTTTAAGTTTAGACGATACTTCCGAACTTCTTCAATGTTCTTCTTTGTTAAAAGCCATTATTACTTCTACCGGTAGCCTAGGTTCTCATCTGACAAGAGCGCTTCAGCGATTTAACATCCCAGTTATTATAGGTGCTCCTGAGGCGCCTGCTGAAATTGCTGAAAAGATTTGTACTGTAGAAGTAATCGGAAGAGAAAAAGTAAGAGTATTTAGAGGTTTGATACCACTGGAAGAAAAAAATGCAATGTTAACCCAAGACGAAAGACAAATAGTAAAAAGGTGGTCAGAAGAGCGAAAGCGAAACCCTTGGTATTGGATTTTAGATAGAAAGGGAATAGAAAAGGTTGCTCAATTTATAGCCGCTGAAAAGGAAAAAGCGAAAAAGATTAGTTTATTTAAGTCTTCTAAAGCAAAAGAGACAACTATTGTAAATGCATTAATTCCCGCAGAAATAAGGGAAAACTATTCAATAATGTTACCTAATAAAGTTAAAGAAATAATAATGAGACTTGAAAAAAATATTAATGATGGTTACGACGCTTCGATTCGTACCTGTATTCATCCAGACTTACCCGGCAGAGGAAGATGGATAGCAATTTCCTCCCTTGAGGAAATAAAAAATTTATTTAAGAAAGATAAAAACGGAATCAGTCCCTATGATAGACTAATTGAACCAATAGAAGGAAGCCAAGTTACAGAAGTTTTAATTGGCGCTTTTCCTAAAAATAAGCTTAATCCAGAATTTAATGATGAGCATTGTGTTTGGTCATTAATAGCTACCAGCGATGGCCAATTGATTTTACAGATGTTACCACATACTATTAAGTTACGAGAATTCGATACAGCTCAAAAAGAGAAATTAGTTACCAGTGTTTTCGATAAAAATTTGAAAGTTTTGCGGCTCGAATTTGGTTCAAGTTTAGTTAATGATCAAAAGGCGAAGGAGATTTTTACCCAACTAAAAAATACTGTTTTAGGTTGGATAAAGGAATATGATTTAGTTGCCCGGATAGCCGCTATTGCTCAATTAGTTCCTAATCATTACTCCCCTATTCTTGAAGGACAAGCGAGAATAAGTGGAAAACAAAGTAAAGGTTGGTGTTTAGTTTATGGAATAAATTTTGGCGAACAAAATTAAGGAGAAATTTATGTTGTCATCTGCTCGTCCATATTTTTTATCCTCCATATTAAATTTTAGTCATTCCATTGACTTTTGACATTTTGACTATTGAATTTTTAAGAATTTTCTTAAATTGGGACTATTTCATTGTTTTCTTAGTTTTATCTTACTGTATGGCTTTTTCTTTTCTTTATAAAGATTAAGTAACTCTTCAAACTGCATATTAAGTATAGAGTATCATTTTTTACTCAAAAAAATAAGGTGGAAAACTTTCCAGAAGCGGCAAAATCTATCAAAAAAACATTTGAATTCCTATTATATCAAAAAATCGCCTTTTGGGCGATTTTAAAAAGCCATAAACCACGTTGGGTTCATGGCCCGTGCACCCTACGTGGTGCACGGCTCACAGGGGTTTAGGCAGTCATAAGCTGGTTTATCACGAACAGAAAAGCAATTTTCATTCCTGACTTATCTCCTCAACTATAATTTTATTTTTGAATTTCAACTAACTGACCTTCGTTTATATGAAAGTATTTTGAGACCCCAACTGACGGAGATGCCGTCATTGGTTCGTCTGGATTTCTATCTGCATAGTTGACAATTATTTCGCCATTTTGAAAATTGATTGTTTGGGGAGCAATTCGGTCGCCAAGAAAAATAGCATTAGTGCCAAGACATTTATTCTCACTCCCTAAGGCAACTGCTACATAGAAGAAAGTACCACTCCCACCAGTCTCCTGCGTTAAAAGAAAGGCTACATCAGAAAAACCATCGTTATTAAAATCTCCTGCTGCCTCATTACCAAAATATTTAGTAATTATTTTTGAGGCAGAGCCAGAAGCAATTTCTTCTTCTGAATATCCATTTATTAAAGTAATATTCTGACCTTCAATGAGATAAGTGCAATTTTTAGCATCTAGAGTAAACTTCTGCGTTTCCGTTGATTGCTTGATTCCTTTTGGAGGGTGATAAACTAAATATCCTCCCACCATAACTACTATTATTGGAATGATTATTTTTTTAGACATAGATATATAGGATATTATTTAATTATCTATTATACCACACGTGTCCAGAGAAATAAAAAAGCCTCATAAATAGAGGCTTTTTGAAATTAGCCATAAACCACGCTGGGTTCATGGCCGTGCACCCTACGTGGTGCACGGCTCCGTGCCCTGAATCACATTAGAATCTGCGTGAAATAAAATAAAAACATCAATGCGTCCACCGTATTTAATTTTCTTTTCTGTTTCGCCACTTTTACCGGCTGCGTGTCCTTTCACTCTTTTATGTGATGATGTTTCTGACATACTTTTATGTTAAGATAAAGAAAAGAGCGGACGCTATCTTTTCAGATAGCGTCCGCTACCTTAGTTTGGATTAATTTCTACATCAGGCACGTTAGGAATAGCATCGGGATCATTGCATTCCGGTTTGTAATGAATGTACAATGCTCTCTCTGCAGCATCCCTATCTTCCTGTCTTGAAACTAATGCAAAACTATAACTACAGGCATATTTTTCAATGTGTTCTACAAGACATTCATTTTGTTCATTACTAGTATCGAGGTGTTCTTTTAATCTTTTTCTTAGGTTTTCTGCTTGGCCAACGTAATGAACTTTTAATGTTTTATCTTGTTGAGAAACACTTATTTTGTATACGCCTGCACTTTCAGGTACGTTTCTCTCAACGGAACTATCATTATATGAATAATAACCATTCCAGATGAGATTCAGTTTCTGTATCATAAACATGGTATCTAATCCAAACCTACAGGGTTCTTAATTAATAATATTTCAGGTTGTTGTATTTCAAACAACAATTAATCCTTTAAACAATTACAATTCGACCGATTCTTGTAAAAGAATATTGTTTTTCGGATTAGTGAGGTTGAATCCTGAAAACCCTACGAAATCCAATAGCTTTTTATCCCTCTGTGGATAACTAAACTTGTTGACATTGACTGGTATGTTCCCTATAATTAAAGTGTAATCGAAAATAAATCGAAAGTTAAAGAGTATGCTGACAAAACGTCAAAAACAAGTTTTAGACTTTATAAAATCTTTTACCGACAAAAAGGGATATGCCCCCTCTTTGGAAGAAATAACAAAACATTTCCGGCTTTCTTCTGTCTCAACGGCTCACTTTCATGTTTCAAAACTTCGCGACTTAGGATATCTGGAAAAAGAAGAAAATAAACCGTGCGCTATTGATACTACAAAGCGTGATGAAATTGTAAAAATTCCTATCGTAGGGACTATTGCTGCAGGTCAACCTATAGAAGCAATAGAAGTGTCTGATTCTAAAGTTACTATATCCAAAAAAGAAATAAGACCAAATGAGAAATATTATGCCCTGCGTGTTCAGGGCGATAGTATGATTAATGATGGTATATTTGATGGCGATATTGTTGTAATTCGCAAGCAAGAAACCGCCGATGACGGCCAAACGGTGGTGGCTATTATCGACGATAACGAAGCCACTCTTAAGAAACTTTATAGAGAGAAAAATCGTATAAGGTTACAGCCGGCAAATCAAGCTATGCTGCCGATCTATCGTAGAGAAGTTGAGGTACGGGGCGTAGTTGTTAAAATCATAAGAAATTTGGAAAACTTTCCTCAAGATAAAACACTCGCTTACAAAAAGAAAATGTTTTTGAACCACATAAGAAGTAAAAATCTAAATAGTCAAAATAAATACAAAAGAGTTGCTCTTTCTCCTATAAGATACGCCGGAGGGAAAACTTTGGCAGTTGGGCACGTTATTGAATTATTACCGGATAATATAAAAAGAGTTATTTCTCCATTTTTTGGAGGGGGTTCAATTGAAATAGCCATGACTAAAGAGTTGGGATTAGAAGTTATCGGATTTGATATTTTTGATATTCTATGCAATTACTGGAAATTTCAAATAGAAAAGCCGAAACTACTCTACGAAAAACTGAAAGAACTAAAACCAAATAAAACAACCTTTGAAAAAATAAGGTTGATTTTAAGAGATGTTTGGGAGAAAAAAGTAAAACTAGATCCCCTTACTTTGGCTGTTTATTTTGTCTACAACTTTAACCTCTCTTATGGGCCTGGATTTATGGGTTGGTCATCAGAAATTTACCTAAATGATAAAAGATATAGGAGTATGATAGAGAAAATCCGAGATTTTAAACCAGGGAACTTAAAAGTAGAATGTGCAGATTTCCGAGATGTAATACCCAAATATCCCAATGATTTTCTCTACTGCGATCCACCTTATTATATCGGAAAAGATTCAAAAATGTTTAAAGGTATTTACCCAATGAGAAATATTCCAGTTCATCACAATGGATTTCCCCACGAGGTTCTGCGAGATTTACTAAAAAATCACAAAGGAGGATTTATTCTTTCCTACAATAATTGTCCAACAATAACAGAATATTACAAAGACTTTCAACAATTTTTCCCAAGTTGGCAATATACTATGGGGCAAGGAGAAACAAGAATAGGACTAAACAGAAAGAAAAATGGCAATGGTAAATATGTAAAAGAGTCTCACGAAATAATAATCTATGGTCCACCAAGAAAATAATTACTTCTTACTCAAACGCTTCCGGTGATAAGCCATAAACTTCCTTTCTAATTCGGGAGGATATGGTTGATGATTCTCTTGAAAGTTCCAATCAGGATATTTCTTTTCTTTAGAATAGTAATCAAATTTACATAAATCCTCCATTTCTTTGAAACTAGCGATCTTCATTTTCTTAGTTTCAAATAGACCACTAACTTTGGCTGATGTTTTTGGTGAAGTAATCATATATAAAGCCACTTTTGAACCACTTTTAAGAGCTTTTTCAATAAGCAAATGAACAATAAATCTTGGCCTACCGGGACTTCCTGTCATCGCGCCGATATAAAAACTGATAGTACCCTTAATTCCTCCTGTCTGAATTGAACCACCTATTTTCTTAATGATTCCGTCTTGAGTAATTAAATATATTCTTGCGGAGTCATCGGAAAGCGTTTTTTTATTAAGATTTGGTGAGTACTGGAAACTGATTTTGTTTTTACTCCCTTTTCTTAATACGAAATCACCGACTTTAATTGCTGTTTTTACTTCGTTTATGTGCATAATTTATTTTAAGAAAAAATCTAAATTTTTCTTGTAAATTTTTGCAAATTCTTTTAACTGAATAACGTCAATCTTTCGCTGCCCCGATTCAATTTTTGAAATATAAGATTGGGTTTTACCGAGAATTTTGGCGACTTCTTCCTGCGATAAATTAGCCTCTTCACGGGCTTTTTTTAATTGCTCAATGATATGCCTATGTTCTTTTGAATAAATTGTTTTACTCATAATTTGACATTACCTCTGCCTTTATGATATATTCCATAATAGAATATGCCAAATTGGAATAGTACTATCCATTGAATAAAAATCTACGCTTGCTTTGCGGGCAATGGCTGAAATTTCGGCGAGCGGGCAAAGAATAAAGGAGTTTTAGGTGAAGAAATTTTTTGCCCGCGAGCCGACGGGTTTAGTTGTCAACCCGCCATCGGCGGGCTGGCAACTAAAAGTCGGCGTCGGGATTTTCTCTAAAATAGGTTCGGGTTTCGTTCAATAGATGGATTCAGTGTGCACGAACAGAGGTGAAAGGATGAAAAGCTAATGTTTAAAATGAAAACACCGTTTGATACGGTGCTTCAAGCCTCAAAGTGTTCTACAGTGCTCCGGGGCGAGGATTCGAACCTCGGACATCCTGGTTAACAGCCAGGCGTTCTACCGCTGAACTACCCCGGAATGATTAATTATTATTTGAAATTTTTTCTTATCTTTTACTCATTTTACTCTAAAATTTATTTTTTTCAAATAGGTTTTGGGTTTTACTTTCTATTGGTCCTTTGGATTTCGAATATAGTGACTTTTTTCGCTTATTATAAGGTATTTCTGCAGGAGATGATAGAAGTTCTACGGCAATTTGACAGATATACATCTCTGGATACAGGGCGACTGGTAAATTTGACTGATTGGAAATTTCTAAAGTTAAAGTTCCTTCAAATCCCGGGTCAACAAAGCCAGCTGTGTGGACCAAAATTCCCATTCTGGCCAAGGTGCTTTTCCCTTCTACTTTTAGGACCAAGTCGTTGCTGACTTTTACATATTCTTTAGTTGAGGCTAAAACAAAATCTGTTGGATGCAGGATAAACGGTTCATTGTTTTTTAATTTCCGAGTGCTAATAAAAGATTTGTCTGGCAGTCCTTTTTTTGTGTCCAACATTGATTGTTTTGAAATGTTAAATGATTTAAAAATTCTGCCTAATTTTAAATCAATAGAAGCCGGCCCTATCTGGTCTTTGGATAGAGCCGGCTTAAAAATCAATCTCTTTTCTTTAATTACTTTTTGAATATCGCGGTCAGAAAGAATCATAAATTGTTTATTCTGTTGTTATTCCGTCAAATTCTGCTTCTTGGGATATTGCTTCTTCTTTTGTTTTGCGAATAATTCCATCTTTGTGATGAGCCGGAGAATAAATAGTATATAGTTTCAAACTATCGGTTTCAGACAGGTTAATGACGTTATGCTGAGCACCGGCTGGCACTACGATTGCCGAGCCATCGGAAACTTGGTATTCGTTTCCGTCAATAATTACTCTCCCCTCTCCTTTTTCAAAACGGAAGAATTGGTCATTTTCAAGATGGACCTCCATTCCGATTTCTTCTTTTGGTTTTAGACTCATTAACACCAACTGAGAGTGTTTGGCGGTGTAAAGTACTTTGCGAAAATTTTCATTTTCCAAAGTATCTTTTTCTATATTAGTAAAATATCCTTTCATATTTTTATTGATTTAATTTTATTGCGCGGGGGTGAACAAACCTATCTTCGACCATTATTTAATTATATTAAAAATTGTTAGATTTTTCAAATTAGTTTCCTATTCTGTAGCCTTGGCTGAGGGTAGCTGCGGGGCCTGGATTCGAACCAGAATTTTCAGGTCCAGAGCCTGACGTGCTACCGTTACACTACCCCGCATTTTTATTAAATCAATTCTTCGCTGATAAATAGTTCCAGGGGTAAAATTTTTACTGGGGAGCGTTTAATTTGATACTGAACCTCAACTAATCTTTTGAGTAATCTTTCTAAATACGGTAATTCTATTAGTTGGGCTTGTTTAAAAAGAATTGATAACTCTTCATCAGTGGTTTCCTTTTCTAAAATTGAAGCCAAACTCGGTGAAATTTTTAATAAAAGAAGTTTTCTTAAATAGTTGATTACTTCACTGTTAAAAATTTCCAGTTCGTAGCCTTGGTCGTAAATTTCATTGATAAAACCAATCGCTTTTTCTTTATTTTTCTTAATTAAACTGTCTATAAACCTTTTAATTTTTTCTAAATTTATAGCGCCGGTTAATTCTTCCACGCTTTCTTTTGTAACGTTGTTTGAAGTAATCAAGGAAATTTGCCCCAATAAAGATTCAGCATCTCTTAATCCCCCATCAGAATACAAGGCAATCAATCTCAAAGCTTCTTCGTCATATTTGATATTTTCTTTTTCGCAAAGATATTTCAAACGACCAATGATATCAACTAAATTTAATTTTTTAAAATCATAACGTTCAACCCGCGACAAAATGGTGGCGGGTAATTTTTCCGGTTCAGTAGTTGCTAAAATAAAAACAATATATGGCGGCGGTTCTTCTAAAGTTTTCAGAAGGGCGTTAAAAGCGTCTCTGGTAATCTGGTGCGCTTCATCAATAATAAAAATTTTGTAATTTGAGTTTACTGGCGGAAATTTCACATTTTCTTTTAAAGCCCGAATATCTTCAATCCCTCTGTTTGAAGCAGCGTCAATTTCTGTTAAATCCAGAGAACTGCCTTTATTTATCGCTAAACAAGATTCGCAATTATTACAAGGTTCAAATTCGTTTTGCTGGCGATTCTTGCAATTTAAGGCTTTTGCCAAGAGTCTGGCAACGGTTGTTTTTCCCGTACCTCGTGGGCCAGCAAAAAGATAGGCGTGAGAAATTTTGCTTTCTTTTAGAGCATTAGCCAGGGTTAGAATAACATTTTTTTGGTTAATGACTTCTTTAAAATACTGGGGACGATATTTGCGATATAAAACCAAATAAGACACAGTGAAATAATTTAAATTTGAAGTTTTTATAATCCAGTAAAATCATTTTATCAAAAAAGCAAAAATTAAGCAACTAGGAACTTTCTCTTTACTTTTGGTGGAATTTGTGATTAAATATAAACAGTTCTTTGAAAATTATAGAACTTTTTTTATTTTTTTAAAAGGAGGTAAAGATGGAGAAAGAAGAAGAAGAAGAAAGGAAAGAAATTGAAGTGGGTGTGGGAGAATTAGGAATAGTTTTTCCTTGCCCATATTGTGGAGAATGGGATTATATTAAAATCGATGAACTAAAAAATAAAGAGAAAGTTCTTTTCAAGTGCAGTTGCGGTAAGGAATTCAAAATCAAATTGACTTGGTCAGAAAAGGAGGCATGAAATGGAAGAGTTAATGAATTTTTTAAGGGCAAAATTAAAAGAAAAAAAACTCAAGAAGTATGAAATAGGAATATGCGAAGACAATTTATCTACTGATCCCATTATTATGGTAGTTTTATTTTCCACTGAATCCAATTTTGGAACTAAACTTCTTGATACTAATATAGCAAACTTGAAACAAAGAGTAGAAGATGTTCTTGAAAGTAAAAAGGAGGTAAGAAATGACAATAAATGAAAAAGGGGAAGAAAAATTAGTAGATATAGAGGGAAGAATTATCCACTTCATTCAGTTAGAAAGGCTTGTTCAGGTAAACAGTACCAGATTGTACGGGAATATGTCGTATAAGTACGGTCCTCACGAACAAGTTAAAGCAAACAGAGAGGTATTTTGGTCTGACCTACTGCATAAAGTTTCAGAGATAAAAAAGTCTAGAAAAATTTTAGAACCAATTATTCTGAATCCACAAATGTCTGAAGAAATCATATTAGTAGAAAAAGAAATGTCTGGTGAAGGATGGTTAAAGCTTTCTTCCTTGAAATGCGATGGGTTACTTTTTCTAAAACCTACTCCTATAATTCCATTAGGGTTTGTGGCAGCTGATTGTGCGCCGGTAAGTATTTATCTTCCATCTTCGGATACCCTTATGCTTGTTCATGTTTCTAGGAAAAATATTGCCATTATTCAAGATGCTCTAGAAATTCTGCATGGTCTATATCTTGCTGCAATCTATGATACTAGGGGAAAAATAAAATTAGTTTCTAGTTCTAATCCTAACTTTGAATTGTTTGTTATTATCGGACCGGCTGCCAGATATCAATTTAATACCTATCAAACAACTCAAAAGGAAATTTTTATTGATATTCATCGAGAAGTCATAAAACAGTTAGAAGAGTTTGAGAAGAAAGTACCTATAGTTTCAATGACTGTTTGTTGTTCTGCATATCATACAACTGATTCTGATAGTCTTTTTTATTCTCACCATTTAATCTCACAAGGCAGAAGCAGCAAAGAAGAAGCACGATTTATGTCGCTTACTATGTTAATATAGACTAAGATAGATTTGAGGGCAATTTGCCCTCTTTTTTTATTACTCGTATCTCTTTCTTATTTCCATTTCTACTTCTTCACGAGGAGTGGTGTATTGCAAAGAAGAAAATTCTTTCAGATAGTTTATTTTTTGAATATCTGGTGGAGGCGATTTTAGAGTTTTTATATTAAAAGCGCGGGAAGTCTGGTTTTGAATCATTAACTTAATATAGGCATTGAAGTTGTCTAAATTCATTAAGTCATAAGCGTTGAAAACCGGGTCAAAATATTTTGCTAGAATATCCGCGTCGTCTTTTCCTACCCTAAAAGAAATTAAAGTTCCGACATTGCCAAAAACCGCTTTTAAAATTGGTTCTTTTAATTGGGCAAGATATTGGTTGGCAACAGTTAAATCTAATCGATATTTACGGGCTTCAGAAAAAATAGTGGCAACGGTATCAGTGGTAATGTTTTGGAATTCATCAATATAGAGGTAGAAATCTTTTCTCTGTTCTTCTGGAATATCTACTCTTGAAAAAGAAGCCATTAGAAGTTTTCCCACAATTATCATTCCCAAGAGGTAGCTGTTAATATCGCCTAACATTCCTTTGGAGAGATTGACAATAAAAATTTTTCCCTCGTCCATTATTTTCCTGAAATCAACTGAAGAGTGAATCTGACCAATGATTGGCCTGACGAGGTCATTAGCAAGAAACGGATTAAGTTTTGAATTAATATAGGGCGCCACATTTGCCAGGGCTAAATCTCCACCGGCTTTTTCCGCCTCTTTTATCCAGAATTCTTTGGTTAAAGGATTGGGAGTAGTTTCTAAAAGTTTTTTTCGGTAATCAGGATTAGTTAAAACTCTTGGCAAGTCTATTAAAGTATGTGTTTCGTTCGGATCGTCTAATAACAAGAGGAGGGCGTTTCTAAAATACTGTTCAAAAATCGGCCCACCGGTTGTCTTTAAATCATAAAGTTTATCAAAAATTTCTATCATTTCATTGGAAATGGCAGATTTCTGGAAAGGAAAACGTTTATCCCAATCAAGCATATTCAAACCGAAAGAGCGTTTATAGTCGCCAGGATTAAAATAAATTACTTCTTGAAAACGATTCTCCGGAATAAAACCAAGCATTTCTTCCGCGGTATCGCCGTGAGGATCAATAAAACACACACCTTTGCCGGAATTTATATCTTCAATTAACATATTTTTTAACAAAGTGCTTTTACCGGTGCCAGTTTGACCAACAATATAAATATGACGCCGACGATCTTCATCTAAAATTCTTACTTGTTTTTCCTCTCCGCTGTAAAAATTAATTCCCAATAAAGCCCCTGTTTGAGGAAGATTTAAAGGCGCAGGCGCGCTTCTGGCTTTTAGCCATTTAATTTGGGAATTATCAATGAATGGGTGAGGAAAATGAAAAATTGTCGCAATTTCTAAAGAGTTTAAAACAATGCTGGTTTTTTGTTCAAAAATACGGAAGGCAAAAAGATAAACGAATTTTTTTAAAACTCTATTAACCTTAAGTTTAATAACCTTGAAGATATTTCCCACGGGATTATTTAGGGGCATAAAGGCTCCTTCCAGGTGAGCCAAGATATCGTTTGCCCGATTTTGGGTTTCAGCCGAGGTGATCAAACGAAGGTTCACACTGAAAAGAGGACACTGACTTTTTTCTTCAATTGCTTTTATAAGGTTTTCGTCTATTTTAGGAGGAGTAATTTCCTTATTTTTTTCTTGCTCTTTGTTTTTCGTTTTAGCTGATTCTTTCAAGGTTTTTAAAATAACATCTTTTGGCAAAGCAATTGCCTCTTTTAAATCTTTCCCTTCCATTAGAGATTTACGAATATTTAAAATGCTTTTTTTGCAGGATTCAGCCGCTGGCTTTAGAATAATTTGGATTGCCGCCCCTTCCAATTGTTCAATTTTAGTAAAAGCTGTGACAATAGTTTCCATTGGGTCCTGTTCAAAGTTTTTAAAAGTTTTTATTGGCAGAGCATAATGATTTGTCAGTTTCAGATAAGCGCCAGCGGTTTTACCATTGGGAGAAAAAATAGTATAATCTTCCGTTATTTCATCAATTTGAATATAAGGGAAAAGAGCGCTGATATTTTTAATAGCAAAGTCGCTGTCTTTATTATGGCAGGCAAAGTAAAAACAAATTTCTTTGGTATCATAAGGGGTTGCCAGTTCAAAAATTAAATCCTTTTTATATTTACTAAAAGCTTCAAGTATTTGCTCAAAGAAACTGGCAAAAAGAGAAAAATTTTTGGCTTGTTGTTTTTGTTCTTCAGAGATAAAATCTCTTGGAACCTTTACTAAAAATAAACGATACTCTAAACTGCCTTTTACTTCTTGACGAAAAACAACTTTAGAGAAAAGAATATATAATAAAACAATCAAAACAATCGAACCAATTAAAATAGCAAGAAGAGCATTCATATTGCTTTTTCTTTATTTATTTTCTCAATAAAGGCTAAAACTAATTTGTCATGAAGGGAATCTATCAAGTGGAAATTGCCGGTTTTGCGCGCTAAATTGACTGCTTTAGGAATACTTTCGTCAAAAGCAAGCGCTACCAACTCACGAAGCTTTTTTTGATTTTCATCATCCGCTCTTTTTGCAAAAGAAGAAGTGAAAGGTTGGCCGCCTGAATCAGAAGAGATTGGCGGTAGATTTTTTAGCGATTCCTCTATCCTCTCACTAATAGTTTCTCTTACCAATAATTCTTCCGGCTGGGCTGGAAGACCGGCTTTTTCAATATGAGATTTTTTTTCTTCAATCCTTTTGCTTATTATTTTTAATTCTTTTTCAGGCATAAAAAAATTGCTACCTTGTTAAATTGTTACATTGCTATAAATGGATATATTAATTATACCACAATACTCTCATTTTATATAGATTTTCGGTAAAAAGCGGCAGTCAAGATATTCTATTTGAGAAAAACCTTTGTTTCCTCTTGATTCTTTAAGTTCTTGGATTACTTTTAAAAGATACTCAAGATTTTCGTTGAGATTAAAATATAGAAACCAACCCTCCTGTGTTTTGATTTTTAAAGATGAAAGGTTATCTGGGTCTATATAAATTGATTCTATTTTGAAAGGAGATTGCTCCCCTGCTGTTAAAAGAAATAATTTTTCAATTCTTTGCCACAAATCTTTAGTAATAAGAATTTGACCAAATTGAAATTTTACAGGTTTTTGGCTGATTATTTGCTTGATTAAAGAACCAGTGCTTGAAGGAGCTTGTTCAAAAATAACACCATTTTTGTCAACAAAGTAACAATTAGAATCTTCTTGCTGGCAAAAAATATATTCTGATTCTCTTAAAGTTGTTTGTATATCAAGGGTTTGATTAGCAATTGATAAATTTAGAGTTATTTCGTTAATATCGGGATGCTTATTTCTTAAAAATGAAGTAAGGTCACTTTTGGAAAATAAAAGCATATTTCGGTAGTTTTTTTGATAATCTGGAAAGATTTTATAGATAATAATAGGAACGAATTTCGCGTTTCTTTGCTTGAAATATTGGTTAACATCTTCCAAAAGAAAAGAGGGATTGTCTACAATATTAATTTGTTTAATCTGAAAGAAATTAGAAAGGAAAATAAGCCAGTAACTAAAAAACCCCAACAAAATAATTCCAAAAGCAAGAAAAAATTTCTTAATTTTTTGCTTTTGCTTCTGAATTATTCTTTGGCTCTTTTTCACTTTCATAGCAGGTTCAGATTTTGTTTTAGAATGTCTATTTCTAGGATGCCCCAACACTTTCAGCCATATTAGAGCAGAGATTTATCACCTTTTGATAATCCTCACTCCATTGGCATACTTCCACAAAACTTTTGGAATTTTCACAAAACCTTCTTTTGTTTGATAGTTTTCAATAATGGCAATAATAGTCCTGCCAATGGCTGTGGCAGTACCGTTTAGAGTATGAACAAATTTTAAACCATTTTTTGTTTTATATTTGGTATTTAGCCTTCTTGCCTGAAAATCAGTGCAATTAGAAGTAGAATGGGTCTCCCGATACTCCCCTTTTCCATCATTTTGGCCCGGCAGCCAAGCTTCAATGTCGTATTTGGAAGCGGCTGGGTCGCCTAAATCGCCAGTACAAATACTGATTATACGGTAAGGAATACCCAATTTTTGCATTATCTCTTCCTCAATTGATAAAAGAAATTGGTGTTCTTTTATAGAATCTTCTGGTTTCGAAAAAACAAACATTTCTACTTTATCAAATTGATGAACTCTTAAAATTCCTTTTGTATCTTTTCCATAGGATCCTGCTTCTCGGCGGTAGCAGGAAGAAAAAGCGGCAATTCTTTTTGGAAGTTCATTTTCATTAAATATCTCGCCAGCAAACATTGGGCCAATGATTTGTTCCGCCGTCCCAATTAAATATAGATTGTCTTTTTCCAGATAATATATCTCTTCTTTCCCTCTATCAACATAACCCATTGCCCACATTAATTCTGGTTTTATCAAAGTAGGAGGAATTATTATTTCAAATCCTTTTTTAAATAGCAATTCAACAGCAAACTGAATTAAACCTAATTCTAATAGCGCCCCTTCTTTTTTAAGAAAACCAAAACGGGAACCAGAAGTTTTGGCCGCCCTTTTAACATCAATAATATCCAGATTTTCGGAAATTTGAATATAATCTTTGGGAGAAAAATTAAAAACTGGCTTTTTGCCAACTTCTTTTATTACCACATTGCCAGTTTCATTAACCCCAATTGGAACATCTTGAAGCGGCAGATTTGGCAATAAACTCATTTTCTTTTTAAAACTTTCCTCTATTTTTTTCAATTCTTTTTCCTGTTGCACTAAAACTATTTTAACCTCTTTCAACACTTTTAAAATCTCTTCTTTTTCTTGATTAGATGCTTTGAGTAATTTCTCATTAGCAATGTTTCTTTTTGCCCTTAATTCTTCTATTTTTTTAATTAATTCTCTTCTTTTTGTGTCTAAATCTAAAACTTCATCTACCAAAGATGAATCAACGCCTTTATTTTGAAGTCCTTTTTTAACTTCTTCTGGATGTTGAAGAATAAATCTGATGTCTAACATATTTTATTTTTCTTTCGGCTTCATAAATGGAAAGAAAATTATTTCTTTTAAAGAAGGGGCATCAGTTAAAACTGCCACTAATCTATCTATTCCAAGGCCTAAGCCGGCGGTTGGCGGCATTCCGTATTCTAACGCTTCAATAAATTCTACATCTTTCGGGTGGGCTTCTAAATCTCCTTTTTTTCTTTTCTTTACCTGAACCTCAAATCTTTGTTTTTGCTCCAAGGGATTATTTAATTCAGAAAAAGCATTAACTATTTCCCAGCCTTTAAAAATAAGTTGGAAACGGCTGACTTTAGCCGGTGCATCTTTTGATTTTTTAGCCAAGGGCGATATCTCAATTGGATGATTTATAATAAAAGTTGGTTCTTTGATTTCCGTCCGGAACTTCTTAAAAAACGTATCCCAAATCTTTTCCTTTTCTTCATTAGCGTTAACTTCTATTTTTAATTCTATTGCTTTTTTAAACCACTCATTGTGTGAATCTTGAAGTTGTAACCCAGTTTTTTTAAAAAGAAACTTTTCGTAGTCAATTTCCTGCCATTTTCTTGGCAAAGTTATCGGTTTAGGCAAATCTTTATTTAAATTTTTAACAATAAAAGTAAGTAAGTTTTGAATTAAAACTTTTAAATCATTGGAGTTCTGATAAGCAGCGTAAAGTTCAAGCATGCTAAATTCAGGATTATGTTCTCTGTCAATTCCTTCGTTTCTAAAATTTTTGCCTATTTCATAAATTTTATTAAAACTGCCAATTATTAGCCTCTTTAGATATAATTCCGGCGCAATTCTTAAATAAAGTTTACTGTTAAGCGCCTTGAGTTCGGTAATAAAAGGCTCGGCATTGGCTCCGCCATAAACCGGTTGTAAGACAGGAGTTTCTACTTCTAAATACCCTTCTTTGTTTAAAAACTCCCGAATAAGACAAATAATTTTAGACCGCAAAATAAATCTTTCTTTTACTTCATCATTTAAAATTAAATCAAGATAACGTCGACGGTATCTTTCTTCGATATCTTCTAATCCATACCAGGCTTTGGGCAAAGGTCGCAGACTTTTAGCTAAAAGTTGAAAATTTGAAACTAAAAGACTTTTTTCACCGCTTTTAGTAAGAAAAAGAGTACCGCTTGCATCAATAAAATCTCCAGTATCAAAATATTTCTCAAAAAACTGCATCAGGTTTGTGCCTAATTTATCTTCCTTAAACACTAACTGAAGTTTCCCCTTTTCGTCTTTTATATCAGAAAATATTACTCCCCCATGTCCCCTTTTAGCCATAATTCTACCAGCGACATCTATTTTCTTTTTCTTTTTTGACCAGAGGCTAAAATTATCTAAAACTTCCTCTAAAGAAAATTGCCGAGAACAAAATTCTGGATAAGGGTCAATTCCTTGCTTTTCTAACTCTTCTAATTTCTTTATTCTTTCTTTGATAATATCGTCTAACATAATAAATAAAAAATAATAAATAAAAAATTAAAAATTAAAACTCAAAGATCCAAAAGATAAGTTAAAAGTTAAACTCATAATCCTCTAAATTTTAAATTGTTATCTCAATCAGAATACTGAATACAATATACAGAATACAGATTACGTTATCTTCAGTATCTTATATTTTACCTCACCTTTAGGGGTTTTGACAACTACTATATCTCCTTTTTTCTTTTTCAAAAAGGCTTGGCCTAATGGCGATTCATTAGAAATTCTGCCTTCTAAAGGATTGGCTTCTAATGAACCAGTAATAATAAAGGTTTTTTTGGCGCGGGGCGGAGTTAAAGATTGAACCAAGACCGTTGAACCGACCTCTACTAATTTACCATTAGTTTTAGGATGATGAATTAAGGTAACAGTTTTTAGGTAGGATTCTAATTCCAAAATTTGCGTTTCCAATTTAGATTGCGCTTCCTTTGCTTCTTGATACGATGCATTTTCCGATAAATCTCCCAAATCTTTGGCTTCTTTAATTCTTTGAGCGATTTCTTGACGTTTGACAGTTTTCAACTCCTCCAATTCTTTTTTTAATTTTTGGTAGGCTTCAGGGGTAATATATTGAGTCATAGTTTTTTATTTTCGTAGTACCATTTTAAAATTTCTTCTGTGATTGCTAGGGTGGTGGCAGAACCGGTATTTGGCGGAGGTTGTTCAATAAGAACAATTAAAGCAATGTCTGGATTATCATAAGGAGCATAAGAAACAAACATTGCATGATATCCTTCTTTGCCACCTATTAGAAATTTTGGTGAACCAGATTTGCCTGCTACTTCTATTGGTAGATATTTTAAAGATTGAGCAGTTCCGGATAATATAACCTCCCTAAGTCCTTCCTGGACTAATTTAAGAGTCTCGGCTGAAGCATTTATAGATTTTATAACTTTAGATTCTTGAACTAAAACATTTTCATTTGAGGAAGAAATGATATTTTTTACAATCATTGGCTTCATTAGTTTACCCCCATTAGCAATAGAGGAAAGATAACTTAAAATTTGAAGAGGTGTCAAAAGGAGATTTCCTTCGCCAATAGAAACATTGTAAGTATCTCCTATTTTCCACGTCGGATCATTAACTCTGTTAGTTTTTATCCATTCGGGATCAGGTAAAACCCCGGCTGTTTCGCCTCCTAAATCTATATTGAATTTTTTATCTAAATTGAATTCTAACCAATATTTTTTTATTTTTTCTATTCCCAATCCTTTAATATCTTTATATCCGCCACCAACTGTCCAAAAATAAACATTACAAGATTGGGCGATTGCTTTTTTTAAATCAACCCAGTCATGTTTCTTCCAGTCTCTATAAACATATTTTTGATTAGGGTCATAGGGGCTGACTATTACAATTTCTCCTTCATCGTAAATTTCTTTTTCAGGGTCAATAATTTGTTCTTCTAAAGCCGCGACTGCCATTAAAGGTTTAATAGTTGAGCCGGGATGATACAATCCCGAAATTGCTCTATTAAAAAGAGGATAATTTTGACTAGTAAGATAACTTTCAATTATTTTTGAAGGACTGCCTTTTGTCAAAATATTTGGGTCAAAAGACGGCAGGCTCACCAAAGCAAGAACTTCGCCATTTAAAGGATTTAAGGCAATACCGGCTGCGCCCTTTAAACCAAGATTATCACTATATTTTTTAAGTGTTTTGTATAATTCTACCTGTAAATCCTTATCAATTGTTGTAATTAAATCACTGCCAGGGGTCGGCTCTTGGGCGCCTAAATCCTTTACAATTTTATAACTAGCATCAACCTCAATTAATTTCTTTCCGAAATAACCTGCTAGATATTTTTCATAATAACTTTCAAGTCCTGTTTTACCAACGACTGAAGTTAAGGGATAATTAGGATATTTTTTAATATCTTCCGCGCTCATTTTTCCGACATAACCAACCAAGTGAGCCATTGCTTCGGCATAAGGATAATAACGGCTATTATCTTGAACAATTTTAAAACCTGAAGCATTTATTACTGTGGTTTCAAATTTTCTTACTTCTTCTATAGACAAATTAGTTTTTAAAAGAACTGGTTCTAGGCTGATATCTTTGTTGGTCAAATGACGATTAATTTCTTCCGGCGGTAGACTAAAGATATTAGAAACTTCTTGAACTATTTTATCTTTTGAATTTTCATCTTGTGGCAAATCCGGAGGCACCATAACTAAACTATAAGAGGGAATGTTTTCAACTAATGGCTCATTATAACGGTCATAAATTATTCCCCGAGGGGCATTAACGAAATAATAACGGAGCCGATTATTTTCCGCTCTTTGGGCATACAAGTTTCCTTTTACTGCTTCCAAATACAAAACTCTCCCAAAAATTATTAGAAAGAATGCTAGACTTAACCAAAATACTGTTTTTAGGTAAGTAGGTTTTATTGTCCATTCTAATCTGCCATACGAATTTTCTTTGTCATTTCTTTCTTCCAGTAGTATTTCTTCTGGTTCTATTATATTTTTATTTCTTTTAATTTTAAAGTTAGACTGAAACATAAATGAAATTTAGTGATTTTTTCTGTCCTAATATCCTTTCGCACCTGCTGTCGGTTTACTCCGGCCGCTGAGCCACAGCCTAAACTCTCGGGTTAACGGCTTTCACTTCTTTCACTTCGCTCAAGAGAAAGCCAGTTGGGGCTGTGAGGTAGACAGTATACATCATAAGGTTAACTTTTTTTTATAGATTTTCGGATTATAAATTTGTAAGATGAGCCAATAAATTAAAGCGTTTAAAACTAAAGAAAGGAAAATATTTTGGTAAAAAATTGGTTGTTTTAATATAAGATAAGATAATGTTAAACCTAAAAAATAAAAAATAATTAATAGTTCACCAACTATGAGCCAAGAAAGATAGGAGTTTTTTTCAAATATTTTTAAAAGCAACTTTTGAAATATTATCACTAACAAAAAAAGACCAAAATTAACACCCCAATAATTGAAAGTAAGACTATCAAAAAATAAAGCAGAAATCAAGGCTAAAGGAAAAACAAAAATAAAAGGAAAATTAAAATTGATAAAAATTATAAAAATTATCAGCCAGTTGATAAAAAATAAGGAAGTAAAATACGGGTGAAGATAACTTTCTATCAAAAGCAAAACAGCGAAAAGCAAAATGGCAAAAAAGTAAGAAATTGGTTTTGACGGCATTAAAATAAATCAAAATAATATGAAATAATATGAAATTTATAGAAATACTTAGAAATTCATAAAAAATACAATAATCATCACAAATTCTAAATACTAAAATCGGTAATAATCAAAACATCCTGGAGTTTTAGATGATTTAGAAATGTTTCCAAAACATACTCCTTTTCCGGAATTTTTGAGGTAGGCGTTTTTTCTTTGACCTTTGCCACTAGTAACCCCTTTACATAAAAAGAATTTTCACTAGAAGTAACAAGTATATCGTTTACTTCAATATCTGCGTTTGGAGGAATTAATTTAAGATAGAAATTCCCCTGAAAATCCCTTTCTGCTACTGCTAAAATGTTTGACCTTAAATTTTCTACCCCGATTCTAATTCCCGGGGCAAAAATAGATTCAACTTTAGAACTTTGATTGTAACATTTTGTTATTCGACCAACTAAAACCTCGTTATTAGTAATCACATTCATCCCCTCTCTAAGATTATCATTTAAACCTTTATTTATCCAGAAATTACCACTCAAACCTGTTGGATCCGTCAGGATAACTTTTGCCGGAATCAAATGCCACTTTTTCTCTTCTTTTATTTTGAGCGCCTCTCTTAAAATTTCATTTTCTTCTTTTAGAGAAGAAAGGTAACTGACCTCTCGGATTAAATTTACATTTTCTTCTTTCAAACTAGCATACTCTTCCCTAATTTGATTAAAATGAAATAAATCGGAAAACCATAATTGAAGTGAAGTGAAAGGGGAAAAAAGAGAAGTGTTTTGATTTACGCCTACGGCTGCCTGAACTATTGCATTCTCTAAAAAAGATTTTTGTTCAAGATACACTTTAAAAATAACAATAAAAGTGATTATAATAATCACTTTTGTCAATAATTTGTTGATTTTTATCTCTCTTTTCATCTTAAATTGGCGGTTTTTCTCTGCTAATATTAGTCAGACAGTTTTTATAAGTTGGGAAATCTTCCATTATCACTCCGATTCCCCTAATGACAGAAGTAATTGGATCTTCAATTAATTTTACTTTTAAACCTACTGAATTTTCTATTAATTTATCCAGTCCTTTTAAAAGACTGGTACCACCGGAAAGCAGCACCCCTTCAGTCATAATATCGCCAACTAATTCTGGCGGGGTGGCTTCAATTGTTGATTTAATGGCATCAATTATTTTTAAAAGCGAGGGAGTAATTGCCTCTCTTATATCTTCTGCTCTAATTTTGATTTCTTTCGGTAAACCATGGGTTAAATCTCTCCCTTTAATTTTCATATCAGAATTAGTGCCTAAATCAATTGCGGAGCCAAGAATAATTTTAATATTTTCGGCTGTTTTTTCGCCAATTGCCATTTTGAATTTATCGCGAAAATAATAAATTATATCTTCATTCAATTTATTTCCCGCAATCCTGATACTGTTTGAAACAACCACCCCTCCTAAGGAAATTACTGCCACTTCTGTCGTCCCTCCACCGATATCGGCAACTAAAATTCCATTTGACTGTAAAACCGGCCAACGGGTGCCTAAGGCAACTGCCATTGGCTCCTCAATTAAATAAACTTCTTTGGCGCCGGCGTTTTTTGCCGCCTCCTCAACCGCTCTTTTTTCAACTTCAGTTCCGCCAGTTGGAATGCTGATAGTTAATCTTGGCCAATCGAAAATACTATTTAAAATTCCTTTTCTCTTTATTTTTTCTAGAAGATAACGAATAAATTTTTCCGCGATTTCAAAATCAGAAATAACACCATTTGTTAAGGGGCGGGAAGCAGTAATATGGGGAGGGGTTTTACCAATCATTTCATAAGCCTCTTTTCCAACGGCAATAATCTGGTTAGTTTTGTTATTGACAGCAACAACTGTTGGCTCATGAACTAAAATCCCCTTATCTCTTACATAAACTAAGGTTTTAGTAGTGCCTAGATCTATGCCAATATTATAATTAAATATTTTCGGAACTAAAGCCATAGAAATTTAATATATAATTGTATCATATTGTTTATTTTGCTAATAATTTATCACATTTTTCTAGTTTTATCAACTGGAAAGAATTTGAATTTCTTTTTTTGATTTCAAAGGACTTCTCTTTTAGGGTTTTTTCGCTAACCACAATTCTTATTGGCGCGCCAATTAAATCAGCATCATAGAACTTTTCGCCAGTAGAAATATCTCGGTCATCATAGACAACCTCTTTTTTATTTTGTAAGAGAAAATTATAAATTTTTTCTGAAGTTTTATTGATTTCTCTATTTATTTTATCGTCTTTTGTTTTTAAAGAAATTAAATGATATGTATAAGGAGCGACTAAATCTGGCCAAACAAAGCCTCTATCATCATGGTAGACTTCTGCCAAGGTTCCTAAAATTCTTGAAATCCCTATTCCGTAACAGCCCATCATTACAAAATCGTCTTCGCCATTTTTGTTCTTATAAGTTAAATTGAAAGGTTTTGAATATCTGTCTTTTAATTTAAAAATGTTAGCCACCTCTATGCTTTTAATTTTTGTTAATAAATTATGACAATTTGGGCATTGCTTAATGTTTTTTGCTATTTCTTTATTACGTGAAAATCCACATTTTTCGCAATAAAAAATTATATCTTCGCCATTTTTAGATGGCGCCTGAAATTCGTGGGAAAGTTTAGAAAAAGTACCGCCAGAGGCTTCGGTAATAACGGCTTTGAGTTTCAAAGCATTAAAAATTTTTGTATAACTATTTTTCACTTTTTCGTAATAAATATCCAAATCTTTTTCGTCAGAATGGAAACTATATAAGTCTTTCATTAAAAATTCTTTTGCTCTAAGGATTCCCGCTTTTGGTCTCGGTTCGTCTCTAAACTTTGTTTGGATTTGAAATAAATATAATGGCAAATCTTTATACGAAGAGATGTACCTTTTTGCCAAAGGAACGACGATTTCTTCATGAGTTGGCCCCAAAACGTATTCATTATGAAACCGGGATTTAATTTTAAATAAAGCATTAAAACTTTTATCTCTTTTAGTTTGTTGCCAATAACTCAAAGGATGAAGGCTTGGCATTAAAATCTCCTGAGCGCCAATATTTTTCATTTCTTGCCTTATTACCGCGGCAATTTTGTTTAAAATTGATAGGCCAAAAGGAAGGTAATCATAGATTCCCGCTCCGACTTTTTCAATAAAGCCGGCTTTAATTAAAAGCGAAGTACCGTCTGTTTTGCCATCTTTAGGTACTTCTTTTAACGATTTCCATTTTAAAGAAGAAAATCTCATTTTAAAAAATAAATCTCTTAACTTTTTAAGATAAATAATTTGACATCTTTGACAGTGACAAAAAGCATTAAAATTAAAAGCATTACAAAAACAAAGTTATTAATAGCATTTTCCGTCGCCTGGCTTACTTCTTTTTTCCGTATTTTTCCTATTAATAAAAAAAGGATTCTGCCACCGTCAAGCGCCGGAATTGGCAGCCAGTTAAAGGTCGCAAAGCCAAAGGAAATAAGTCCTAAAATATATAGGCCGTAACTAATATTTATCTCAAAAGCCTTACTAGATATAGCCATTATTCCTACGGGGCCAACAAGTTCACTGATATCTAATCTCAAAAAAAAATTAACCAATAATCTTCCAAAACCAATAAACGTTTCTTTCAAAAGAGTTCCTAAAAACTCCAGCGCTTTAATCGGTGCTAAATAAAATGGAACCTTCAAACTAATTTGTCCAAAAGATTCGGGAATTAAAATTTGCGGCATACCAATGGTAAAAAGGAGAATAAAAATAAAATAGGCTAACAGAAAATTAAATAAAGGGCCGGCAAAAAGAATCAAAAACTTTTTCCAGAACGATTGGGCGTGAAAACTATCTTTTTCCGGATTGTTTTTGTCTCCCTCGTAAATAGCAGTTAAAGCCCCAAAAGGGATGGCATTTATTGAGTAAACTACCCCATTTTTTTTAACACTAAAAAGCCGTGGCGGGTATCCAATTCCAAACTCGTCAACCCTAACTTTAAATTTTCTGGCGAATAAAAAATGCCCCCATTCGTGAATAATAAGTGTAAGACTTAAAGATATTAATGCCAAAATAAAGCCAATCATATTATCCTTCTTCTATTTCTTTTTTCTTATTTGTTTCGTATTCATCTAATTTTTCATTGCTTTTATCTATAATTTTTTGAATTTCGTCTTTGAGTCTAAATTTTTCATCTTCGCTAATCTCTTTTTTCTCAAATAGTTCTTTAATATTCTGCAGGGTCTCTTCCCTTAACTGACGCAGTTTAATTCTAAAATCCTCTTTTTTAAGATTTAATATTTTGATTAATTCTTCCTTTCGCTCTTTAGTTAAAGGTGGAAGGTAAAGCCGCAGTTGATTCGCTTCTAATTGCGGCGTTAAACCTAAATTAGAAGCCTCAATTGCTTTCTTGATATTATTTAAAAGCGATTTGTCCCACGGTTCAATAGAAATAATATTTGGCGGCATAATGGAAATTGAAGCAAGGTGTTTTAAGGGCAAAAAATTTCCGTAAGATTCAACTGAAATATTTTCTACCAAAGAAGGAGATGGCCGCGAAGTTCTTAAACTCAAAATCTCTGAGTGAAATGACTCAGTTATTTCTTGGGCTGCTTTTTCTAAATTTTTTGTGATTTCAGAAGACATTGAATTAACTAAGTATTATGGATGTCTGTCCCAACAAAGACATTCTAAACTGTTAAAAATATATTTTCTAAAAGAAGTTGAATATTAATATTAGAAAAACTAATTAGGTTATAAGCATTTAATAGTTCTTTTGCCAAATTTATTTTCTTTTCTTGCGTTAATGACAAATCTTTTTCTTCTCTAATTTCGTGTTCTAAATTTTCTAACCAAATACTAATCATTTCTTTTATTTGAGAGGTATCTTTACCCTCTCCATTTTGAACTTCTTGCTGTTTTTTAATGAATTTCAATTTATTTTCTAAATACAAGGAGCGAAAAATAAAATTATTTTTTATCATCTCTAAAAATTCCTGCCATAATCTACTTCTCTTTTGAACAAATTCTTTATCTAAAAGTTTAATTGCCAATCCAATTTTTCCATTACTTTGAAGAGCAATTTTTTCTGCCACTTTTTCCTCTAGGGAATATTCTTTAGCAAGATATTTTTTAAGTTTTTCTTTCGGCAAACGATTAAACCTTAAAGTCAAAAGCCGGGAATAAACCGTGGGAAGCAATTTATCTGGCTCATTAGAGGTTAAAATAATAATTGAATGAGGTGGCGGTTCTTCTAAAGTTTTTAAAAAAGCATTTTGGGCATCTAAAGAAAGTTTTTCTGCCTCATTTATGATTACAATTCTAAATGGGGAAACTTGAGGATAAAAAGATAAGAATTGAATTAGTCCTTCTTTATTTTCTATCTCTTTTCCTTTTATCTCATCAATCGAAATAGTATCTTTTAAAGTATCAATAATTCTTAAATCCGGATGAAGACCTTTTTTTAGTAATTGACAACTTACACAATTTCCGCAACCTTCCCATTTTTTTTGATTTAAGCATAATAAAGAGTTTGCGAAATTTAAAGCAGTAGTCATTTTTCCTGTCCCTTTTTCTCCCCAAAAAAGCATACTCTGAATTTGTGATTCTTTATGTTCAAGAAGGCTTTCTAAAAACTTTTTAATCCTTTCATTAGGAAATATCATAGATTGCAAGGAAAAAAGTGAATTTTTACCTTTGTTTTAGGGTCTGCTCAAATACTGCTGAAGCAATATTAGAGCAGATAAAAGACTTAACAAAAGAATTAACTTATCGATAAGTGGTAATGCTTCTTTTATAAAGTTCTAAATTATCTAAAATTACCCCTGTTCCTTTAGCAACGCAGAAAAGAGGCTCTTCAGCAATATAACTTGGCACTCCTGTGACTTTAGTAATTAAAGCATCGATATTCTTTAAAAGAGCGCCGCCGCCAGAAATAAACATTCCTTTTTCCATAATATCAGCCGCTAATTCTGGAGGGGTTTCGGCTAAAACATATTTTACTGCTTTGATAATTTCCTGAAGCGGTGTTTGAATTGCCTCAACAATTTCATTTGAATTCATAATAATATTTTTTGGTAAACCTTCCCCTAAATCTAATCCTCTAATTTCTATTTCCTGTTTTTGTTTTAAAGGTAAAGCAGTGCCGATTTCTATTTTTATATTCTCAGCCGTCCTTTCTCCAACTGCTAAATTGTATTTTTTCTTTATATAATCGGCAATTGCTTCATCCATTTTAATACCTCCTACTCTTACTGAAAACCAACTAACAATTCCTCCCAAAGAAATTACTGCTACCTCTGTTGTCCCGCCACCGATGTTGACAATCATATTTCCCTGAGGAGAATTTATTGGCACTTCAGCACCTAAAGCGGCCAAAATTGGTTCTCTTACTACATAAGCCTCTTTTGCGCCAGCCTCTCGGGCTGCTTCAATTACTGCTCTTTGTTCTGTTGAGGTAATTCCTGCCGGCACCGATATTACTACATCAGGCTTAACTAAACGCCATGGTCCCAATGCTTTATCAATAAAATATTTAAGCATTGCCTGAGTAACTCGGTAATCGGCTATTACGCCGTCTTTTAACGGTTTATAAGTTTTAATTATTTCTGGAGTTCTACCTAACATTTCTCTGGCTTCTGAGCCAATCGCTAAAACTTTGTTGTCATCAATGGTAATAGCAACAATTGAGGGCTCGTTTGTTACGACGCCCTTTTTTGGAATAAAAACTAAAGTATTGACAGTACCCAAATCTATGCCCAAATGACGGACTAACATATTAATAATAATTCAAAAGTCAAAAGTTTCACCCGTCCAAATCCCGCTCTTCTTTCAAAAAAGGCGGGGTTTGGGCGGACAAGAAACTCAAAATTTAAATTTATTTAAAATTCAATGCGGCTAATTGCTACACCTTATATCAACACATTATATCAATATAAAGGGCAAAAATCAACCCCTCACCTAAAAAAAGATTGTTAGGTATAAAGTTAGCGCCTTATAATTTTTCCGACTCTCTCTTCGCTAATAATCCCTTTATTATAAGCAATTTTTCCATTAATAATAACAGTTCCAATTCCTGCGGGAGAAAGATAAGGATTTTTATAAGTTGCCAGAGAGTTTAATTTTTCCGGCGACAGAATAATGACATCAGCCCAATTATTTTCTTTTATAAACCCTCTGTTGTTTAGACCAATTTTTTTTGCTACTTTACCAGTAATTTTGTAAATTGCCTGTTCTAAAGGAAGAATTTTATTTTTCAATGACCAGTCATTTAGAAATCTTATGAAAGTATCAAAGGACTTGGGATGAATTAATGATTGAGATTTTTCTTCTTTATTGTAGAACCCGCTTTCCGCTGAAACAAAGGAAAATTCTGAAGCAATTCCCATTTTGACATTTTCCGGAGAAAGATTTTTGGAAAAAACAAAAACCCGACCGTTATTTATTTCTAAAATTTTTAGCAGGGTTTCCTCGGGTGTCAAATTAAATCCTTTGGCTAATTCTTTTAAACTTTTAGCGACAAAAAATGGTTCATTTTCAGAACTGGTTACAATTAAATTACTGATAAGATTTCTTTTTCTTTTTAAATCCTGAATTAATTTTTTGTATATAATCTCTTCCCGAATATTTTTTAAAAAAACCGGCCAACCTCCAACTGCCGCCCAATCAGGAAGATACGACATCAGCGGTAAAACAGTACTCTCATAAGGTGAAAGGTCAAAATTTATTAATTCTTCTTTTTTATTAGCGTCTTCAATAAACTTTAGGGCATCTTTAAAGAATTTATGGTTATTTTCTCCTAAAACCTTTAATTGGTATATTTCAATAGGCAATTTTCCCCTAATTGAAACTTCACAAACTTCTCTTGTGCTTGACAAAAAACCATCCGATTCATCTCTTAGGCTAAACCCTAAATAACCCTTAAATTTTTTCACGATTTCTCCAATTTCTAAAATCTCTTCTATTCCTACTGCTCTTTCTTCTTCTGACCCTAAAGCAAAAGCTATTCCCAAAGCTCCCTCTTTTAAACTCTCTTCTACAATAAACTTTAATTTTTCTTTTTCTTCTTTTGATAAAGTTCTGAATTCTCGCTTTGTAAAATCACTCCTTATGGTTGCCCAACTAATTAAACTACCAAAATTTACTCCTAATCCTCTTTTTTCTAAAATAGCAAAAAAATCACCTATTCTTTGCCATTTTATGTTAATTTGCTGATAATCAAGCCATTTGTTTAAAGATTCTAAAGAACCGCTAATTAATGGATAAAGCGAGGCGCCACCCGCTCCGCCAATTACCGTTGTTACCCCCTGAAGAAGATAATTTTCTGCCGCTGGCTTTAAAAAAACACTAAAATCCCTATCGGCAAGAGAGTTAATTTCTAAAAAACCAGGGCAAACATAAAAACCCTCAGCATTAATTTCTGTTTTTGCTTTTTCGTTTTTAAGATTACCAATTTTAGAGATTTTTCCATCTTTAATGGCTAAATCTAAAATTTTCGGCTCATTAGCCAAACCGTCAAAAACCAATCCTTTTTTAATTAAAATATCAAACATAATAATAAATCAAAAATAAAAAATAATAAATAAAAGATACAGGATACAGACATTATACTATTTCTTTTGAAGTTTGGTCAATGTCAGCAAATTTTTAAATAAAAAGGCAACTGTCAAGGGGCCGATTCCTCCCGGTACTGGGGTAATAATTTTGGTTTTTTCTTTAACTGAATTAAAATTGCAATCACCCTTTAATTGCCCGGCTTCTGAGACAACTGCAGCATCAATTACTACTGCCCCCTCTTTTATATCGTCGCCATTAATTAAATTTGGCACCCCAGCAGAAGAAACAATGATATCCGCCCATTTTAATAATTCTTTTAAGTCTTTTGTTTTGCTATTTGAAACTAAAACAGTTGCTCCTTCATTTATAAACCATAAAGCGGCGGGCTTGCCAACCAATTGCCCCCGACCAATCACTAAAACATTTTCTCCTCTAACTAAAATTTGGTATTTTTCTAAAATAAATTTTATAGCCGCAACTGTCGGTGGTAAAATCTTGCTTCTAAAAGTATAAAATTGACCTAAATTCTTTTCTGATAAACAATCACAATCTTTTAGCGGCAAAACCGCATTAAGAACTGACTGGCTTTTAATTTGTTTTGGCAAAGGTAATTGAACTACTACTCCCCGATTATAATTATTGCGGCAAATTTGAGAAATTTTTTGCCTTAATTCTTTTGTTTTTATATCTAAAGGATATTGATACAAACGAAAATCGATTTCTAATTCTTGGCAAATTTTTTCTTTTTGTTTAATGAAAGATAGAGAAGCAGAATCATTGCCAACTAAAACAACCGCCAAACGAATCTTTTTAGCGATTTTTTTTCTTTCTTGTTTCAATTCCTCTATTATTTCAGAGGCGAGTTGTTTACCATCGATAATCATAAGTTATATGGTAATTGTTTCTCCTTTCTTCACTATCAAAACATTTTTATAAATTTTTTTGAATTCTTGCGGTTGCTCGGTATGAATAGGAATAATAAAATGGGGCTGAATTTTTGAAATAAAATCTTTTAATTCTTTGCCGGAGATATGACCAGAAATATGCGCTCTTTCAAATTTCCCTTCCTCTGTTAAGCCCTGCATTTCAAAATGCTTAATCCAATTAACAAATCTTGCTTCAGAAATTTCCATTTCTTCTGAATGAGGTTCAGTAATGGCTCTTAAAAAATAAGAATTTTCATCTGGCTTTAAATCAATTAATTCCTGAATTTGATAAAAATTCAGGATAACAAAATAATCTTTTTGATTTTTTTGAATTTCATCCGCCTCAACAAAAGGATATTTTTTAATTAAATTTTTTTCCCATTTTTTTAATTTTGATTTTTTCTTACCATATAAAATAACATTTTTTGAAATATCAATGTTGAACCCTTTCTCTTTAAGGAAAATCAAATAGCCAAAATAGTTAAATGGCAAGGCAATTTTTCTATTTATTGACTTGGCAAGGTTTTGTAAAGTTAAAAAGCGAGTAGTATCTGTTAAAGAATAATCAGCAACTATCAGTCCTTTAATATCTAAAATTCTTTCTTTGGCTTTAATATAAACCTCTTTTTCTCTTAATACTTTATCTTCTGTAATTCTTGTTCCTTCGCACAGAAAATAATCAATTTTTTCTTTTTTAAGATAACTGGTAATTTTTTCTAAATGCTCTTTATCTATTTCTGAAAGCCGAAAATCGCCGGAATAAAGGATTTTTTTATCTTTAGATTTAATCAAGAACATTGTTGCTCCTGGCGCAGAATGGTCAACCGCAATCGGGGTTATCTCTAAATCATTAATCCTAAACCCTTTTAAATTTGAAACTTCTTTAAAATTTCTTTTCTGTTTTTTTCTTTTCTTTGAGTCAAAATAATGAGGATAACTGATTTCAAAAATCTCATTTTCTAAATTAGATGGTTTAATAATATTAAAAGTTTCTAATACCAAAAGACTATTTTTGGTTAAATAAACAGGAATTTTTTCGTCTATAAAAGAAAGATAGCCGGCGTGGTCCATATGGGGGTGAGAAAGAAGAATTGCTGATAAGGACAACTTATCATAAGAGGATATTTCATAATTTTCTTTCTCTAAAATTTCAACTAGGTCTTTGCGGTAAATACCCTGTTTTTGAGGAATCAAATCTAAGGCTAAATAGTCTTTGATTCCATGAACTGCCCTTGGACTGACAAATTCTTCAAAGTAGAGAGAGGATTCTTTATAACTTTTGCCAAAATCTAAAAAAATAGAGGTTCCTTTTTCCTCTATCAAAATCTTATTTCCGCCAATTTCATTTATGCCGCCAAAAAAAGTAATTTTCATAAAAAATAAGAAATTCTCTATATAATAAATACTCTCTTAAGAATAATGTCTCATTGCTGTTCTCTCTGCCCCAATACTGCTGAAGCAAACCTCGCAGGCCTGACGGGCTTGGTCTTGAGCGAAGCGAAAGAGCCGTCAGGCCGAGAGCTTAGGCTGCGGCTCAGCGGCTGGAGCGAGCCGACAGCCGGTGCCGAAGCAGTATTGGGGCAGAGAGGGTAGACTTTGTTATAACTTTCCGTTCAAAATGAAACTAACCCCCTGAGGAGTTTCCACCATCGCTTCAAGCGGCAAAGAAGAATCTTGTAGGATCCGTTTTTCTTCCAATGTCTGCTTAAAATTAACAATGGCCTCTTTTGATTTTGCCTCTCCGGTGATAGTAATGTTAAAAGTACCGCTATCAGTGATAAAAATCCTTTTTAAAGTAATAGAATCTTTTGTTTGGTTACTAATTTCATTCAAAATAGCAGCAAAATCTTTTTTAAAAGTATTAATTGCTTCTGCCTTTCGGACTAAAGTATTGAATTCATCGGCTGATCTTTGCAGTTGTTCTTGTTTTTGCAGAATAGTTGGGTTAAGCGCAGCTATGGCGTCAGCCGCAAACCTTTTTTCTGTTCTAATAAACAGAGCATAATCCACAAGACCATAAACTAAAGTAAAACACCCCAAAACAGTAACAATAATTTTAAGCCATAAAGAAACCGTGCTTATTAAATGCGATTGATAATAATCCTCTTCGGTTTGAATTGGCGCCAAGGAAACAATAGTGTCTTTTCCCCGCGAAATCAACCCCCGTAAAGCACAACCGACCACTCCAGCCCAATCTCTTTTAAGGTTCTTTAAAAAAGGAGGGACATTAAATTCCAAGGGATTTAAGCCATAATTCTTGTTTAGCCAATCGTAAAAGTAAACCAATAATTGGTCATTTTCGCTTAAAAGAAGAAATCTTTTTAACGATTTTTGCCTTTTTAAAGAATAAAAGTTTAAAATCATCGGGATTTCATTTAAAAGATGTTTTTCTAAATGAGAAGGCAGAATTTTTTGAGGAATATTCTGGCCGAAAATTTCATGCCAGGAATCGTAATCAAAGTAAATAAGTTTCTTCCCTTCACTAATTACAAACTCCATCCCATCATTTCTAACATCAATAATTAAAACCGGTTCTTCTTGTTCCAAAAAATTATAGACGAAACGGGTTAAAGACAAAGCATAAGGCTCAATAGCCACTATCTTTAGACCTAAATCTTTAAAGATTTCCCAATAGGGGTCAATTTGTTTTTTAATTCCCAAAGCGATAAAAATTTCTTTTTCAAACTCTTTTTGCGATAGTCCCCAATCTTCCCAATCAAAATAAGATTCTTCTAGGGGGAGAGGGGCTGCCATTTGAGCATTAAAAATTACCGCGTCCTTTAATTGAGTTTCGCTTAATTCTGGCAAAGAAAAATAATTAATATAAAAATTTGCCGAAGGTAATGACAAGATTATCCAGACATTTTTTTCTTTTCGCCATAGTTTTTCCTTTAACGAACTAAAAAAAGATTTGAAAGCCTCGGGATTTTGAAGAATACCTTCTTTAATAATTCCTGCTGGCAAAACAAATTTATTTACAGTAGAAATTTTATTTAAGGATTTATCAAAGCAGAAAATTTTAATTTCGTAATCATTTAAAGAAACGCCATAAATTCTAAACTCAGGCACTAATAACTTTTGCCAATTAATTTTAAACTTTTTTTGAACATTGTTTTTCATAAAGTCAACTCTCTAGTTGAAGTGGGGATAATTAGTCCAGTGGTAGAATCAATAACAACTTCTGTTTGTAATTTCTTGCTAATTTGGGAAAAAGTAGCAGTGCTAGTAATTGTCCCACCGGAAACAGTTACCGAAACATCATTAGTCCCATTAACGCTTAAATTAAAAGAAGAACTATAATCTTTATTTCTTTCTAATTTTAACAAGGCATCCTGAAGCCCGCTATAAGTAGCATAGTTTGCGATGGTGGCTTTTTTATTGGAATCTATATTTAAATTTGAGTAATAAGCAAGAATACTGGTGGCTAAAGAAATAATAAAAATTAAAGTCCCTAAAGAAATAATCGTAATAAGAGAGGCGACTCCACGAAAACAATTTTTAATTTTGTAATTTTTAATTCTATAAATAAACACTCTAAATTTGTTAATTTTTAAAAATTAAGACATTAAAAAATTATTTTAAAATTAAAATTTAGTGCCTCATTTCGCTGGGGTAAGAATATTAAAAACAAAACTGTTAGTTCTAGTAATTTGCTGTTCTGGTTTTTGAGAGTTGTATTCCAGAGTAATATCTATTTTTACCGCATTTGTGTTCATCCTTAAGTCTTGAACTCGGTAATCAGAAGTATCACAAATATCAGTTTTGTCTTCGCCGCCAGTTTTGCAACTAAAAGATATCCAGCCAATGTTTTCGGAATAAGCATAACCATCAAATTCGCCTGCCTGATAATTTTCTGTGGTAGTTGTTGCCACTTTCACGCCATAATTAGAAGAAGAACAAATATCTCCTCCATCTGAACCGCCAGTTTTGCAACTAAAACTAACCCAGCCGTAATTATCTGACCATCCCCAACCGCTTAAATTACCGTTTGAATCAGAACTTACTTTATAATTATTCGATGAACAACTATCAGTGGTCTTGCAATTTAAAGAAATCCAAGAGCCATCAGATAAAATATAGGCAGCGCCAGTTAGTTCACCTTCACCAGTTGGGACTCTTACATTTGAACCTGGATAACCAAAATCAATCCAACCAACATTGCCACTCCAAGCGTAATGATAAGTGTTGGAAATTGCCGCGCCAGTAGCGCCGGTTGGAGAAAAAACTAAAGAAGTAACTTTCACTTTATTAGAGTCGTTTAATGGTAAATCACTAGCGCCCTCATTTAAATACAAAGTAAAATTACTTGAACTAAAAGTCGTAGTTGAGTTGCCCATATTTAATTCCAATGTCGCGCCCCCTACTCCAAAACTATTAACTCCTTTTGCTACCTCGATTTTTTGGCGAAATACTTCCTCTAGCCGCATCATTAAAGAATTCACCTCTTCTTCTGCTTGGGTTCTTAAATTAGCCTTAGAAATAGTATAAACAATCCCGCCAATTAATCCTGCAGAAATCACTAAAATACCAGAATAAAGCAAAAGTTCCATCAGAGTAAAAGCTTTTTTATGAAACTTGAAACGTGAAACCTGAAACATATTAGTTATTTTATATTTTTTAAAATCCCATAAAGCATTGCTCCTATTTCTTCCGATAGTTGTATAGTTGTTTGATATTCATCAAAAGAAAGATAATTTTCCTTATAAGAAAAGTATAGTAAATATTTAGTTTCTTTTAAGGAGCCGTAAGAAATTTCTATGAAATTTTGGTATACCTTACTTTTCATTCTACCATAACCTTCGATATAATTCAAAATTATTGAAAGAGAAGAACGTCTTAATTGAGAAGTAACTCCATATAATTCATCTTTCGGAAAATTTTTAGTAAGTTGATAAATTAAAGAAACAAATTTATCTAATTTAAATCTTAATTTTTTATGGAAAGATCCGGTGAGGCTTTGTTTCATATTTTTTATGTTTCAAGTTTCATGTTACATGTTTCGTGACTACGGGCTCCAGTTTATTATTATATCATTTATTTGAGGAGAAGTGCCAGAAGTGGAAAGAAAAATTTTATAGCGAATATAACGTTTATTCTGAGGGCTAGGAGTACTATAAAAAGGCAAAGGTAAGGAGGTGTTTGGTTCTAAAGCAGCCAAAGAACTGCTGGCAGTTGTCCAATTATTTGGATTCAAACAAGAAGAAGGAATAGTTGTACAACCATAATACGTCCAAGGACCAGTAATAGAATTAGAAAAAGCAATCTGAAATTTAACATAACCATTAGTTCCTTTGCTTCCTTGCCAAAGAAGCGAATTGAATCCAGCCCCTCCATCAACACCGGTATCTAAAATAGAGGAAGTTAATTCTGCCGCGATGGTCGTTGTGGCCATATAAATAGAACCGGTTGTTGAAGCGAAGTTAATATTGGTAGAAGTATCAAATTTATTTCCGGGATTAGGAAGAGGACCAGTTTGACCCTGTCCTTCAGACCAGTCTGTCTGTTGAAAAACTTGATTATTAGAAGAACGAGTAAGATAAAAAACTAAACTGGAAGAAGAATTGTAATTAATTCCGTATTCCAAAAAAACATTGATTTTTAAAGTATTTGGGTCAGTATTTCCTGAAGTAGCGATGTTTCCTGAATCATCTCGTAAAGCATCTAACACTTGGAAATATCTTCTATAAGAAACATTATTAATTGTGGATTCTTCTTTGCCAGAATTAAAACTCCAAACATTATTAGTTGAAGTAGTATAATAATCTGTTGCCCTTGTTAAATCATAAACACTATGCCAACTATCTTGAGCCTTGGAAATTATAACCTCTGCTTCTTGTCGAGATAAAGAATTAATAGTTAATCGTTGTTTTATTGATTGATAACTTCTTAAAGAAGTAGTCATTAATAGCACCGACCCGCCAATTAAAATTGTCCCGACTGCAATGGATAAAAGAAGTTCTAAAAGAGATTGACCACAAAGTCTGTATTTTGTATTTTGTATTTTGTATTTTGTAAAGAGCATTTGGTGTTTCACAAATTAATTACCAACTTTATCCGCCTAAATTTTTTAGGAAATTATTTTTATTTATAAAATTAAAAATTTAAAATTGGAAATTTAAAATTAGAAATTTTGCTGTCAGTTATTGTCTGGAGTTATAGTGCTGTTGAATTTCTGCGGGACTAAGAACCCGATTGTAAATGCGGACTTCGTCAATGGGACTATGGAAAAACATGAAAAAAATAGATCAAGACGATAAAATTTTATTATTGTTATTGCTACTTTATTGATAAGTCACTAATCCTAAAGAAGAAACAGTAATTGTGGTAGTAGCATTATTAAAGGTAGATAGAATGGTAACAGATTGGTTAGTTCCACTATAATTTTTGCCTGTGAGTTTGGAAAACGAAATATCGACTGAACTTGCTGTTTGGGGTATAGAAAATTCTATTCCTTCTGGGAGATATTTTGTTTCAATTGGATTAGAATAAGTGGTCCCAGTATAAAGAGCGTAAAAATCCTGACCAGAAGAGGGGTTTTCAAAATGGACTCCCCATTGTAATCCCTGTTCTTGTGAGATTGATTTTTGTTGGGCATATTTTAGATAACTAACAATCTCTTGAGCAGTGGTTTCTAAAAGTTTAGTTTTTTGCTGGTTCATATAATAACCAATGCCAACCGTTGCCATTGTAGCAGTAATACCAATAACAATAAGAAGTTCTACAAGAGTAAAGCCGCGGAATCTGTATTTTGTATTTTGTATTTTGTATTTTGTATGAAAACACATAAAAATATAAATTCAAAACTCAAAAGTTTCACCCTGCTAAATCCTGCTCTTTTTTCAAAAAGGGCGGGGTTTAGACAGGTAAGAAATTACAAGTAAAAAGTTTAAATTTTAAAATCTTTACTTTTGCATTTTGAATTTAAATTTTGAATTTAAATTTTGAATTATAATTTTGACTTTTGAGTTTTGAATTTTGATTTATTTTTAGAATTGTCCCACTAACTGATACACCGGCACTATTAAAGACAGAGCAATACCGCCAACAATTATTCCGATTATAACAAGAAGAGCCGGCTCAATAAAGGAAACCAAAGTTTTTAAAGCAACATCTATTTCTGATTCGTAAAAAGTGGATAAAGTAAATAATATCTCTTCTGTGTGACCGGCTTTTTCTCCAATGGCTAATAGATTAGACACTACTGCCGGAAAAATTTTCTCTCTTTTGAAAGAATCGCCGATTGAAATTCCTTTACTCAAATATTCTTTTGCAATTCTATTTAATGAAGCCTCATATTTGGGATTGCCAACTGCCTGAGCAGTTACCTCAACCGCTTGAATAATTGGCATTCCAGCTTTAATTAGAGAGCCCAAAACAGAAGCGAACCTTTCTAAAGCCATTTTCTCTACCAAATTCTTCACTACGGGAATTTTTTCTAAAAGATTATTAAAATACATTTTCCCTGTTTTATTTTTAGAAAAATAAAAATATAAAATCAGAGGAACGCCGATAATTAAAGGAATAACAATGAAAACATAGCGGTTTAAAAACATTCCAACACCTAATACTATTCTTGTATAAAGTGGCACTTCTTTGCCGGTTGACAAAAACATTTCGCTTAATTTGGGGATGGCGAAAGTCGCAAGAAATATAATCATAAAAAACGAGGTGGCGACTAATATCATTGGATAAATTAAGGCGGATTTTACTTTACTAGAAAGTTCTTTTTCTCTTTCCAGGTCAGAAGATACTTGCTCCAAAGTCTTTTCTAGATTTCCAGCGCTCTCCCCGGCTTTTATTAAATTTATGACCACTTGAGAAAAATAATCAGGGTGGTTTTGAAAAGCCAAATAAAATGGCTGGCCTTTTTCCAAATTACTTCTTATTTCCAGCAAAAATCTCCTGGCTGGCCCTGATTCAAAATCTTCAATTAGAATATCAATGGCAGAAAATAAATCAGTGCCAACTTTCAGCATCAAAGACAGATATTTAGTTAGAAATACTTTATCAGTCAAACTTAATGATTCTTTGCGAATTATTATTCCCTTTTTTGCCTTTTCAAGTGCTATTGGTCTGACTGAAATTGGCTTTAAATTCTGGCTGGCTAAAAAATCTAAAGCTGCCTGAAGGTTGGGCTGGCTAACATTGCCTTCTTTTATTCTTCCTTGTTTGTCCTGAGCAACGTAATGAAAAAGCATACTAATGTGATTGAAATTTACGAGCCCAATGCGAAGTAAATTTTACTATCACATTGAGCACCGAGCACTCAATTTATTCTTGTAAACTATATTTTATTTTTTTGTTTAAGCCAGAAAACCCTTTATTCTTTTATCACTCTCAGTACTTCTTCAATAGTTGTTTGTCCTAATTCGGCTTTAGATAGTCCATCTTCAAACATTATTTTCATTCCCTGACTAAAAGCGATGTTTTTCAAACCGTCAATAGAGAAATCCGGCCTTTGAATATATTCCCTTACTTTTTCATTAATATCAAATGCTTCATAAATGGCCAATCTGCCCCGGAAACCAGTATAACCGCAAGACTTGCACCCTTTTCCTCTATAAAGTAATTTTGGTCTAAATAGCGGGGCGAACTTGCCCTTACTTATTTTTAACTGCTGGTTGACTGCTTCATAAACAGAACTAGGCACTTCATAACTTTCAATGCATTCCCGGCAGATTCTTCTAACTAACCTTTGGGCAATGACCATATTAACGGTGGCAGAAACTAAAAATGGTGGAATACCCATTTCAAAAAGACGAGGCACAGCAGTTGGTGCATCATTAGTGTGTAAGGTAGACAAAACTAAATGACCGGTTAAAGCAGCGTGCATGGCGATTTCTGCGGTTTCATTATCGCGGATTTCTCCAACCATAATTATATTCGGATCCTGTCTTAAGATTGCCCGCAAACCATTGGCAAAATCAATGCCCGCTTTTGGATTAACTTGGATTTGATTAACATATTTTAGTTCATACTCAATCGGATCTTCTATGGTGATAATATTTACCTCTGGCCGATTAATTTTATTTAAAATTGCGTATAAGGTAGTAGTCTTACCGCAGCCAGTAGGACCAGTAGCTAAAATCATTCCATGAGTTTTAGCAATATTTTCTTCAACGATTCTTATAGTTTCTTCTAGCATTCCTAATTCCCCGAAGCTCATTGGCTTAACTGAACCGGTTAAAAGACGCATCTCTACTTTTTCGCCATACATAGTAGGAATGATTGCAACCCGGATATCAAAAACAGTATCGGCATATTTGTATTTGAATCGGCCATCTTGAGGTTTGTTGTGTTCATCGATCTGCAGCCCCGCTAGAATTTTAATTCTTGCCACTATCGCAGGATGAATTTCTTTCGCTAGTCTTAACACTTCCTTAAGTACTCCATCTATTCTAAATCGAATCAACACCTCATCGGCTAAAATCTCAATATGAATATCAGAGGCATTCAAAGAAGCAGCGTAGGAAATTAAATTATCAATCAAGGAAACAATTGGAAACTCTGTTGCTGCTTTTTCTGCTTCTAGTCCTCTTAATTTGAGAGAGGCGCGGATGCTTTCCTGGATTATCTTTTGAAAATCCGAAGAAGCAGCGGCGCCATATTGGGCAAAGGCAGCCTGCAGATCCTCATCTAAAGCCAAATATGGCTTAATAAAATAGCCGGTATATTTTTCCAAAAAATTTAAAGTTTCTAAATTCACCGGGTCTAGCATTGCCACTTTTAAAGTATTATCCAGTTTTTCGAAAGCAACCGCATTTCTGGTTCTGCTAATATCCTCAGGAATAAGAGATATAACTTCTTTTGGAATTGTCCGACCAACTAACTTTACCCTCTCAATTCTGAGATAACTAGCCGCTAAATCAGCATAGTAATCTTGAGTTAAAAATCCACGTGAAATCAAAATATCTACCAAATTTTTTTCTGTTCTTTGAGATTCTTTTAAAGCGCTCTCAAAATCGGCTTCAGTCAATAACCCATTTTCGATTAAAAGTTTTTTCAGTTGTTCTAAAGGAATATTAAGCATAAATCTACAATCAACTGGTGATTTTAAAATATTTTATTACAGGCCATTTACTTATTATATCATTTAAGATTAAAACAAGTAAAGCGCAAGGAAGCCAAAAATATAAAAGAGAAAGGCGAATCGGCTTATTTGTTTCACAGAACCGCGGTTTCCCCGCTTCAGCGGCTCGAAGCCGCTGTATCTCGTCCTGATAACTTTGCTCTTGATGGGAACCAAGCTCATCAGAACTCCGATGACTCCTACTCAACAAATAAGTCAATCCGCCTCTTAAATAATGAAAAAGGTGAAGTATCACTCCTAACGATAAAATTAAAATTAAATAAATTAAACAATTTGGCCAGCCGACTGTTAAAATACCGAAACCCGCCAAATATGGTTCTTCCTCGTAAAAAAAGACTTCTTCAAATTTTTTGTTAAATTTTTGGATACTTAAAAAAACCAAAAAAGCAAAGATTGTATTTACTAAAAGAGCGGCAAAATAATGAAGGAAAGAATAACCAAAAAAATAAACAAAAGAAGTATGAGGGGGTAAAAGATATTTGCTTACAGGGTCATTTTTCCAAATAAGATAAGTATAAATAGTTTGAGAAAAAGAAACTAAAATATTTAATCCTAAAACAGCAATAATAAATATTTTTAAAAAGTGAAGTAATTGGCGTTTTTTTGTTTTTGTTATTTTTTCTTTTAGTTGAAGAACTAATAACAAAACAACCAGGAAGGCAAAAATCAGATTCAAATTTTTGAAAAAGGTAGAGAGTATAGTAGAAAGCATAACATAATACAAATTAATTTTATCTCTTTTTGAAATTTTATTCAATAAGAAACCCGCTATTATCAAAATAGATAGCGGGTTTTTAAAATTAAAAATAGTGAAAAGATTCTATGGATGAGGAAAACAATTAGCAGAAGTAGTAGTCACAATCCCTAGCTTTGTCCCTACTTCATATAAAGTATTGATTGATCCTCCATCTTCCGACTCTGTCCCGCTATAAGAAGTACTCTCAAGATTGGCAACTAACTCAAAAGTGTTATCAGCCGTATTAGTAAGGTATACATAATACAATGATGGGTCACCACCAACAGCACTTTGATTAGGATCTTTGGGCAAATTAGAAATAGGACTACCTCCGCTAATATCAGTAAACTTAATAGGAATCCATCCAGAGCCATCAACTGCTTGACTCGTAGTTGAACTAGCAGTTCTACCAGCACACTGTGTACTCACCATCGAAAAACTATAAGTATCACTGCCAATATTCGGGTTCGAAACATCTGTCACATAAAGAATAATAGCAGTTTTTAAAGTACTTAAATCAGCGATTCTTTGAGAGTCCCTAGCCTTTTTTAACATTTCAGCTGGATTAATTACTAATACCATTGTAGTTGAAAGAATAGCCAAGATTCCAATGACAATTAAAAGTTCTAGTAATGTAAACCCTTTTTTCATATTTTTTTTAAAAAGGTGGGGGTACAGTTAATTTTTTCGACCTTTTTACTTTTAAAATCTATCCATTATAAGGCAAAAAAAAAATCACGTCAAGAAGTTGACGATGTCTTTAAAACTTCGGATTTTACTTTATTTACTAATTCATCAATAGACAACCTCGCTTTAACAAAATAATCAATAACTCCCAATGATTTTCCCCTATCAATATCAGATGGTTGACCCAAATTAGAGACAATAATTACGGGAATTTTTTCCAAGAGCGGGTCCTGACGAATTGTCTCCAAAACTTCAAAACCATTTTTTTTCGGCAAGATTAAATCTAAAAGAATCAAATCAGGTTTTAATCCCTGATTAATTAAAAACTTTAAAGCTTCTTCACCATCAACTGCTCTTATTAGTTGAAAATTTTCTTTTTCTAATTTTAATTGCAAAATGCTGGAAAGAAACGGATCGTCTTCAACTAAAAAAATCAAAGGTTTATTATTCATATCAACTTTTCTTTTTTATTTTTTTATATAGACAATGTACTTTCATTATAGAAAGATAAAAACTTAAAGTCAAGAGATATTCAGTCCTTCCTAGTTATCCCAAAAGAAAGCCTTCACTTAAGGCTGAAAGGCCAACACCTTCTCATTTGAAATGAGATCGACCTTCACCCTCCAAAATTTTGCTTTGCAAAACTTGGGCGGGCAAGTTCTATAAAGAAAAGTTTCACCCCCAGGTTCCCCTAGGAGTGCCTTGTTCATGTT
>ERZ795050.393-NODE-393-length-69462-cov-13.234342_pt1 | contig 69462 bp, 48 predicted proteins | sample MGYA00375134_ERZ795050 | MGnify/ENA primary metagenome ERZ795050 (study PRJEB30179, sample SAMN05720221) | activated sludge metagenome | isolation source: Anaerobic digester | place: Japan | collected 2015-05-26 ... | reverse complement strand
CTCGTACGGCCAGGAGGAGGCGCTGAGCGTGAACCCACGGTATGAGGCGAATTACGTGGCGTATATAGCGCCCGGGCAGGTGGCGGGGATGCCGCTGGCGATTACGGAATGGAACGTGCCGTACCCAAGCGAGGACCGCTTTACGGCGCCGTTGTACGTGGCGAGCGTGTCGGCGCTGCAGGGGTGGGATGCGCCGATGATTTACAACTACAGCCAGGAGGGTTTCGGGCGACCACAGCGGCCGAGCATGTGGTCGACGTATTCGGATCTGGCGCTGACGGGGATGATGCCGGCGGCGGCGGTGCTGTATCGGCAGGGGCACGTGCGCCAGGCGAAACGGGCGTATTGCGTGATGTTGGATCGCGAGGCGCTGTACTTTGAGGGGCGGCACGTGAAGAATACGGCGGCGCTGCGAACGTTGGTCGAGCAGAGCAAAGTGAGCGTGGGGCTGCCGGATACGCCGGAGTTGGCGTGGGACCGGGCGACGCGGGTTGCGGCGGGTGTGGAGGTCGTGCGGGATTTGGACCGGGACTTCATCGCGGCCGGACAGAATTTTGTGCGGAGCGATACGGGGGAGCTGATGCGCGACTGGGTGAAGGGCTATCAGGTGATCGATACGGCGCAAACGCAGGCGGCGCACGGGTGGATCGGCGGGGAGCGGATTGTCATGGGGGAGGTGGCCGTGCAGGTCGAGACGGCAAAAGCGGCGGTGGCGGTGTCGAGCCTGGATGGGGCGGCAATAGGGGAGTCGAAGCGGATACTGGTGACGGCGATTGCGCGGGTGAGGCCGTCGGCGGGCGGGCGGATGCCTATGCTTTCGGAGCCGGTGAAAGGAACGATACGGGTGAGGGCCCGTGCGGGGCTTAAGGTGCATGCACTGGGGGGCGACGGGGCGGATCTGGGCCTGGTGGAGGCGCCGTACGACGGCGGGCGGTACATCCTGCGGCTTCCGGCGGCAAGGGGGACGCACTGGTGGATGCTGACAGAGTAGGGGGCCTGCTGAGTAAGCGGCGAAGGCCTGTTTGTGAGCTGGTTCAATCGACGCGCAGCACTTGAATGCGCCCTTGACGCTGCGGCCATGGCACAGGTCGACAGACTCTGATGATGTGGGGCCAGAGCATTAAGCATGTACCCCTGTTCGAGGGGGTGTGTTATTCGAGATTACAGGCCTTGGGCGTGAAGTCACCTTCGGTGAGGTTGGTGTTGAATTTGAGGTCTGTCCAGGCGTAGTGGCTTTGCAGATCGCCCTGTGCATCGGCGGTGGTGATCTGCGTCGGGAGGAGGTACTCCATGTCGATGCGGATGGTGAGTTGCGGGTTTTCGTATTTGTCCTTGGGCAGGAAGCGTTCGATGGTGAAGTACTTGCGGCCTTCAATGGTCTCGGGGCCGGAGAAGGCGGTTTGGAGGTGGCCTTTTTCGGCGGCTTCGCGGTAGACCTTGATGGTCTGGACAAGGCTGTTGCGGAAGCCGAACATGGTGACGGGTCGGAGGGTGGATTTGAGGGCCTGCTTGCCTTCGGGGTCGAGCTTAACGGCTTTCATCCATGACATGAGGCCGGTGGGGTGGGCGAGCATCTTTCCGCCGTGCCGACCTTCGACGTAGAGGAGCCGGTCTGCGCCTACCGGGTTTTCGAGCCATTCCATGCAGACGGAAAACGGCTGCGGCCTGAATCGGAAGGCGATCTTCTGGCCGGGCGTGAGCCTGCCGCCGATCTTTTCCTGTTTGTGGAAGATGCCGGTATAGTCGCGGACGGTGCGGTCGTGGCGTTCCAGGAGCATGGTGAGGAGGGCGACGTGGTCTTCGGCCGCGAGTTTAAGGGCCTTTTGCTGTTCTTCGGGCGTGGCGATGACGGCGTTGGGGTCGGCGGGCGGCAAAGGACTCTTTTCCGGGGCGGCCGCAACGAGCGGCAGGAAGACGGCGGCAGTAAGGAGGAGACCTATAGAGTATTTACGGTGTTGCGACCTCATGATTGCACCTCGTGCTTGAGTATATCTCAACAATTTATACGCGGCAATGATTGGTTTGTGGGAAGGCTTGTGTTGAGAAATTGGTACAAGGCCTACAGGACTTTCAGTTGGCTGGCTTATACGACCGTTTTACGCCTCTGTGCAGGCTGCTTCGACTTCCTCGATCGTCCGCGGTATGGTCGGGCCCAGCACGCGGCAACCGTTCTCCGTCACGAGCACATCATCCTCAATCCGTACGCCGCCGAAACCCCTGAACCGCTCCACCGCCTCATATTCGATGAACTCCTCCAGCCGCCTTTCTGCCCGCCACTGATCGATCAACTGCGGAATAAAATACAGGCCCGGCTCCACCGTCACGACAAACCCCGCCTCCAACGTGCGTGCCAAACGCAGCGACTGCAGTCCGAACTGGCTGCTCCGCCTGATCGCCTCCGTATATCCCACGTAATCTTCGCCCAGCCCCTCCATGTCATGCACATCCAGCCCCAACATATGCCCCAGGCCGCACTGAAAGAACAGGGCATGGGCCCCGGCGGCCACGGCCTGTCGCGGATCTCCCCTCATCAGTCCAAGGTCCTTCAGGCCCGCCGCCAATACCTCGCAGGCCAGCAGATGCACATCCCGAAACAGCACGCGCGGCCGGATCGCCGCAATGGCCGCCGCCTGTGCGTTCAGGACAATCGTATAGATATCGCGCTGCTGAGGGGTAAACCGCCCGCTGACCGGAATCGTCCGCGTAATATCGCCCGCATAGTGCAGCGGCGACTCGGCGCCCGAATCATTAATCACAATATCCCCCTCCTGCATCACATTGCCGTGGTCGTGGTTATGAAGGGTCTCGCCGTGAACCGTAAAAATCGTCGGAAACGACAGCCTCGCCCCTCGCTCGATCACCAGCCCCTCCATCAGTGCGACGATCCGGCGCTCCACAACGCCCGGCCGCACAGCCTGCATCGCCGCCGTCTGCATCGCATGACAGATCTCCAGTGCCTGTTCGATCTGCGCGACCTCCGCCTGTGACTTCACCGATCGCTGCCGGACCACCGCCCGAATCAGTTCGTCCGACACATCGCGGCGAACTTCCGTGGCCGAGATCGCGAGCATCTCGTGCAGCCGAAGGACGTTCTCCGGCCGATACTGCGGCAGATAATGAATCCGTCGCCCCTGTTTGAGAGCCGCTTTCAGCACCTCCGCCAACCCGGCCGACGGCATCGTCTCCGTCACGCCGACCTCGGCCGCCTGCTCGGCAATGCTCCGCTGCGGCCCCATCCAGATCACGTCATCGAGCGTCACGTCGTCGCCGAACACAGTCTCGCGACCGGCCTCGACATCGATCAGCCCTGCCAGACCCGGCGCATCCAGTCCGAAGAAATACAGAAATGAACTGTCCTGCCGGAACGCATACGCGTTGTCCGCGTAGTTCATCAGGCTGGGGCCGCTGCCCAACAAGAGGATCAGCCCGCCGCCCACCTGCTGGCGCAAGAGCCGCCGCCGCTCAACATACGTCTCAGTCGCAAACATCCAACCGCTCCAAGCGCCGCCGCGACTAAGGCTTGTCGGCCCGCGCAACCCACTTCTTCCACAGCTTTTCGTCATCGAGGAATCGAATAAATATGCCCCCGATGACCGGCCTGGCCCGGAACCCGCGCACCTTCGCCGTGCTGGTGAAATACCAGTCGCTAAACGGCATGCGGTCCGGCGACTCGTTCACAAAGCGGTACAGAGGGCCGATCAGCTTTTCGAAGTCCGCCTTTGACTCGGCCAGCGTCGCACACCAGACCAGCCAGTCCGCCTTTGTGAAATCCGCCCGGTTATCCAGCGGCATCCCGTAGGCATTCTGAATCTTCAGATAGTACGCAACCTCCTTTTGTGCAATCTCCGCCGGGAACACGTCCAACCCCAGCAGCTTGTCCCATACCAGGTTGTACTTCATCGACCACGTTCCCGGCTTGTCGAACGTCAGTCGGCAATGATCGCCGTCGGCGGCCATCTGCGCCCACTGCTGCGCCATCTCCCGGGCCAACTTGCGATACGCCGCCGCCTCGTCCGCATCGCCTGCCATCTCGCACAACATCCCGTAGGCCGCCAGCGCGTTGATCGCCTTCAGCGACAGGTTCGTATTATGCGCCAGGTGCCCCGTGAAATCGTCCGTACACAACTGGTTCTCCGGATCGAGCCCCTTTTCTTTCAGGTACTGGGCCCACTGCCGCAGCAGCCCGCGATACTTTTTGACCAGCGACAGGTCCCCGTCGGCGCGAGTCGCCGCCGCGACCATCAGGATCATGTTGCCGCACTCCTCGACCGGCATCTGTCCCTCGAACCGAAGCCGGCCGGTCCTGCGATCGCGCCCGTAGGCCTGCCCGTTGCCCTTCGGATATGTGCCGATGTCATGCGGCGCAAAATCGAATGTCCAGTCGTCCGTCAGTGCATACTCGAACACCGGCGCCGCCATTCCCTTCAGAAGCACCGGCGCAAACAGCGCAAAGTAAGGACACGCAGGATACGACACGTCCACCGTCGTCATGCACCCATTGGAGAAACACTCCTTGTGCATGAACCACGGCGCCGTCCCATCCGGCGATGCAACGATCTTGCCGCTGGCCAACGTGTGCCGATACCCCAGCGCGATCAGCCGAGCGTACGCCTGGCCGCCCAACGTCTGCGCATCCGCCATCAGCTCCTTGTCGAATGCATCGCACCGCCTGAAAATCGCCGGATAGTCCCGCAATACACGCTCCAACATCCCGGTAAACCCGCCGTACACCTTGAACCACCACGGCCGCAGCCGCTGGTGCATGAACTCCACGGAATAGATGTCGTCGTACGACAGGACGATCATCCGCTCCACCCTCGCCTCCCCCACCGGCCCAAGCGTCATCGCGCAGGCAATCACCGGCCATCGATCATTCGCCCGCCGCGGCATGTCCGTATCGTCGGCAGCCGGGATCGTCCCCGACTCGGCGAACATGTTGCGGCAATCGTCGGCAAACCCTGCCACCGACCTGTCACCGGCCAACTGCTGCCGCCCCACGTACAAATACCCCCAGTCGATCCGCAGGTTGTCCCCGGCCTTGGCCAGAATCGCCTGCTGAGCCGACCCCATGCGAACAAACTCGAATCCCGCCACCGCCTCCGGCATCCGCTGCCAGGTCACCTCCTGTTCGGCCTTGTCGACCACCCACTCGCCGGTGGCGTCGAAATACAGCGCAACATTGTGCGCCTTGCCGTCTGTAGACCGCACCGCAAAACGCACATACGTCATCGGCGAGGCCATCAGCCCCAACTCGTCCGGCAGCATCGGCGTCGTAAAGTTCACCTTCAGCTCCACAGCCCCGGCCACAAACGTATAGACCGTCTGCGTCGGGTACACCTCCAGCCCCGTCTGGCGCGCAGCCTCCGGACACACCGCCCGCGGCCCCATGAACCGGTACGCCCGGCCGTCCACGCGAATCATCCCGGCCATCGCATGAATCGCCCCCGTCCAGTGCTGCGGCCAGCCCTCGTTGAGCGTGTCCGAAAACGACCAGACGCTCATATACGGGTCCACCGTAACCAACGGAACCGCCGGCGGCCGAAAGGCCCCCAGGTCCTGCTCTGCCGCATGCATCGACGCTGCGCACACCAACCAGATCGCCAGAACACCAATCACGTTACGCCTTGCCATCACTGCATCCTCCGACATCAAAGGGAAGAAACCGAATGCCCCTTGCGCGGCCTGTTCTTTGTCAACAGACTCACCAACACCAGGCAGATCACCGATACCAGGATAGCCGGCAGCACCGCATCCAGATTGCCGATCTCGCCCGGCAGCACCTTATGAACAAACTTTGCCTCGCTCCACAATAGCGCCACAACCGCCCCCGACGCGATCGAACTGATCGAGCCCGCCTTCGTCGCCCGCGGCCACACGATCGCCGCCACTAACGACGGCGTGATCGACGCCCCGTAGATCGTAAATGCATACAGCGCCTTCTCGAAAAAGCCCGTCGACTCAGCAAACGCCCTCGAGACAAAATATGCGATCACACCGAAGACCAGCACCATCACACGGCTGATAAACACCGTCTTGTTTTCACTGGCCTTAGGGTTGATGTAGTTCAGGTACACGTCCTTCATAAAAGTCGTCGCCGGCACCAGCAGAAACGAATCCGCCGTCGAGACGATTATCGCCACCACCGTCACCATGAACAGGCATCCTAACGGCAGCGGAAGGAAATGCTTTGCCGCATAGATCAGAATGTACTTGCCGTTCTCAGGATCGGGCACGAGGCTGCTTGCCGCCCACGCACATGCGATGATCAAGAGTTCAATCGCCAGCGCCACGAAAACCATCACCGTCACCGCCGCCGTCGCCCCCCTGGCGTTGCGGCTGGCAAAGATCCGCTGATACAGGTTGGCATCGCCCAGAACCAGCAGAAAGACGGGCATGCAGAAATTGATTATCGTCACGGGAGAGTACACACCGAAGAACTGCATATGATGCGGGCGGTCGCCCATCGCGGCAAACGATTCGGCCATCCCCGTCGCCCCGCCGGCCTTCGCCCAGTACACCGGCAGCGTGATCGCCATCGTCACCGTAATCACGATGCCCGTCACGATATCCGCATATGCAAGGCTCATCAGCCCCGCCAACACCGTGAACAGGATGATGAACGCCGCGGCAATCACCGTTGCAACCTCCTTCGTCAGCCGCGGCTCCTCCAGAACAAGCCGTCCCTGGCCCTCCACGGAAACAACGCGATATGGCCCCTCGCCCAACTCCTCATCGGCATACAGTACCCGCTTGTAGTTGCCTTGCCTGATCGCCGCGGCCCGTACATCCCCTTTCACGCGTTCCTTCGCCGCACCGATCTCCTCCGGCGGCACAACGTCGATGCGATACGTCAGATCACCGAGCTTCTCGTCGTGCAGCGTAATCATGGCTTGCCCCGCCCAATCAGCCGGCGGCGTATAGATCACCCATCCCCGCACAAGCTGCCGGCCGGTCACCACATCGCCGCTCGCCAGTTCTACGGGCGGCCTCTTGCCCGTAATCACCTCCAGAACCGCCCCGCCGGCGTTGAACTGATAGCTCACAATCACCATGTAGGCGATTATCAGCGACACCACCGAAAGCCCCCGCGCGACCTGTCCGAACCGCCCTCCGATGATCTCCGGCACCGAACTGGCCTCGATCCGCCGTGCCCTGGCCGCAATCAGTGAAAGCAGGGTCATGCCGATGAAGGTACCCGCCGGCAGCACCAGGGCCGCCATCCCGTCCTTGTACGTCCGCTCGGCGTTGCCGACGATCGACCCCGTCCCGATCCACACGGCCAGCATCGTGCACACCATGATCCACGGCGACAGCGTCCGCCCCGCCACGGCAAAATCCGCCTCCGTCCGCACCTGACGCGACTTCCACGCCCCGATGCCCCCCAACAGGAGCAGGTAGCCCAGAATACAGGCCAAGTAGATCAGGCCTATTCCGTCACTCATCGCGGCCAACATCACGCTGACCTCCGCGACGCACCCGCCGTCGGCAGATTAATCTCCAACGTATCCCCTACCTCCTTCTGGAGTTCCTTGAGCCTCCGCATCAGCTGTACCACCGTATCCGCATGCGCCGCATCCTCAGCCAGGTCCTTTGTCTCCCACGGATCGTTGCGGATGTCAAACAACTGCACCTCGCCGGCCCTGGGGTAGACGATCAGTTTGTAATCCTCTGTTCGTACCATTCTCTGAAAATCCTTGTATGCCCCATAGATTGCATCGTACGGCCGCCTTTCTTCGCCCCTCAGCAGCGGCGCCAGACTCTTAAACTCCACCGTCTCCGGTATCGAAATTCCCGCCAGGTCACACGTCGTCGCAAACATGCAGTGCAAGTACACAAGTGCGTCAATCGTGCGTCCTTGCGCAATGCCGGGCCCGCACACGATCAGCGGCATCCGCACGCTGTGATCGTACTGGTTCTGTTTGCCCATCAGCCCGTGCTGTCCCACCGCCAGACCGTGATCAGCGGAGAAGATAATGTATGTGTTATCCGCTTTGCCCGTCGCCTCCAGCGCATCGAGAATCCGCCCGATCGCTGCGTCGGCATGCGTGATGATCGCATAGTATTCCGCGATATGCACCTTCACCGCCTCCGGCGTCCGAGGAAACGGCGCCAGCTTCTCATCGCGAAGCGTATACCGCTCACCCTGGTCGAACGGATGCTCCGGCAGATAATTCGGCGGCAGCTTGATCTTCTCCGGCGGGTACATGTCCACGTATTCCTTCGGCGACTGTCGCGGGTCGTGCGGCGCATTGAACGATACATACATGAAGAACGGGTCCCTGCTGGCCGCCTGTGCCTTCAGAAATCGCACGGCATTGTCCGCGTAAAGATCGGTCGTGTGCTGCTCGACGGTATGCGGATTCACCACGCACTTCGACGGATCCGCCGCCGTCGGATCGAAATCCGTCACCGTCGGCCGCCAGTGCCCGCCCTTTTCCGTATCCCACGGTTTCCAGTCCACTCCCCCCGGCTTGGGCCGGTCGTACTGGTCCTTCGCCTCGTACATCCCACTTCCGATGCTCTCCCCGGCCTTGAAGCTTTTCGCCAACGTCCGCGGCCCGTTGTGCCACTTGCCCGTTATCCACGTACGGTAACCGGCCGCACCGAACGTCTGCCCCCACAGCGGAACCTTCTCCAAATCCCGCCTTGCATGATAAATATACCGCCCGCTGTTGAGCATCGCCCGGCTGCAAACGCACACCGCCCCCGACCACGACCCCTGGTTGAATGCATGCGTAAAGACCGTGCCGCGTTTGACGAGCCGGTCCAGGTTCGGCGTTCTGACCTCGGGATTGTTCAGTGCATTGATCGACCAGAACGTCTGGTCGTCCGTGAACAGAAACAGAAAATTCGGCCGCGATGCCTTCTCCGCCCCAATCGCGGGAACCGCCAACCCGGCGGCCGCCACCCCGCACATCCGAAGAAATGTACGCCGACTCAAATCACGACTATTCACCGCTGTCTCCTCTGAAGGGAACATCCATCACACGGCCATTCGGCGCTTGATCATAGCCGCCGAGTCAACCTTTTTCAAGGTCTGATGTCGCAAATACTACCCCGTTGATACAAGATCGGCCGCACCAGAGACCCCGTCCGCGCCGTCTCCCCCGCCCGCGTCGTCTCGATTACCATGTGCCACCGCTGCGGGTCTGTCCCCACCGCTCCCCGAATTGCCTGAACACCCTGCTCCATCGGGTGATCCACCATGCCGGCCAACAGAAAGTCCTGGCACCGCTCCAGGCGGAACAGCGTATCATCCGGCCGACCCGACGCATTGCCTCCGTACCCGAAGATCCGCACCCGCGCCGAATCCTTCATCCACACCATGTACGTGTTGCCCTCTCCTTTGAACCCATAGATGTCCACGTTGCGGCTGTTGACTATCTCCATGTTCGCCTCGCTCCGCACGCCCTCCGGGCAGCATTGGTAAAAGGCTAACGCCTCATGCGTCCCATCGATGAGGATGTGCCGATACCCCGGCGATGCCACGCCCACGCCCGCCTCGAAGTTGTACCACTTGCCTCCGCCATTGCCCGTCACCACCACCAGCGGCGTCGTTCGAGGTGCACGGTCCGGGCCGCGTTTGCCGTATCCCACACCCGGCATCAGCGGAAACTGCATGTCCCGCACAAACGACCGTGCCCCCGCCCGCCATCGCAGCGCATACGCACCCGGAACCTCCTGCGGCACATAGATTGCGCAAAACGCCATCACCGTCTCCGCATCTGCCGCATCCGCCGTCTCAACCACCGGCCGAGGCCGCTTGGCATCCGTGAAGAACCCCTCATCCCCGCGCACGGCGATCACCGAAAACGCCTTGCCCACCCCGATCACCTTCGTCTTCGCCCCCAAACGCAGTGTCCGGCTCACCCGGTAAACGCCCTTCGGCAAAAACACCACCGCGTTCTCATCCACTGCCCGCTGCAGCGCCGCCGTATCGTCGCTGACGCCATCACCCTTTGCCCCATAGGGCGCGGCCTTCACGTTGACCGCCCGCGCATCCTCCCATCCGGCAAAATCCGCCCCCCACAAATGCCGGCTGGACAAATCCCTCGGCGCCCCATCCGCCGCCTCCGTCCGCGCCAGCGCCCCCGGCAGTCTCTCGCCATCCACAAACACCGGGCACGCATACTGCCGCCCCTTGTACGCCGGCGTCCCGACCGGCTGCGCCAACTGCACCACCCGCAGCCAACCCTCCGCAGGCCCCGCAACCTCACCGCCCTTCGGCAGCCGCGCCAGCACCGCCCCATTCTTCACGTACACGTTATGCAGATAGAAGCTCCGCTGCGCCTCCACCACCACATTCCCCGCGTCCGGCCGCTCGAACACCATTTCGCTGTCGACTAACACCATCTGCCCCTGGAAGTGCACGTTCCACCCCGCCCCCGCCACAATCGCCGGCCCCGCCTGCCGCCGCACAATCTTCACCCCCACTGCGCACAGCGCCTGCCGACTGTCGTTCAATATCGCCGGCCCCGTCTGCCCGACCAGCGTCACCCCCGTAATCGTAGGCGCCGGTTGCGTCTGCCGCAGGTCCATCCCGATCCGCCCCCCGATCACCGTGATATTGGCATGACTGCCGCCCGATCCCGCGCCGCCCTCCAGTCCCGTCAGCCCGCCGGTCGCATCAATCGTGCAATCCTGCACCCCCGAGCCCTGAGCCGCCCGATGCCGAATCCCTACCGCCCCGGCATTGCCCTTGCCCAGCGCAATATCGATCCCGATGAACATCTGGTTGAAGCTGATATTCGGCTGCGGCTTTTCCGGCCCTTCCTCCACGCTCCGTGCCCAGAAATGCACCACATACTTCGGCTTGTCCGGATTGTCGAACCCCGGGGCGCCGTCCGTCAGGACAATCCGCGGCCGCCGGCCCTTCCGCGACCCCACTAACACACATGGAAAGTTCCCCGCCGCGCTGATCCTGCCGTTCTGCCGTCGATAGTACCCCTGGATACAGCGAATCGTATCGCTGACCTTGTAAGTGCCCGCCGGAAAAAAGCACGCCATCTGGTGGTCCCGAGCAAAATCCACCGCCCGCTGAATGGCCTCCGTACTGTCCCTGGTCCCGCTGGCGTCGGCCCCGAACGGCGCCGCCGTCACATCCACAAAGCCCAGATCCGCCAGCGCACGATTGCCCAACTCCGTTGGCACGCCCAGCCGGATCATATCCGCCAGCGGCTGGCGCACCGTATCATGCACATAAGCCGCTTCATCAACCCCGCCTCCAAGCGCCGTCGATGCGATAACCCCAACAACCGCCAGAAAACGCACGCAAAACTCTCAAAATAAAGAGCCTCCCCACCCGCCCAATCATACCACACGCCCACGGAAACCTCAACCGCACGAAAACGTCACGCACGTATCCCGCCCGTGAAGTATAATTCGTGAGCATTGGTGTTAATGCGCGGCCTTGGTGGCCTGCCGCGCAGGTTCATTCACTAATGTTGCGGCTGTGCCGCGCAGATGCGGCGCAAAAAGTTATCCCGGCAGATTCAGCGGTGAGCTGCCTGCCGGGATAGTGTGATGGAAAAGAAAGAAAAGAGTCAAGTTATAGGCATTACCCTTTCCGGCCGTGCCGAATCTCCTCTTCCACCCGCCGCACAGGGCGAAAAAAGGTTACCCCGGCAGAACAGCGGTGAGCTGCCTGCCGGGATAGTGTGATGGAAAAGAAAGAAAAGAGTCATGTTAATAAATCCTCGTTCCTCAGGTTAGCGCCGATGCATTCACCGGCCTGAAAAACTATCCACCCCATTCAAACTTGAACACATGCCGTTGACGCCGCGGGAATGAATCACTGGTTCCCCCACTTCAGAACCCCCCGGCCGTATGCAACAGCCATACATTCTCTCGGAATAGCTTGGCCAGAACTTGAAAAAATGCAAGAGAATTTTTCGCACCCCGCACGGACCCGCGTTTTTGCCCCGTCCAGCAGCCCTGGGGCCGCTGCCGCCGTGAACATCGCGACGCTTTTCTCACAACCGTCTGATATACTCAACCGCGCATACGAAAACCCTCGCGATTTCCGAGGGTCTTCAAAAAACTCAGAATGTGCGAGGGCGGGGGCCCCTTAATTGTTCATATGCCCATTGCTGTTAAACCGCAGGTGCACCACCTTCATGATCTTCCGCAGGGGCGGAATGAACCGAAAACACCGCATCCACCGCCACCGATTCGGGTGCCGGTCGAAGTAATTCCACTGGTGCATGAACTGAATTCCACTGTCCCACGACTCCATGCTCCGCCCCTCCGTCAGTGTCCACTTGAACAGCGACAGCGCACCCCGCAAATGCGGATGCCGGTGCCATGTCCGCGTCATCAGCGGCGAAAAAATCTCGAACATGATCTCCGACTGGCGAAAACGGTTCTTGATCGCAAATAGCACCTCCCGCACCTGCTCCTCCGTGAAATAGCAGAACAACCCCTCGGCAATAAACAGCGTCGGCCGGTCGTTTGGGACCTCATCCATCCAACTGTAGTCGAACACGCTCTTCGGAATGAACTTGCATCGCCCATTCTCCCGGAAGAACTGCTTGCGTATCTCGATCGCCTCGGGCAGGTCCAGTTCGTACCACTCCACCTGTCCGTTGTCCATCCGATGAAGCCGCGTATCAAGGCCGCATCCCAGGTTCACCACCACCCCATCCGGATGCTCCGCCATAAACTGCCCGATCGCCTCATCCAGGATCTCCGTCCTGACCGAAATCAGAAGCTGGCTGTCCCAAGGCAGATCGAGCTCACCAAAATCGTGGTCCAGCGAATCCAAAATCTCGACCGATTTCGGATCCCTTACAATCCCATTCGGCCTTTTCGTCTCCAGATAACGCCCACGCAGCGGAATCAACAAAGTCTTCGGAATCCCCTTCAGTTTGTCCAGAGAGAGTTTGACCTGCATAGTTCTTCCTGCATCACAAGTGGTGTTGAAACGAATCACCCGGCTCACAGACGTGCCCGCGATTCAAACTCCCCCATAACTCCGTCACGACGCCGACGTCCGGTCTCTTAACTAACATTTCTATCGGAATTTTGTTCCCCGAAACTTTTGACATTCAACTCTGCACTTCGTTCCCGCCCTTTTTCATGGCCAAGAAACAGGAAAGCGCCGATGATTCTATCACCAACGGTAGTCAATATGCACGAATATATATCAGACATTGAACTCCGCCGCCAGGCGTGGAAGTATTATGCAGTACCGATCTTTTGGATAGTGTACACCTTCTTTCTTCCCTGGGCCTGGACACGCTTCGGCCCGTGGTCGATCCTGCTGATGGTCATCCCGGGCGCCTGGCTCTACGCTTGGCTTTCGTATCTCATGCATGAGTCGTGGCATCGATATGTTCCCAACGTCAATAACGACCGCTTCCTGAAATTTGCCAACCTTCTTCTCGGCTGCGATCCCCAGCTTTACCGGCTCGTCCACGGCTACCACCACTCCAGGATCCACACGTGGGACGACACCGAGTTCCACCCCATCGGCCGCATCCCGTCAAGGCCGCATCGCGCCCTCTACAATACGCTCGAAATCGTCTTCGGCCTCATCTTCATCTTCGCCCTGCTCGCGTGCGTCGTGCCGCGTCATCCCCGCTACCGGGACCGCTACAGCCGGTCCAGTTCGATCCTCGCCTTCCTGTGCATCACGCTCATCTATGGGACCATTGGCCTTGCCTCCGCACTCACCTTCGGCCTCGCTGCCCCGCAGGTGCTCATCCCCTGGGCGATCAACTTCTGGATCTGTGCCTTCGTTGTCCATCAGGACCAGATGATCCAGCACGGCGGCATCATCGTCGACGGCGACCTCGACGAACGCAACCTCGCCACCCGCAATTTTCCCGCCGCCGGCCCAGTGAGCCGCTTCATCCTCTTTCTCCTGCACAGCGATCCGCGAGAGCATGTCCTCCACCACACGATGGTCCGCGTCCACCACCGTCCCTTCCCGGGCCGCGTGCCACTGCCGGAAAACGCCGTCTACATCTCCCCCCTCGCCTACGTCCGCGTCCTGGCCGCTCTCATCACCGGCAAGGAATAGAAAGATGCAAAAATAGAGGATTACTGTTTGCGTGTTCTCCTTATTTGCTCTTATGCTTATCTTTATTTTTCGATTCGCAGGATGATTTTGCCGAACTGAGCGCCGCTTTCCATTTTTTGCAGTGCCTGGGGCGCGTCGTCGATGGGCAGGACGCTGTCGATGACCGGTCTGAAGTTTGCGGTATCGACGGCGGCTAACATGCGGCGGAAATCCTCCGCCGAACCCATGGTGGAGCCCATGATGTTCAACTGGTTCCAGTACAGCGCCTGGAGGTTGGTTTCGGCCAGCGGGCCGGAGGTGACGCCGCACAGGACGATCTTGCCGCCTCTTCGCACCGCGGCAAAATCGACGGGCCAGGTTGCGGCGCCCACGGAGTCCATGACGATGTCGACACCGCGGCCGCGGGTGATCTCGCGGACGCGGGCGGCGACGTCCTGTGTCTTGTAGTTGATGGTGTGGTGGGCGCCGAGTGCCGAGGCCTTGCCGAGCTTCACGTCGGAGGAAGAGGTGACGATGACCTGGGCGCCGGCGTTGCGTGCGATCGCCAGGCCCGCCAGCGCCACACCCCCTCCGATGCCGTGGATCAGTACGGTGTCGCCGGCCTGCAGATTGCACCGTGTCATGAGCATGCGCCAGGCGGTGAGGGTGGCCAGCGGCAGGGCGGCGGCCTCCTCGAACGTCAGGTACGCGGGCTTGGGACGGACGCACCAGAAGGGCACGGCCACCTTTTCAGCGAACGTGCCGGGTCGCGACAGGCCGACGATGCCGAAGGACGCGCACAGGCTCTGCTCGCCCCGGAGGCAAAATTCGCAGCAGCCGCAACTGAGGCCGGGGTTGAGGATGACCTCGTCGCCCTCACGAACGGCATGGCTGCGCGGCCCGACGGCGACTATCACACCGGCGGCATCGGAGCCGAGTACGTGCGGCATCGGGATGTCGAAGCCCGGGCGGCCGTTGCGGACGTGGATGTCGAGGTGGTTGAGTGCCGCGGCCCTGACGGCAAGCACGACCTCATCGTCTTTGGGCGTTGGATCGTCGAGCTGGCCAACGCGGACCTGGTCCATACCCCCGTGTGCCTTAATGTATACGGCCTTCATTGCGTTTCTCCTTCTGTGTGTCTGATGCGACTATTCTCAATACTCCGCCGCCGAAACGCCAAGGTAAACTTCTGTACTTCGTCGCGCTGCACCAGATCAATCGAGCACGAACGTCACCTTGAGATCAACGCGATATTCGATGATCTTCCCGTTGTCGATGATCATCGACTGGTTCTTCACCCAGGCCGACTTGATGTTGTGGATGGTCTTGGAAGCGCGGGCTATGCCTTCCTTGATGGCCTCGTCAAAACTCTTGGGAGACTCGGAACTGATTTCGATGATTTTTGCAACGGACATGATTTCTTCCCTCCTGACTTCGGCATTGCCTGTTCGTATCGGACGAGACTTGCCTCTTAGACAAAGAACTTCGAGAAGACCTCCACCCTGAGCCTTCGCCGGACCTCTTTGGAGTTGCGAAGGCGGCGAAGCCTTTGCTGCTGCACGGCCTCCCACGGCGTCTTGTGCCGTTTGTCCCACCGGCGGAGGTCCTGCGTACTGACCGGTTTATATATCGGCCGGCTGTGCTGATCTGTAGTTGTCTGTGCCATCGTTCTGCCCCCTTAAACCTCTCTTTGATACGTTCGACCCTTTTGCCGGTTGACTGCGGCAGAAAAAGGCTGTATTCGGCGCGCCGGCGCCGGCCGCGAACCCGCGGTCGGAATTTACCGAAGTACAAAGAGCGGCTCGAGGTTCTGATAGGACGCAAGGGGGCAAGACCATGTTCAAAGACCGGGCGGATGCCGGACGGCAATTAGCGGAGGCACTGGAGATTTACAAGGAACAGTATCCGCTCATCCTGGCGATCGTGCGCGGCGGCGTCGAGGTTGGCTACGAAGTGGCCAGGCACCTCGGGGCGGATTTCTCCATCCTTGTGACGCGGAAGCTGCCGTTTCCGGACAATCCGGAAGCGGGCTTCGGGGCGATTGCCGAAGATGGCAGCCGCTACATCAACCGCGAGGCGGCCGCGTGGCTTTCGGGCGCCACGATTCGCGAGGTCACGGAGCAGCAGAAGGCCGAGCTCAAGCGGCGTGTGGAGGTTCTGCGAGGCGGTGAGCCGCTGCCGCCCATGGAGGGACGCACGGTGATCCTGATTGACGATGGGATTGCCATGGGCTCGACGATGCGCGCGTCTATTACGCTGTGCCGCAACCAGAAGGCCGGGCGGATTATCGTGGGCGCCCCGGTGGCGGGTCTGGATATGGCCAAGCAGGTCGCGCGATTCGCTGACGAAATCGTGATCCTTTCATGCCCGCGGAACTTCTATGCCGTCGCGCAGGTGTATGAGAACTGGTACGACGTCGGTGACGAAGAGGTGATCCAGATTCTCCACCGATGGAAGTCCGAGCACGCACGGGCGAAGTAGGTGTACGAGCACTGGCGAGTTACGGTAAAGGCATGCGTTTGATGACGCGCCGACAAGGGCCGGCGATTTTCAACAGACCACTTCGCAACGGCAGGTCAGGATTCAATCAGCCCCAAGGAGACTGCGCAGGGTCATGGCGTTTTCAACGGCGTATCCGTGGACGTCGTTGTTGAAGTAGGCGTAGACATGGGTCACTTTGCTGCGGTTTTCGCCGATCCAGTCTGCCCAGTCTTTCAATTGGGAATCGCTGTACTTGCCTTCGTATCTGCCGCCGGCGGCTCCGTGGAGGCGGAGGTAGATCATCTTGCCGGTTATCACGCGCGGCGGGGCTGACGAACCGTGGTCGTGGACACAGAGCCCTGCGCCGAATCTGTCGAGCAGGCCCCACGTATCCTCGTCAAACCAGCTTTCATGCCGGAACTCGAAGAAGCTCTGTGCGCGATGCCGAACAACCTGAAGAAAGGTTTCGAGCCGGTCGATGTCTTTGTGGTAGCTGGGCGGCAGTTGAAAGAGGACGGGGCCGAGTTTGTCTTCGAGCAACTCGGCACGTTCGAAAAACAGGTCGACGGAATCCTCCGGGTCAAGCAGCCGTTTGATGTGTGTCATGTAGCGGCTGGCCTTCAGCGTGAAGAGGAAGCCCGCCGGAACCTGGTCGCGCCACTTTTCGAAGGTGGACGCCGCCGGCAGGTGATAAAAGGTGTTGTTGATTTCGACGGTGTCGAACTTCGTGGCATAGTAGTTGAGCCAGCAGGTCTTGGGAACGTCGTCGGGATAGAAGACGCCTTTCCAGTGGTCGTAGTGCCACCCCGAGGCTCCGACGCGGATTTGGCATTTCTTTTTCGTCACATTGCTCCCCCCGCCGGACAAGCCTAACACAATGGTTCGATCGGGTATTCGATCATATACCTGAAGTCGCGCAGGAAGTTGGCGCCGACGGTTCCGTCGATGACGCGGTGGTCGCAGGACAGCGTCAGCCTTGTGCAGAGCCTGGCGCAGATCTGTTCGTTCTCATCCGCCATGACCATCTTCATGAATTCGCCGACGGCAAGGATGGCCGAGCCGGGCGGGTTGATGATCGCCGTGAATTCCTCGATGCCGTATGTACCGAGACTGCTGATGGTGAAGGTCGAGTCTGCGTAGTCGGCGCGCGTGAGAGTCCCTTTGCGGGTCTTCTCGACGAGGGCCTTCAGTTCCCGGTCGATCTGGAGGATTCCCTTGGCGCCGCAGTCGCGGACTACGGGGGCGATGAGGCCATCGGGCTGGGAGACGGCCAGTGCAATGTCGATGTTTGCGTGCTGGACGATGGCGTCGCCCGTCCATGCGGCGTTGACCATGGGATGACGCTTGAGCGCCTCGGCGGCGAACTTCATGAGGAAGGCGTTTACCGAAACATGCGCATTGAGGCTCTTGTTGAGGCGGTCGCGGGCGGCCATAAGGTCCTCAACGCAGGCCGTGAGCTTCAGATAGAAGTGTGGAGCGGAGAATTTCGAACCGCTCAGCGTCTCGGCGATGACCTTTCGTTTGGGCGTGATCTCGACGATCTTGTCCTTGAGTTCAACCTCCGTCGGCGCCGGTCGAGCCGCGGTCGCCAGCGCGGCTTCTTCCACGTCGCTTCGTGTGATGCGACCCCCCGGGCCGGTGCCCTTGACTTCTGCAAGATCCACGTGCCGTTCTCGTGCGAGTCGGCGGGCCAGCGGTGTGGCGAGGATCCTGCCCTCGGCGAGTTTGTCGGGGGCGGCCTGTTCTTCGGTTATGGGCGTCACCTTCTGCGGCTGGGGTGGCCTTTCTTCGGCGCGTTTGATCTTCTCGGCCTCTTGCGGAGGTTGTGCGGGTTCAGGCAGGCCTTGTCCCTCCTTGGCTTCCGGAGGTTTTTCGGCGCTCGTTGGCTCTTGCCCGCGTTTTTCCTCGGCGGGCTTCTCAGCGGGTTTTTCCTTTTGTGCCGCCTGGACGGCTTCGTCAGGCTCGCCGATAACGGCGATTTCCTTGCCGACGGGCACACTTGACCCCTCTGCGGCGAGTATCTCAAGAAGTGTCCCCGACGCCGGCGATTCGTATTCCATGGTCGCCTTGTCGGTCTCAACTTCGCAAAGTACCTCGCCCTGCTCGACGGTATCGCCTTCGCTCTTGACCCACTTGACGATGACACCTTCCTCCATGGTAGGCGACAGGGCCAGCATTGGGATGTTCTCAGCCATTTCTCCGCTCCTTAAAGATACAGCACCCTTTCAACCGCCGCGAGGATCTTCTCAACCGACGGCTGGGCGGCGAGTTCCAGTTGATGGTTATACGGCATGGGGATGTCTTCGCCGGCGACGAGTTCGACCTGCGCGTCGAGCCGGTCGAAACAGCGGTGCGACACGAGCCAGGCCACGTGGGACCCGACGCTGGCGACAGGCCATGATTCGTCGATGACGACGCAGCGCGAGGTCTTGGTTACCGAGGCGACGATCGCGGCCTCGTCGAGCGGGCGAAGGCTGCGCAGGTCGATCACTTCGGCATCGATGTCGTCCTGCGCCAGGGTCTCGGCGGCCTCAAGCACCATATGCACGACCTTGCCGAAGGTGATAAGGGTGACATCGCGGCCCGGGCGTTTGATGTCGGCCTTGCCCAAGGAGATGAGATATTCATCCGCGGGAACGTCGCCCTTTATGCCGTAAAGCAGTTCGGCCTCCATCATGACGACGGGGTTGTCGTCGCGGATGGCGGTTTTCAGCAGGCCTTTAGCGTCATACGGGGTGGCCGCGCTGACCACCTTGAGGCCGGGTACGTGGGTGTAGATCGACGCCAGCGCCTGCGAGTGCTGGCTGCTGAGCCATTCGGCGGGACCGTTGGGACCGCGAAAAACGATGGGTATCGCAAACTGGCCGCCGGACATGTAGCGCATCTTCGCGGCGTTATTGATAACCTGGTCGAGCGCCTGGATGGAAAAATTGAAGGTCATCCATTCGACGATGGGACGCAGCCCGGCCATCGCCGCCCCGATACCGATACCAGTGAAGCCTTCTTCGCTGATGGGCGTGTCGATGACGCGGCGGTCGCCGTATTTGTCGTGCAGGCCGCGGCTCACTTTGTAAGCCCCGTTGTAGAGCGCCACCTCCTCGCCGATCAGGATGACACGCTTGTCGCGGGCCATTTCTTCGTCAATGGCCTGGTTCAGTGCATCGCGATAAGCAATCACGGGCATTGCTGTTCCTCGCTGTACACGTCTTCGTATATGGTCTCGATGGCGGGCTGCTCGCTCCGTTCGGCGAAGTCGACCGCTTCGGCGACAATTTGCTTGCAGCGTTTGTCCATCTGCTGGAATTCGTCATCTCTGAGCATCTCGTCAGCGACCATTTTCTTCTTCAGGATCAATATGGGGTCCTGCTCCTTCTGCTTGAGCACCTCCTCTTTGGTGCGATACGTGGCCGGGTCGCTCATCGAGTGGCCCATGTAGCGGTAAGTACGGAATTCCAGCAGGCTGGGCTGAGACTCGGCTCGCACCAATGCGACCGCGTCCTTGATGCTTTCGTAGACCGCCAGGACGTCCATGCCGTCGACCTGTTTGCCGGGCATGTTATAGGAGGCTGACAGTGCCGACAGGTCGTGTACCGCGCTTACGCGGCGGAAGTCCGTACCCATGCCGTACTGATTGTTCTCGCAGATGTACACAATGGGCAGCTTCCAGACCCCGGCCATGTTGAGGGCCTCGTGGAAAGAGCCCTGATGGATGGCGCCGTCGCCGAAGAAGCACAGGACCGCCCCCTTTTCGCCCATGTATTTGAGCTTCAGGGCCATGCCCGTTCCCAGGGGAATGTGCGCACCGACAATACCGTGGCCGCCGTAGAAGTGGCGCTGGGCGTCGAAGAGGTGCATGGAGCCGCCTTTGCCGCGGCTGCAGCCCGTGATCTTGCCGTAGAGTTCGGCCATCACAACGTTGGGGTCCATGCCGACGGCAAGTGCATGGCCGTGATCGCGATAGGCGGTGATGACGTAATCGCGTTTCAGATCGATGGCGGCCACGGCCCCGACGGCGATAGCCTCCTGGCCGATGTAGAGGTGGCAGAAACCGCCGATCTTGCGCAGGCCGTACATCTGGCCCGCCTTCTCCTCGAAGCGGCGGATGAGCAGCATGCGCTCCAGGAGGTCGTTGAGCAGGTCCTTGCTGTATCGTGTTTGCTTCTTTGCGTTGCCTTTGGCCACCTTTCGTATCCCTGTAATCAGAACGTGACGGTCTCGCGGACGGCCTGCATGGGCTTGAAGAGTGTCGCCTCTTTGATGATCGTCTCGATGACGACGAATTCCTCGCCGGGCGCATTGGTTTTCCAGAAGATCGCCAGTCTCGGGCCCAGGATTTCCATGAGTTCGGCCTTGAGTGCAGGGTTGTCCACGACACGCGTGGGCCCGCTGCAATGGATGATCTCGCGGAGATCGCGCGTCTGGATGATCCACGCGGCCGAACCGGAAGCGGCAATCTGTGAAACCTTGGCTGCATCGGGTTTGGAGAAGGCGAAAATCGCCCCGCGGCGCTGCTTGAGTACGACGGGCGTCATCCATCGCATGTGGATGCGTCCGTCCGCATCGGCGGTCGCAAGGACGCCGGTCTTGGCGTCGTCGAGGATAGCCTCCAGCCTGTTGGCTAATTCGTGTGCTTGCATAGGCGCATCTCCCTTAAGCCGTTTTGCGCAGTTGCGGCCCCCGGCCGCAGACAACCGGCTTTAAGGCCGATTTTCTCTCACGGCACCACCCTGTCAAGCCGCGGCGGCGTGCTTTCGCATAAATCAGGGCACGCCCCGATGACCTGCGGTCACGTTGGCCGATGCCGACGCCGGTAGAGTCGCCGATGCCGAAGGCGCGATGACTCAGGAGAACACCTCAATGGCCGCGCGCCCTTCCCACGTGCCGTGGAGATTGCAGTGCGCAAAGGCGCGCAGCGCGCCGTGCGTGTGGCTCAGCAAAACTCGGGCTTTCATGATCGGCGAGGTCATCGTCGGTGTCAGTCCGATTCGTGCAATGTATGTGTCGCCCGCGTAGAGGTCGATGAAATCGATGTAGTGCTTCGGCTGCTGGGGGTGCGACATGTTTTCGCCGACCTCGACGGTCACCTCGAATGGCTCATTGGCGGAGACCTGCTCGGGCGCGGTGACGGTGACGAGGTGCTCTCGTTCAAGCTCGCTCATGTTGTCCGGATCCTCGACGCGGTTGACGCCGCATAGCAGGTCTTCTCTGCATTTCATGATCGTATCCATGTGGTCCTCCTTCAGGGTTATTGGCGGGCCCCGCCCCGAAGAGACGGGACCCGTTCGTCGGTTGAGCGGCCGCCGCGGCGTTATCTCTGCGGGCAGGCCGGCTCTGAAATCTTCTCCAGGATCTCCCAGGCCAGACGCTCGTCGCGACTCTTGACGGCAAAGTCCGCCAACGACACGTAGCCGACAAGTTCGTTGTCGTCGTTGAGCACAAGCAGGCGGTGAATGGCCTTCTCCTCCATCAGTTCCGCGGCCTCGTGGATGTCGTCATTCTCGTAGCAGTAGAACACCTGCGGCGTCATCACCTCGCGGACCGTGGTCTGGCTGACATCCTTGCCCTGTGCGACGGCCCTGACGGCGATATCGCGGTCCGTTATGATGCCCGCCAGCTCGCCGCTTTCCCAGACGGGCAGTGATCCTACATCGAATTGCTTCATTTTCTGGGCCGCCTCCACGAGCGTAGCCTGACTGTCGATCGTCTCGGCGTTGTAGGTCATGATTTCTTTGACATTCATGGAACTCTCCTTTCGTATTTGCCCCTCATTGCGCCTTTGAAGCACTTTCGGAACGATAACGAACGCCTGCGGGCGGCTTGTCGTTGTCGTGTTTGTCTATCGCAGCCCGGTACGGTTCACCTGTGGTCCGGTACGGTCAAACCCCCAATTCGACAGTTCTGCCACTTGTGCAGCCGTAAAGGCTATCGACAGGAAACAGGAGATGCTTAACCCATGTATGGTGCGCGGCAGACATGCTCTGGTGCGCGCAAACAGCAACCCTGCGCACACCAACACCCCCCGGAGCGATGCGCGCACACCCTCACCACCGGCGGGAATGCGTTGCGCATTCGTCCGTGCTTACTGCCGCTTATTTATCGAGTCCGGTCGGCCAGCTGCCGACGCATCAACTCGGGCGCCGATGCAATAACGGCAATTCCTGTAGCCGGAGACATGTCCGTTTTCGAGAGACTGAAAGGACAGAGCCTCTCCTGCCGCGATGATTTCATCGATGCGGCAGTTGGACGTCTCCGCGTCAAGGTCATGAATCTGTTTTCTCTCCCTGTCGGCGCAGTACCGGGCGCCATACAGCGGAGGACCCAGGCGTCTCATGTTTTATGATCTCCTTTTCAACTTCAACCCAAGGTCTGACGTTCCTTCATCCATCACCCGATTTCACGTCGACAGCGGCTCTCTGTGTACTGCGATGGGGATGAACCCGCTTTTACACGGGAACATCCCCAGCAGATCAACAGGCTCGCTAACAATGTTCAACAGACCGGCCGCAAATAAAGGAGGGCGCACCCCCCTCATGGAACTCCGTTTCCATGCGCCCGGGTGGATACCGGTACAAAGCACTCGCGGGAATAAGCGAACGAGAACGCCAGGTGTTGATATGGTTTTTCTGCATTTTTGAAAAATTTTTTGGACAGGCGCGTTTTTGACGCGATAAAGCGAGGTGTCGATGCTGTCGGTCCTGTTTGTCGGCCGTGTTTTCAGGCTGAAAACGGCTGTCTGGAGGTTAAGGACCGTCCGGATATAGTCGATTTCTGAAGTGCAGGACCTGCCCGTGAGGGTAAGAAATTTTGTAAAAATCGGCGGATGGGATATCAACACCCCGCCGGTTCATTCGCTTTATGGGGCAGCGGACCTGCGGAGTACGAGTGGCGGAGCACTCGTGCAGGAACTGCAAACAGTTGTGGTGGATGAGTTTCGTTGGAGAATGGTGATGAGAAGCTCCTGGTGTGTCCTTTTTCTGCTCGCGTGTGCGCCCTTGTGTGTATATGCGGCGGTGTCGGTCGAGATTTACGAAAGTGACGGACTGACGCCGTTCGACGGGCGCCCTTTGATGGTGGGCAGCCACGTTTGTATAGTTGTCTCCTCTGATGTGGCTGGTTACTGGGGGGGCGGTTTGTTCATCACCGGCGACGACCGCGCATTGGCGCGGCTGTACGGCAGAGGGCGCGACCCCGATTCGTGCGACTGGAGAGATTCGCATTATCCCGCCGCGGGCGATGATGCCCGCGTCATCAGTTGGATGAATCAGGACATGTGGGGGTTCGACACCTACACATCGGATGCCAACGGCCTGCCGGGTCGATGGTTTATCCTCGACTACGAGGCCATCGGCGTCGGCGAGCCGAACCTGCAAGTCTTCGACTACGCCCACAGTTTCACTGACCCCAACGGGGTGATCGCCTTTTCGCATGTGCCGTCGCGCGATTTTAATGGCGACGGCCTGGTCAACATTATCGACTATGCGATGCTTGCCTCGCACTGGGAGGCGGCGGATTGCTTTGACCCCAACGGCTGCGGCAGGGTGGACCTTAACGGGGACAGACTCGTGGACGTCAAAGACTTGGCGCTGTTTGCGGATTACTGGCTCTGGGGGGTGCCGCGGCAGCCGCTCTTGCCGGTCGACCCGGAAGTGACATACCGCCTGACGGACGCCCTCGGATCAAATGAAATCAGCCTCGCTGTAGGCGAGAACATCACCCTGTACATCTCCATGGAAACGCACGATACGAACGTAAATCTCTTCAATTTAGAGGTCAACGTCTCCGATCCTGCCCTGGGCGGCATCGACAATACGCCGTACGACCCGGAATCGCTCCCCAATCATGCCACGGCCCGCATTCTGGCTCAGCCGCGCGACACGTTCTTCGATGACTTTGGCCCCGGCCAGCAGCCCGGAAGCATCAGCTTCAGCGCCGCCAGCATCATTTCGCCCATGAACGACGGATGGATAGCGAGCTTCGTGTATACCAGCCTTGCGCCGGGCGATGTGAAGCTCGAGCTTACGGACCTGCTCGGCGGCCATATTGTGCGTCTGGAGCCGATGATCATTCACCAGATCGACGGCCTCCTGCAGGCGACCTCCGCGACAACCATGATGACCGAAGGCGGCAAACAGCCCGTCTCCACTCAGCTCACCGTCGAGGAAATGGTCGAGCGGCTGGAGGATATCTACCGCACGGATGCCGAAATGCAAAAGCTCGTCAGCAGGGACCGATGGCAGAATTTTATCAATGACGTTAAGAAATCCGAATCGCTCGCCCGATAGGGCGGCCGTACACGGCGGATACGCGGAGGTAAACATGCAGAGACAACGTTTGATCATTATATTGCTGATACTTGCAACCCTGTGCGCACACGGCGCAGCACAGCGAATGCTGGACGCCAGGGAAGTCGCCGACGTACTGCGCGTGCTGACGCGAGAGCCGGTCACAACGTGGATATCCTCGGGCGTCATGCGGGCGCGGCATCTCGAATATCGAGCTGAAACCGACCAGATCATCGAATCGGATGTGACGGTGCGCTGCGACGGCGACCGGTTCTACTGGGAGATCAACATCGATTCGAGCCACGGCGGGCAGGATGCAAAGCAGCGGCCGCTGCCCGGAGCCATCGACGTGCAGCAAAACAGGGATCGCATCTACGTCTGGGACGGCAGCAAATACACCATCTACTTCAAATCCGGCAACCAGGTCATAGTCTATGAAGACGCCAGCCGCCTGCCCGTTACGGTAAACGGGCCGCTGACTGCGGGGCTGATTCCCTGGGGCGTCGGCGCCTTCACGTATGACGCTTTGAGCGGCGGGCACGTCTCGGCGATCGAGACGCAGCGGGGCGGGCGAACAGTCGTCGAGCTGATGGTCCAGCCCAACGACACGCTCCGCATGGATTTCGTACTGGACCGCCAGAAGGATTATGCCGTGCTGGCAGGCACGGTGCGCAGCGTGGGACGCTCGATTCTCGTCAGGACCTGCGACGGCCATCGCTTAATCGGCGGACGGTGGCTGCCCTCAACCGTCGACGTCGAACTATACGACGACAGCCAGACCCCTGCCCAACTGATCTCCTTCGATCACTGGGACTTCCAGTCCGTCAGCACGGACAGGCCCGCGGCCTCTGCGTTTCGTGTGCCTCTTGAGGCCGGCGTCCGCATCGAGGAGTACACCAGGCTGTCGGACAAACCCTTGACCTGGTACACGCGTCCCCAGGCGGATACGGAGATGCTCCGGCAGAAGCGGCTGGAGATTGTTGCCGCCGGCGGGGCGCAATCGAGCAACTGTGCGATTGTTGCCGCGCGTTACGTGCTGTCCCGCGCCGGCAAACAGATGACCCAGCAGCAGAAGACCCTTCTTGCCGGCAGCGGCTCCGGCCCCAGCCTGCACGACGTCAAGGCCGTGCTGACCGGTGCGGGCCTCAACTGCCGCGCCGTGCGCACCGACCTGGACGGACTGCGAAAAGTGAAAGACTGCTCCGTGATCCTGCACCTGCCCAACAGAAAACACTTTGTCATTCTGGATCATATCGAGCAGCAGCGCGTCTGGCTGATCGATCTGGATCACGACCGCTTCTATTTCCCCATGGACCTCGACCAGTTCCATCTCGAATGGCTTGACGGCACGGCGCTTCTGGTGTCGCAGAAGGCCCTTACCGAGGCGGAAGCTTTGCCTGTCATTGGGGACACGCAATTAAAGAAGATGATAGGTGCAGACAGCTTTGGGACATATTCGTGCAATCAGCTGATACAGGATCACCATGTCGTATATTGTTTCCCTGTCCCTGAGGCAGCATGTGGCGGCCAGTACCGCCAGTATTTCGCTCGCTGGGCATGCGGGTTGGACCATGCCGGTGGCACCTGTACCAGCCAGGGCCTCGCCAGTTTTATAGGCTATAACTGCCTCGAAAACCCTTATTATCCGGGCCGATGCAGCGCCGGCGGTGAGCCAATCGTCCATATGATTCACGCATGTGACTGAGGGCCAGCTCAGGCCCAAACGAAAAAGAAGTCAGTTGCAGCGATGAACGCGCCATGCTATCATGGCAGTCATGGATCGTCACCATGGACTCTCACTGACTGAACTTCTTGTTGTCATCGCTGCGATTGCTGTGTTGTCCGGGATCATGACCCCTGCCTTGTGGTCCGCCAGGCAGCAGGCACAGACGGTCGTATGTATGGCCAACATAAAGCAGGTTGGCACGACATTAGCCGTTTACGAGCAGGCCAACGGAACATTCCCTCAGGGGCTCGACAACAGTCGAAGTGCCCTGATGCATGGCGGGTGGTATGCCGGCGATCAGAATTATGATACGCTCGGCCGGTGGTGGTTCGAGCAGCTTGACGGCTCGGCCGGGGATTTTCACGACAAGAACTCCATCTTCTGGTGCCCGTCACGCAAGGTCGCCGACGCCGGCCTGTCCGGCATCATTCTGGGCAACTATGGCATCAACAGGGCGATCTGCATGGATGTTCGGGGATCCGTGGCAAGTGCGTACGTGGGCAAACCTTTGGCGTCTGAGCAGATCGCGCATCCGGCCATGACCCTGCTGGCCGCCGACAGCGGTTATTGTCTCATCAGTTGGCAGGCCGCCGCGGACAACGTCCTGCAGCGGGCCGAAGGCCACGTGGGGCGGGATACGGAAACCTACGTGCCGGGCCTGTCCATAAATACCCACCGTGCGTTTTCAATGGCCTGCCGCGACGATGCGATTGAAGGGCGACATGCGGGTCGGACCATCAACGTGGCCTACGCCGACGGCCACGTCAATTCCATCGCCGCCGAGTCGTTGCTTGTGGAAGCCGTTGGGGACGGTTGGAGGAATCAATCGCCGCTCTGGCTGCCGTAATCCGGCATCACAAGCCGATCTGCCGAAGCATCTCCTGCACCGAGGCGGCGTCCGGATAGGCAATTTCCGAAATCAGCAGCCGTTCGTAATCGGCCTCGGCGTTCGGCTTGCTGTAATGCTCCGTCCTGACGGGCAGCTTCGTTTCGGGCTGCACATAGGCCCGCCACTTGCGATACACCGGTGCACCGCCGGAAGACTTGTCCATCCAGACCATCTCGTAGATATCCATGCCGCCCATCGCCGCGTCGGCCGGCGGTTCCGGGAGACGATGCCACACAGCATCCTGTGGAATCCTGGAAAACTTAACAAACGGCAGGATGTGCATGGGCCCGATCAGTGTTGCGGCGGTTCTCTCAATGTCCTCGTTGTCGAGCCGCACCGTCTCTCGTTCACCGGTCACAACATTGGCGACCGTTTTCGCCTTGCCATCCAGATCCCAGATCACATACTGGCCGCCGTCCTTGAAGATCTTCGTGTTCCGTGAAATCCAGATCTCCTGCACAACCTCGGCGTTTTCCGGATTGATTTTCTTCAGGTGCATGGTGTTGACTTCGGCCAGCCGGGCGTAGACTTCGCTCAGGTCGGTCGCCTTGAGGCTGGTTCCGTGAAACGCCAACATGGCGACCAACAGAATGCCGGCCGCTGCCGCCGCGGGCTTTAGGAATGGCCGCAGCATGGCCGCCGCCCGGCGTCTCGCGGACGTTTGACTCCGCTGCGCCTCCGGCTGGAGCCGTTCAGCCGGCCGCCTCGACGGTTCGGCCCGGAAGCCTACGCGGCGCATGCGCGAAAGATCGGCCAGGGTTAGGCACGTTGCGATCCCGGAATTGGGTCGATCCATGATCTGCGTCACAGTGTGCAGCAGGGCCTGCATCCTGTCCATGCACCGACGGCAGGAGACCGCGTGGGCCGAGACCGGCGATGCAAGGCCGGCAGCGCCCGACGGCAGGCACAGATCGAAGAGTTGACTCGACGTCACCGCCTCGCACGAGGTGCCGTTGTGCCCATGCTGAGCAGGCAGCGCATCGCACAGTCGCTGCCGGTGCGCAAAAAGCATCGCGCGGCAATCGGGGCAGATGCAGATGTGTCGCAGAACTGCCGCATCGACGTCCTCAAAGTCAAGCGCTGCCACTTGCCCCACGGCCTGGGCCGCAGCCCCGCACATGGCCGGATCATTATCGCCGGCCTCGGCAAGCATCGCACCAAAACGGCAAAGCTGCGCCGACGTCAAGCCCATGCGGCCAACGGCGGACAGGTCATCCGCGCAGGCGGGGCACTCTTTCAGGTGTGCCGTAATCGGCGTGGTGGCGCGGACCTCGAACCGCGGATCGGCCATCGGCGCCAGAAACGGCCGCACCGTGGTGCAGTCGACCGATTGACCCAGATACGCCATGTGCAGCTGCAGGTTGCCCGTGGCTGCCGCAAGGTCCGGGCCCGCAGCGCCGGCGCCGCCTATGGCCGCGTCAAGACGCTGCACCTCGCTTCTGCAATGCGCGCAGCCGTCGATGTGCCGCCATAACGCCTCCGGGATATCGCCGGCCTTATTCCCGCACAGGAAATCATAGTAGTACACGCTGGCCCGCGTGCACGTGGTTTCTTGTTCAGATGTCATCATTAGGTTACCCCTGACCTTCCGACATGCATTGTCTCAGTTTTTCGAGGCCGACCGACACGTATCTGCTGAGTGTCCGGGGCTTAATATTCATTCTTCGTGCGGCTTCCTCGGTTGTGTAATCCTGCCGAAAACGCAGATTGACCGCCTCGGCCTCCGTGCGGCTGAGCCGGCTTTCTATCAGATCGAAAAGCCTCAGAACCTCTTCGCGATCCATCACCACCGTATCGGGCGTGTTGGCCGCCCTCGAACGCTCATAGAACCGGCACTCCTGCAAGACCGATTGCTGGATCATGCGCCGGCGCCGTGCGTCGACAAGATCGTTTATGATGGCCCGGTAGAGATAGCTCTTGACATTGGTGACGTGGCGAGGAATCGGATTTGTCACTAATGAAACGAAAAAGTCGTGAAAGAAGTCGTGTGCCTCGCCCTCATCAGGGACCCTGCTTCGAATGATCGCGCGGATGAATTCGCCGTATTCGAGGAATACTTCCGCGGCGGCCGTGACGTTGTGGCTGGCCTTGTTGTTGATTGGCAGGGCCTGCGACACGTTGAACTTCTCCTGGTGCCTCTATATACACGACAGCCGGCTTCGGCATGCCGGCCGTATGTCGGCGGCAATTATACCCGCCGCCAATTGCATGACAAGCTTTTTTTGAAATATATAGATGTCCTGAAAACGCCTCCCTTGCCGCCGCGTGGTTTAATTTGGGTATTTTGCAGCCTGCCGTTTGCATGCGCCCTTTCTTGTGGTATGATTTGCATGGCGCCTGTGGTGGTGTGCGCTGAATGCACGTTTGACCGCATGACGGCGCGAAGGCAGCCGCTATAAGGGGTCCCGTTTTCCGAAGTTTTGCCCAAGGCGTGCCATGCCGCTCGGCCAGTCATGGATGAACCCTTTTTCGATGGAGCGAATCATGTCCAGATTCTGCAGTTTCTTCAAACCGGCTGTTATTCTCATCGTGATCAATGTGATCGGCTTGGTGTGGATCCACCACGATCTGACTGCTATCCGGCCTGCAACGGTTATGGCCAGTGAGGTGACCCTTTCGCCCGACGATTCGAAGGCCGACCGGCTGAGGATTGCTTTCGACCGCAGGGTCGTTCTGCCCGAGGCAGTTGGCAAGCCGGTTGAGGAGATGCCTTTTGTCCTTCAGCCGCATCGGGAGGGTTGCTGGCGGTGGGCCTCGTCGGACACCTTGGAGTATCTGTTCGACGAGCCGCTGCCGCCCGGACGGCGTTTTCAACTGACGGTGACGGACAAGTTTCGCTCGATGACCGGCCTGTCACTGGATGGCAAAATGTCTTTTGAAATCACGACGGCTGCCCTGGCTTTGGTCAATTCCAAGGTCGTCGCCGCCGATCCGGAATGGGTGACGTTTGAGCTGAATTTCAATCAGCCTGTGGCGCCCGCCGACCTGCTTCGACATATAACCTTCAGCAATGCCGCCGACCGCAGCGGCCGGGCCCTGACGGGCGTGCAGTGCCTGACAAAGAGCCCCGAGGACCGTCTCGTCGTGCGTGTACCCCGGCCGCCGTCGGATCATCTGGGTATTCGCCTGGACCAGCACCTCACCGGCGTCAACGGCGACCTTTCGCTGTCCCACACACAGCGGTGGGATGTCGCGGTTCCCCAAAGCTTTACCTACCTGAGCAGTGATGTCTGGGTCCCGCCTTTTGACGAAGACGTGCGGGTCAGCCTGCGATTTTCAGATCAGCTCAGTCTCGAACACGACCTCCCGGCCATCACAACGACGCCGGAAGTGGAAAGCCTGGGCGTCCACCGCAGCGATCATGAACTGGTGCTCGTGGGCAAGTTCAGACCCGAGCAGCGTTACACCGTGCATCTGCCCGCCGAACTTGCCGCGGCAGATGGACAAACATTACAACGCGATTATTCCGTTTTCGTCGACATACCCGCCAGGTACCCGCGGCTGTCTTTCACCGGCGGCCGCGGCATCTTGTCCCCGGGCGGGAACCTGACCCTCGATATGAGGGCGGTCAACGTCCGCGAGGTGGAGTTCCTGGTCTGGCGCGTGCACGAGAACAACCTGGTAGCGCACCTTCACAACGAGTGGCGCCAGGCTACCTCCCGCCGGTTACCCGCAAAGATCGTCAAGCTCGACCCGGTGCAGAACCAGGTGCAGAATTATGCCGTCAGCATCTCGGATCTGATTCAATCACAGACGGGCGTTTACTGGATCTGTGCCCAGTCCGCCTCGCCGCGCTGGGCGTACGATGAGACGCTGGTTACGGTAACCGATCTGGCGATTACAGCCAAATCGGAGCCGGACGGCTGCCTGGTATGGGTTACGTCGCTGCGGCAGGGCACGCCGGTCGAAGGCGTCACAGTAAAGGCGTTCTCGTTTAATAACCAGCTCCTCGTACAGGCTGTCACCGACCGCGACGGTATTGCGCATCTGCCGTACCCGGACAGCCGGCCCGATGGAGCCATGTGGGCGATCGTAGCGCAGAAAGGCGACGATCTGAGTTATCTGCGGCCCGGCGACAATCAATGGATGATCGACGACGTCGATCAGTCCGGGCGACATTATCCCTCCGACGTGGAGGTGATGGTTTATACCGAGCGCCAGGTATACCGGCCGGGCGACACCGTGCACCTGACCGGTATCGTGCGGCAGCGCGACGGCGGCGTTCCCCCGGCCTTCCCGTTTGCAATCAAGGTCATTCGGCCCGACGGCAGGACCTTCGCCGAGTTGACCGCCACCCCGGACGATGCACAGGGCATTTTCCACGCAGACATTCTGACGCGCACAGACGGCCAGACCGGCCAGTACCGCTTCGATGTCACGGTGCCCGGCGACCATGAGGTGTTGGGGTCGACATGGGCTTTTGTGGAAGCGTTTCTGCCCCAGCGTATGCGGGTCTCGGCGACGCCGACCGCCCATCGCTATAACGGCGACGAAACACCTGAGATCCACGTTTCAGGTCGGTACCTCTGGGACCAGCCGGCGGCCGACGTCCAGGTCAAGGCCGAGGCGACGCTCGTGGCAGGCCGCTACACATCACAGCAGTGGCGACAGTATACCTTTGGCACACCGCCGCAGCACCGGCCTCTCATGTTGGGAACGGTCGAAGGGAGGCTTGGCGTGGAGGGTAAGGCTGCTCTCCGGATACCGCTGAATAATGAAATCGCCCCGGCGCTCTATACCATGCAGATCACTACCACCGTTACCGAGCCGGGGGCCCGATCTGTTTCAGTCAATTCTTCCGTGATCCTCGATCGGCTCAATCACCACGTCGGCTTGCGCTGTGCAGGCGGAATGCTTCCATCGCCGGGCACTCCCATCATGATCGAGTGGGTGAGCCTCACCGGCGACGATGTGCTCAAAGCGCCCGGCGATCTGAAAGCTAAGCTTGAGGCCGTGGTGTATGAGTCGGTTGTCAGGCAGCAGGACGGCCGCCGTGTCTGGCAGTCCGTGCAGCGACTCATTCCCGTTAAAGAGCAGACGCTCACCGCAACCGGCAATGCCGAAGGCGCCTTCGAGGTTGTCTGTCCGGATGTGGGCCGCTACCGCCTGACTGTTTGCGATGTACAAAGCGGAAGCTGCACATGGCTGGACCTGTACTCCTCGGCCCCCGGAGCACCGCAGAGCCTGTCTATGGCCGACCCCGAACGGCTGGAGATTGTCACGGAAAAAGAGACCTGCCGCCCGGGCGAAACAGTCAAGGTTCTCGTTCTCAGTCCGGTGCCCGGCACGGTCCTGGCGACCGTCGAGAGCGACCGCGTCACCGACTGGCAAATCGCCGAGGTGGTCAACAATACCGCCGAACTGCAGCTGCAAATCGCCGAAGACTTGCGAGGCAGTGTCTTCGTGACCGCAAGCGTGGTGCGTGCCATCGATCCGGGCGCCCGCGACTGGTTGCCGCATCGCGCCATGGGAATGAAGCGCCTGCTTCTGGACCATGAGGAAAAGCGCATTCCGCTGCAAGTCCAGGCAGCCGGACAGAGCCGCCCCGGCCAGACCATTCGTGTGACCGTGACCACCGGGCCCTCCGCCGACCCGAACCGCCCGGCCATGGTGCACCTGTGGGCCGTGGATGAGGGCCTGCTGCTGCCCACCGCCTTCGAAACGCCGGATCCGTTCGCGTATTTCTTCTCACCGCGGACCCCGGCCGTGTTCACCTCTGACCTCTTCTATCAATTGCTGCCTGATTATGAGCGCCCCCAGACCATCACACGGATCGGTGCCGATGGAGACTTCGACATGGGCAAACTTCGCCGCAATCCGGTGGAAACACGGTATCGCCTGCCCGACGTGATCTGGCGGCACGCGGCCGCCGTCGACCCCAACGGCGTGCTTACGGTGGAGATGCACCTGCCCCGACTCATCGGCGAGATGCGGCTCATGGCCAGCGCGGTCGATCATGACCGGTATGGCCGGGCCGAGAAACCCCTCACGCTCACCTCGGACCTCATCGTGGAGTCGAACTGGCCGCGATCTGTCGCCCCCGGCGATACCTTTGAAGTCCCGGTCAAACTCTTCAACTCCACCGACAAACCCATGCGCATCACCCTCGAAACCGCCATCAATGGCCCCGTCCGGATAACAGGAGCAGGCGCCGGTCCCGTCGAAATCCCGCCGGACAAGGCAATAACCCGCCTGCTCCAGGCCACAGCCGACCGGATCGGACCTGTCGAAGTCCGCATCACCGCCCGTCAGGTGGACGACAGCGACGCCCCGGCGACCTTCACGGACGAAAAGACCCTCAGGGTCCGTCCGGCGGCCGCACTCCACACCGAAGTCACGCTCAAGAGTATCGAAGCCGGCCGGACCGTTTCTGTTGAGCCTTCCGACGCCTTCGTGCCGGGCACACAGCGGCTCACCGTCAGCATCAGCGCCCGCCCGACCGTTCAGCTCGGCCCGGCCCTGGAAAAGCTGGTGCACTATCCCTACGGCTGCGCCGAACAGACGGCAAGCCGCGTTTTAGCGCTCTTGTACGCCTGCCCAATCCTCGGCGACGCCCACCAAGACCGCATCCGCGCCATGATCCAGGCCGGCATCACGCGCCTCTGGTCGATGCAGACCGCCTCCGGCGGGCTCACCTGCTGGCCGGGCGAAACCGAGCCCACTGTCTGGGCCAGCGGCTATGTAGGCCTTTGTCTTTTGGAATGCAATAACGCCGGCTACGGCGTCGATGAACAGTTCACCAACGAGTTGATCGCCTATCTCGAAGCCCAGTTGCAGAGCACAAACTACGACAAGGAGTTTCAGAACACCCGCGCACTGCTCTGCCGTATCCTCAGCGGCTTCGGCAGACCGCCGCACGGCTGGATGGCCCGGCTCGCTGAGCGCAAGGACGAACTGGATACCGAAGCCATCGCCCACCTGGCGGCCGCCTTCCACGAAGCCGGCGACAGCGAACGCGCCCTGCGCCTCCTTCCCACCGACATGCTCAACCTCACCGTGGCCACCACCACGAGCGGCCGGCTGACATCACGGCTGCAGCAGTATGCCGTCTGGCTCGGCGTCCTTCTGGACATCGACCCCGATCACGAACTTGTCGCCCCGCTCGTCACCCTGATTATGGATGCCCGCAGGGACGGCTGCTGGGCAAGCACCCTGGAGAACGCCGCCGCAATCACTGCCCTGGGCCGCTACCAGGTCCTCACCGCCGCAAAAGAACAGCCCGCCTTTTCAGGCACAATCGCCTTCCCGGACGGCAAGACGCTCACCTTCGACCACACAAAGACCCTCACCCACACCATCGAAGACCTCGCCGGGCCTCTGACCATCAGCTCCGAAGGCAACGGCCGACTCTACATCGCCCTCAGCTCCGAGGGTCTCGCCAAAGAAGGACTCGTCCGGCCTTACAGCCGCCGCCTGTCCCTCAAGCGTTGCTGGCTGGATCGCACGGGCGCCCCCGTCGACCCCAACAACATACGTGTCGGCGACCTTGTGCAGGTCCAGCTCAGCATGTCCGCAAACGAGCGATTCGACAACATCGCCATAGTCGACGCATTGGCCGGCGGTTTCGAAGTCGAAAACCCCCGCCTCATAACCTCCGCAGAACGGGCCCAGGACCGCGGCGATCATGCCGACCACACCGAGTTCCTCGACGACCGCGTCGTTCTCTTCGCCTCCACGCACAATGGCACAAAGACCTTCAGGTACGCCCTCCGGGCCACAACGGCCGGGACCTTCGTGCTGCCGCCGATTCAGGCGTCATGCATGTACGATCCGTCGGTGGCCGCGCTGGGTGAATCAGCCACAATAAGGATCCTGCCATGACCAGGACGCGACTCAAGAGCACTGTCCGATGGTTGGCGACCGGTGCGCTGATCGCCTTGTTCACGGCCGTCGTGGTTTTCGCCGCGGCCTGGTACTTGTCGCCCTTTCCCGAACACAGGCTCCAGCGCTTCAGCCCGAACCCCGTCGTCACCGACGCCCATGGCCGCCGGCTTCTGAGCGTCGTCTCGCCCGACGAACAATGGTCGATGCCCGTACCGCTCGACGCGATGAGCCCGCGGCTGATCCAGGCAACGATTGCCGTGGAGGATGAACGCTTTTACGGCCACTGCGGCGTGGACGTGCTGGCGGTGGCCCGAGCCGCCGTACAGAACATCGTGCGCGGGCGCGTCGTGTCCGGCGCCAGCACTATCACCATGCAGGTCTGCCGGATGATGGACGACCGCCCGCGCACGTTGACCGCCAAAGTGATTGAGAGCTTCCGCGCTCTCCAGCTAAGCCGGCTCAGAACCAAAAACGAGGTGCTGGAGATATACCTCAACACCGCCCCGTACGGCGGCAACATCCGCGGTGTCGAAGCGGCCTCGCTGATGTACTTCTCCAAACACGCCGCCGATCTCTCTCTGGCCGAGGCCGCTCTCCTGGCGGGCCTGCCCAAGTCCCCGACGCGCTGCAACCCTCGCACACATCTCGATACCGCACTAAAGAGACAGCGAACCGTCCTGGCCCGCATGCAGCAGGCCGGCATGATCACGCCGGAGGAATGCCGCATGGCCGCCGAGACGCCGCTGGTCATTAATGACCTGCCGCTTGGCCGCCATGCCCCCCATGCCGCATGGATGGCGCTCAAGCAGCGGCCCCTCGGCGGCAGGACTTGGATAGACCTTAGCTTGCAGCAGCAGATCGAGTCGCTTGCGCAGCAACACCTCAAGACCCTGCCCGACGGCACCGAAATCGCCATCGTCGTCATCAACATCGAGCAATCGGCGATCGTTACTCTGGTCGGTTCCGGCGATCCTTCCGACCCGGTCGACGGCCAGGTCAACGGCGCGCTGGCCCGCCGCAGCCCCGGCTCCGCACTGAAACCTTTCATATATGCCGCCGCCTTCGAGGCCGGCCGGCTCGCACCGGAGTCGATTGTCTATGACGTGCCGGTCAATTTCGCCGGCTGGCGGCCGGACAACTTCGACCGCACTTTCCGCCGGGAAGTCACCGCCGCCGATGCCCTGCGCCAGTCCCTCAACAGCCCCGCCCTCCAGATCGCCCGCGCCGTCGGCGTGGGACGCTGCTGCGGCATTCTGCGCCAGGCCGGTATTTCCCTCCCCGATGACGTGGTCTCCCGGACAGGTCTGGCCGTGGCCGTCGGTGGTGCGGAGGTCTCACTGCTGGAATTGGCAGACGCTTACGCCGCTCTTGGTCGCGGCGGCCTCTACAGGAAGGCCCGTTTGTTTGTGGATGAGCCCGCCTCCGCCTCCGGCCGCCCCGCGCTGGACTCTAACGTCTGTCGGACCCTGGATCACATCTTGTCCTCCCGCGCCCGCCGCCCCAACGGCATGGCCGACTTTGCCCCGGCCGATGTGCCCTGGTTCATGTGGAAGACCGGCACGAGTGCCGCCCGGCGCGATGCCTGGGCCCTCGGGCACAACCGTCGCTGGGCGGTGGGGGTTTGGGTCGGCAGATTCCGAGGGACGGGCCGGTTTCAGTACGTTGGCGCCCTTGCCGCCGAACCCCTGCTTGCACGGATTTTTGCTCTGCCCGCGCTGCGGTTTGAGCCCCTTGTCACCCCAGCGGACCCCATCCTCGTGCACCGGCCGCTGCCCCTGCCGGCCAGCGCCAGCCCGGACCTGCACATCGTCAGTCCCGCCGACGGAGACATCTTCCTCTCATCCGGCGGCCAGCCCGTCCCAATCGTGTTGGCCGTCAACACAAACGATAAGCACGACGAACTGACCTGGTTTCTCAACGGAAAACTGCTCCGTCCTCAGGCCGCGCACCAATCCATCCCCGTCGTGCCCGGCCGCTACACACTCCGTTGCCTCAACAAAGCAGGCGCCTCGTCCGCCGTAAACTTCGAAGTACGGTAATCACAATATCTCCAAAAAACCATCGCAATCGGCAATAAGCATTTGGATAACTGTATTACCTCAAAAGGTAATTAGCGCAATTAGTTTAATTGCCGTTTAGCTATTCAAGCCGTACCGCGTAAAAGACCTGTTCTATGTGAAGTACGTGAACGACACGGTGAGGGGCAAGGCGGGGATTATCTGGCGTCAAAAGGGCGGCGAATTTACCATGGAGGTTATCGTGCCGGTGGGCAGTACGGCCACCGTGTATGTGCCGGCGCAGGATCCGGAACAAGTCAGCGAAGGAGGCGTTGTCGCGTCGACGGCACTCGAGGTGAAGTTTCTGCGGCAAGAGGGGGACTATGTGGTGTACGAAGTTCCCAGCGGGTCGTACGTTTTCAGTGTGACAGGACGGTAAGTTCGATCAGACACCCGCGCGGCCTCGCCGTATAATGCTGTAGACCGCCAACCGGTCCTGGCGGACAACCTTGCCTTCGAAGAGCACGGGGTGGGGCTTGAATCCGCCTTGACGGGCGGCGGAGGGGCGGTTATAGTCACTATGGTGTGGGCGCTCGTAGCTCAGCTGGATAGAGCAACGGATTTCTAATCCGTAGGTCAGGGGTTCGAATCCCTTCGGGCGCGATTGTTCAGAATTTGCACCGTCGGTGCTGCTTTTTGGTTTTGGCTTTATCCTGCCTCAGTCGGACGGAAGAGGATTATACTACTTGTTAATAATGTCCAAATGGCTTCACAGTGAAAGGGTGGATGATGAATCAGGATATTGGCAGGTCTTTGGCGGTGTTGTGTCTGATTTGCGGGTTGTGGGCGGCGGCGGTGGCGGGTGTTCCCGCGGTGACGCCGGAGGTGCAGACGGCCCAATGGGCTCAATCGTGGTGGATGGCCCGACATAAGGAAAAGGTAGAGGCGGTCAAGCAGCGCCAGGGCGAGGTTGATCTGCTGTGGATCGGCGACTCCATTACCCACGGGTGGGAGAACACCGGCAAAGCCGTGTGGGATGAGTATTACGGCAAGCGGAAGGCTTTCAACATAGGCTTCAGCGGCGACCGGACCGAGCAGGTGATCTGGCGGCTGCAACACGGCGAGGTGGAGGGGATATCGCCCAAGCTGGCGGTGATGATGATTGGCACGAACAATACCGGCCATCGCCAAGACCCGGCGGAGGAAACGGCGGCGGGGGTTAAGGCGATTCTGGATGAGCTGAAAGCGCGGCTGCCGAAGACGAAGGTGCTGCTGTTGGCGATCTTTCCGCGGGGGGCGACACCGGATGATCCGCTTCGCAAGTTGAACGCGGAGATCAATGAAAAACTGGCGAAGATGGACGATGGGGAGCGGGTGTTTTATCTGGATATCAACTCGACCTTTCTGGAGAGAGATGGGACACTGCCGCGGACGGTGATGCCGGATCTGCTGCATCCCAATGCGGAAGGCTACAGCATGTGGGCCAGGGCCATTGAGCCCCACGTACGGAGGCTGATGGGGGAAAGGCCGCTGCTGGGGGAGGCAAGGGTGATTCGGCTGTGGCCCGGGACGCCTCCGGGTAAGGTAACCGATAAGGAGGAGAGTGCGGAAACCAGGGGGAATGTGACGCGGGTTGCCAATGTGTCGACGCCTGCGATGTCCCTGTACACGCCCGGACAGGGCGGGAACAGGCCGACGGTGCTGGTTCTGCCGGGCGGGGGGTATAATATCCTGGCGATCGATCTGGAAGGGACCGAGATTGCGGAATGGCTTAACTCGATAGGGTATGCGGCGGCGGTGTTGAAGTACCGGGTGCCGGGCAATCGCGAAGGCGCCCTAATGGATGCCCAGCGGGCCATGGGACTGCTGCGGCATAACGCGAAGGAATGGGGGCTGGATGCGCGGCGGATGGGTGTTTTGGGCTTCTCGGCGGGTGCACATCTTGCGGCCAGTTTGAGCAACCACTACGAAAAACGGAACTATGACCTGGTGGATGACGCGGACAGGCAGGCGTGTCGGCCCGACTTCACCGTGCTGGTGTATCCCGCTTATCTGGCGGATAAAGACGGTGCACTGGTCGCCGAGATACCGGTGACGGAGAAGACGCCGCCGGCGTTTATTGTTCAGACGCAGGACGACCGCCGGCTGGTCGGCAGCAGCACGGCTTACTTCCTGGGGTTGAGCAAGGTAAACGTGCCGGCCGAGCTGCATATCTTCCCGGCGGGGGGGCATGGCTATGGCCTGCGGCCCAGCCCGTATCCTGTATCGAAATGGCCAAAGCTGTGCGAAGTGTGGATGGCGCACTTGAAATAGGATACGTGGGCTCTGTACTTGAGCGAAGCAAGACGACAGGCGGGACAGGGGGACTCCTTGCGGGCAGGAGGTTGGATGATGCGTTGTCGGCAGTTTTTTATCCTGGTGGCGGTTGCGGCGGGGACCCGGACGAGCTTGAGCAATGTTCCGGAGTCGGCATTCGAATCGGGACCCGTGGCCGGCGGCCAAAGAGGGGCCGGTTAAGGTCTTTGTTCTTGCGGGACAATCGAACATGCAAGGACATGCTGCGCTGCGGACGCTGGAGTATCTCATTTACAATGAAGAGACTGCGGCGGAGTACCAGCAGTGGAAGGATCGGGAGGGGGGCTGGACGCAGCGGAATGACGTGTGGGTGTGGACGACCGACGGTCCTCGCAGCGGCAGCCTGAGGCCGGGTTTCGGCGCCAGCGAGATGAAGATGGGGCCGGAAGTCGGGTTCGGCTGGGTGATGGGTGAATACATGGATGAGCAGGTGCTGCTGATCAAGACGTGCTGGGGCGGCCGCAGCATCAGGCGAGATTTCCTGCCGCCGGGGGCTGAAATGCCGCCGGCCGAGCAGCTCGAGAGGGAACTGGAGAACGCCCGCAAGAGGAACCCGAACGCCACGATCGAGGACATCAAGTCGCTCTATGGCAAGGCGTATCGCGATATGATCAGGCATGTGCAGGACGTGTTAGGCAAGCTGGATCAGCATTTTCCGGGATACGATGTTCGGCGCGGCTACAAACTGTGCGGGTTTGTGTTTTTCCAGGGCTGGAACGATTTGGTTGACGGCGAGCAAAAGGCGGAGAAGTACGCCGGATATACTGCGCGATTGGGGCAACTGGTGCGCGACATTCGTAAGGATCTGAATGCTCCGGGGCTCCCGGTCGTGATCGGCGAATTGGGGGTTGGCGGGCAGCGCGGGGACTTTCAGGCGGCACAGGCCGCGGTAGCGGAATTGCCTGACCTGATGGGGACTGTCAAACTGGTCAAGACCGTTGAGTTCTGGGAACCTGACGTGGAACGGATGGCCAACAGCGGCGTGTGGAAGGGGCCGGATTGGGTAAAGTTCTATAACGTCGGCTCCGAAATGGGGTATCACTATCTCGGCAGCGCCCGCATTTATTATCGTATGGGAAAGGCGTTCGCAGAGGGCATGATCGAGCTGCTGGAACAGAATTGACGCTGCAGGCCGGAACGCGTGGTCGCTGACATTTCGCCTAAGACTTTGCCGAGAGGGACCCGCTTCGAAAAGCTGCAAGCGCAGACAATCGGGCTGTACACCTGAGTTGCAGGCATACAGCCCGATTGGATTCTCATGAGAATCCACGTCGTGAGACGTGAATCATCACACCGTTTGGCGATGCGATCAGCGACGCTTCCTCAGCAGCAACCCACCGAGACCCAGGAGCATCAATGTGGCCGGCTCCGGAATCGCGATGATCGAGTAGAAATTCAGGTTCGAAGGCTGCAGGCCGAAGACATAGGTACCTGCCTCAACTTCAGCGGTGTAGACACTGAACTTGGGCCCGTTGGCCTCATCGATGAAAAGATCGATGCCGCTGTCGGTAAACGTTCCGGGAGGCGCCCAGGTTTGCACAACCATGTCAACGGCAGCCTGCTGCGAAGGCGCTTCGCTCCATTGGACCTCCGGAATGCGATCATCAATGGTCAGAGCAAGGGTGCATGCTCTGCTGACGGTCACCACGTACTGAACGAAGATCTCGCTGCTTGCCTTGTCGTTGTTGAAGGTGCGCACCAACTCGGCGCCTGCCAGGTTGGCCACATCGACCCAGCGAAACTCGCGATCGGAGTAAACATACTCTCCGACTGCGAGGGTGCCCAACAACGGGTCGCTCTCGCCCGTGAACGCGCCGTAGGGCGCCCTGTCGCCGGACTGCCCATACATGCGGTCCACGCTTGTGATGATGGCGGCCGGGCACATGCTCGTGACGGTCACCGCCACCAAACACAATAAAAGTACTTTGAGCTTATTCATGTCAATCCTCCACTGCGCACGATGTTTGCCGTACTCTGTCTCCACAGTCAAGCCGGTGAGCCGCGGTAAGCTCCTTTCCGCGGGCCGTCCTGCTGTATCTGACATGTACGCTGCCCTGTCTGTTTTCTGTCGCAGCGTTTCTCGCGACAGGACGACGAGAACGCTCAGCTGTGCGACAGAACCCGATTTCTCGGGCACACACACTACACACACAACACGTTAACTGCACACACAAACACTACTTCACGTTTTATGCAATCGGCAGGGGATGGCTCACCCGCTTCCGATCAGAGTTTATGCTATGTCGCACCAAAACGGTAAGGGAGGTAAAACAGGCGGCGTACGGGCAACCCCTTCAGGAGCCTTTTCCCGCCCTGCTTTCCTCCAGTTCCGTACGCGAAAATATTTGGTACCCAGTTAGTTCTTAATATACCACGGATGGGCCCTGAAGTCAATAGAATTCCTGGCGGATGTCAAGATTTCTCTAAGTCGTTTATTGTGATAAACTTCAAGCGGTATTTCTGAAAAACGCCTTCTTGCCTAAGAATTGCAATTATTTTCGGACATTGCCGCTGTGCGTACGTAATCACTGGCCGGGGGTGGGTGGAGCGGCGTGCCAGTTGGCCGGGTCGTTGCCGTAGTAGGTAAGGTTAACGCGGGTGAGGCTGTCACCTTGGCCGTCGGCGGTCTGGGGCCATTCGGCGGAGTCGCTGTAGTTGACGCGATCAACGCGGATGTAGTAGCGCGTGCCCTGGGCGTCGGTGTCGCCGGGCATGGAGATTTCGAGTTTTTCGCCTTCGTTGGCGAGCTTGCCGCCGTAGGGGCCGAAGACGTTGGCGACGGGGCCGTACCTGGCGGTGAAGGCCTGCGGGTTCTTGGCCACGACCACGAAGCCGCCGGGGGGGATCGTCGTATTGAGGGGGAAGGTGTACTCAATCGCGTCGGTGAATCTCCAAGTCAGCATGACGTGGCGAATGGGGTCGTATTCCTGGAGCGTAACCGGGACGTCGCTGATGTTGCAGAGTTCGACGAATTCGTAATCGCTGCCTTCGTACTCGGCATCGCCGGGCGGATTGTACATGATCTCGGAGATGACGATGGGGCCGACCTTCGGGTAGGCGTTGGGGGCTCCGGGGGTGTTATAGCTCATGGCCACGAAGTTGTGTGTACCGGTGGATTTCCGGTAACGGCCGAAGGCGACGCCGGTTTCAGAGGCATCGAAGGATTCTTCCTCGTAGTAGCCGGTGAGATTGTTGTTGGCATCCAGGCCGGAGCGGATGTAGAGCGTTTCGCCGTTTTCGCTGAGGGCGAAGGGTTTGAGGCAGCCGGGGTTCTGGGCGTTGTTGAAGTGCTGGTTTTCGTAGAAGACAACGTAGCCGTGCGGCTCAATGACCGTGCCCGGGGCGATGCGGAATTTCATGTAGTTGTCGTTGTCGTCGGAGAGGAACCAGCCGGAGATGTCGATGGGCTCATCGGTGGTGTTGTGCAGTTCGATCCAGTCGGGGTCGCTGCCGTGGGAGTGCGCCAGGATTTCGTTGATGACGACGGCGCCGAGTTCGGGGACAGTACCTGTGTCGTCCTGGCCGGGCGAGCCGCCCATGTGGGCGCTGGGACGCCAGTACTGCTTGCCTTCCCAGTGGTCGGCCGAGGCGCCTAAGAGCGCCACTTCGTCGGCGGTGAGGGCGCGGTCGTAGATCAGGACGTTGTCGATGAGGCCGCGGAAGTCGCGGCGAAGGTCGAGGTGCGTGCCGATGCCGACGTTGGGGCCGGGCTGTGTGTCGGCGGTGAGGCTGTAGAGGGTGCTGATCGGATCGGGCCGGCCGTCGACATAGAGGCGCGTGTCGTCGCTGAACGGGCCTTCCAGCACGGCGGCAACATGGTGCCACTTGTCGTCGTTGACGAGGGTGGTGCCGGCGACGAAGCCGCCGCCGAATTCGACGGCAAGCCGGCCGGACTGGTTGATCGTAAAGGCCCACCGGACGTAAGGGACGCCCTTGGGGCCCCAGCCGACGATGTCGACGCCGGAGGCGGATGTCTTGATCCAGGCTGCACATGTTCGCGGCGCGCCGCCGAGGATGCCCTTGTAGTCGGGGATCTCGACGTAGCTGCCTGCGCCGTCGAGTTCGATTGCGCCGTTGATCTTGCCGCCGTAGGAACGCCACTTAGGGTTGCCGCGGACAACGCCTGCGCGAGCGGCCTCGGATGCGTCGGCGGCGGTGGCGCCGTAGTACTCATCGAGTTTCCAGTGGCCGGCCAGGCCGCCTTCGATGCGCTCAAGTTCGCCCCGTGTGGGGTCTTTGATAGTAAGTGAGAAGCCGCCGCCGTCGGTGATGTCGTACCAGGTATCGAGATAGGTGAAGTTGTGGATAGTCTGGCCGGTGGGATCGACGAGGGTGATGCGCTCGCCCATGTTGTCGAGGCTGCCGATGTATTCGCCTGCGATGGAGCCGCTAAAGTCGGGGTATGTTTCTTCGAAGAGGGCGCGATTGTTGACAACGACGGTGCGTTCGCCGGGGGCGAGTGTCAGGTCGCCGAAGGTGAAGTCGACGCCGTTGGTGAAGCGGCAGAGGTTGAGGTTGATCGCCTCTGTGCCGATGTTGGCAAGCTCGATGAACTCGGCCTCGGGCGTGCCGGGGGGATTGTACATGATTTCCGTGATGCGGAGGCTCTGCGGGACAGGCCCGACGGCAAAGACCGCCTCCTCAAGCGGGCCCCATGTGGTTCCACTTCTCAGTCGGGCCTTGACGCGCGAACTGCGGTCCAGGGTGACGGGGCCCGTTGTTGCGTAATTTGCGGCCGTCGGTGAGACACCACCGCCGGCAGAACCTGCGCCGATCTCACCTGTAAGCTCAACAGAGATGAGGAAATCAGAGCTTGTTGTGGACACGTTCAGACCCTGGATTGCGAGAAGATTGCTGCCTGCGCGAAGCTTTGAGATATGCGGGGTGAGGTCGAAGTTTTCGAAAAGGACGGCGTTGCCGTCGGCGTTGAGCGCTTCAGCCGCGGAGTTCCACGCAGGCGTGCCGGTGAAGTTTTTTCTGGCCACTTCCGAACCGTTGATCCATGCGATGAAACCGTCGTCGTATCTGACGCGGAGCGTCAAGGCAGTGAGAGCAGGGTTGTTTACGGTAAACGGAATGCGGATATAGCACGTTGCATTCCTGTCGTACATGGCCTCTTCCACGTTGATTCCGATGAGCGACGTGTAATTGATGCTGTCGCCGGGATTGCGTTCAAAACCGACGCCGCCGCTGCCCAGTATCCAGGCGGAGTCGTCGTAGTCGTTCTTTTCCCAATCGCCGCCCGCAGGCGAGAGGTACTGGCCTGCAATAACCGTCCTGGCGCCTGAGGTGCCGCGACGCCATGCCACGGCGAGGTTGTCGTCTCCGCCACCCTCTTTGTGCAGGGCCTCGATGTAATAGCGCTGCCCGGCGGTCAGACTGATGTAACCGGATTGCTGGCTGCTGTACTTATTCCATTGCTGCGGATCCGTCCAGCCGACTACTTCGGCGATCTTGCGGACGTTCATGGGGTTATCGTCCGTGCTGAGCCAAAGCTGGCTGTGATCGTCGCTGGCTATCCAGAAACGATAATTGCCGGATTGCGTGGGATGGAGATAGCCCCGCACACGGGTGCCATAGGTGTCGGCCCAGTTCGTCGGTATTTCAAAGGAAGTTCGCAATTCAGAGGCACTCGGGTTGTCGGGGTAATTGGGACTGCCTGTCAGTTCGGCGATGGTCTCGCCCGTGATTCCGTGCCAGTACTCGGCGAGAATTGATCCAGTCGTGCTCTGCAGCGGCCCGGCGGGCACGAAGACGCGCTTGGGCGCGTCCTGGCGCACCAGCGTCACGAAACTGCCGGCATCGCGCACCGGTTCGCGAGGATCGGTGCCGTCGGTGGTGTAATAGATCGTGCCCTGGCCGCCTGTCATCGAAATGCCGGTCGAGGCCGTAATCTGGCCGCCGAAGGTTCTTTTGCCGTCCACGAGGAAGCTGGGCGCGCCGACCGTGGGGTACCAACCATCGGCAATGAGCTGATTGAGCACGTATTGTGTTCTGTAGGGGAAATAGTTTTTCAAAATATTGTTGACGACATTTTCCCAATGCGCTTTGACGAAGGGAGTGTACGATTTGGCATCACCCCAGCGCGCCGATTCAGCGATGATGGCCGTCTCGATCTCTTTGGCGCGCGACATCATCAGGGCGGTGGCGCCTTCGGGCGTGAAGACGCCGCCATTGAAGAAGGCTTTGTAGGCCAGATCCGCAAACCGCATCCTGTACTCCGGATGAGCCATAAGCTTCTCGTGAAGCGTCTGGGGATTGAAGTACTCCGGTCTGGTGAAACGCGAATGCGTCCATGGTCCGGTGCGATCGACGGTAAGGCCCTGTGTGCCATTACTCATGCGGCCCATGTCAAGTGTGTGTTCACCATCGTGCCTGAAGAACTTGAAGCCAGTGCCGTTGACGCGGTTGTTCATACAATAGAAATTGTTGAGTCCCGCGTCGCCCATGAAGCTGCTGATGGGCGCGTCGCCGTCACCGGAATAGAAGATTCCCAACATGTAGACGATCAGACTGTCCTGATCGACCAGGACATCATAGTCTGGATTGACAGTTCCGTCGGGATTGCGACCAAGAACGCGGTAGTACATCTGGTTGGTGTCAAAGCCGGTCATGGCGTAATTGAACAGGCGATTGTAGGCTTCCAGGTTGCCGTCGGTGGCCTCGCGGGTCTGATTGTCGGCATGTTTGATCACGTCGTAATCTTCTTTGTCGCCGCCGAAATAGGACGCTCCGAACGAAGCCTCGGCCCGCTCCTGCGTCATGTACAGGCCCCAATAATGGCCGTTGATGTACAGATGGTAGTAGCGGCTGCGGGTGTAGGGCTGGCCCATCTCTCGCTGGGCGTCCCGCTGGAAGACCTCACGGAGCATGGTATTGGCCGGGCTGCTTTGGAAGCCCCATGAATAGTTCTGGCTTGTGCGCAGATCGAAGCAGTCGAATTCGTCGGCGCCCTCGTCGCCGAACAGAGGGTACCTGAGCTTCGTGGGGCCGTACTCTTCACGGAAGAACAGGCGGAAGGCATGCTTGGGGTTGTCGTTCTGTCGACTGAAGCCGCCGCGAATGCGGAGACCGCCGTTGATCTGGAATCCCTCCGTGCCGTCGGGATAGATGATTTCGAAAGAGGCCGGCCGCTCCCAGGCACGTCCCTGCCGTTCGGCATTGACATAAATGCCGATGGCGGGATCGAACAGATTGGGCAGGTCGGTCACGATCGAGAAACTCGGGATGGCCAACAGGGCGTCATCTATCAGGTTCTTGTAGCGTGCGTCGCTCTGCGTAACCTGCGGATCCATGCCATAGTCGATCATCTGGCCGTTAACGGAATAAGTGGGCCAGCCGGGGCCGGGGGGCTCGCCGTTGGGCGATTGGTTGATCACGTCGCTGATAAAGATGTAGGTCTGTGTCACGACGGGACTGTTGACATAACCGGGCTTGCAGGCAATCGCCCGCAGCACCGTTGTCCTGGAGATGGTGAGCGGTTCGTTATAGATAGTTCCGACGGACTCACTGGGGGTACTTCCGTTGACGGTGTAGCGTATGGTCGCGCCAGGTATATTGCTGGAGAGAGCGAGCTGGAAAGGTTTGTCATAGAATCCATGTGGGACACTGAATTCGATTTGAGCGTATCCCATGAAGGCCCCGTCATTGGGCCTGCCGGGAGTAGGGGCGGAGAAGAACCGTTCGTTATAGAGGTACAGGCCGTAGGAGACGTTCTCTTCCTGCGGCGGAAAGCCTTCGAGGCCATCGTTCTGAATGTAACTGACATACTCGTGAGCGATCAAGCCTTCGGGCGTCACCAGCGCCAGGTATTCGCCGTCGGCGGAGAGTTTAAAGTTGGTGTGCAGATAGCCTGCGCTGTCGACGTAAGGATAATTGCCGGGGTGGTCCTGCTGCTCCTTGCCGGATGCAAAAACGATCAGGTACTCTCCGGGTTGAATCGTAATATCGGCCGGAAAGGACCACTTGGCGAGATCGTCGGCATCGTCCGTGAGTCGCCAACCCTCCAGGTCCCAGGCCGTTGCGGTCGGGTTGTGGATTTCGATCCAGTCGGACGCTTCGCCGCTGCCGTCGAGCAGTTCGCCGGGATCTAGGGGAGCAACGGACTCGTTGTCGGCCATGAATTCAGTGATCAACAGCGGACCATAGTGTTTTCGCCAGTTCTCTGCCATTTTCGAAAGATCGGTCAGATTGATGCTGCCGTCGCCGTCGAGGTCCTGGCAGGTCTGATTTGTGGTGCCGGTGGCGGCGACTGCCCAGACTTCATCAGCGGTGAGGGCGCGATCGTAGATGCGCACATCGTCAATTCGGCCGTGGAACCAGCTTGTAGTGTCGGTAAATGCACCTATCTTGACGTCGGCGGCGGCTACGGTAGCAATAACCTGTGAAACCCGGCTGCCAGGGGACTCGGCCCTGCCATCCACGTAGAGACGGATACCGTCGGTCGCGGCTGTATCAGAAACGACGGCGACGTGGTGCCAGAGATTGTCGGCCAGCAGAGTGGTTCCGATGACGTAGCCGCCCCCCACTTCGACCCTGAGGAACCCGGAGGGGTCGACCATGACAATCCAGCGGCCTGCTGGTGTGGCCCCCTTACCCCAGGCAAGTATGATGCCTGTCGTGTGGGCGGTCTTGATCCATGCAGTACAGGTTCGCGGCGCGCCGCCAGAGATACCGGTGTAGCCGTCAATCTGCACGTAGTCGCCGTCGCCGTCCAGGGCAAGGGCGCCATTTACCTTGCCACCGTACGGCAGCCATGCGGCGTCACCGTGCAGTATGCCGGTTCGCCCGCTGCCGCTGGTGTCGTTGGCCGGGCCGGATGCCTCGTCGAGACGCCAATGACCTGCAAGGCCCTGTTCTTCGCAGAGCGCAGAGCCCAGCCAGACGTCTCCAAGAATCAGCAGGTCCTGCATATCGACAGCGTTGTCCCTGTTCAGATCACCGGTCAGGAACGTGGCTTTGGCCGGCGGGGCTGCAGTGATCAGAATTGCCGCCGAACCGGCAAATATGGTTGCTGCGTGCAGTATTTTCATCATCCCCTGTCTGCCAAATAGATTGGAAAGTTTGTTGTCGACCAAGCAACACCAGATTTCCCGCGTCCACACACTTAGCGTGATGCGCGAACTGGGCTGTGGAATGCCGGCTCACCCACACCGACGCCCCGTTAGTGCAGATATTATACTGCACAAGGGGCGGCAAATCAACGGGTTGGCGGCGCTCAGGATGGGATTCGGCAGCAAAATGAACCGTTAATTTCTACCTTCGTCGCCAGGCCCGGATTCGCCGTATCAGGGAACACCGTAATCTGCCGGCGGCGAGTTTCAACTGCACGACGAACGGCAGTGATGCGAGATAATGGCCCGAGTTGTGCAGAATCAGGGCCAGTTGAATTCTGCGCCACAGCCGCGTGATGTCTTGGTCGTCGGGGGCGAGATCGCGGGCTACCTGGATCACGTCGGCCGCCTGTTGCAAGCGACCTTCATAGAGGCACAGCCAGGCGGCATCGGCCATCAGGGCGGGGTTGGTCGCGTCGATCGTCATGGCGTGTTCGAAAAACTGCAGCGCGCCTTCGTAATCGGATTGCAGGGCCAATGTAAGACCCATGTAGTAGAAGGCGGTTGCGTTCTGGGGGTCCTCGTCGACGACGCCCAGAAGCGTATCCATGGCGAAATCAAGCTCGTTTAACTGCATGAACATGACGGCGATCGACAGAAGCACGTCCAGATCGTCCGGGTTGCGCTTGAGTTCGTCCAGCAGGAGTCTCTTTGTTCCGCCTTCCATGCCTTCGGCCATCGCAATCTGGGTGAGGCGGTAGCGAGGTCCCGGCAGGTCGTCATCTCTCTTCATCGCCCGCCGGTAAAGAGCAGCGGCTTTTTCGGTTTGCCCCTCCTTTAACGCCAATTCGCCGAGATAGAAGATTGCGGGTCCGAAACCGGGTTCAAGCTCCAGAATACGGTTGAATTTCTCTCGTGCCCCCTGCAAATCACCGCACTTGAACAGAAAGATTCCGAAGTCCAGGATAACGTCAACATCACCGGGGTTCTTGCGCAATTCGGCCAGAAAGTACTCTCTTGCGCGGGTATTGTTGCCGTTTGCCCAGCAGGCCTGTGCGATTCGGTAGTTTATCTGGGGGTGGGCAGGCTCCAGCATGGCGGTCCGTTCCCAGCACCAGATGGCGCGGTCGTACTGGCCGCGGGAGAACAGGGAGTTGCCGATATTGTAAAAGCAGATCGGGCAGTCGGGGTTGATTTGCTGAGCAAGATAGAACATGTGCTCGGCCTTGTCGTGCTGTTCCATCTCCGTGTAGGTGATGATCCGGTTGCAGTAGCAAGGCTCGAAGTCCGGGGCGATCTTCTCGATCCGCTCGAATGTGGATATAGCCAAGTCGTATTGGCCGGTGCGGGTGTAGTCGACGGCGAGGCAATTGAGTATTTCCGGGTCGTCGGCGGAGAGTTCCAAGGCCCGCTGATAGGCCTTGATGGCCAGGTCGTAGCGGTCCATGCTGTCCAGCGCCAGGCCGGCGTTGAAGTGCCAGGCGCTGTTGTTCGGGTTGATTTCGATCGCCTCGCGAAGCTGGGTCAGCGCCTGCGGTATGTTGCCGCTTTCGTACAATTCGAACGCCTGGTCGGCCATCTGATCGGCCTTGTCCCAGGAGTTAGGGTCGTCGGAGTCGCAGTACATCAACGGTCCTCGTTGCAGCCACGTTGTCTCTTTAAATCCGGCGCCGAGGCGCTACAAAGGATTCCCTCTGAGGCGGGTAGTGGAGCCCGCCGCAAGAGCGTATCGTCAGAAAGAGGGGCGGGCTTCGCGCCTTTCGGCCGGCGAAGGCGAATTTCGCGACATCAGGGCGGATTTTGCTGGCTATCGCGTTGTAAGGTCTTAAAATAGCTAAAGTTAGACGTCCCGACCAACGATGAAATCACGGACCCGCCGGGTTTTTCTGGAAGTGGCCCGCACAGGGTCTTATAATGGCGGGCGGGTAAGCGTGCGCTGCAATTGACAGGAGCCTCCATAATGATTAGGGAAATCAAGGGCAATCTCTCGGCCGGCAAGGCCAAATACGGCATCGTCGTGAGCCGATTCAATGAGTTCATCACCAGCAAGCTTCTGGGCGGCGCGATCGATTGTCTTCAGCGGCATGGCGCGGCCGACGAGCAGATCACGGTTGTATGGGTGCCGGGGTCGATAGAGATTGCGCTGGCGGCCAAGAAACTGGCCGAAAGCGGCAAGTACGGCGCGGTGATCTGCCTGGGCGCGGTGATTCGCGGACAGACGGGGCACTATGATTATGTCTGCCAGCAGATCTCGCGAGGGGTCGGGCAGATCAACATGGAGACGGGCGTGCCGACTATCTTCGGCGTTCTGACGACGGAGACGATCGAGCAGGCAGTCGAGCGGGCCGGCACAAAGCTGGGTAATGCCGGTGCAAACGCGGCGATGTGCGCGATGGAGATGGTCAACCTGCTGGAGCAATTGTAAACCGCAGCGTGTGTTCGCCCGGGTCAAGGGGGCTCGGGGCTGAGGATGGGGTATGGATGCGAAAAGGATTGTGCTTCTGGGGGTGGCGGCGGCGGCTTTGCAGTGGACAGGGCTTTCCGCCGCGGGGGCGACGAGTGATTCGAGGGCGGGCGAGGTTCTTCTGTTCTCGTATTTTAAAGGCAACGGCGAAGACGGCCTGCATCTTGCGTGGAGTGCCGACGGGCTGAAGTGGACGCCGCTGAAAAACGACACTTCGTTTCTTAAACCCACTGTCGGCAACGACAAGCTGATGCGGGACCCGTGTATCCTCCGCGGGCCGGACGGGCTGTTTCACATGGTCTGGACGGTCAGTTGGAAGGAACGGGGCATCGGCTATGCCAACTCGAAGGATCTGATGCGATGGTCGCCGCAGAAGTACATCCCCGTGATGGAACACGAGCCGACGGCCCGGAACTGCTGGGCGCCGGAACTGTTCTATGACGAGGAGACCGGGCAGTACCTGATTTTCTGGGCAACGACCATCCCGGGTCGTTTTCCTGCCACAGAGGCCACCGGCGACGAGGGGCTGAACCATCGCATGTACTATGTGACGACACGTGATTTCGAGACGTTCAGTCCGACGAAGTTGTTTTACGATCCTGGGTTTAATGTTATCGATGCGACGGTCGTCAAAAGCGGAGGCCGGTACGTCATGTTCCTGAAGGATGAGACACGGCATCCTCCGCAGAAAAACATCCGGATCGCATACAGTGATCGGGCGGAGGGCCCATACGGCCCGGCGGGTGAGCCTATTACGGGGGATTATTGGGCGGAGGGCCCCAGCGCCATCAGGATCGGCGATGCCTGGATCGTCTATTTCGACAGGTATACGCAACACCGCTACGGGGCCGTGAAATCGCACGATCTGGTCCGGTGGCAGGATATTTCAGCGGAAGTTGACTTTCCGGCGGGCTTTCGGCATGGTACAGTATTTCGCGCCGGGGCCGAGGTGTTCGAGGGCCTTCGGAGGCTGTCGGCCGGCGCGGCCCGGAAGGAATGAGTTTCTTTGAAATTTGAGAAAGGCTTGCGTGGACAGGAGAAGCAGGGCCCGCGAACTGGCAATGCAGGCGCTCTACCAGCTTGATGTGTTGGGCGATTACTTCCTCGCCGAACTGCCGATGTTCCTGCGGGAAAACGCGGAGGACGAGGCGATTGCCGCCCTGGCGGAGGAATGGACGCGCGGGGCGTGGGAACACGTTGCCGCCTGCGACGAGCTGATCCGGTCGGCGGCGATAAAGTGGGAGTTGTCGCGGCTGAGCACCGTGGACCGCAGCATCCTGCGCTTAGGCGCGTATCAACTGTTCTGCACGGACATACCGGGCAAGGTGGTGATCAACGAGGCCATCGAGATCGCCAAGAAATACAGCGGCGAGCAGGCGCCGCGATTCGTCAACGGCGTGCTGGACGCCATCCTGAAGAAGCTGACAGGGCAAGAGTGAACCGGGTGTCGCGGCCGGAGGACGTACACGGAAAGAGACGCTGAAAGGGAGTTTGGATTCGGAAGGGTGAAACGGTGAGAACAATCGCAGTGCTCAATCAAAAGGGCGGGGTAGGCAAGACCACCACCGTGGCCAACACGGCGGCCGCCCTGGCCATGAAGGGCCAGAAGGTCATGATCATCGATCTCGATCCGCAAGCGCACCTGACGATTCACTTCGGCGTCAACGCCGAGACCGACGGCAACGGGGCTTACGAGGTGCTGACGCAATCGGCCGATCTGTCCACTACGCTGATCAACGTGCGCAACAATATATGGCTGTTGGCGGCCAACATCAATCTCGTAGGGGCCGAGAGCGAACTGGTAAGCGTCGTGGGGCGGGAAACGGTCTTGCGCGAGGCGATAGAGACCGTGACGCTGCCGTTAGACTACATCATTATCGATTGCCCGCCTTCCTTAGGGCTGCTTACGCTGAATGCATTGGCGGCGGTAAACGAGGTCTTTATCCCGGTTCAGCCGCACTTTCTGGCGCTGCAGGGCTTCAGCAAGCTGCTGCAAACGGTGTCGCTGGTCGGCCGCCGGATTAATCCCCGTTTGCGTGTGGCGGCTATCCTCCTGTGCATGTTCGACACGCGTGTGACGCTCTCGGCGGAGGTGAAGGCCGACATCAAGCACTTCCTCGATAACGCCCGCGAGGCTGCTACGCCGTGGTCCGGAGCCCGCATCATCCCCGTTCACGTGCGCCAGAATATCAAATTGGCCGAGGCTCCCAGCCACGGTAAAACCATCTTCGAATACGAGCCGAAATGCAACGGCGCGATCGATTATGAGCGGGTCGCCGATTACATCCATAATTACATGAACGGCGATGCGGCGGACGAGGCTTTTCCGGGGTCCAGCAACCAGGAGACCGATCGGCCGGATGATGCGACTGAATCCGTCAGGGCGGATGGCCAGGCCGGCCATGAGGCGCAGAATGCTGCTGTCGAACCGTCCAGTGAAGGGGCGGATGTGTCGGAGCCGGCGGCGGATGAGCGAACAGAGTCTGACGACGTCGGCGAAGAGGTCGAGTCGACGGCGGCCGGTGAATCGAGTGCCCCGGAGGTGCGGGGTGGTGTGCCGCGAGCACCCGTTCAGAACCGCCGCAGGATCATCGCGGTCGCGGCGACGCCGCAGCGAAAACTTCTGAACCGCCGGCCCTTTGCCACGCCGTTAGGCAAGTAGACCGGCCGCGGGGGCCGGTCACCGGTCAAGGCGGCGTCGGCAGGTGCGCCTGGAGATCGCTAATACCCCACCTCGCCGTTGCGGTCTTTCATGCCGTTGGTCCTGTCCCGCAGCAGCCTTTCCAGGATCTCCCGCAACAGGCCAAACAGCTCATCGTGTTTCAGATATGGCCGTTCGCAGAGCACCAGCAGGGGCAACGGCAGCCTGAAGCGCCGCGCGACCCGCCGAAGCAGGATCATGTCGGGCTGTCTGCGGCCGGTCTCGATCTGCGCAAGGTGCAGCCTTGATACCTTCAGGGACCTGGCCAGTTTCGCCTGGGTGACGCCGTCGGCCATTCGAATCCGCCTGATGATCTCGCCGGTCGTCATGAATTCTCCCTCCGAACAAAACGCCGTACACCTATGACATACCTTATCCGGGCAGCGTGTCAAACACTGGAGATGCTTTCCGGTATCTGGTGTGTTAATGTGCGCTAAATCCGGTCCGTGATCCGGCACCGATCCATAATATTATACGGGAAATTATGGAAACGCGGGGCTGGATCAGGCGACTTATAGGGTGGCTGTGAAAGACAGCAGGAATGAGGAAGACAAAGCAGGTCGTTTGATAAAGGAGTACGCATATGCCGGCAAGTTTACCGGGCGAGTCGGGATACGTGATGGGCTGGGGCACACTGGCGCTGATCAACGCGGGGCTTGCCCAGGCGAAGCGTCGCAGCGGCCTTATATGGTTCCTTATTTCGCTCTTGTTAGGGCCGATCGCCACGCTGCTTATCGTGGTGCTACACCCGGGCGAGCGGAAGTGACCGCGCGACGGAAGGCAGGTTACCGGAACGAAACCGTCATCACGGGGGCTGATTTGGCCAGGTCGACCGTTTTTTCCTGCCCGTCGACGGTCACGCGGTGCCTGCCGTAGAAGGCCGGCACGCGGCATCGGCCGTCTTTGTCGGCCTTGCCCTGCCAACGCGTCCACCACTCGTCGAAGATGAGCCTGCGGTAGGCCTCGGCGGCGGGCGTCGGGGTCCAGTCACGCCGGTACAGCGAGGACTGCGGGATCCAGTTGGCTCCTTCCCAGAAGCCCCACATCAGGGTGCCTTCGACGGCCGGATGCGCAAAGCAGATGCGGTAGTAGTCGGTAATGGCTTTGGCCTTGGCCTCTTCCTCCTCGGGCGTCAGCCTTGCGCCGCGCTGCTGGTAGATGCGCGACCGCTGGCCGGGGAAGTTGAACTCGGTGATGCGGATAGGCAGTCCCACCTTCGCAAGTTCGTCGAGCGATCGGCGGAGCGTATCCGGATCGAACGAATCGCCGTGCAGGTGCCCCTGCACACCGATGCCGTCGAAACGCGTGCCTTCGTCGAGGAAACCGCGGATGTGCCGCATGTAATCGTCAAGGCGACGACCCGTGAGGATGTCATAGTCATTGAGGTAAAGGCGGGCGTATGGGTCGGCCTGTCTGACCCATTCGGTCATCTGCCTGGTGATGCCGGGGCCGAGACGGTCGGCATAGTAGTTGCCGTGGATCATTTCGTTGTTGAGGTCATATTCGGCAAAGCGACCCTTGTAGCGCGTAGCGATCGTCGTCGCCCGGTCCTTGAGGGTCTGTCGCAGGGTGTCGTCGTCCATCTCCTTGAGCCAGGGCTGTACGCGGTTGGAAATTCCCCAGAAGATGTTATGGCCGCGCAGCGGAATACCGTGTTCGTCGCACCAGGCCAGCATGGCGTCGACCGTGGCATAGTTGACCTGTCCCTGTCGGGGTTCCATATCGAGCCACTTGAGGGCGTTTTCGGTGACGGCGGCGTTAAAGTTCGCCAGGAAGGTTTCCTTGTATCGTTTTTCGGTTTGGGGGTCCATTCGCCCGCTGAAGGGGCTGTTGGCCAGGGCCGCCCCGAACCAGAATGCGTGCCGCACCTGCTCGACCTTGACCGTTGCACCGGGCGCCGCCTCGATGATCAGTTCGCCCATGCGATGTCTGCGGATCATTGGGTCGATATTCGTTTGGGCCGGCGTTTTCCAGGCCGCCGTCGCCAGGCGCAGCGGCTCAAATTCGGCCAGCTTGCTCAGCGGCACGGCGCCCCAGGTCGTATTGAGATGCCCCATGACCTTCGGGCCGGCGGCGGTTTGTGAGTAGTCGATGAGGGCCTTTGCGGCATCGGGCTTTCGCCAACTGGCCGGCCATACACGAAAGCCTTTCTCCGCAAACATCGGGATCGACGCATAATCGCTGCGTTTTTCGTAATGCCAGTCGCAGATGATGATGTCCTTCGGTATGAGGTCGACGGCCGGGGCAGTGCCGTTGGCGCTGGCCTCCCATACGCCGTACCGGATCTTGGCGGCATCGATCAGGCGGTCGCCCCACATGAGCATTTCGACCTTGCGCTTGCCGACGAGATGCGCATGGTAGTCATTGACGGCTTTGGCAAACAGTTCGGCCTTGTTCCTGCCCTTGCAGCGCGGGCAGTCGTCATCGCCGATCAGAAAGACTTCATCCATGCCCACGTGCAGGGCGTCGGCCTCAAAGACGTCGATGAGTTCATCCATGAGATCGAAGATGATCGGGTTGACGTCGGGGTGCAGCGGGCACCAACTGCGGCAATAGATACCTTCGTTTTTCGGATATTTGCCGGGCGTCTCGTCGAATTGGGGATACCTGGTCAGAAGCGTAAAGGTCGTCTTGTCCCACGACTGATGGCCGAGACACTGGAACTGCGGGATGAGCCGGATTCCGTTGGCACGGCAGGCGGCCACGAGTTTCCTGATCTGCTCAGCATTGGCGGCGCCGGGCGAACTCAGTTCGGGATGCGACTTGTAGGCGTACCCGTAGTTGACCTCGACGATCAGCGCATTAATGCCGGCCTGTGCGAGATCATCGATCACCTCGGTCAACTCCAGGGCCTTGTCACCGGAGCCCACCATGACATGCACGCCCAGCCACGGGGCAGGGTATCTTGCATCGGCCCAGGAGGAGCAGGCACAGGAAAACAATACCGCCGCATGCAACAACACTGATTGCTTACGCATCATCACGACCTCCCTACACATTTTGTTCAGCTGGATTGAAACGGTTAACTTTGTTTTGCCGTGCGGTGCTCAACGGCCTGGCCGATCCAGACGGCTATGGCATTGAGCATGTCCAGCTCCTCGTCCAGAAACGGCGGCGGCGCAGGCGATTTGGCAGGCGGCTCTACAAGGACATGGATGTCGCCGACGTGTTTGCCTGCGGCCATGATCCTGGCGCTCTGGCGACACGGCGTCTCGCGGTAGGCGGGGGATCGAAACATGCTGTTGGCAACCTCAACGGCGGCGTATGTCTGGGCGGGATTCTGAAAGCCTCGCGGAATCACCGCGGCAATACGTGCCAGAACGGCGTCGAGGTCGGCATCGAGATCGCGCAGGCAATCTGCAACACCGTAGAGGCACTCAAGCTCCTTCGTTCGCTCGCTCAGGTCCAGCGTTCGCCGGCGAAGTGCATCGCCAAGCCACTTGGATTCGTCAATCTGCGCCTGCAAACGAAGGATCTCCTGATTTGCCTCCCGCAGTGCCGCCACAAGCTCTTCCCTGCTGATATCGCCAGCCGCATCCATAACATTCCTTTCCGTCTGCCGCCTTGCAATTCGTCGACAAACCGCGGTATTCCGTCCGCCGCCTCTGCACGCAGTTTAGGACCAGCCCCTTGCCGCGTCAACGGTCTGCTGTGCATTCAGCAAGACGCTGCACCGGCCCGGAGTTTGCCGATCTTCTGCGTCATTTGGCATCGATACTGTACCGGCCGACGATTTCACCGTCGTCCCTGGTCATCACGACATCGAGCTTGTCCGGGGTGGCGTCCACGCGGATGACGGTGGCCTGTCCTCTTCTGTTGCCGCCACCTATGACCATGGGGTAATCGCGCAGGCCTTCCTGCGGCTTCATGACTGTATAAGCGTGGGTGTGGGCGGAGATCACCAGATCGACCTTTCCTTCGTTGAACAGCGGCCGCCATTTGTTGTGCAGATCCGTCGGGCCGTGCCACCGCTCCATGGGCAGGGGCGGCATGTGAACAAGGACGACTCGGAACCTGGCGTTGCGAAAGGCGTCTGTCTTGATCTCGCTGCGGAGCCAGACTGTCTGCTCTTCCCTGTAGGGATCGAAGGCGGCCAGGCCGCTGTATTCCCTGTGGTCGTCGTTCTTGTCTTCGCCGCCGTCCATTACCAGGAAATGCACGGGGCCGTGATCGAAGGAGCCGTAGTAACGGCCCTCGGACAAGGTTATGTAATTCGGCAGCATGCGGGCGAACGCGCCGCGGGTTTCATGATTGCCGCGGACCCATATAAAGGGCGTATGCGAGGCGAAGACTCTGGAGCAGGGCTTAAGGACGTGATTGACGATCTGCGGCTCGTCCTGGATATGCCCGAGGATATCGCCGTTGAGAAAGACGAGATCGTAAGGTCTGGAAGCGGACATCTCCAGCAGCGAGACCATGAGGCTGTCGTCCTGATGGATGTCGTTGAGGACGATGAAAGAGATATTCTGCTTCTGCCTGGACAGGGTTGTAAACGTCTTGACGTCACTGGTGACCGTCTCGCCATACGTGACCCTCCAATGCAGCAGCTCGATTATTTCCCTGGAGCAGATTCGGTACTTGTACTGGCGGCCGGCGGTGAGCCCGCTGATGGTGATCCTGTGAATTGTCTGGTTGGCATCGATCAGCCCGTGCTGGGCGGCGATGGCCTTCTGATCGAGCGTGTCGCCGGTGCCGTATTCCACCCAGCTTGTGCATTTGGCGTCCGTCATCCACATGATCGTCATGGATGTCTCGGACGGATTCTGAAGGTAAGGACCGGCGGTTATGCTCAAGGCGTGGCACCGGGCGGCAAAAGAAACGACCAGGAAGAAAATGCCGACGTTAATGAAGCGATGTTTACACAATGACATAAAACCTCCGATCAAAACGTTCGAACGTATTTAGCCCTGGGACAACATCATTTGGCCGCCGGAATTGGGCGGATCTTGATGTTGCGGAACGAGACCTGGCCATGGTCGCCTTGCAGTGCGATTCGTCCCTTGTGCGACTTTGCGAAGAGGGGCATACGGCCGAACTTGCTTTGGGCGACCCTCGCCTTGAAGTCGTCGCTGTCCAGAACGTATTCGAAATATTTGACGCCGTTGATCACGTGCTCGCACTTGTCCGGGGTGATGAGCAGCCGAATGTGGTTCCACTGGCCGGCGGGCTTTGTGGCGTCGAGCGGCTTGCCGGTTGCCGGATCGGTGGGCGGCTGGTAAAGGGCGTACAGCCAGCCGCAGCGCACCGGGTCGGCGGCTTTGGCGTTGTCTTCAAGCTGGAATTCCGGTCCGCTGGCCCAGGTTGCGCCGCCTTCGTCGCTGACGTGATAGATGATGCCGCTGTTGCCGCCTTCGGAGATGTTGTACTCAAGCTGCAGTTCGAACCAGTCGAACTGTTCGGCGGTGCAGAGGTCGCCGGCGTTGCGCGGGTCGGCACAGATGAGCGCGCCGTTTCGCACCTGCCAGCCGGGCCGCACGTCGCTGCGTTTGAAATTGTGCCAGCCGTCGAGGTTCTCGCCGTTGAACAGGAGCTTCCAGCCGGCGGCCTTTTCTTCATCGGTGAGCTTGTTGAGTCTGGCTGCTTCGGCCGCTTCGCGCGCGATCTTTTCGCTCAGGTAGGTCTTCCATTCATCGTTGAGTTCATCGAGCGTCTTGCCCGTGTACTCCTTCCAGAGCGCGTCGTCGTACTTGCCCTGGCGCGCCGCGGCGTTGAGCTTGCGGACAAGGTCCTTGTCATGCGTCTGGACAACCCAGTTGATGAAGTTGCCGCTGATGCGATAACTGCCGTCGTACCGTGCGCGGGGCAGGCTCCTCGCGGTAATCTCTGCGCCGCGGGTCTCGGGCTCGTACAGGAACCAGCGGATGTAATCCGGGATGCCTTCGACGACCCAGCCGGGCGTGCGCGAAGGATTCGGATTCGTGCGGCGCGCCATCCCGTAGTTCTGCACCACGTGCACCAGTTCGTGCACGACGGCGCCGCGCGCCTCGCCGTTCAGTTGGCCCCGGAACCAGTTGGCGGCACAGCTTATCCGCGTGCCGCCGGTCGCGGCGACGCCCTGCATGGTGGCGCTGAACGTGATGGTGACGCGCGTGGGCGCCTCATATCCTTCACTGGGCAGCATCCTGACGATCCGCGGATACCACTCCTTGACCACCGGCGCCAGTTCCCTGGAGACCCACTCCGTCAGATCGGGTGTTTCGGTGGTATCGATAACGATCTGGTACTTACCATCTTCCGCCTCGACGATTTCGCGCTTGCCTTCGCTGCTGGTCTGGCCGGCCGGCAGGGCGGGCTTGAGCTGCGAGGTCGCATCCAGGACGTCGATCTCGCTGAAGAAGGTGTTGCCGAAGGGGTCGTCCTGCTCGGTGGCCGAGATATCGAACAGCAGATATCGATACTTGCCGAGGAGGCCGTCGGAATCAAAGATGCTGACGCCATACTGCCCGCCGCCGGCGCCCTGCCGCGGGCGCGTGTCGACGCTGGCAATCAGTTTCCAGCCGCAGCCGGCCGGATCGATGCCGCTTGCCGGCCGCGGATTGAACCCCTCGCCGCCGCCGGCGGCATAGAGCTTGTACACCTGCGGTCCGCGTGTATTCGGATGCCAGGAGTATGTATTGACCTGCCTGATGTCGACAGCCGAGCCCAGGTCGATAGCGAGGCGACCGCCGGCTGTACCCGCGGCAAAGAAAAAGTTCTCCCCCGGCTGATCCTCCCCGGTCGGAACCCGCCCGTCATTGAGCTTGTCGAGGTTGCCGCCGTTTCGATCCCGGCGACCGTCGATAATCGTAAACGTGGCCTTTTGTGCCGCGTCGCCGGCCGATGGTTGGGGCACGTTGTTGAACTTAAACACGTAACTGGCCGAGCCGCTGCCGTTGTGGCCGATTGCCGTCCTGACCTCGGCCAGCCCGACAGAGGCAACCGTTAGAACAAGAAGAACCGCCGACATCAAACCAATTCTGACCTTCATCATCTTCTCCTTACTGTCCCATGGACCCATTTGGTATGAGATGGACTTCTTGAAGGTCAGTGTAACGTACAGGACCTTCGCAGTCAACCAACAGCGAAACCGGCCTAACACCTCCCTAACAAGGCATCAACATTTCGTCGCACGGCAAGCTACGCGTGAACAAAGTGCAGGTCCGTCGCGAATCGGGACCTTGCCTGGCGAGCGTATTGTCAACGATCCGCAGCCCAGATGGCCTTGATCGTCTCTTCGTCACCGAAACCACCGGGCGTCGCGGCACTTTGGGCGTTTGCGAAGTACCACCACTTGCCGTCGACGGCTGCGTGCAGAATGCGGCTGCCCGGCATCTGCAGGAATCCGTTGGGGTCGTGTGTCCGCACCCATTCCCAGGCATACCTCAGCCAGCGGTCGCGATACTCCCGGGGCTGATGCGCAAACCAGGACATTTCGTCATAGCCCCACACCCAGCAGCTTCCCGCGCCGGGTTTGCCGGGCTGGCGGCTGACACCCCAGTTGTCCAACTCCACCAGGTACGGCAGGTGTTCGCACGTCCAGCCGTTAGGGGTAAGGCCGCCCATGCTGCGCCCGTAGATGGCGTTGAAGGCTCCCACCTTCAAGATGCCTTCCTGCGGCTTGTCGGGCACTTCGACGATCCGCAGCGGAAACGAGTGAAAATCGAACAGCAGTCTCTCGCCGTATCGCATGCCGCCGCTGGGTACATGGGCATCGCAGATCACCATGCCCCGGCGGGCATGATCGCGCGCGTACTGCCGCACCTTCGTCAGCAACTCCCACCAGTGCGCATGCTCGGGGTCGTTGCGGTCCATGATCTCCGCCTGGCCGAAGTGGATGGCTTCGCAGCCGACGTCGATATAGGAAATAGCCAGATAGTAAAACCACAGTTTGGTCTCAGGCCTGCTGATATCGGGGATCGAAGCGCCCGGCCGCCAGTGGTCTCGGCCCCTGCCGTCGGGATAGAGCATCTCCTCGTACCGGAAGGTGCGCTGCCGGGCTTCCATGCCAAACGCCGCAAACACCCGCTCCGGCACGGCCAAGCGGGACACCTCCTCGGAGACGATCTCAAATGCGCCGGCCTGCAAGATGATCTCCGGATCGGCCGCATGTACCTTCGCGGCATATCGGCGGGCCGTCACAAGCAGTTGCGGCAAAGCGGCCTCATCGCGCCATCGATACACCGTCCGGCCGGCGAACTTCACCCCTGTCGCCAGCAGCATCCGGAGATTGTCATCGAAATTGCCCTTGCCGGCGAGCAGGTCCATGCACGTCATCGACCGCGAGAGGTAATTCTCCAACACAGGCCGGCTGATTTGCCCTTGAAATGCATAATCACGATCCGCCGCTGCCGCAACCGCATGGGTAAGACAGCCTGCACCCACAACGAACACCACAATTGCCCCGCACCAGGCCGGCGACTGTTGTTTCATCTCAGATTCTCCATGGCATATTTTTCCAACTTGCCCCGCCTTCCCATCTTATGAACATTTTATCGCATGGCGCCGGGCTGTCCAACCTTTTTCCGGGCGTAACTGTCCGACACGGCTGTCTTTAGGCGAAAGACACAGCGCCGGTCAAAATTGCCCTTGCCGGCACAAAAGGGTTGACAAGCGGGTGGTGCCCTGTTAACCTGATTGGCCGTGCAAAGGCAAAAGCGATCCTGCACCCGGAATTCAAATACCTCATTTTGCCACAAGTGGTATTGGAAAAACTATTGTTAGGGAGAACAAAAATGGCCTCTCACTTAAGATCCCTCCTGCTTGCCGCACTGGTGCTCGCCTCTGCCGGTATTACCTGGGCCCAGAGTCCGGCAGTCAGCGACCCTGTCACGGGCGATGTCCCCAAGTTACCGTTTCCTTATATTGCCGAAGTCACCGGGACGGGTGTTTACATCCGCGCCGGCGCCGGCACCACCTTTTACGAAACAGGCAAGATCAATGCACCGGCCCGCGTTACGGTTACGGGAGAGCTCTACGGCTGGTCCAAGATTATCCCGCCGGAGGGCAGCTTTTCGTGGGTCGCCAAGGAATATGTCGAGGTCTCGCCGGACATGCCCGGCGTGGGTATCATCAAGGGCGGCGACGGCGTGCGCGTCTGGGCCGGGTCCGACTATGTGGAGCCGATGCGATCCTATCAGCAGCAGGTCCAGTTGAACGACGGCGACATGGTCCGGCTCATAGAACCGGAAAGCCAGACAAGCGGCTACTACAAGATCGTGCCGCCCCCCGGCGCGTACCTCTGGATCAGCAGCCGTTTTCTCAAGCCCATTCAGCCGCTGCCGAAACCCGTGATTCCCGTCATTGAGGCCCTGAAGCCGGAGGTCAAGCCGGAACCCGCAGCGGATCTGCCGAAGGTCAATGTCGTGGTAAAGCCGGACCCGACGGCCGCATCGACGGCCCCTGCACAAGCCACCGTCACCGTCACTGCGACGAATCCGGACAGGACGTCGACCGTGATTACGCCGGATAAGATTGAGACGAGCAGGCCGGCCGTCAATCCCGCCAGCCCCGTGAGTCCGGCCCCTGCCAGCCCGGCCACCGCCGACGCGGCTGTGACAACTCCCAAGCCAGAGGTAACGGTCGAGGTTACTGTCGCCGGCGCCGAGGCCAAACGCATTCAGGAATGCTACGACATCATGGAGAAGATCAACGCTGAGCTGCAAAAGCCGCTGCTCGATCAGAAGTACGACGAGTATAAGAACGCGCTGGCCGCGATTCAAAACGACCCCGCCGCGGGCAAGGCTCAGCGGTATGCCGAATACCAACTGCAGCAGATCGCCCGTTTCGAGCTTGCTCAGCAGGCGAGTCACGAGGTCACGAAGAGGGATTCCGAACTGCAGAAGATTCGCGCCCAGATTCGCCAGGAGTTCAAGGAAAAGCTGGCGGAGATCCCCAACCCGGGCAAGTATATCATCAAGGGCACGCTTCAGCCATCGCTGGTCTTCACGGGCGAGTTCGGCAAGAAGCGCTACAAAGTGCTCGATGATAACGGCAAGATTCTGTGCTATGCCAGGTGTGCCGACGGCGTGATCAGCATCTATGCCGACCGTTATGTCGGCCGCAAGGTGGGCCTCAAGGGCACCATCGTCAGCGACCCCAGCAACCCCGTTGGTCTGGTCACCTTCACTGCTATCGAAGAGCTTACCGACGAACAAACGACGGCGACCAAGACCGCCAGCAACACCAAGTAGTGCGTTCGAACAGCGAACATGCCGTGTGCCGGCCCCGTATCAGTGAGGCCGGCACTTTTTTTGCGCAGAAACTCCAAGGCTTTGCCGGTTTGGACGTGGGAAAGGAACCTCGTTGAAAATGACACCGGCGTGCAGCGGTCCTATCTCACTAATCGACCTGCTCGCTATCGGCCCAGCAGACCCAGGGGGCTGCTCAGGACGGGAAACGGCGTTGTCACGATCCGCGGCTCGTCCAATGTGCCTGAGACGTCGACCCTAACAATTGCCGCGCCGAGGCCGCGGGCGAGCGTCTCGAAAAATGACGGGTTGGAACTGACCACGGTGCCATAGGACCTGAACTCCAGATTCACGCCGCCCTGCTCAAGGTCGATCAGCCCCCGACCAAGCAGCACATTGGAGCTGCCCGACATGTACACTTCCTGAAGCACCAGCCGGCCGCCCTGCACGAAGGCATCGACTGACATATCGCTGAACATGTAATCGCTGGGGGCGTTTAACTGCATCGCCTCCAGGACCTTGCCTATCAGTGAGCGAGGCGCCAGCTTCATCTGGCGAATACCCATGCGCAATCGCCCGACGTTCGACGATATCCGCCCGAACGTGCCGCGCAACCCCAGGCTGCCGGAGGCGTAACCCTGACTTTCCGCCGTGAGCAGGACGTCCGCCGAGCGTGCCGCCGCCACCATGCCATCTACCTGCACGCCGTCGAACAGCACCGTCACGTCGTAGCGCAAGCCGCTGTCCGTCTGCACGACGTCCGCATCGCCGAGGATTTTGCCCCCGTAAAAGGCAGCCTTGAAATCGCGGCTTGTAAAACGCTTTTCCTCCGGCTCGTAATGGATGTCCGCGCGGACGTCGCTGAAATGCCGACCCTTGATCGACATGGATTCGGCATAGAGCGCCGCATCGCCGCGAAGCAGTCCGGCATTGGCCGCATACAGCATGTTGACGCTCAGGACGCCCTCCATGTCGCCGACGCGGCCGATATCGCCGAATGCACAGCCCTTGAGCGTCACTTCACCGGCAAGATCCACCTGCGATTGCTTCGCCTCCGTCCGGAAGAACCGCGCCTTGTCGATTCGCACGTCCACCACCCCCGCAGGCGCAAGTGCGATGTAGACCTTCCTGGCATCGTCGGGCAGGATGCCCTCCACGCCTTCAACCAGCGCAAGGTTCGGCAGCCGAAAATCCTCCAGCCGAAGTTCGTCGGCCGTAATCTCAATGCGGCCCCTCACGCCGTCCACAGTGTACGGAAAGTCCGCGGGCCGAAAGCTGTTGCCCAAGCATTCGACGGTAATACGGAACGGCTCGCAGTATGTCGGGGCATTAACATTCAAAGTGCCTTCCAAATTAATTGTGCCCGCCGGGCGGAGTTGCGCCGTCGCCTTAGCCGCTTCCTCGGGAAGTCCGGAAAGCCACTGCTCGTCCAGTTCCAGCGAGTCCGCCCGCACTGACAAACAGACCCCCGACGTCGGGACCTGATCGGTCACGGGCCAGATGTCTCCGCTTACCTCGACTCGCCCCGCCTTGTGGCGGGCCGTCATGCGCTTCAGGAGAATCCTGTCGGCCGTGAGCTGCGCATCCACGTCGACGTTGGTCAGCGGCAGCGGAAACTGGCGATACACCATCGATGCGTCACGGATCTTCACGTCGGCGATGTATTCCACCGCGCGCCTTCCCACCTCGTTGGGAAAGACACGGATCACCGCATCCGTAACCGCGTCCACGTCGAAATGTTCATAAAACCGCCGCTGCCGCTCGGGCAGCGCCGCACGCAGGGTCGCATCGATCGGCACGTCGTTGGCGTCGATGCTCATGTTGAAGCGAGGTGTCTCCGAGTGGATCGCCTCCACGTGTCCGTTGAGCGTAATGACGCGATTGTCGCCGTCATACCGGCTCGCCACGTCCTTGAGCGTGATACGTTCGCCCTCGATCCGCACCGTTCCGGTGAGGTTCTCCAACGGGTAGGGAAAGTGCTCGTAGGTTGCCGTCGCGCCGTCGAGTTGAGCGACCAGAAGGTCTGTTGACCGGCCGTTCTCATCGCGCCCGAATCGGTAATCGATGCGTGCCGTCCCGCCCGGCGTAAACGCCTTCCACATCGCCTGCTGCCGGGCGCTCAGCGCCGCCCGCAGGTCCTCATCAAACCGCATGTTGTCGCTGACGAGGTGCACGTTGTACGTCCATCGCCCGCCGACCTTGACGGCACGCCCGCCGATTACGAGGTTGACATCCTCATGCCGACACCGCAGTTGATCAAAGACGACGTCCATCGCCTCGGTCTCCGGCAGGACAAGGGTCCCCATCAGGTGCTCCAGCGTATACGGGAACCTGGCGTAGCAAACCGACACATCATCGGCCCGCACCGTGCCCGTCCATGCCTCGACCCACCGGTCCGCCAATCGCCCGCGCGTCCGCACATCCAGGCCGCCGCGGCCGATCGGGCGATACATTTTCAGGAAGTGGCGCAGGCCCGAGCCCACCACCTCAAGCGCTTGCTCGCCGTAGACTACCGCGTCAGGCTCTGCGGTGGGCGTCAGCAGCCAGTCGTCCATGACGATCCGCACTTTGTATTCCGCCGCTCCGCGCCAGTCACGCACCGCGGCCTCGATCCGCCCGCGGCTCCTGGCGCCGGTCCGCCATTCGAATCGCTCCAGACGGATGTTGTCCTTGTCGTACACGAGCTCCAGGGCCACGTCGTGCATCGCCCACGCATTGCCGAGGACGGGCGAGGAGCCCATGAGGATGCGCCCTTCGTTAAGCTGGATCCGCCGGCTTGCGCCGTGCCACGTTCCTCGCACGAAACTGCCCGCGAAGGCCAGGCTGTCGTTGGCGGCCAGGTAAAAACCGTAATCGCCGCGTTTGCCGCCCACCGGCGCAATCTTGCCGTCCAGGCCAATGATGGTGTGCGTCCTGCTCTTGCCGGACGAAACACTGGAAACGCGCAGCACCCCCTCTTCGATGGCAATGATCGGAAGCCTGCCGGCCCCACCGGCAGGCGCCGCAAGCGCTGCAAGGTTCACCGTCCGCCGGTCGGCGTCATACTGCGCATGGACGTGCACCTGGCGCAGCGTAATCCGTTTGAACCGCGGGCGCAAACGCAGCAGCGACCACATCGACAGCCGCCCTTGCACCTCCTTGGCATAGATCATCTGCCGGTCGTACGCGTTGGCAGTGTGGGCATCCTGGCCGCCGGTGTCGGCCGGATCGCCCGACTCGATCACCACGTCGCGGCAGGTAATGTGCCGCCCGCCGCGAAACTCCACCGCCCCTATCGAGACGCGCTCGCCGCACATCTGGCGAAGCTGCCGCAGCGCGGCCGGCCGCACGACCCACTTGCCGATCTGCCCGTACAGCACCCAACAGCCCAGCACCCCTATCGCCACCCAGAACGCACGGTGCGCGAACACCTGCCGAATACGAAACAGCCGCCTCAGCCTATCCCCGCCCATACCGTCCCTGTTCACTGCTCACCTGGCAATCGCTTTATCGGCAATATCCCGGCGGCAGTAGGCCCCTTCGAACGAGATCTTGTCCACCGCCTCGTATGCCCGCGCCTTGGCTGCGGCAATTGTGTCGCCCAAGGCCGTCACGCCCAACACGCGCCCGCCGGCTGTAACGATGTCATTACCTGCCCGCGCCGTGCCGGCATGGAACACCATCACGTCCCGCATCGCCTGTGCGTCGTCAAGCCCGCGGATCGGCTTGCCTTTTTCGCAACTGCCCGGATACCCCCCGGCCGCCATGACCACGCAGACCGCCGGGCGAGGGTCCCACTGCAGCGTAACCTTGTCCAACGTGCCGCTGCAGACGGCCATCATGACCTCGAACAGATCGCTCTTGAGCCGCATCAGAATCGGCTGGGTCTCCGGGTCGCCAAATCGCACGTTGAATTCCAGTACGCGCGGGCCGGCCTGCGTGAGCATCACACCCGCATACAGCACGCCCCGGTACGGTGTGCCGTTGCGGTTCATCCCGTCCACCGTCGGCACCAGGATTTCCCGCACGATCTGGTCGGTGAGCTTGTCCGTCACGATCGGGGCCGGGCAATAGGCCCCCATGCCGCCGGTATTCGGCCCGGTGTCGCCCTCGCCGATGGGCTTGTGGTCCTGGGACGGCTCCATCAGATAGATATTCCGCCCGTCCACGAAGGCCAGGATTGACGCCTCCTGTCCCAACAGCTTGTCCTCGACAATGACGGTGCGGCCGGCATCTCCGAAGATCCGGTCGACCATGATCCGTTCGGCCGCCAGGATGCCGTCAGCCGGGTCGTCGCAAACGAACACGCCTTTGCCCTTTGCCAGGCCGGCGGCCTTGATCACGACCGGCTCGTCACGGCTGGCGATATACGCCTTGGCATCGGGAAATGCATCAAACGTGCGGCTCTCCGCCGTGGGTATGGCGTTGGCACGCATGATCTGCTTTGCGAAGGCCTTGTCCGCCTCCAACTGGGCGGCGCCGCGGCTGGGGCCGAAGGCCTTGATGCCGGCCGCCTCGAAGGCGTCGACCGCTCCGGCCGCCAGGGGGTCCTCCGGCCCGATCACGGCCAGACCCACCTTGTTTGCCTTGGCGAAGCTCACCAGGCCGGGCACGTCCTCGGCCGCAATGTCCACGTTCTGCCCGCACAAGGCCGTCCCCGGATTGCCGGGGGCAATGTAAAGCTTGCCAACGCCTGCACTCTGCGAAAGCCGCCACGCCAAAGCATGCTCCCGCCCGCCGCTGCCAACCAGCAAAACATCCATATCATACCCCTGAAAAGTCCATCGTGTCACGCCCGTGTCCCGGGCCCCGCCCCAAAACAGAGCAAGACTATATCAGAACCGGCCCCGCCCCTCAAGCATTCTCCAAACCACGCGGGACGCGAAGAGACACGAACTTTTTATATGTTTTTTCGCTTAATCCTTCGTGGTCCTTCGTGACCTTCGTGGTGAAACTATTGCCCCCGTGGCCTGGCTCGCGGGTTCTTATTCAACCACGAAGAACGCGAAGAGACACGAAGTTTTTTATATCACTTTTTATTTAATCTTCGTGGTTCTTCGTGCCCTTCGTGGTGAGTCTCTTGCCGACGGTCCTTCGTGGCGAAGTTACAGTACGTATCTCCTGATGCCGTTCTTGAGCAACTGGACGTTGAAATTGATCAGGAGCCCGACCCTGATCTGCGCCAGCCTCATATATGTCAGCAACTGTGCTTCGTGCAGCGGCAGAATCGCACTGGCCGCCTTTACCTCGACAATCAGGCTATCCTCAACGAGCAAGTCAACGCGGTATCCCTCATCGAGGCGGACCCCCTTGTATTCGATGGGAAGCGGCCGCTGAACCTGGTGCCGCAGGCCGGCAGCCGTCAATTCAAACGACAGGCATCGTTCGTAAGCCGACTCCAACAACCCCGGCCCAAGCTGCTTGTGAACCTCCAGCGCACAGCCGATAACCTTGTTGGAAAGCGGATCGAATTCCATTCTTTATTTTTACCACGAAGGACGCGAAGAGACACGAAGTTTTTATATGTTTTTTCGCTTAATCCT
>ERZ795050.392-NODE-392-length-69671-cov-7.684440_pt1 | contig 69671 bp, 52 predicted proteins | sample MGYA00375134_ERZ795050 | MGnify/ENA primary metagenome ERZ795050 (study PRJEB30179, sample SAMN05720221) | activated sludge metagenome | isolation source: Anaerobic digester | place: Japan | collected 2015-05-26 ... | reverse complement strand
TGGAGTCGCAATGCGGCCAACTACGGATAAATATGGAACAGACAGCAACAGGTTGATTGGGTGTCCCTCGCGCATGATGCGTGTGTGCGTTATGGGCTTCAGCACAGCAGCGCGGACTAAAGTCAACCTCGCAGGTGTGCGCGCGTCTGTCATGGAGTCCTGTTGCGCCACCGTAACCAACCCTCACGCATAGCTGCTAGTGATCGCTTCCGGCCTTCGAGGAACCGAAGCTGCAGACCCCGAACTGGCCGCCTGCTGTGTGCTGACCACCGGAACCGACCAGATCGTCGTTCGGGTGGATGGCGCCGCCGCTTTCGAGCCATTCGGGGCCCAGTTGATGCCTAAAACGCGCCAACTGCTCGGCCGGATCGCCGAGGCGCTCGCCGACGGACAGACCCACCTGGAAATCCGCGGTCACGCCGCGGATGGCCCGTTCCCTCCCCAAGCGGGCTTCCGTGACGCGATGGATCTGTCCTATGCCCGCGCCAGAGCGGTGACCGACCTGCTGACCGAGTCGGGCATCGCCTCCGATCGCGTCTCCATCACGGCACGCGCGGGCCAAACGCCACCCCTGATGGAAGATCAAGATAACCGCCCGGTATCGGGACGCGGAATTGAGATCATCGTGCACGCCCGGGAACCAGGTGTGCACGCCTTCAATATCGCCGAGAAAGAACGAGCAGAAAATGGGTGACCAAGCAGACGTTCAAGCCGAAGCCGTCGCATCGACCAAATCCGCCGGCCGCAAGAAGAACATGATCTTCGGAGGCATCTTCCTGGGTATCATGGTCGCTGAGGCCGTCGGCGTGGCCTTCGCGGTCAGATACTTCTCCGCCGGACCTGCCTCCGCCGAGGCTCAGGATATCGCCGCGGCGAACGGACTCAACTCCGCGGAGGGACAGAAAACCCCCGAGGACGTGGAAGTCGAAGTCGTCACTTTTCGCGGACAGAACTCCCAGGCACGACAGGCCATGATGTATGACGTGAAGGTCGTCGTCGCCGTCAGCGGCGACAAAGAGGCCGATCTCAAGGCCCAGCTCGAGAGAAAAAGGGCTGCGATCGCGGATCGGTTCATGAGCACAATTCGGGCCGCCGACCCCCAGGTGCTGGCCGAACCCGACTGTGCCACCCTGCGACAGCAGTTTCGCCAGATCCTGGTCGAAGTCCTGGGTAATGAAGAATTCGTCAAGAAAGTCTTGATACCACAGTTTACCTCGTACCGGGCAGACTAGTTCGAGTTCATTGATTCGGTCGCAGGGCAACGGACGGCAGACAGACAACGAAAAACGGAGTGACGGCGACCATGGCGGATAACCCCAACGATGGACTCCTGAGCCAGGATGAGATCAACGCCGCGCTGCAAGCGGCGGGCATCGAATCGCAAATGCAAGAGCAGACGCCCTCGCCTGCATCATCCGAAACTTCCCCCGCTCAGGAGCCGGATACCCGCGTCGATGCCAGCGGCCGGCCCTTCGACGAGGTGGCCAAGGCGATGGCCGAGGCTATTGCCGCCGAACAGGCAGTCGCCAAGGCGGCACCCGAGGCGTCCGCCCCGGCGACCGCGTCCGCCCCGGAGACCGCGCCCACACAGACGCCCGCTCAGCCGTTCGAAATACCGACCCTGCCCCCGGGAACCCTCCCGACCGCCCCAGCCCATGGCCTGGATTTGCTCCGGGACGTCGATCTTTCGGTCAAAATCGAGCTCGGACGCAGCAGGATGTTGGTCGAGGATGTGCTCAGGTTGGGCGAAGGCTCCGTCGTTGAACTGGACAAACTGGCCGGCGACCCTGTGGACGTGTTGGTTAACGATCGGCTGGTCGCTCGGGGCGAAGTGCTTGTGCTCAACGACAACTTTTGTGTCCGAATCAACGACATCCTTTCGCGGGACGTCGGCCAGGAGGAGGTGGCCTGAGCAAGGCGCCACGCAGCCTTGACAGGTGTACCGCAGCAAGACGCGGAGTCATCAGACAGGATGTCCGCAGGACCAGGAGGGTCCAATCGATGACCGGTTACATGCTCAATTCCGGTATTCCGGCTGCGTGTCTTTCGCTGGTGCTCACCGGCTGGCTTTCCGCCCAGCAGATCCAGCCCTTCCCCGATGCCCGGCCGAGCCTGCGGATCCCGCCGCAGAATATCCTCGAAATCTCCGACGAGCCGAATGAGCCGGCCGCCGAGCTTTACTCGAACCATGCCCCGCCGGCCACTCAGCCCGTGGTCACCACCGTCAAAGCCGGTCCCGCTGCTCCTGTGATGCCGCAGCCCGGCCTCGGCACCAGGCCCGCCACGACGCCGCCGGAAGCGGCGAATCATCAGTCCGCTCCCATCGCTCGCAGCGAATTCCTCGAGCGCCGACCGACGGCCAACCAGCGAGAGAGCGAATCCCGAGACATCAGTCGCGGGCAACACGGCGCCGGCCTCTGGTCGGCCAGAGATCTCTGGCCGCTCTTGTCCGTCCTGGCCTTGATCCTCATCCTGGCATGGATCGTGAGGAAATGCCTGCCCGGCCGCAATTCGCTGACCGGCCAGGGGGCGATCGAGGTCCTTTCCCGTATCCCTTTGTCGAGCAAGCAGAGCCTGGTCCTGGTCCGCATGGGGCGACGGCTGTTGCTCCTGGGCGTGACCAATGACGACATCAACACACTCTGTGCGGTCGAGGATCCCGACCAGGTCGCGATGCTCGTGGGCGAGGTCGCCAGCGGACGGCCAGGATCCATCACCAGTCAGTTTGCCCGGGAATTCGCAGAGGAATCCCAGGTATATGATAAACGGATTGTGGAGGAGGAAGAGCAGAGCGTCGACACCGGCGGGCAGGTGCGCAACCTGCTGAACAAGGTCCGGGGTCTGGCCTCCAGACGAAACGTGGCGTGATGCGGGGCCGTTGTGCCCGGCGATGGCCCATACCCTCGCCCGGCACCGCCCGGCGGCATCAGCCCTGATCTGCGGCGGAGTTCGCAACATGAGCGGGCACGGATGCGCTCACCTCTGGGTTACAACACTCGCCGTCCTGGTGTTCTCGACCGCCACCCTTGGGCAGTCGACCACGCCCATGGTTCCGCCGGAATCAACCCCTGCCGGTCAGGTGGACAATCCCCTGCAGATTCCCGACCTCAGCCGCGTCCTCCCGGCCGCCACCACCCGTGAGGGCATGAGCACCACCCTTCAGATCCTCATCCTGATGACCGTGCTCAGCCTCGCCCCAGCCATCCTCATCATGACCACCTGCTTCACGCGGATCATGGTCGTCCTGGCCCTCCTGCGCCAGGCCGTCGGCACGCAGCAGCTTCCGCCCGGTCAGGTGCTCGTCGGTCTCTCCCTCTTCATGACCTTCTTCGTCATGGCACCAACCTATTCAAAGATCTACCACGAAGCCGTCAAACCGTGGCTCGATCAGCAGCCCGGCATGACCCAGGCCCGGGCCCTCACCATCGCCGAGGGGCACATGCGGGAATTCATGTTCGACCAGATCGAGCGCGTCAGAAATGAGGAGGATATCTATCTCTTTCTCGAATACTCCGGTCGGCAGAGCATTCCCATCGACCGGCAGCTCAGCCGCCAGGATGTCCCTACGCTGGCCTTGATCCCCGCGTTCATCCTCAGCGAGCTGAAAACCGCGTTCGTCATGGGTTTTCGTGTCTACCTGCCGTTCTTGGTCATTGACATGGTGGTCGCCACCGTGCTCATCTCCATGGGCATGCTCATGCTGCCGCCCGTCATGGTTTCTCTGCCGTTCAAGTTGCTGTTGTTCGTCCTGGCCGACGGCTGGCACTTGGTCGTGACATCGTTGTTGGTGAGTTTCTCGTAAAACCGCCGGATTGATCCGGTCAACAGGGAGGTCAAAAAGTGGAAGTCGGCGAAGCGGTGGACATGGGGCGGGACGCCTTGATCATGGTGTTGACCATCTCAGGCCCCGTCATGGCGATCGGCCTGCTGGTCGGTCTGCTCATATCCCTGTTTCAGTCGATGACCCAGCTTCATGAACAGACGCTCACGTTCGTGCCGAAGATCGTGGCTATGGTCGGTGTGGCGCTGGTTCTGGTCCCCTGGCTGACCGACCAGTTGCTTGAATATGCGACCGAGCTGCTGGGACAGTCGCCGTTTTGACGAGCGAGATAATGGGGCTCCCGTATGCCGTTGCCGTTGTTCGGATTCTATGGCTTTCTGCCGGCGTTCATGCTGGTGTTGTTCCGCGTCAGCGGCCTCATGCTGACCGCGCCCGTATTCAGCAGCATGGCCCTCCCGGTTCAGATCCGGGCCCTGCTGGCGGCGGCCATATCCCTGACCATCTTCCCGATGACGCTTTCTTCCCTGCCCGCTCAGTTGACGCTCGCCCAGACCCTCGCGGGAATGCTGGGCGAACTGGCCGTCGGCGTCTTGCTGGGGTTGGCCGTGAACCTCGTCTTCATGGGCGTGGAACTCGCCGCCGAGGCCGTCGGGCAGATGTCCGGCATGAGACTCGGCGAAGTGTTCAACCCGCTGCTCGAATCATCCGCCGGCGCAATGGGCGAACTGTACACCCTGGTGGCCATGATGATCTTCCTTGCCATTCGCGGCGATCACGCCCTGATACGCGCCTTGCTCGACAGCTTCCAGTCTATCCCTCCGCTGGGCGCCGTCCCGACCGAGGGCTTGATTGCCCTGCTGCTCGATCTGCTCAACCTGGCTTTCACCATCACTATTCGTGTCGGCGGACCCATGGTCCTGGCACTCATGCTGGCACTGATGTGTTTTGGTTTTCTGTCACGCACCATCCCCCAGCTCCATCTCATGAGCGTTGGTTTCCCGCTCAAGGTCGCCGTCTGCCTCGCTGTGGCCGCCATGACGATGGTCTCCATGGAGGGCGTGCTGGTGGAGGGTTTGAGAGAGGCTTTTGACGCGATCCGGATCGGCCTGGGGTTGCTCCCCGACGCCTGATCGTGCTGATACGAGAGGACGTCCGCCTCACGGCGGGCGAATGTCATGCCCGACTCAGCGCAAGAAAGAACCGAAGCCCCGACCCAACGCCGCCGCGAGGAGGCCCGCAAGGCGGGGCAGGTCGCCAGGAGCACCGACCTGACGGCCGCGGTCGTATTGCTGGGCACATTCCTCATGCTCGACTGGTTCGGACGCAGGCTGTTCGGAAACCTCCTCGTGGCAATGCGCGTGTGCTTCGAGGATCATGAAGCCGCCTTGACCGATCCGCAGCAGATCCTCCACCTGATGGCCAAGGTGTTCAGACTGCTCATCGCCGCCGCCGGACCCTTCCTCGCCGTGGTCGTGGCCCTTTCCCTGCTCGCCTCGTTCCTCCAGATCGGATACCTGATTACTTTCCAGAACCTTAAACCGTCGTTGAACCGACTCAATCCTCTCACCGGCATCAAACGCATGTTCAACGCCCGTTCGGCCGTCCAGTTGCTGATGGGAGTCCTCAAGATGACCTGCGTGGCCGGCGTCGCATACGCAACCCTCAAAGACCGTCTCGACGTCTTCGCCACGGCCGCCAATCTCCCGGCCGTGGCCGTCGTCGGCATGGGCGCAGAACTCTTCTTTACCGTCTCGATTCGCCTCGCCATCGTCCTGCTGGTCCTGGGAATCATCGATTTCATCTACCAGCGATACAGACTCGAAAAGGACCTGAGGATGACCAAGGAAGAGGTCAAGGATGAGTACAAGAGAATGGAAGGAGACCCGAAACTCAAGAGCAGAAGACGGCAGGTCCAGTTGGAAATGGCCCTGCACCGCATCAAGTCGGCCGTGCCCAAGGCCGATGTGGTCATCACCAATCCGACCGAACTCGCCGTCGCCATCCGCTACGATCCGAACACCATGAACGCCCCACGCGTCGTCGCCAAGGGAGCGGATTACCTCGCCAGGCGTATTCGCGAAATCGCCGTCGAACACCGCATCCCCATCGTGGAGCGTAAGCCGCTCGCCCGCGCGCTGTACTACACCGTCGAGGTCGGACAGGAAATACCGTCGCAGTTCTACAAGGCCGTGGCCGAGATCCTGGCCTATGTGTACGAGTTGACCGGCAAGAGGTACGCAAGTCAGGCCGCCGTGGCGGCGGCCGTGAATTGAACGGGAGGATGCGTCACATCCTCCCGCAGAGGACTGAATACTGAAGAATGCGAGCTTGAATGGCCGATATCGCCCTGCTTAACTCCCGCCCCTTCAAAGTGCTCGAGCGCCATCGGGGCCTGCTCGTCCCCATCGGTGCAACGCTCCTGCTGTTCGTGCTGCTGGTTCCCCTGCCCACACAGGTCCTGGATTTCCTGCTCGTCCTCAATCTCACGCTCTCGGCCCTCGTCTTCCTGACCATCCTTTACATCCAACGCCCCCTCGATTTCTCCTCGTTCCCCTCGTTGTTGCTGGCGATGACGATGGTACGCCTCACGCTGAACACCGCAACCACCCGCTTGATCCTCACCAACGGAAATCAGGGCATGGCTGCGGCCGGACACGTGGTGCAGACCTTTGCGGATTTCGTCACCGCCGGCAATCTGGCGGTCGGAATTATCATCTTTATCATCCTGGCGGTCATTCAGTTCGTCGTGATTACCAAGGGCGCGACACGCATTGCGGAAGTCGCCGCCCGCTTCACCTTGGATGGAATGCCCGGCAAGCAGATGGCGATCGATGCCGACCTCAACGCCGGCATCATCGATGAGGCCGAGGCCAGACGCCGCCGCGCCGAGGTGACCGCCGAGGCCGATTTCTACGGCGCCATGGACGGTGCGTCCAAGTTCGTCCGCGGCGACGCCATCGCCGGCATGGTGATTACCTTCGTCAATATCCTGGGCGGAATCTATGTCGGCATGGTCCAGTTTGACATGCCCCTGATGGAATGCCTTGAGGTCTTCACCAAGCTGAGTATCGGCGACGGCCTCGTCGCCGCCATCCCGGCGTTCATCACCTCGGTGGCCGCCGGTATGCTCGTGACCCGAAGCAACGCCAAGAGCAACATGGGCGAGGAACTCCTGGGACAACTCACCTCCCGGCCGATCGCCCTGACACTGGCCGCCGTCTTCCTGGGCTTCCTGTCGCTCACACCCCTGCCCAAACTCCCGCTTCTCTTGTTGGGCGTCGGTTGCGGCGGTCTGGCCTATGTCGTCACCGCCACCCGTGCGTCCGCCGCCGCCATGGCCGCCGCCAAGGCCAAAGCCGAAACCAAGAAGCCTGAGCGGGTGGAAACCCTTCTGGCCGTCGATCCGATGGAACTCGATGTCGGACTGGGTTTGATCCGCCTCGTCGACAGAAAACAGGGCGGCGATCTCCTCGACCGCATCACCAACATCCGCCGCCAGGTCGCCACCGACGTCGGTATCGTCGTGCCGCCCATCCGCGTCCGGGATCATCTCAAACTGGAACCCAATCAGTACACGGTCAAAATCCGCGGCGTCGAGGTCGCCCGCGGCGAGATCATGCCGGGCTACTACCTCGCCATCGACAACGGCACCGTGAGTATACCCATCGCGGGAACGGCAGCCACCGAGCCGGCGTTCGGACTCCCAGCCGTTTGGATCACCGAAGGACAGCGCGCCGAGGCCGAACAACGCAACTATACCGTCGTCCCGGCCTCCAGCGTGCTTGCAACTCACCTGACCGAGATCATCAAGCGACACGCCGATGAATTGCTTACCCGCGAACAAACGCATCAGTTGCTCGAAACGCTCAAGGAAAAGTCCCCCAAGGCCGTCGAGGATGTCGTCCCCAATCTCATCAAGGTCGGAGAGTTGCAGAGAGTCTTGCAGAATCTCTTGCGCGAGCGAGTCCCGATCCGAGACCTGGAAACCATCCTCGAAACCGTCGGTGACTGGGCACCCCGCACCAAGGATACCGACATCCTTACCGAGTACGCCCGTAACGCCCTGGCAAGAACTATTTGCCAACTGTACAAAGATAAAGACAATGTCCTTCACGTGGTGACGCTGGATCCGAAGATTGAGGATCTGGTCAACGCGCATCTGGAGCGAACGGATCGTGGCACCTTCCTGAGCCTCCCGCCCGAGACGCAGAATCGTCTGGTGAAGGCCGTTCAGGAACGGGTCGAACAAGCCATGACAGGTGCCGGCGGCGCCGTCGTCGCCGTACTCTGTTCACCCCAGATTCGAATGTGGATTCGTCGCCTGATCGAGCCGGCCATGGCGCATGTGCCGGTGTTGGCCTTCAACGAGATCGTACGCGGTGTCGAGGTACGGTCCGTAGGATTGGTGGTACTGACCGATGGAGATGCAAACGTTTCAGGGTAACTCGATGGCGGAGGTCCTCGAGAGGGTGAAACGCTCCCTTGGACCCGACGCGGTGATCCTCCACACCCGGACCCTCCGCCGCGGCGGCTTCCTGGGCCTGGGGGCCCGAACGATCATCGAAATCACGGCCAGTCGTGATGCGTCCGCCTTGAATCCGGCCGATCGGCGTGCTATGTTCGCACGTCGCATGGAGCACAATAGAGGGCAGCGGAGCACCCGGCTCAATGCCGCATCTCCGGCAATCCGGATGCCTCAGGCGGAAGAAACCCCTGTGAAGCCGTCAGGCGACGCCGATTCCACTGTATCGACTCAGCTCGCCGCCTTCAGCTCTTCCCTTCGCGGCGAGATGGGCGAACTGCGCGAGATGGTTCGCCAACTTCTCGATCGCTCTGCCGATCCATCACCCGCCCCAACCCACGATTGGCCTCAGGAACTGCGCGATTACTACACCGGTCTGCTTCAGAACGACGTCGCCGAGGAGATCGCTCGTGAGGTGATCGCCGAGGCCCGGGTCCGATTGGCCGAGTCCGGCGGTCGATCGGTGACGGCTGGCGAAGCCCCTCAGGACGCCCAGAACCGCGATCGGCTCAAGACGCTGATCCCCCAGGTCATGGTCGAGACCATCGAGCGAATGATTCCCCCGTGTGAACCGCTCCAGTGGGATGACTCGCGAAGAACCCGCTTTGTCGCCCTCGTCGGTCCCACCGGAGTCGGCAAGACGACGACCATCGCCAAGCTGGCCGCCCATTTCAAGCTTCGTGAGGGCAAACGCGTCGGCCTGATCACTATCGATACCTATCGAATCGCCGCTGTTGAGCAGATTCGGGCCTACGCCGATATCCTCAACATTCCCCTGGAAGTCGTCATGACCCCCGAGGGAATGATCGACGCCATCGCCAATCTGACCGACTGCGATCTGGTCCTGATCGATACCTCGGGTCGAAGCCAGCGGGACGTTCAACGCCTCGATGACCTGAAGGAATTCCTCGACCTCGCTCGCCGGGTTGCCCGCCTCGGCCGCATGCCGGCGGAATCGACCGATGAGTCCTCGCTCGAGGTCCATCTCGTCCTCTCCTGTACCGCGCATCCGTCCCAGTTGATCGAGGTGGCGGAGAAGTTCTCTTCCCTCGGTATCGATCGCGTCGTGTTCACCAAGCTCGACGAGGCGCTGGGGCTCGGCGTGATTCTCAATGTCATTCGCCGGCTCAATCTGAAATTGTCGTATCTGACAACCGGTCAGGATGTGCCGGACGATATCGAGGTCGGTCAGCGTCGTCGAATAGCAGAATTGATTCTGGGCAGGCGCAGTCCCTCGCCCGGATCGGCCGACGCCGCGTCGGCGCCCGGGCCGGTGATCGATCACGTCGCGTGAGCGATCTCTTTTCGGCGGGAGAAGGTGGCCGGGAGGGCCGCATGTTCGGTCGTGAGCACCAGACCAGGAGGGTTGATCAGGCCCATCAGCTCCGACAACTGATGACCTCTGCTCACGCTGCCCCAACGCCCAAGCAGGGTCACATCATCGCCGTGACCAGCGGTAAGGGAGGCGTCGGCAAAACGCTTCTGGCGGCAAACCTGTCCATCGCCTTGGCCGCTCGCGGACATCGTGTTGCGCTTTTTGACATGGATATGGGCTTGGCCAACGCCGACATCGTTTTGGGCATTGAGGCTGCCTGGACCTGGCGAGACCTCCTGGCTGGCCGTCGGTCGCTCGATGAGGTCATCGTCCAGGGACCCGGTGGAATCGCCCTTGTCCCAGGAGCGTCCGGCGTCTCACAAATGGCCAATCTCTCTGAATTTGAACGACATCAACTGATCGCTGCCGCCGAACGGGCCGCCCAGATTCATGACTTGGTCGTCTTTGACTGCGGCGCTGGCATTTCGCACAACGTCGTTTCTGTCGCTTCCTTCGCTGATACCATACTCGTAGTTACTACCCCGGAACCCACCTCGGTCACTGACGCCTATGCGATGATCAAAGCGCTTACTCAGGAACAAAGCCGCGGCCGACAGGCCATGTCCGCCTCAGTCGGCGTGATCGTCAATCTCGCCGAGAGTCGCCGCGAAGCCCGTGATACCTACGAACGTCTGGCCGGCGTGGCGGCCCGGTTCCTCCACCTGCCGGTCAACGATTACGGCTATGTCCTCCGCGACGAGCACGTGCCCGCCGCCGTGCGGCAACGATATCCTGTGGTTCTGCAATACCCGCGCTGTTCGGCCAGCAGTTGCCTGATGGTCTCCGCCGGACGGCTGTCGCGGGAACTGGGCAAGGGTGAAGAGCAGCAGAGCCTGTTTTATCGGGTCATGAATATGTTCTTATAGGCTCGTGGATCGTAGACGTTATCTCGTCGATAACGCCGTTTTCTGCTAAACCACCCGAGAGGGTTTGCCGTTACTTTCTCTCATAACCTTCGGGCCGGAGATCCGCATGGTTTGCCGGTGTCTTTCCGGACCGCAAGGCTCGTATGTTGCGGCCCGCATGAAGGCGGTTCGCTTGAGACTTCGGCAACAAGGATGTTGCGACATGGTGAGGCTTTGCGGAGCTGCGTTCGGCTTATTCGCGTTCAGCATCACGATTCTGCTCGGGCTGCTCGCGGGTAACCCGGCTGATGTCATTCTGACCCGGGCCTTGCAGGCCATGCTGGCCTTCTGCCTGCTCGGAATAGGTGCTGGATGGGTCGCTTGCCGGTTGTTGGACGAACACGCGCTCCGCAAGCATCGCGAGTTGTTCCCCGCCGAAGGCTTGGCGGAGCAGAACGCCGGAAAGGCTCCGGCCGGCTCCCAAGACAAGGCGAAGCCGCCGTCCGCAGGGGGCAGGCAGGAAGTCGCCCAGCCCCGCTGATGCCTGACGGTCGGCTATTAAGGACCGTTCTGGGAGGTAGCGGATGGTTGAAGCGGATGTGGATGTCCAGCAACTCTGGAAGGAATACAAGAGGACGGGAGAAAGGACGCTTCGAAATGCTCTCATGGAATTCTACCTGCCGCTCGTCAGGTACACCGCCGAACGTATCTCTGCCAAGCTCCCCAACGAAGTCGACGTCGAGGATCTCGTCTCCGCCGGTACCTTCGGCTTGATCGATGCTATTGAGGCCTTTGATCTCAGCCGCGGAGTCAAATTCGAAACCTACTGCTCGCCCCGCATCCGCGGCGCCATCCTTGATGAACTCCGGACCATGGATTGGGTGCCTCGCTTGGTCAGAAGCCGGGCACATAAGCTCGAAACCGCCACCAAGGTCTTGCGGGCCGAGCTCGGACGCTTGCCCTCCAACGATGAGATCGCCGACCGGCTGGGAATGGACCGATCCGAGTTCGAGAAGCTCCTCGGCGATGCCAACGCCGTCTTGCTGATTTCCCTGTCACGCAGCTATGTCGATCAGGACTCCGATCACGAACTTCAGGAAATCGATGTCCTCGCGGACCGCCGCACCTGCGATCCCGTGGAGGGGTTTTCCGAACGAGATCTCCGCGACGTGGTCATGAGAACCCTCACCGAAATCGAACGGCTCATCCTCATTCTCTACTACTATGAGGAAATGACCATGAAGGAAATCGGAGCCACCCTGGACCTGTCGGAAAGCCGTGTCAGCCAGATGCACTCCAGCATCTTGGCCCGCCTCCGCGGCCACCTTCGCAGCCGCGGCTTGCTGGAAAGCGGCGTCTGACCTTTCGCCTGATCCTCAAAAAGGCCTTTTCGGACGGCCGGCAAGCACACCGTGGCGCAATCCTGTCTTGTTTCTGGACACGCCGGACCTTCGCTCACCAGGCGCATCCTCTGGCTGTCAAGAAGCTTGCGGCCAGAGTCCGATATAATAATTGCCGGTTCCGTCTGCCCGGGGCCGCGGCCGGCGGAGGACAACAACCGTGTCCGCTATGCCTCCCAACATCGTCGGTTCCGTGTTGCAGAGCCACATCGCTCAGCATCAGGTCTCCACGGTCCGGGAGGCGGACGAAAGCCAGCGCGACAGCGCCGGCCGCCGACAAGCCTCCGTGGTCGACGAGAGGGATACCACTGTCGGGACCACCGATACCGATACCCAGATCCACGCGGACGCCGAGGGCACCGGTAGTCAGGGTAGGGCCTTCAGTTCGCCGGAGGAACAAGAACAGAACGCGGACCAGTCACATTCCCCCCAAGGGGACGAAGGTCGTAATATTGATCTGCAGGCTTGAAGAACCGATGCTCTTCAGCTCGCCTGCCGGGGTGGTGCTGCCAACGGCGGCCGCCTCGATCACGGAAGTTGCAGCAAGAACCATGAATCGCAGACGCCTTTGATCCGAGACGGAACGCCGGCGTCGCAAGGCTGAGAGCACGGACGCGTATGGCCCACAGCGGACGCATTCTGCCCCCCGAAACCGCCGGCGGTCGCACCCCGTCATGCAGCCCCCTATCTGATCAACCGGCTCGTGCGCCCCATTGGCCGATCCTCGCAGCCCTGTCAGTACTCATAACGGGTCTGTCTTTGTCCGGTTGCACGCCGATTGATGCTTCCGGCTGTCTTCCTCAGCTCCCCAACCCGATCATCAACGTCCGCGAGGCGCCGCGCGTCCCCCCGCCACCTCCTCCCACATCACTCAAGAGAATCAGCGATCGGACCATCGTCGTGGACGCCGGCCATGGAGGTAAGGATCCCGGTGCCCTTCCCAAGTTCCGCGGCCAACTGAGAGAGAAAGATATCAATCTGGATATCGCTACCAGAATCGGCAACGACCTCAGCTCTCGGGGGGCCCGGGTGGTGATGACCCGCACCAGTGATGTGTTCCTTGAACTCGACGATCGGTCAAGGCTGGCCGACCGACACCGCGCCGATCTGTTTTTGTCGATCCACGCCGACTCGTCAGCCAAGAAATGGATCTCCGGAACGGGCATCCACATTCACCCCCGCGCTAACTACGAAACCATGCGAATGGCCCAATGCATCGCGGCGGCCTTTCGCCGGAACGACATATCCTGCCGTGGAATCGTGCGAAACAACTTCCACGTACTCCGCGAACACAACAGCCCCGGCATCCTCATCGAATGTGGGTATATGACCAATGCCGCCGATGCTCAACGGCTTAACGACCCCGCTTACCGTTCCAGGCTCGCCTCCGCCATCGCCGAGGGCATCGCCGACTACTTCTCCCGCTGACCTCTATGGTTTGCCGCAGATCGCCCTCGCCACCGGGTCGACAAATTTCGGATCGACTTGCTTGCGCACGACGTCGGTCGCCGGCTGCACGATTCCGGCCTGCAGCTCCCCGTCGCCCATCCGACCTTTCAGGTCGGTCAGCGCCTTGGCAACAGGATCGTAATAGGGCTTGTGGGCGATCATCCCAACATTGTGGTAACCGGTCCGCTCCAACCATCGCCCAACCGACAGCAGATACGCGGACAACTTCCTGCTCAACGCGGCGTTCTCGATGTCACCTGCCGCCGAACGGGCGAATTCCAGCCCTCCTGCGTGTATATCGAGCATGAATGCCAGGTCTTCCAGAATGCGACGCTGCCACTCGCCAATGACCAAAGCCAGCGGGCCTCGGGCCGTTTCATCGGTGGCCAGCATCCGGATCCGCTCTGCCAATTGCCGCGAATCCTCCACGTCTTCGCGCGTCAATGACATCCATCCCTCGGCCACCGCGCTGGCATCCCGGCAAACCAGGCCGCGGGCCAGTCGCGGAATCGCCCCGTCAACCGGATCGGCCGGATCCTCGCCCCACAAAACCATCGAGTAGGCAACAATATTCGGCATCTGCACCAGCGGCGTCTGGGCATTGCCTTGGGCGGCCTGTAGACCATGATCGATCGGCCAGCGAGCCTCCCGCTTGATCAGCTCGATCCGCAAGTCGGTCAGCGGCCCGCAGGGTTCGTTCTCAATCAGCCCATATGGAAAGTGAATCGCCTTGTCTTTCAGCTTGTACTTCTCGCAGGCGGCAATGTGCTCGGGCCAGAAAACGGTCATCATCCACGGCGGCCGGACACGCTCGACCATCCCGCCGACAGCCTGGTCGATATTCTGCTCCCGCGTGCCCGTGCCCCAACCCATCCACGTCCAGTAGATCAACGGCTGCTCGCTGGGTCGTTTCCCGTATTTGTCGATCAGCTCACGATGACCCGCCAGAATATCCACAAACGCCGAGGCCGGACTGCCCTTCCACCCGCCGGGGTCAGAGTCAATGACGCAGTAGCCGTCCGCGTTGGGCACCGTGCGGTACAGGTCGCTCCGATGATCGAGTATTTTCTTCAGGTTGTCAGGCTCTCCCGGATCGAGCAACTTCTCGAAATCGAAGTACTCGCGGTTCTCAATCGGCACGCCGCGCGAGTCCTCGGTGATATTGTTCGGGCAACTCACGACAAAACCCTTCATCCCTCGCTGCTCGTGCAGGTAGTCGATGATCTCGGCGTATTTCCTCAGGTACGCCTCGTCTTCCTTCGACAGAGGGTGCGGCAGAAGTTCCATCATCGGCCACATCTGCATGCAGTTGAACCCCAGGTGGGCCAGCAGGTCGATGTACCGCTTCCAGTCCTGCAGCGACCACGTCCGCAGCGAGTACGGGTTGTTGTACGCCCAGTGCAGGTGGGCATACATGCTTCGGATGCGGATGTGCGGCCGGCCCTCCACGGTCAGTGGAACGTCGATGCCGACGTCACCCGGACTCCCCTTTAAGCGGCGAATCAGTGCGAAAACGCCGAACTTCAGCCCGCCCGGATCATGGTCCGACCCGATCGAAACCAGTGGGACCACGCCCGAGCCGGACGTGTCCCTCCTTTCTGCGTGGATGACGAAGGCCTCGCCGAGATCCGCGTGTTTCTGGAAGAGCGAGCCTTTGATCAACTCTGTGGCCGTCCCGACTCCAATCGCGATGACCGGCCGGTCGGCAACGATCTCCGTGCCCGACCGGACCTGGACGACCTCCGGCCTGGCGCCGGTGAACATCTGGATCACCGCACCGAGGTCCTCCGCCGCACGCCGCACGTACGCCGGCTGGCCTTCCACCAGTTGAATGGTGCATCCTTTCAGCGACAGGGTGCCGGTCTGTCCGCTCGCCCGCGCCGCCGGCAGGGCGCAAACCAGCAGGGCCGCTAAGGCCCACAGGCAAACCCCGTTTCCCGTTGCCCAGTTCATGTCTGTCCTCCTTGGAAAGCAGGAGTTCTCCCACATGTGGCCGCAATGTTCAAGCACGCCGCCGACCGAGCCGGGCGATACAGTACCGCCCAGGCCGCCGTGGCGACCGATTCTACGAACCAACCAACGGACCAATAGATCAACAGACCAGCACCCCGCTCCGTTCGCGCCCGCCTTTCCGGAACACCTCTTGTGGTACCACCGCGCCAGAGCACATGGCGACACCGCGCTCTTTGACAAGTGAAACCATCCGAAGGAGGCGATCGGCCTTCAACCGGATGCAGAGTGACTCTGCACTACCCCGTCCGGCTGACTGCAGATCGCTGATCCCTTCTCCGCGCCAAACCAACCCAAACTTGGGTTGTCTGGTGAAACGGCGAACTCGTGTCCTCGCGCCCCGCAATCGCACTCGCCAGACTTCTCCTGCTCGGCCTTGTCGGGCTGACGAACGCTGAAGATTCCTTTGCGCCAAACAGACCCAAAGCTGGGTAGCCTAGGAAAAATGGAAAAAGAACTGGAAAAGCATCTAGGTATCTGCGAATAAAGGCTTTACAGCAAAAACCACCCCAGCGAACGTCAGCGTGTGGTTCCTCGTACCTCAGGCGGCGCCGAAATCTCAAATCCTCGAATCCGGAATCCCAAACCTCAGATCTCAAGTCCTCAACTCTCACATCTCAAACTCTCAAATCTGAAATCTCAGATCCCACATCCCCCCGGCTCGCCAAACGCCGCCCGAACCAGCCCAGGCAAAACCCTCGCGGCCGGGCCCGTGAGCGGGAAATCCGCCTCCCCAGGAGCCAGACCCACATCGATAGTGGACGCCCCGGCCGAGCGCGCGATGCCGGGAAGCATCGCCGCCGGCATCACCATCGCCGACGTCCCGACCGTGATCATGCAATCGCATCGCTCGGCCGCCTCCTGAGCCAGGCTCCAGGCAGGCTCCGCCATCGCCTCGCCAAACAAGACAATCTTCGGCCGGTGAATCGAGACCCCGCTCGGGCCAAGCATCGAGTGGATGGCCCTCAGCGCCTTGGGCAGCGCCAAAGTTGCCTCCCTTGCCTCGCGGAGTTTCCGGACAATTCCCTGGATTTCCGTCCGCGACAGCAGCCGCACAAATCGGCCGCCGAGCGTCACGATCTCGAAAATCGAGCCGTGCACCTCGTGCACAGTGGTGCTGCCCGCCTCCTGGTGCAGGCCATCGACGTTCTGAGTGACCACTATGACCCGAACATGTTTCTCCAGCTCGGCGACGGCCAGGTGGGCCGGGTTAGGTGCCGCCACGGCGATCGGTTCCAGCACAGCGATCAGAAAATCGGTAAACAAGCGCGGATCGGCAACCGCCGTCTTGACCAAACCGTCCCAAGTGGCGAACCGCTCCGGCGAAAACCGCTCCCACAGCCCGTCGCTGTCACGAAAGGTCGGAATCCCGCTCTCCGCCGAAATCCCCGCCCCCGTGAAGACCACAACGTTCTTCGCGGCCCGAAGACACTCGGCCGCGGAGGATAGGTTGCCTGCATCATCGCTCATAGGTTCTCTGGAGAAAATGATACCGCAGGTGTGGTGCCTGGGCGAGGCACCGCAGAAGATGCCCACGCGAAGCTACGGGTATGGCAACCGGCAAACGAAGCCTGCCGCCGTCCCTGGTAGACATCGAGCAATCAGTTCAGGTACAGAAGGTAGGTCCTTCCGGACGCACGATCCCAAAGCATCTTCGCCGTTATGGTCGCGATACCTTCGCAATGCTCATGGACGAAGAGAACGGGATCTGGCATCGGCTCGACGTTCTTCCACGCTCGGCCGCCGTGAATGGTGAAGTTTGAGAACGCCCGTTCCCAGAGCCAGGGCCACTGTTTTCCCATCTGTTGCGACCAGATTGTCATCGTCTCCTTGTCAACGACGAAGCCCCTGTGCTGCACGAGCCGCTCGATTGTTGCCTGATCAGCTTTGAATCGCATGAGAATAGCTTGATCTCCGCTGAGACCGATGCTTGCGCTGTCGATGGCAAGCTCGCTTACGCCTGGAGGCGGCGACACGCCGAATACACGCGTGAAGAGCCGATTGCCGGTTCCGGCGAAGCACGCCAGGAAGCTACCACATACCAAGAGGGCGAGAATCACCTGAATTCTGCGTCCCATTGACCAGTCGCGGATGACACGTTCAAGAACGAGAGAATCGAGAAGGCCGATGATCAGTGCGGTCGCCAAGGTGCTGGCGACCGTGGAGAAGCACCAGTCCTTCGACAGAATGGCCACGGCCACCGCAGTACATAACGACCCAATCAGAACAAGTGCGAAACGCGGAATCGGCCGCGGCCAGGTTGACGCCGGTTGCAGGGGCTGCTCAGAGTCAGGAGTCTCAGCCATGGGTTCTCCATGGAATATCATACCGTCGTGTCTCATGTCCGGAAGTGGGTTCGCGCCGAGGAGCAACGGCGACAAGGCAGTCTTGCGGCCGGTCTCGGTCGCCGGGGCGACTCCGCCTGCGGCGAGGCAGGCTCAACTCTGCCCTACCGGCTGAAAGCTGACCGCTGATCGCTGACCGCTTTCTCCGCTCACCCCGCCTTGCCTTCCAGCCGCGCCTGTGCCGCGGCCATCTCCTCGGCGGTAGGGGCCTTGCCGCTGCGGATCATGTCGATGAAGCAGTCGAACAGGTAGGTAGCATCGTGTGGGCCGGGGCTGGCCTCGGGGTGATACTGTACCGAGAAGATCGGCAGGTCCTTGTGCGAGAAACCCTCCAGCGTCTTGTCGTTGAGGTTCTCATGGGTGGGCACGCCGCCGACCTTGACCAGCGAAGACGTCTCGACCGCGAAGCCGTGATTCTGACTGGTGATCTCGACCCGGCGTGTGGCCAGGTTCATCACCGGCTGATTGCCGCCGCGATGCCCGAACTTGAGCTTGTATGTCTTGGCCCCCAGGGCCAGACCGAGCAACTGGTGCCCCAGACAGATGCCGAAGATCGGGGCCTTGCCGACGAGTCCGCGGAGCGACTTGATCGCGTAGTCCAGCGGTTCCGGGTCGCCCGGGCCGTTGCTGACGAAGATGCCGTCGGGCTTGTGTTCGAGAATGGCCTCGGCTGCCGTGTCGGGCGGCACAACCGTCACCTCGCAACCGGCCTCCACCAGATTGCGGAGAATATTGCGCTTCATCCCGCAGTCCATGGCCACGATGCGATACGTGCCCGTCTTGTGGCGGTGATCCATCGCGAACTTGCTCTCGAAGCCGCTCGTCCACTTGAAGGCTTCTTTGGGCGCGACGCGTTTGACCATGTCCTGACCGACCAGCCCGGGCCAGCTCCGCGCCCGCTCAACCAGGGCCGCGTCGTCGAGTATCTCTGTTGAGATCGACCCGCGCAGGGCCCCCTGGATCCGCAGCTTACGAGTGATTGCCCGCGTATCGACGCCCTCGATCGCGACGACCCCGTGCTTACGAAGCCAGTCTTCCAGGGAGCCGCCCGCGCGAAAGTTGCTGTGCCGCCGGGCCAGTTCCTTGATCACGAAACCCTCAACCTGCGGCCCGCGCGATTCGAGATCTTCTTCGGTGATCCCGTAGTTGCCGATGAGCGGGTAGGTCATGGTCACGATCTGCCCGCAGTACGACGGATCCGTGATGATCTCCTGATACCCGGTCATCGAGGTGTTGAAGCAGACTTCGCCGTCATGCGTGCCATCGGCACCAAAGGCCTCGCCGGCAAAGACGGTCCCATCCTCAAGGGCTAGTTTGCAGGGACGATTGGGCATTCCGTGCTCCTGAATGGTGGTCCTGCGGTTTCGGCCGTGCGAAACGCGGATTCTCTACCGGATTCAATCCCCCGCCCCCAAAGCGGTGGGCCAACCAACATGGGATTCTAGCGCGCCCGCGGCGTCTTTTGAAGACCGATGGCTCGACAGACGGCTACTGTTGCTGCACGGGGTTAGTCAGACCTTCGAACAGGGCCGTCCCGATACGCACCAGAGTCGCCCCTTCCTCGATGGCGACCTCGAAATCGTTGGTCATGCCCATGGAAAGCTCCCGGAACTCCGGCTTGACCACGCCTTCGTGTTTCATGTCTTCGAACAGCTCACGCAGCCGACGGAAATAGCATCGCGCCTCTTCCGCATTTTCGACCAGCGGCGCCATCGTCATCAGGCCGACGATACTCAGCCCGGGCATGGCAACCACCTGCTCGGCCAGGTACGGGGCCGCCCCCACGGCAATGCCGAACTTGCTCTTCTCGCCCGAAACGTTGATCTCGATCAGACAGGGGACCACACGCCCGAGCTTCGCCGCCTCATCACTGATTTCTTCGGCCAGCCGCAGGCTGTCCAGCGAGTGGATCATATCCACCCACGGCAGCAACTGACGAACCTTGTTCCTTTGAAGATGCCCGATCATGTGCCAGCGAGGCGTCGGCGGGCATGTGCCCGGCTCCAACGTCCGACGCCGGGCAAGGTGCTCGTTAATCATCCCGGCACGCTTGACCAGGTCCTGCACGCGCCGCTCGCCCAGGTCCACCATGCCCATCTCGATGGCCGCCCGGATCACGTCCACCTCGACCATCTTGGTGACGGCCACAAGGCGGACGCTCCCAGGGTCCCGGCCGCTCCGCCGGCATGCCGCGTGGATGCGGTCCCGAACACGTTTGTAGTTGTCCGATAGCTTGCGTTTCATGGTGAGTCGCTGCAAGCTGCCCCAACGGGCGTGCTTCAAAGTAGCGATTATACTCGTGGCAGACCCTTTGTGAGACTCCCGCTGATCCCGTCGAAGCCGACAGCGGTCCGCAACCGCTTGGACGGGGCCACAACCGGCTTGTCAGCCAACGTCTTCTGCCCCTCCAGACCGCGCGGCTGAACAGGCCGCCTGTGGCACAGAAAAAACGCCCTCACCGAATTCGTCACCGACTCGCCCGACGACCTTCCCTCCGGTCCCCCGACCGTACGCGTTCCTTTCCAGCCATCAGGTTGATCCGTCCAGCGGCGCCGGGGATCATAATCGTTATGTTGACGATTGACGATGTCCTGTTGCCGCCGCCCGGCATCGGCGAGCTGATCGACTTCCAGGCGATCTTTGGCGACAACCGGCCGATCGAAATGGAGATCGGAACGGGTAAGGGGGGCTTCCTCCTCAATCGGGCCCGCGCCCTGCCAGACAGGGGCTTCCTCGGCATCGAATGGGCTGACAAGATCTGCCGCTACGCCGCTGATCGAATGGTCCGATGGGGCGTGACGAATGTCCGTCTAATGCGCGCGGACGCCGGTCATCTGGTCGCACACAGCCTGCCGGCCAAATGCCTGACCATTCTGCACATCTACCACCCCGATCCCTGGCCCAAGAAGCGTCACCACAAGCGACGGCTGATTCAGCCGGCCTTCATCGCTGCGGCCGCGAATGCCCTCCTGCCCGGCGGCCGAATCGCCATCCAAACCGACCACGCCGAGTACTTCGAGCACATTCGGCAGGTGGTAGCCGGCGAGCCGCGGCTGATCGAGGTCCCCTTCGACGTGCCCGAGGCCGGGGTGCAGGAGGGTCGTGTCTCAACAAACTACGAGATCAAGTACCTGCGCGAAGGGCGCCCCATCTATCAACTTGCGATGATGAAGAAGTGACGAGGGCCTGCAATCAGCCGTCATCTTGCATGTCAGCGACCCCATTCAACAAGCCTTCGACCCGTGCTCGAGAGCCGTGGCAAGCGATGGCTTTTCTATCTGATCAGCCGCACCTCCGCCCAGTCGGCCTGGTCGCCGATGTCGATGTCGTCGCCGAACTCGACGATGAGCTGGATCTGCCGGGCGTTTTCGATCGTTGCCAGCAGCGGACGGGCGGCGTCACGACCGGTGACCGGACCGCTGTTGAAGACCTCCTTGCCGTCGGCCAGCACGCGGAAGATCACGTTTCCCCGGTCACCCACCGCCTCATCGATGCCGATCATCGCCGCCAGTCGGACGAATCCCTCGGGCACGTCGTAGGTCAGCACCGATCGCGAATGCACGCCGATCCCGCGGTCAAACGACTGCTCACCGATGCGCATCGGCTGATTCGACACCGCGCGATTCACGCGATAGGGCCACCGGGTTGCACCAAACGGCTCAAACTCGTACTTGGCCGGGGTAAGATCGCTCAGGAACAGCACGCGGTCGGATCGAAAGCGGATTTCGCTCATCTGCTCGATAGGCAGACTCAGCACAGTACCCATGCTCAGCCGCAGACGCAGCAAATCTGCTTCGATGCCCACGATCTGGCCTGCCCATGTGCAACCATCGCGCAGCGAGCAGAGTGCCTGAGCGAGAGGCGGCGTCGACTGCCCGGTCGCCATGACCACGGCGAAGGCTTCCTGAGCTGCGAATGGGACGGATCGATCACGCCAGCGGAAAGAGCCGCCATCGGCGCCGAGCGACTCCAACGTTCCCTTTAGCGTGGTCACGCGATTGTTTCTCACCACCAGAAGCTGATCCTCGTCCGGCTTCTTGTCGGCCAGGGTCTGCTCAAATGCCGCCGACAGATCGTGCCTCTGATCACCGCAACTGCACATCGCCGCCATCAGAGACAGAGGCACTATCAGCGACTTGGTCCACTTTGTTTCCAGCTCGAGCCCGCCCGAGTCGCTGCCCAGCACGCGTGCCGAAATACGACCACCGTCCCTGAGATGGATGACCAGAGGAAGTGGTTGGGATTGCGAAGCCGCCGCAGTGTGCGCTGTTTGCCACCTCAGCGATAGCAACTCATCAATACGAACGGTTCTCGCCGCTCCCCCGGTTTGCAGGCGAATCTCGCCTTCCTGTCCGGGCCCCGCCCACTGCCCCTCGAACACCTGCCCATCGAGCATCAGAGCCTGAACCGGCGACGCCGAAGGTGATACCGCGATAACAAATGCGACCGCCAGGATGGTCATTCAGTCACCCCCTACGCCGTGAGCAGGCTCCGGCAGGATCATTGTCTTCCCTGTGATTCTCCATTCAGTGTTCGCAATTCATCAGCACTGCGCTCCGCTACGCCGAGGCTATTCTTCCTTGGCCAGTTGCTTGTAGTACTGCTCGACGAGCTGTCGGTACTGAGTGGGGAAGTCCTTTCCGATCGATTGCAGAATGCGTTCGCGTTCCTCGGGACGCATGTTACCCCATGTCTCCCCCGGCCGAGCAGTCGCCGGTGAATGCTGCTCGCCGGGGCCGCCTTGCGAGGGCGAGGCCGTCGACTCCTTGGCCGGCTGGTTGGGCCTGCGCACAGCCGCGGCCGTGCTCCTGCGGCATAGGCGGCACCCCTTCCCGCCGCACGCCTTGCACTGCCCTTGCCTCTGCTGCCGTTCCTGTTCCTCGACCTGCTTGATGAGCCGGTCGAGGATCTCAACCGCTTGTCGCTGGCTTTGCCGCGTGACGACATCAGCCTTCCCCGCATCGAGACGTTGACCGGCTTGAGACATCAGGGCCCAGACGCTGCTGAGATCATCCGACGGCCGCGTGGCGACGGATGGGGGGCCGCAACCGGAAGGTGCGGTCTCCGGGGCGGAGGCCGGAGCGGCAACGCCAAACGATCCGTGCCACAGCAACGCGAAACTCATGATCGCACGAAATGACAGGCAACGAATGACGAATCGCTGGCCAGGATTCGGCAATTCCCGCCCCCGGTCCATGCCAAACCCTGACCCATGAACCCTGAACCTTTCTGCAAATGGGATTCCGGTCGCTTCTGTGTTCATGGCTTCTTCATCCGTTCGTCCATCTGTCTGGCCAGCTCTGCCAGCTCATTCTGCTGCGTCGACAATCGGCGAATTTCATCCCGCAGACCCGATCCAGCGGCCGGGTTCTTCTCAATCGCCTCGCCCGCCATGGCCGTTCGCTCGTTCAGCCGCTGCTGACAGCCCCGCAGCAGCTTCAATTCGGCCGATGCAGCCACGAGCGGGGGATTGCATCCCTGGCCGCCGCCTCCGCCTGCTCCGCCGCCGGGTGGCGGGTTCGCGGCCGCCTGCTTCAGCGAATCAATCAATTGGCTCAGCGTCTCGGCAATCGCGACCTCGATCCGTTGCGTGTCAGTGCCGGTGTCTTTCTTCTGCAACTTGGCGGCCACGCGTTCCATGTCGTCGCGAACCTGTCCCATCACTTGCGGAAAGACCACGGTTGTGCCGTCGGCCTTGAGCAACCGCAGCATCTGGCTCGTCTGATCGGCAAGAGTCATCTCGTCCTTGCTCAAGCCCGTCAGAGCCAGTTCGTCCGCGTGAGTCCATTGCGCGCGCCCTTTCTCATCGAGCACCTGCGTATCCCGGTTGATCAGCAGTTGCTTGTCGAGCATCGCCTGCAGCAGCACTTGCAGTTGCCGCAGCGTCTGATCCCGCTGCTCCTGTTTGAGTTGCTCGATGGCCTGCTCCAGGTTCTCGATGGCCTGCCGAAGCTCGTCCTCAGCCTCCCTCTGGCTTTCGGCGCCTTGCTCCGTCTTTTGTTGCCCGAGTTCCTGAGACGCCCGCATCATGTTTTGTGCCCCACGTGCGACATGCTCGTTGCCGGGGTCGGGCGGTCTGGCAGGCTGGGTCTCGGTCTTCCGGCCGGACATCCTCTCGCCGAGCTGGCCTGTCTTCTCACCGAGTTGCCTCTGAGGTTCGGCGGCTTCCGCGATCGCTTCAAGCCGCTGCTGCGCCTCGAGCAGTCGACGCACCTCCTCTTTCAGGGCCTCCAGCCGTGCAATCTCTTCCTGTCGTTGGCGACTGCCGTCGGGTTCCTCAAGCAGCACCTTGAGCACACTCTCCAGGTCGCGCACGATCTCAATCTGCTTGTCCGACGCCCCGGCCAGGTCTTCGTCGCTCAGCAGACGGATCGTTACCTCCATGTCCCGCCGAATCAGCAGTTCCCGGGCCTTCTTGAGAGCGGCTTCCAGCCTCGCGGCCTGTTCGGGTTCCCTTTGTGAGAGCTGTTCAATCAGCCGGAACATGCGGTCCTCGAGCTGAATCATCCGGTCACGGACGATCTGCTGCTTGGTGGCCAGGGGGCTGGCGGTTGCATCGGTTTGGACGGTCGATAGAGGCTCAGCCGCCGCCGCCGGCGCGACGGGCAGGAGAATGCAGAACAACGGGACCAACAGGCGCCCAAATGCCCAACGCCCAAGCCCCAATGACCAATGAAATCCGAATGACGAAATCCGACTGACGAATGGAGTCCGAAATCCAAATGTCGAAGACTCGCCGTGGCGAGACGAAATCCGAGTGGGCCAAGTAGCGGCGGGCTCTGGGCGTTTGGTCATTCGCACTTGGTCATTCACTGGGCATTGGGGCTTGGGCATTGGTCATTCCCTACTTAGCCGGCTCGCTCCCCGGCATGGTCCCCAGAATGTTTCGCTCCAGCTTCGTTTCCGTTTCCTGGCCGACATTGCGCTGCATATTGAGAACGTCTCGCAGCAGAATGACCGCCTCCTCGAGCTTCTCCCATTCTAGCATCCGGGCCAGAATGTTGTTCATCTCATCGCGCAGGGTCGATTGGGCATCTCGGGCCTTGCGAACCCACTCGGCATCGTCACCGCCCGCCAGCCGGTCGATCATCTCCGCCGCGGCAGGCATCTGCTCTCGGGACAGACCCCGGAGCGGCTGTGCCACCCCCCGCCCCAATCGCTCCTCAACCGTCGCGCTGGACAGGGCGTTGACTCGCATCTCAGCCAGCACCTGCTCAAACTGCCTGGCCACCGTCGCTATCTGGCCGGCCTGGTCCCTCTGGCGGCGCGCCAACTGACGCAACCGCTGGCTGTGCTGCCGGCGATCGGCCGCCGCGGTGGCCGGTTCCAGGACCGACAGCAACTCCGAGTAAAGTTCCTCCTGCCGTCGCAGGTGGCGCTCAAAATCCTGTCGATACTCGTGCTGCCGGCGGTTCAGATCCGCGGCCAGTTCCTCACGGCTGACGATGCGAAACACCGCCGGCGTCGATTTGCCCACATTCGGCCCGGAGATATCGTCGAAGTCCGCCGCTTCCGCCCAGATGCTCAGCCGGTCACCCTCTGCCAACCCGTGCTCGGCGACCGACCACTCAACCGAGCGGTTGAAGATCTTGGAGCCCTGCTCAAAACCGGCTAACGGCTCCGCAATACCCTTATCCTCCGACTTGCCCGAACTGAAGACGACGGAAACGCTCGCCAGACCGTAGGTGTCGCTGAACTCCATGTCTGTCGGCAACACGGCCTGCGGAGTGATCATCTCGCCGGCGCCCTGAATCCTCATCTTCACAACGGGAGCTTGATCCGGATCGACCCGCACGACAAATCGGGTCAGTGGCACGCGCGGGCTGACGTTCGTCAGACCGCTCGGACTGGTCAGCTCAAAGTGGTAAGCGGCGGAGGTCGTCGGACGGTCGGATGCCCGGAACTCCCGTTCGCCCACGCATTCCGCAGGACCGACGGTGCTCTGCTTGCCGCCGACGTCACGGACCAGAATCGCCGAGGCAATCGGTTGGCTCGCCTCGATGGTCAAGCGGATCTCGCTTCCGACCAGCGCCTCGGCAACATTCTGCCCTTCTCGCAGCTCATAGGGTTCAAGCCGCGTATAGGCCGGTGGCGCAATCCCAATTCGCGCGCGCGTGATACTGGGCCGGTCAATCACCTCGATCGTAAAGGGATCGGTCTGCGCGTCTCCCCCGACAATCCGGCAGGTCACCGTCTCGGTCAGGTGCTCGAACATGTGTATGAATCGTACCGGCTGCCCGCGAACCTCCGGCATCTGAGCCTGGCCTCGCAGGCTGCCCGCGCCGTGGTAGTGAATGTAAGCCTGTCGCGGAGCTTCGTAACCCGGTACTACGGCGGCTGAAATGGTCGCGTCATCACCGCGCGGCACGACCAGCTTACCCTCCGTCAACCCTTCCACAACCAAGCGGTTTTTCAGAGGCCATTCAACGCTTCTCAGCAGCACGTTTCGCTCGAACCAAAGGCCCATCGTACCAGGAGCCGCCAGCAGTAATCCCGCTATGCCGACAAGACCCGTCAGGCCCAACGTCGCCTGTCGAACCGCTCGTCGATGATTGAGTGAGTCGCTGAACCGCAATTGCGACGCCGCGCCGTTTGCCTGTTCGATGACCTTGTCAATGAGGGCGGCCGATCCACGGTTGACCCCCTGCGGATGGGCCACAAACTCGGTCGCCGCAATCAGCCGACCCCCCAATTCCGGGTGTTTTCGCTCGATAATCGTTGCGAGGTCGGCCTGGGCAAGGATCACCGCCGCCGGCCGGATCAGGTATCGCCGGCTCAGCCAGCAAAGAACACCCCAGACCGAGATCGCCTGAACCCATCGCATGCTCGTGTCGAGTCGGAAAGTATGATCGACCGCCAAGGTGATCAGCACCGCCGCCAGCACCGCCGGGCTCACGACCGCCAGACCGTCCGCCAGGAGATACAGACGAATACGCCTCGCGAGCGCATCCAACCGCACAAGCGTATGTTGCCGAAATTGCAGTCGCGCGGATTCGCTGACGTTTACCAACATCTCGCCGTCGCCTCTACAGCAGATTGAAGGCCTTACGCAAGGCCCACTCCGTACTCAACAGTGCCACCAGCACAAACAAGGTCCACCAGCGGTCCCACAGCGGCGTTGGCCGACCTGTGGTGACCATGCTGACCGACTTGGCCGGGATCAGCGATGGCAGTCGGTCGATCTCGTCAAGATAGAGCGATCGCCCGCCGGCCGAGCCCGCCGCCAGATTCTCGAGCGATTCCCGGTCCAGCGCCGTCCGGCGAAACTCCAGATCAGACCGCCCGACGCGAAGCTCGCCCCGAATCGTCGTCGTGCCCTCGCCGCCTTCAGCGGGCAGGTCGATCCGCAGCTCATAGATTCCGGTTTCCGTGGGGGTCAACTCCCCGTGATACCAGCCGGGTCGATCGGGCTGAGCCTTCAGGACCACCACATGGCCGGGCACCCCCTCCGCCTCAACGGTCATTTCAACCGTGTCCCGCCCCAGCGGCGAGAACTTCGAGTCCAAAAGCCTCGCCTCGATGCCGACCGCCTCGCCCACCGGGCAGTGGTCCTTCGTGGGCTGGATCAGCCCACGTTTCTGACCGCCCAGCAGCTTACCCTCGACAAGATGGCGGATCAGCGTGATCCAGAACCGATTGAAGTACCGATCTCCGGCGCGCCGCCAGCGCCATGTGTCGCTCCAGGCCATGAAAGCGGTTCGCCCCGCCCCAACGAACTGAGTGGCCAGCAGCACGTGCTGACCCCCGGCGTTACGCATCTGCGGGTTGGAGTGACGCAGCAGAACGGTGGCCACCGGTTTTTCGCGGCTGACCGGATAGTGCCAGTACACGCCCGGCAACTGCGCCCACGTCTGCGCGTTTTCCTCCGAGCGGTCAGCGATATTCAACAGCGGATGCCCGCTGACCTGCGGCGGTATCGCCGGCGGCCAGGCCGTCTGCTGGAAGTAACCCAGTTCGTTGATGATCAGGTCGGCTTGGCCGGCATCGATCACCACCGGCAGCAGATCGAGCAGCGCCTTGGCGGCCGCCTCGCGAGCCAGTTTTGAAGTGTTCTTGCGACCGGCCACGAACACAAGACCCGTTCCCGCCTGGCTGACCAGCGTTTCGAGGGTCTTGCTCCACCCCGCGTCGATTTCCTCCGGCCGCGGGTCCATCAGAATGATGCAGTCATACACGCCCAACTCTTCATGCTTGCGAGGCAGATGATCAATGACCGTTCCGCCGTCGCGGACGGCTTCTTCGTCGGCCGATTGCAGCCAGCAACTCACGTCCACCGTCGCGTCCCGCGTCAGCAACCGCGATAGGTAGGTGTATTCCCAACTCGGTGCCCCCGCCACCAGGAGAACGCGCATCTTCTTCTCCAATCCGCGCACGCTGGTCTCCCGCTCGTTATCCTCGGCGATGATTTCACCCTCGACGGGCTGGATTCGCACCGCCAGCCGCGTCTGCAGCGGACGGATAAGCTGATGGTCAAATGTGATCGAACTCACGTGATCGTCGGGCCCTGCCTCGATCGTGCGCGTCGCGACAACGCTCGGCTGCGATGCATCCGGCAGCCGTTGCAGCAGCTCGATGATCAGCGACTGGCCGCAAAGCCCTTGGGCGGCGATGCGAGCCGTGATCTTGAACGGGTCGTTGACGAAAATGCTCGCCGGGGCCTCGATCGCTGCGACTGCGGCATTGCGCGGCGGGGCGGGGTCTCCGACACCTACGGTGTGGATGGCGATCCGCTTGGCGCGGGCATATCCGGCGACGGCATCCACCGCCTCACCCTTGTTGAACTGCCCGTCGGACACGACCACGACCGCCGAAACCGGCCGCCCACCTTGAGATTCCACCGCCTGCCGAACGGCAGCTCCAATATCAGTCGCCGGCGCCGACGCCGGCACGGCAATCCCGATCCTGCCGCCCCCAGAACCGGCAGCGGCCGTGTATCGACCGACCAGATCGATCCCATCGCCGAACCGATAGCAGAGAACCGGGTTATTCCGCACCAGCTCACGAATCAGCCGATGATCGTCGCGGGCCAGAACCGATCTGGCGATCTCGGCCCGGCTCAAGGTCGCAAGCTCGTTCACCTGGGCGTTGCCCAGTGCCTGCCGCACACGGCGTTGCTCGGTTTCATCGGCGTAGCGGTCGTGAAGAGACATGCTGGCCGATCCGTCGATCAGCAAGAGTGTTGGCGCTTCCATCTCGCGTCGACTGTAGGTGGCGATCACCGGTTGCAGCCAGATCAGTGCCAAGACGGCCAATAGCGTACAGCGTAGAAGGGCCAGGATCGCTCGGATCCTCGCCGAAGCCCCAACCCGCTGTTCTCGCCGATACAGATGCACGCTCGCCCACAGGATCAGCTCCAGCAGAACCATCGCAACAATGGCGTGCCACCCCTGCGGCAGGCCGGCGAACTCCAACCGCCGTTCAAGCGTCTCGGTCGCCGTCTCAGCCAGCAGCCTCACGCGCGATGCCTCCCCATAAGCGCCGACCACTGACGATTGGCGCCAAACCAGCAGGCCAGCAGTTGTTCCGTCATCAGCGTCCCCACCAGCAGGATCAACAACGCCGGCCACAATTCCTTGCGGGTGGCGGCCGCCGAGCCCTGAGTCAGCTCCTCTCCTCGGATGTATTCAACAGGCCATCCTGCTGTTGCCTGCTGTAGCTCGTCGCGTCGCATCCGTCGCAGATCGCTCTCGGTAGAGTCCACGTTCACCGCAACCGGCTCGACCACATGGCCGCCGGATTGTTCCGTGAGGTCGATCTGATAGAAGCCGGGTTGATCGGTCTGCGTCCAGCGGATTGCCATGCCTCCGGATGACGTGTCCGGTTCGGCATGCACGGCAACAGCCGGTTCTTCGGGGTAGGCAGGCGATCGGACCGCGGCCGTTGGTTGATAACGACCGGCATCCAAGGACAGAGTCACCGGCTGCCCGACGAGCTGCATCGCCTTTTGGGCCGGCCGGCGAGCCAGGTATTGCGTCATCTCCATCGCAAACACGACGAAGATCGGATGGTTCGCCAGGTTGTTCCATTCCTTGTCCGCACTGCTGGTAACCAACCAGACGTGCCCGGCTTGGTGGTCCTTCTGAAGAATCAGCGGGCTCCTGTCCGCGTCATCCAGTTGCAGCAGTGAAATCGCAGTCTGAGCCGGCGTCCTCGTCGACGACTGCGTCAGCGGGGCCGGCGTGATGCTGACTGGAAAGTAAGCCCAGACCAGTACCCCCTCAAAGCATGCTGGCATCAGGTTCGCGAACGGCCGCAACGCGGGATGACTGATGTTCATCTCGCCGACACGAAATCCGGGACTCTCGTCCGGCGCGGCCACGGGTTCGCTCAGCTTGCCCGGCAACAGGCCCGCGCCGTCGCGGAACAGCACCTGGTTGTAGGCCTCAACGTCCACCTGATCGCCCAGAAAGAAGGCCAGACCACCGCCCGAGGCAACATAGGATTCCAGTCGGGCCGCCGCGCTTTCGGTGACCCGCACCACGTTGGCCAGAATGACTGCGTGGAAGCTCGCCAGATCGGTCTGCTCAAGCTCGTCTTCGCTGATCGCTGCAATCTCGTTGCCGCTGAACTGCGGTCCCTGCGGACGAAGAGCAACCGACAGAAGGAAGGTCTCATCCTGATAAGGATCGGATGATGGCTCGCCGTTGACCAGCAGCACCCGGATGGATTTGGCCACCGGCACCACACAGAAGCGGCGGTTGTCGACCGGCAACGCATCTGCCTGCAACTCGACCGTGAGCGCAGCCGAGCCGACCTGCGGGAATACCGCCTCCACGGGCACCTCGATCGATTGGCCCGCCGGTATGGCCGGTACGGTAACGGCCGGCAGACCGGCCTCCCCCACAAAAACCTGCATCGTCCGGGCCCGCGATTTGCTGCGACCGAGATTGGCCACATGAGCGATCAGCCGCGTGCCGGTTCCGGCGACGGCCTGGGCTTGGCGACTCTCAACACCGGTGACCGCAAGGTTGTCGGTGTTTTCGGAGCCGACATCGACCAGGACGATCTTGAGCGAGCGGTCTGCACGATCCCAGCCGGCAAGGGACGCCAACGGGCTTTCGGCCGTGCCGAGCTTCTTGTCGCTCTGGCTGCCACCGGCGCCTGGCCCGCCATTGCCCGCCGCTTGAGCGGACTCGCCCGCGAGCCAGTCGATTCGCTGGAAGTCGCTCACCAGATAGATCACCGCCCCCGCCGAACGGCGGGCATCAAGCAACCGCCGGACGGCCCCGAACGCTTCCGGAAGGTCCGCGCGGCGACTCGATGGCTTGCGATCCCGCCAGGTCCGCGAGAACGCGATCGGATCAAGACGGCCAACGCTCGTCTCTGTGACGATGGTCTGCTCAGGTCGCGACGTTGCCACGATGGTCAGCGCATCGCTCGGGCACTCCTCGCGCAGCCATCCAACCAGTCGTTCCACCGCCGTCAGGGCCCGGTCGAAGACGCTCGTGTCCTGGGTGCTTGCCCCCGAGCCCGCATCCGCCAAGCCCATGCTGAACGAATCATCGAAAACCACGACGTAGTCCGTCCCTGCCCGCGACCCGAGCAAGCCGGCAAAGGCCTGTGGCCGAACGAAAACGCGAGCCAGCATCATGCCGGTCAATAGCATCGCCAGGCAGCGCAGCATTAGCAGAATCAGCTCCTCAATGCGGATTCGACGGCGGTTCTGGCGGTTGGCTTCAAGCAAAAACTGCGTCGCCGCCCATCGAACGCGGCGAAACCGGCGCCGGTTGATGAGATGAATCACAATCGGGATGGCGGCGCACACCAAACCGGCGTAGAACATCGCCGGAGTGATCATCGCCGCCAGAACTTGATTGCCCGCAATCATCGATCGTCGATTCCCTACGCCTGCTTCCTGCTCCGTGTCTGTTCTATGTTCATAGGACGAAGGATAAGAGATGAAGGCTGAATAGAACCACGGTCATCGCGAGTCTTGTTCCTTTCATCCTTCCTTCTTCCGCCTTCATCCTTGGTCTCTGAACCCTATCTCCCCGTCTGCCGCATCCTCCCCGCCAGAAACGCCGTCAGCGCGCCGTCCAGCGGGTCTGTTGTCGACAGCAGCCGGTAGTCGATGCGGTTGTTGACGCAGGATGCGCGAATGCGGCTCACGAAGTCTCTGACGACCCGCAGATAGGCCGCTCGTAGCGACTGAGGGTCGGTCAGCAGTTGAATTCCGGGGTCTTCCAATCCCTCAAACAGCGTGTTGTGCTCAAATGGAAACGTCAGCTCATCATGATCCAGCACCTGGAGCACGATCAGATCTTGACGGCCGTGACGAAGCTGCTGAAGACCGCCGACGATCTCATCTGCATCGGCCAGTAGATCGCTGATCAGAATGATCAAGCCCCGCTGGCGAAGCTGGTCGGCAAGCTGAGCCGGAAGCATCTTCATGTCGGTCGTGCGGTCCGGCCGCTGCCGCTCGATGAGTTCGATAATCGACGATACCTGCGCGGGGCTGGACGCCGGCGGCACCTGGTCGCGGATGGCGTGGTCAAAGAGCACCAGTCCGCACGAGTCCTGCTGATTCAGGAGGAGGTAAGCCAGCGAGGCCGCAACCGTGCACGCATAGTCGAACTTCGACATGCGCGACCCCCCCCAACCCCCCCTTGCCAAGGGGGGGAGCTCATCTGCCCCCCCTCTTAGCAGAAGCTCATCTGTCCCCCCCCTTAGCAAGAGCTCATTTTGTCCCCTCCTTAACAAGGACTCGTTTTTTCCCCCCCTTAACAAGGACTCGTTTTTTCCCCCCCTTAACAAGGGGGGGGTAGGGGGGGTGGAATATTCGGGATACGCCATCGACTTCGAGCAGTCGAGCAGGATGTGCACCCGAAGATTGGTCTCCTCCTCGTACTGCTTGATGTACAGCCGGTCGCCGCGGGCAAAAACCCGCCAATCAATGTGACGAATGTCGTCCCCGGGCACGTACTCGCGATGAGCCGCGAATTCCACGCTATACCCGTGGTACGGGCTGCGGTGCATTCCCGAGATGAAGCCCTCCACGACCATCCTGGCCCGCAATTCGAGCCGGGAGATCTTCGAGAGAACGTCAGGATTCAAGTACTTTGCGTAGTCGGGCATCTTGTGTGATCGGCGACTGGTTCGGGTCGATGCGTTTCAGCAACTCGTCGATGATGCGGTCGGTGGTGTATCCCTCGGCCTCGGCCGCGTAGCTGGTAACGATCCGGTGCCGCAATACCGGGTGGGCGACGGCCCGGATATCCTCGGCGGACACGTGGTACTGGCCGTGAAGAATCGCCCTGGCTTTTGCAGCGGCGACCATGAACTGCACCGCTCGCGGCCCGGCACCCCACCGAATCATCCGCCGCACAACCTCCGGTGCCGAAGGCTCGTCCGGACGGCTGGCCCGAACCAGGTCCAGAGCATGCGCGACAACCCGTCTGGCCGCCGGAACACGCTGGACCGTCTTCTGCAGGTCAAGCACTTCCTCAGCCCCCAAAGCCGGCTGGATCGATTCCACCGCCGCCGCTACGTCTCCGAGCGTCAGCTCTGCAATGCGCAGTTCCTCCTCATAGCTGGGATACCCGACGAACACCTTGAACATGAAGCGGTCCTGCTGAGCCTCCGGTAGCGGGTAGGTGCCTTCCTGCTCGATCGGGTTCTGAGTGGCCAGCACGAAGAACGGCGGTTCGAGCGGGTGCCGCTTGCCCCCCGCGGTTACTTGCCGCTCTTGCATCGCCTCCAGCAACGCCGCTTGAGTCTTTGGCGGCGTCCGGTTGATCTCGTCGGCCAGTACGACGTTCGCGAACACCGGTCCGCGCAAGAACCTGAACGATCGCGTGCCGGTCGCCCGATCCTCCTGAATCACCTCGGTGCCGGTGATGTCCGACGGCATCAGGTCGGGCGTGAATTGGATTCGCGAAAAGGACAGACTCAGCGATCGGGCCAGCGTCGAAATCATCAGCGTCTTGGCCAGCCCCGGCACGCCCTCGATGATGCAGTGACCGCCGGCAAACAGAGCGATGAGCAGTTGCTCGACCACGTCCTTCTGCCCGACGATCACTCTCGATAAACCTTCGCAGATGCGCTCGTGAGCTTCCCGCAGACGATTGATTGCCGACAGATCATCCTGGACCGGTGACGATAATGATTCATTCATGACCAATGCTTCCGTTCTGTGTCACAACGCAACCTGCGGCAGGGTGGAACAGGCCTCCAGCCTGCCCTTGGCCGACTTACGGGGGCTGGTCAAGGGCCTGTCACTGGACCGGCAAGATGCTGATCCCGCACCGGCCTTCGGACTGCACCGTCACGGGTTCATCGCTGCAGAATCGGCAAATAGCCGTACGGAATCTGCAGGATGAACGTCGCTATTGCCGTCCCATACACCTTCCCGACGCCGTCGCCTTCCCACGAACCATCAGACGCCTGCTGCGCCAACAGCCAGTCTCGCATCGTCGGAAAATACCACTCCCAATTCTCTTTGCTGCTGAGCCACATGATCTGGGACATGTACAGGTGGGCATAATAGTAGTGTCCCCAGATGCCCGTGGTGCGCGCCTGGCCGTTGCCGACACGCAGCTTGCAGTATTCCAGGGCCTTGACCGCCGCTGGGTAATCATAGAGGCCCGCGTTGTACCAGCACGCCACCGCCGCAGCAGTAATCGGCGGCCGGCTGCCCCCCTGTCGATCGGCCCGATAGGAAATCCCCCCATCCGGCAGCGTCGACAGGTCGAGGTATTTCATGGCACCGTCGATCACCTTCTTAGGTACCGTGATGCCGACGTTGCGACTGGCCCGCAGCCCCTGAAGTTGCGTGACCGTCACCGAGCCTTCGTCGCCGGAAGAGTCCGGCGAATAGAGCCAGCCTCCTTGCCTGCTCTGACTTCTCGCCGTCAGTTCGACGGCTCGGCGAAGAACCGAGGCGATACGTTCCTGTTTCTCGTTGTCCTCTTCCATGCCGTGAAGCTGGCCCAGAAAGAGCATCGCAAAACCGTGACCGTGCATTGACCGCCCCGATTCTTCCTCACGTGCGATCAGGCCGCTTGGCTGAGCCGAGGCAAGCAGAAAACTCGCCGCCCGACTGACATTCGGAGCATACTTGCCTTGCGTCGCGGTGTTCCCGTTGGCCAGCATTGTCAGCCCGGCCAGAGCCGTCATCGCCGTCGGGTAGTGCCCCCATGATCCGCTGTGCCGCCAGGCGCCGTCGCGGCTTTGCGTGCGGGCCAGATACTCAAGCCCGCGGTCGATCGCGCTTTGCGTCTCCGGCGTGACCAGCGGAGGAAGAGCTGGCGGCAGTTCGGCTCGTGCCGTGAGCCCGTCGGCGATGGTAAACACCGATACAAGAACCAGTATGATCACGCGACGGCTCATCTTATCTCACCCATGGCGCCGAATGATGGGTATGAGTCTCAACGGCAAATCGTACCTCACAACCGGCTGTGCGAACGATAATCTCCCTGCCCCATACGCAAACGTCCAGGATCAGGCTTCCGCGCGAGCCCGTCGGCAGCAGCTTGCTGACCCGCCGTCCGATCTCGTTCCCTGTGGCCTTGTCCAGCAAACACATCTCGATCTTGCCTGGCGGGTCACCGGTCGACGACCGCGCGCGAGTCCCTGCCGGCCGGCTCGTGCCGCTGGCTTCGGAATCCGAAACCAGCATAGCCAGCGGGATCGCATTCGATGACATCCGCAGCACATCCGCCGTCAAGAACGTACCGGGAGCGATATCGTTCCGCTGCCATAGAATTGTACCGTCCTCCACACGAATGGCCCCAAGACCGTAACAGCCGTTCACTCGGCGGGGCCTTCGGGCGGGTCGTTCGAAAAAACCGATGACGTAGAACACGCCATCCACCAGAGCCCCGTCGATCACCCCCTCCGCACAGGTCGGCGTCGCGAACCGGCCTCGGGGTTTGCCCGTCGACGATTCCCTGACCTCAACCTGACCCGCGCGGTCGGCGATCGCCGCCAGATCGGCGGCCGGCTTGAAGATCTGCGACAGTCGCCCCGTCACGGCTGTTCGCCACCGCTCGGTGCCGGGGGAGGCCAGCTCGAATGCCGCAACCTCGTTTTCCGATACCGGCCCGCAAATCACCTCATCGAATAGCAGCAGGTTGATCCTGTCCGCAGCCGCCTCCGGTTGGCTGAATCGGCACTGACCAATGTGTTGACCGTCGGCCAGCCGGAACACGTCGACCTCCTGTATCTTCTCGTCGGCCGCAATCACGTAGGAGCCCCGAGCCCGGACAATATGCCACTGCCGCTTTGGCATGCTCCGGCTCCATAGAACGTCGGATCCGTCAAACGATCGGGCGACCTCGACCCGCCCGGAGGCGTTGAGGCTGATCAGATAGCCGTCATGACTCCAGAGCCACAGGTCCGAGGCAATTGGGTCCGATCCCGGTGCGCAAGGGGGATCAAATGGTCGTGACCACAGCCGGCGGCCGGTCAGCAGGCCAACCCCATGAAGGCCAAACCCACTGTTGACGATCAGAGTCTGGCCATCCAGGACACCGACGGCCGGCCGAACCACCCAGCGGGTACCCGAGGCCTCTCCTATCTGAGTCTGAAAGGAAGTTACCGATATTCCCGTACCCACATCCACCGCCGGTTGCTCGGACAACCGCAGTTCCGTCTGCCATAGCGCCCTTCGTATGCCCAATCGTCGAGCCTTGAGAACCTTGTTCTCCGTCATGGACACCAGAGTCGTTTGGGCCGCCTCGCTGGAATCGTTTCGGGCGATCAGCGGACGGTTGTTCTCGGTCAGCAAGCTGACGCCGCCCTGCAAAGGCCCCAGTACGCAAGGCCCGGCCACTGCCCCTGACCTGGCCAACGATGACGCTTCCAGCCTTCGACGCAAGGTGTCGGCCGCAACGCGACCGGTCACCTTCGAAGATGAAGCTGGACGCTCCGTCGTCGGTTCCAGCGGGTCAGCCAGTACGTCCGCAGGGATCTCGACTCCATCCCATTCGGTTTGAAGCCGATCCAGAAGCGCAGCCCCGGTCACCGGCTGGTGAAGTTCTCCTGGCAGCAGGCAAATCGCGGCCAGCCGCGCCGCCGCCTCCGCCCTCGTTTCCGGTGAAGCGCCATGATTCACAATCTGTCGCAGCAAGCTCTCCGCTTGCTCGAACTGCAGATTCTCAATTGCCCAGATGGCCAGATGTAGCCTTGCATCGTAAGACGCATCCGCCGCGGCGGGGCAGTCCATCAGCCGCCGCAGGCTGTCTGCGTCGCGGTTGTTCAATCCCTCGGACAGTTGCTGCCGAGCACGGTGCGCCAACGTCTTGCGATCTTCGGCGGATAGTTGGGAAATGACGCCGGCCAGTCGCTGGTTGGCAAGCAGCCGCGCCTCTTGCTCAAGCCCCTTCTCAAGAGAAACCATCTCATCGCCGGCCGGCGAAAGAGCCAATAACAGATATTGCCCGCATGCCTCCAGAAACCGCTGACGCAGCCTCAAATGGTCTCCCATGGCCAGAGCAGTCCGGATGCGATCTTCGGCCGATTCGGCGATCGCGCGGGCTTGCTTAAGCGATTCTTCCGCCTCGGCCTCGGTCCTCTTTTCGTCCGCCGCAAGCGCCAACAACGCCTCCACCCGAAGATGAACTGCCTGCCCGTGCTTCCACGGGTCCGTCGTCTTCAGATCGTCGCCCAGCAAAACCAGTGCTTGCAGGGCGGCGGCCGGGTTGTTGAGCAAAAGCTCCAGGCCGGCCAGCCGGAGGGCTTTTGATGGATCGGCCGGGTCGGCCTGATGCCGGGCAACGGCCGTCTTGTACCCACTTTCCAGGTCCGGATACTTGCGCACCTCACTGATGCCCACGCTGTACAGCGCGCCGTCCCAGGCAAGCAGATTGCCCGGCATGACGCCGCCCGTCCCCTTCAGCGGGACCGGTTCACCGGTCTTGGCCTCGAAGGCCGCCAGGCCGCCGGTGGTCGGCAGGTAGATGCGATCGCCGCTGAGCGAACCCCGACCGTTCAATTTAATGCTTGTCTTGGTCCAGACCGGCAGGCCGGTGTGCAGATCGAGCATCTGAAGCTGATTGCCCGCCAACCACACGTACCGGTGATCTACTCCGAGAATCTGAACCGCTTCGTGCAGCTCGGCCTGCCACCGCACGTCTCCCGTGAAACGGTCAATACAAAACAGATGGTTCGCGTCCACAGGAGCGGCCAGAAGCACGTCGGCGGTTGCCACGGGCGGTTCCCAGGCCCGACTGGCTTCATCGCCTCGAATGATCTTACCTGTTGGATATCGATCCGTGGTCTCCCGTCTCGGGTACCGAATGGCCCATAGCACCGACCGACCTGACAGCTCGACGGCGACGAGCAAACCTTGTCCCGTGAGCACGAACGCCACTCCGTCGGATATGGCGATCCGCATCGATTCCATTGCGCTGAACGAAGTCGTCGCACTCATTCCGCAGAGAAAAACATGCCACGCATGCTTGCCGGTGGCCGGATCCAGAGCCACTAGGTAAAGATCGTTGTTCATCTTGCAGGGGGCAAGCAGATGGCCTTCCGCCGGGACGGGCGTGGCCAGGAATTGCCACGCAACCTCCTCCGCCATAGCCGTGCCGGCCGGCCCGGACGTGTCGCTTTGCCATAAGAACGAGCCGTCCTTGAGAGCATACGCTTGAACGTGGTTGGGCCGCGTGCTGACCGCAACAGAATCAGGCCAGAAAATGACGTTCACGTTTTGTTGCCTTTGCAGGTTCGGAGCCGGCAACGCGCCTTCCGGAAAGACCAGCGTCAATACCTTGTCTTCCACGATGACCACGTCGCTGTTGGCCGCACAGGCCAACGCAAGCAAGGCTTGAGGCTGTCGCAGGTCTTGACTGCCGGTCGCGGAAGGCTCGGCGATTTGCCAAATCTGAAAAGACTCGTCTTCTGCGGGCGACTCAACGGCGTCGATCGGCGGCTTCGTGGTCCACACGGGTGTGAGCGTGTTGGCGTCCAGCGCGACCAGATTGCGGGCTGCCTTGACGATGACGAGGTCCTCATGGGTCACGATATGACGCCCGGGGATGAAACCAGCCTTGACCGCCACCTCCTCCAGCGTTGCGGCTACCTCGGCCGGCGCGGGAATCGGCAGCATCGCCGTCATGCAATGCTGCTCCACCAGGCTCGGCTCGACGACATGCTGGACGCCGCCTCGGCAAACGTTGCCGCACGCCATGGGCCATGATGTCGCCCGCTGCGGCTCCGGCCTGTTATTGCTCTTGCTGACCAACTCCCGGAGTTGTTGCGCCTTCTTTTGCGGGAGCGAAGAAGCCCCCTCCGTAGCCGTCAACTGCGCGAGCATCTCCTCCGCTCGCCGCTGCTGCCCCATTGCCGCAAAGCACATGGTCAATCGCGCGGGCACCAACCAGCCCGGCAGGTCCGAGTCAGGGTAGATCAGACGAACGGTCCGCAGCAGCGAGGCCGCCTCGAAGAACCGCCCCTCGTCCATCAGCCACTCCGCCAGCGTCACGGCCGCATCATCGCCTGAACGGGTCACCAGGTATCGATGAACCACCGTCGCCAGCAGCTCCGCATCGTGCTCTCGCCGCCCCTCCTCGAGCAGCATGGCCGCCTCCGCGTCGTTCAGCGTACGGTAGGCTTCCAGACCTTCTGCCGGCAGCGCCGCGATCTGCCGATGAGCTTGTATGCGGGCCATTTCATACCTGTTGTCATTTACCCGCAGAATGTGTTCGCCCGGCAGCTCCACGATCCGTTGGAGAGAGTCGATCGCCAGCTTCCAGTCCCGGCGATCCACGCCTTCACGGGCCCGCGCCATCAGTGACGCCGCTTCCTCGGAAACCTGAATCACCGGGCCGCTCTCGGCGCTCGTGTTCCCGCCCGAGGTTCCCGTGGCGTTGATGCGGATCGGCTGACCGATGACCTCGGCGGCTTGGACACCGGTGATGCCGCCCGCAACCGGCATCGCCGCCAACGCCGCGACCAGGACCATCCAGTACAGGTCTTGAGAGGCTCTAGGTTCCACCTGTGGCCGATCCCTTCCGTTGGGCTTGGCAGTCCTGCAAAACGTCCGCCGCATGCGACCGCGCCGTCCTCGTTCGCCGGCGCCGACTGCTCGGTGGATGCCCGCCCCCGGAAAGTCTTATCATAACCCGTCTCCGCTCTTCCGCCAACTGTATTAGCGGACTTCCGTATCCGGGATCGCCGGCTGGGTGCGCCTGCGCCTCGCGAGACTCTTTATTGGGCGTTCAATCAACGGCTCTTCCCAACCCGACGCGATCGCCCCGCTCTCTCCGAAGCCTCCGACAAATAGCAATCTGAGGAGCCCTTTTGGCCGATGAACCGCAATGAGTTGCTTTTGTGTCTGTGGTCCGAAGTCCGAATATGCGCCGGAAGGGGAATGGAAGATGAGGTCAACGACGATGGAGTGGAACATGATGAGCCGGACATCCTGTGTGGCGGTTGCCTTGGCCGTGCTCGCGCTCGCCGGGTGCACCTGCGTCGACGGCCCGCCTGCTGATCAAATGAACGCGCCGCCCCAGGGGACGGCACCGACGGGCAGCCGACTCGCCGAGAACTATGTGGCGATGACCGACAACGCGTTGCTCAACGACGCCTCGATGTCGTCCGTCCACTTTGTTCCCCGAACCGCCGAACTTAACGCCCTCGGAGTACGCCGCCTGACCCGGATGGCCGAGGTCCTCAAGGTCTACGGGGGAACCGTCTTCTACGACGGCAGCGACGCGGAACGCGACCTCCGAAAAGACCGCGTCGAGAAGATCCGCCTGTATCTGACAAGCTGTGGTATTGATCCCTCGCGATTCAAAGTCGAAGAGGGATTCGCCGGAGGGTCCGGCATCGACGGCGACGAGGCCGTTGCCATCCGCAGGGCCACGCGGGGACCGGGCGACGTGAAGATCCAGGCGCAGGCCGCTGGTTCCGGATCGAGCGGCGGCCAGGGCGGCGGCTCGCAGTGATGGGCGCCGCAGAAGCAGAGCTGTTGGCCGGCACAGGCACCGGTACCCGGAATCATCCGTTGCCGGGCCCACGCCATGATGCGGGAGAAAGCTGAGCGGGAGCGTTGCGCATGACCAAAATGAAGAGATTCAGCCTGATAGCCAGACAAACGGCGTTTGTGTCCGTGCTCCTGGTCGGATGTGGATCGTCCGACTCCACCAGGGAAAAGCTGATGAACGTACCCGGCAACTCCGCGCAGATGCCTTCGTGGGAAGCCACAAAGCAGAGCGAAACGGGAATGCCGGACATCGCACCGGAAACCTACGTGGCCGCCGGCCGCATGCACGAGTCGCAGGGTCGCCTCACACGCGCCGCTGCCCAGTATCGCATGGCGATCCAATTGGATCCCAGGCACGTCGAAGCACATAATCGGCTCGGACTCGTCCTCTGTCAGATGCAGCAGTTCAAGGAGGCCGACGCCGTACTCGCCAAAGCCGTCGAGCTTGCTCCCGGAAGACCGCACCTTCACAACAATCAGGGTTTCAGCTTTCTGGTCCAGATGCGCTGGACGGAGGCCGAGCAAAGCTTCCGAAAAGCATTGGAACTCCAACCCGATTTCGCCCGCGCTCATATGAATCTGGGCATGGTCCTTGCTCAGCAGGATCGATTTGACGAGGCAATGAGACACTTCCTGGCCGTCGTCCCCGTCGAGGACGCCTGGTTCAACATCGGCCTTATGTATCAGTCCAAGTCTCGACCCGCCGAGGCCGCCCGAGCCTTCAAGACCGCCCTGAAGTACAACGCCAAAATGGCCGCCGCACAGCAGTGCCTCAACAAGCTTCCTCAGGAAATATCCGGCAGCGCCACGCCGTTTGATAGCTTGACCGCTCTGGCCGCGACGCCGAAGGTGAAACCGCTTCCCGAGCAACCGCAGCCGCCGGTTGAGTCCCTGATTGTCGCCACTACTCAACCCGAGGCCGACGGGCAGCCGCCGACTGTCCAACCGGCATTTGAAGACATTCGTACGGCCGAGTCTCCCGATCTGACCTTCGAAGAACCCTTCGAGTCACCATCGGAAATGCTGGAAACGGCGCAGACGGTCGAGCATGGGCCGTCGACGCCTATCCAGGAATCGTCGGCTCTCCATCAAGTGCCCCCAACAGAGGCGCTCGCCGAAGTAATCGAACCAACCCCCGATTCGTCGCCGGCCCCCCAAGAGGAAAAGTCGATCCACGGCAGGCCCCTCGATCCTCAGATCCTTGCCGCCCTGATGAACACCGACCCGTTCAATATCAACGATAACCTGCCGGAGATCGATCCCCTCGCCGAATCGCCTGATCAGGAGAATAACCAGGTCGAGCCTGCAACTGAAACGCCCGCTGTGGCCGAACGCGTTGAGACGACGACTCCCCCGATTGCGAATACGACCAGCCAACCGACGTCTATCACCTACGATTTCCTCGGCAGCCAAGCCCCGAACGATCTGTTTGCCATGAACTGGATGTCCAAGAATGCCACTGATGAACAGTTCGAGATCGTTCTATCGGTTCCGCCTCCTTTGCCCCCGGCAGCGCGGAACGCCGTACTGATATCAACTCAACCTACCACTGAGGCTCCCACTCCTGAAGAGCTCCGCACCGTCGTCGAGGCCTTGCTGCAATTGAGCCATTCGCCGACCGACGCCATGCCGAAGCCGTACAGCGTGCCGACGAGTACCCGTCCCGCCGCTGGTGGGCCGCAATCCCAACCCGCCACCGGCCGGACCCCAACCCCCCGACAACCCGACGTCACGGCTGGGACGAACGTGCCTGATCAGGACGAAGTCTGGCGCCGGCCTCTGTGGGACGATCTCGAAGCCTTCGGACCCGAGGAGCCGTCGGGTTCGACAACCCCCGACGACTGATCATGTGAACGGAGCTTCTTCCGTCAGCAAACCAGATGCACGGCGACGGCCGATCCTTGTGATCGGCCGTTTTGGTCTCTTCCGTCGCGACAGGCACGCGTTTTGCGCGCATGTTCTTGGGTCACAAGACGCTTTGCTTGCGACCCGAAAAAACCGTCCGCCTCAGTCCGTTGCTCACGGAATGACCTTTTCGCCCGTCAAAGACGGCACCAGCTCGATACTCCCCGAACGACCGTCCCACGCAACAGGTTTGCCGTTCACCCTGACGGCCTTGAGCCCGGGCACGGGTGGGACATGAAGAAGAACCTTCTGGGGCGGCCGGCGGAAAGATGCCCGGTATGTCACTTCGAGCATCTTGCCTTCCCGGTTGATCCGGGCCTTCACCGTGACCGGCCCGAACGCCGTCGGCATCTTCTCGAATCGCGTCTCGCGGTCGGTCCGTAGCCATGCCCGCGGCATGATCCGCAGCAAGTGCAGCGCTTCCGGTTCGATCTGGTCGTCGATGATCGCCAGGCGTGATAAATAGATGGCCAGCGGTGCCGAGAACACGTTGCCGGTGATCCCGCCCCGGCTTTCGCAGGACACGAACGTCTCACGCGAGACCGACCCCGCATAAAGGCTGTACATGCCTTCCAGAAACTGATACCGCTCGTTCATCGCGTGCGAGTGGAACACGTTCCAACTGTAGCACGGCTCCCAACTCGACATCTCGTGACGCAGGCCGGGCATCTGTTCATATAACGGTTCCTCTCGGAGCATCGCCAGTTGCGGACCCTCTCGAAACCAGGCGATCGCTTCCCGTGCCAGCTCGTCGCGGGCATCCACAAATCCCGAAAACACAAGGAACAGCGGACCGGTATCTAGGTAGAACGGGTGTCGCGGATCGACTTCAGTCGCACCCCCCAACGCGGCAGGGACCATCCGGTGTGTTTTGCCCTTGCAATCCGTCCACGTGGGCATCTCGGCCGCTTTGGCTCGCAGAGCCGCGACAAAAGTCCGTTGATAGTCGCGAGCCTCGGCGGCGAATTCCTCTGTACGCGGATGCCCCGCTAACCGCAGCACCTTGACCGCCGACGTCAGACCCTTGTACATCCACCCGTCATTCCATAGGCCCTGGATCTGTGTCTGCATGTCGGTGGCCACCGCCGGGGGCATGACGCCGGGCACCCCTTTGTGCCCCTGCATGCGCCGGGCATCCTTGATGAAGTCGCACGCCTTCTCGATGGCCGGCAGCCAGCGGCGGGTGAACTCCTCATCGCCGGTCATCAGCGAATGCTCGGCAACACTGTACAGAATGGCCCCGTGGTCGCTCAGCCAGTCGATCGCCGACAGGCCCGTCGAGGCGCTCAGATAGCCCGGGTGCTTCTCAAAAAGATCTCCGGGCGGTTTGAATTGGCCCTGGCCCACTCGAAACTGCTCCAGGTGCGCTGCAACACTGTCGTGATAACCCATCGCATCCAGCAGCATCGTGCACGCCATCGCTCCGGGCGTCGGCCACAGATACGTGTATTCGAGAGAACCGCTCAGGAAGGTTGGCAGCCCGTTGGACGGATTGATCTCCGAAATCATTTCTGCCAGCCGGATGCTGTGCTTGATGGTGTTGTTGACCAGCGCTTCCGGCGTGTCCACCACGGCGGCAGTGGCTGGGACGATCGCCCAGAAAGCATCCGCCTCCGCCAAGGCCCCCTCAAGGCCAAGCATCAACTCGGCGTCGAAGACCTCACGCTCCGTCGGCAACATCGGAACGAGTACGTCAACGTGATTGCCGGGCTTGACCTCCATGGTCAGCGCAATCAGCGAGTCCTTCTCCGTAGGCTTGCCGGGCGTGAAATTGATCTCGACCGGCCGGCCTCTCGCAACACCAAGCCGGACCTTGCCCCCCTCTTCCAACAGACGCCATCCGTCACCCGCCGGCTCGGCGGTGAGCCTCCGCGGGTAGGCCGACCGGTCGAGGTGAAACTGGATGTTGTTCATGTAGGTCATGCCCGCCGAGATATGCGGTGCGTTAAGCTTGATAAGGAAGGTGTGGTTCTTCTCCGCCGGTACGCCCGGGCAGATGCTCGCGATCGACAATCGTACCCACGCGAAGATCGGCTCAGTGCCGCTGGTCAGCCGCTTCCCTCCGGGCACGTGGCCGAACACCTCCTGGCGCAGCGACAGGCCGTGCTGAGTCCATTCACTCCGTACGATCGGCGCTGCATGTGCCTCGTTCCAGCACTGGCGGACCATGGTGTCGTCCCGGTGAATGTAGCCATAGTTGCGCCACTTGCCGTCGTAGGAGGGCTCAAAGGCCAGTTGCACGCCCTGGTTCTTCCATTTCTGTGTTCGAGGGTTCATGTCCGGCTGAGCGAGGATCGTGCCATTGAACAGCACGTTGAAACGGAAGGCGTGGTCCTTCCAGCCGACCGGAGTCCAGATGTCCCGCAGATCCGGCCACCACGCGCAGGCAATGTCGGCGTTAGGCTCACAGGCCCCCCGTCTGGCAACCTCCGCTTCCCGCCAGGCTCGATCGACATCGAGGCCGTTCGGCCCGGTGGTGCAGCCGATGGTAATGGTAAGGACCGGCAGAACGACAAGACATGAACTCAATCGGCCGACCGACGCGCCTGCCGGGTGGATGGTAAACATGGTCATTCTCCTCGTCTGGGACTTCTCGAACGTGACCGGGTACCGCGCGAGCACGCATGCCAATGCCCAACTCTTATACGCCGCGCCCTGAAGATGTCCAGTTGGCGCCCCAGGCACGGCGATTCGCCATACCATGTTCTCAAGTATTGCATAGCCTTGTCTTCGAATAGCTCGCGGTGCCGCTACGAGCTTCCAGGGCTGTTCGGCGGGCCGACTCTGGAGGATTACTGAACGCCAGGCCGGTCGGTCGCTGGGGCGTCTTTGGTAACGGCAAGTGGCTGGAGGCCGACCACTGCCTCGACCTGTTCGCCGATGCGGGCCAGCTCTCCCATAACCCTGACGTAAAGTGCAAAAAGATTGTCCAGGCAGGCACTGACGGCCGCGCCCGTACCGGTCAGGTCGTTGACGGACGGGACGATACCGATGGCATACTGCGCGACAGAGACCGGACCACCTGCGTGCTCATACGGATATGGAACCTCTTTGGTCGCTTCTCGCAACTCCGCCAACGCCCGGTTCTGAGTCTCCAGCAATCTCAAGGTCTGGGCGATCAGCGCATCTTCCTCGTACCCGCGGCTGATCGCGTCTTCCATTGCCCGAAGCGAGTTCTGGTTGAGCCGCAGGCTCGTCAGAAGATACTCGGCTCGATACAGGCCGGCCGTCACGTCGAGCAGTTGCTCGCTCTTGGCCCGCAAAGCGCCCGCGTTCTCTAATCGAGCGGCCACCCGGTCACACTTGAGCAAGGCCAAAGCGGCTTCCAGTCGAACCGCAAAGACGGCCTCGATCTTCAGCAGACGTTCCTCGACTCCCTGCCGATCGCGCTCAGCCCGGCGACCAACTTCATGTGCCTGCAAGGGGTCAGCTTTCTTGAGTCCAATCATCTCCGGATCGACGCGGAACCCGGCCTTGAGCAGGCACTCTGCCTGACGGGCGTTGCTGATGGTCTGGTCAAGTTCACGTAACCGACCGTATTCCTTGCGGATCGTATGCTGCGAACGTTCGAGAGCGCAGCGAGCGCGTTTGAGCCGCTCCAGGCACTCCCTTGGAGGCAGGTCGAAGACTGGAGAGAATCGGTCGATGCGGAACGGCCGTGTCACAAAATCCAGCGTGGTCCAGAACCGCCGGGCAGCCTCCAGCGTCTCGTCCAGGAGCCTGCGCTTCTGATCCACGTCGCTTCTTGGAAGAAGGTGTTCGCGGCGGACCTCCGGGCCGATGAGGCCCTGATAGAACGTAAAGGTCACCTCACGACAGAGGGCATCGAAATCCACAAACAGCACCGACGCGGGCTCCGCCAGATGGAAGATTCCAGGCTCGTTTTCACTGCGTGTTCGTTGGATGCGTATGCGGTCGGAGGGATGTGTCGCGAGCATGTACGTTCTGGATTCGGAAATGCCTTTCTCGATCTCCTGCCGGGCCTCCGGTGACAAACGTTCGGCCTCGGCCACAATCAGCGCGGGCAAGTCTTCCGGCAAGCGATGTTCCTGCCAACAATGAGCGATGAACGCAAACGCCGTCTGGCTGGCCTTCGCCAGAGCGTGCAGCCTCTTGAGGCTCGACTCGGAGCACTCGCTTCCACAGATGCGTGCCCAGTACCGATCGGCGTCGTACTCCATCTGTCGAAGGAGACTGCAGCTCATAGCATAAGCGACGATCATCAGCAGCCACAGGATTCGTCTGGTCAGCCAGACGAACAGCCTTGCGACGAGGAAGAAGAGGCTGAACCATCCCTGTTCCTGTGAGAGAGCGATCAACCGATCGTCCCAGGTGTCTCGCTGGTAGACGACGCGGGCGAACCACCCGTTGACGCAACCGATGATGTACGTCAAACGCATGCCCGTGCCCTGACTGAAGTGGCCTAATTCATGGGCCAGAACGCCCGCGAACTCGCGAAGCGACAGGCCGGCCACCAGCGGGGCACCGATCCGCAACACCAGATCGCGTCCGAGAAAGCTGAGAAAACCTCGCCGGAAGAAAGCGGCGGCATTGATGTCGCAATCGACGTCGATACGTCGCGGAACCGGCGCCCGGACAACCTCACACAGCTTCTCTACAAAGGCAAATAAGATAGGTTCGTTCTCGCGTACGAATGAGAGCCGCCGCTCGCTGCGGGCCGGCCGGGCAAACAACGGCTTGACCATGAACAGCAGGAGAATCATCCCGATCAGGATCGGACCAAAGTACGCTGCCAGCCTCAGCAGCATGATCACGAACACGGTTCGTCTGTGCACAGCAGAAGGCAGGCTCAGAACATCGATATTGTGGATGATGTGGTAGTAGATCCCGTAGCCCGTCAACGCGATGAAGCCGAGATAAACCAGGGGCAGGAGCAGAATAACCGTCGCGACGATCAACAAGCCCAACAGATAGAACGGAGATTTCCAGACGCGCGGGATGGAACCGTCGAATGCCGCGAGCAGTCTCTCGGTCAGGGCTTGTCGCTGCTGGGCGGTGGTATCCGGAGGCATCGACTCACACCTGTTGCGGCAATCGATGGAAAACGATACTCTTGCGGAGCCTGCGACGGCGGCCGCCACGACCGCCGACACGCCGCAAGTCTATTCTCAACGGGGCTCTTGAGCCACGTTTCCTGGGAGGATGGCACAAACCACAAAAACGGCGCGAACCGGTGGTCGGCGGGAACGTAAATACGACATGCCCGGCAGGCGGAATGCGAGGCCGGCATCGCATTGGCGAGGCAGGCGCGGTCCGGTAGTGATACCCGGCTCGGGCCGGTCCCTCTTATCCTTTTCGGAGGACGAAATATGTTGTCGGCGTTCAAGCAGCTCGACGAGCTGTTGCGCGGTCGTATTACATCACCAGGACGTCTGGCGGAAGGAAAGGTGGAGCTGTCCCTCAGGCGTTTCGTGCCGCTGGCCGTTGGTCTGGGGGCGAGCTACGGTTTCTTCATGGGCTGGTACGCCCTGTCTATCTACTGGGGCGGAACCAGCCCCGAGCCGCAAAGGTGCTGGCAGCTCCTCGCAAGCATGGTCAAGCTTCCGGCCTTGTTTCTGCTGACGTTGATGGTCACTTTTCCATCGTTGTACGTGTTCAATGCCATGGTGGGCTGCCGCTTGAGCTTCACGGCCACTCTGCGCCTGCTCGTCGGAGCGATTGCGGTCAACGTGGCCGTGGCTGCTTCATTGGGGCCTATTCTCGGGTTTTTCACCGTCAGTACGACCAGCTACCCGTTCATGGTTCTGCTCAACGTCGCATTTCTGGCGGTGGCCGGCTGCGTGGCCTTGGCTTTCCTGCTGAATACGCTCCAACGGCTGGCATATCCGGTCGTCCCGCCACCCGCGCCAACATCACCGCCTCCGCCTGACGCCCCCACCGATATGGGTCGGTCGTCACTGGCAGAGTTCTCAACCGCCCCTCCGAGAGAACTCGGCCCGCTGGACCCACAACCCTCGCCGATGCCCGACTACGCGATAGGACAGGCTAAGACGATCTTCCGGATCTGGCTGCTGATCTACTGCCTGGTGGGAGCCCAGATGGGCTGGGTGCTGCGACCCTTCATCGGCAACCCCAACATGCCCTTCAGTTGGTTCAGGCCGAGGTCAGGCAATTTCTTCCAAGCGGTGTTCCATCAGATTCAAGCGTTGCTGGGGTTGAATTGAGTCCGGGCGTCTGTAACGATGCGAACCGCGCTGGCACATGCCGATCTCTTCCTGCGAGGCAGCGGACCGTTCCTGCCGGAGCAGGCTGCCTCACGGCCGGGGTGGTGGCTCCCGCTGATGGTAGTCGCTTTCTCGCCGATCTACGGCGCGTTCATGGGCAGTTTCGATCTCGGCTCGGCTGAACGGCTGCTCATAATAGCTTACAGCGGCGCCAAGGTACCATTGCTGCTGTTCGCGACGACCGCACTGTGCCTGCCCGGATTCTTCGTGCTCAACACCGTGCTCGGCTTGCGGGACGACTTCCGCGAGGCCGTGCAGGCCGTTCTCGCCGGCCAGGCCGGGCTGAGCATCGCCCTGGCCTCGCTCGCCCCATTGACGCGGTTCTGGTACTTCTCGTGCGGCAGCTACCGGGCAGCGCTGCTGTTCAACGCCGCCATGTTCACGGTCGCGACCGCGGCGGGTCAAATCATCATGCTGCGTTACTACCGACCACTGGTCCGCCGGAATCGCCGCCACCGGCTGATGCTCATGGTCTGGGTCGGCCTCTACGCCTTCGTGGGGATGCAGATGGGCTGGATGCTCCGACCCTTCATCGGCGATCCCAAAGCACCCGTCGCCTTCTTCCGCCAGGAGCCGTTCAGCAACGCCTACGTGGTGATCGCGAGACTGATCTTCCGTTGAAGCGTTCGGTTAACGAACGCTCTGACCGGCACGCAGGCCGCCCGAGGGATGACCCCGAGGACGGCTGTTCGCAGGGAGCGCGTGATTGCCGTTCCAAACAGGACCGCATAAACGGCGAACCGGCCAAGGACAATGGCAAAAGCAAACTACTTGGACACAGGACCGACCAGAACCCGCCAACCTTGACTTGAACCCCCCGCAGGATATACTCACGATAATCCCGCGGGGAAACCCGAAGGGGCCGTAGCTCAATTGGCTAGAGCATCGGACTGTCGATCCGAAGGTTGCGGGTTCGAGCCCCGTCGGCCTCGATGATGTAAACCTCCGTAGGTGAGCGACTTACGGAGGTTTTTTGTTGCTCTCAGACAGGATCCTCCTTCGATTGAACCATCAGATTCCGGCTGAATCAACCGTCAGATATCGCCCTCTAACGTGCCATCGAGGATGCCTGACGGTCAGTTGCTCAAAATGGCTGTCTGGTCTTTGGGGCAAACCGCTGGTTAACAAGGGGAATGTGTTAGTGTCGCTAAACAGTCTGGAGCAGCACAGGGGCATTTCCAGAACATTGGGGCACGGGGCCCCCTCTACGACATCTTCGCGGGCCTCATCCATACTTGCCGGCTCAACGATGTCGATCCCTTCGACTACCTGACTGAACTGCAACGCCACGCCGAAGACCTCGCCGCCCAACCCGAAAACTGGATGCCCTGGAACTACCGCAAGACAATCCAGGAGACCGACGCCGACATCCCTGGCTGATCCCTCGTCACTCCGTCCCGCCCCGGGCACGCCGTCCAAGATTACCCATGCTTGCGGCAAGGACACGACGTATCCCACAACCCGCACGACAACTACTGGTGCCTCGAACCCGAGCGGACCATCGACTTCATGCAAACGGTGAACAAACCCTGGATCCCCTACAAGATCCTGGCGGCCGGGGCGATCGAGCCCGAGGCTGGTTTCCGGTACGCGTTTCAGAACGAGGCCGACTTCGCCTGCGTCGGCATGTTCGATTTCCAGGTGGTTCAGGACGTCAATATCCTCGTCGGCCTGTGGCCGGACGCGCAGAAAAGGAAACGTCCCTGGCTGGCATAGCAGACGGCTCGGCCGAGTGCATCAGGGGCCCTGCAAGAACCGCCGCACGCCCTCGCGCATCGCCTTGACTCGCTCGGCGGTCATCTCCGCCGGGATCTCGCGGTAGATGTCCGTGATGTCACCGGCGCGATCGCGGAGCCGCTCGCAGAACTGCCGGGCGGTCAGGCGATCGCCCTGCAAGAGCTCCAGTCGTTTGCACCACCGCTCGTCGATCAACAGGTTCCATTCCTGCTTGCGGGACGGGGCCTGCGGTCGATAGGACGTATCGATGACGTCGTCGCACACGCCGCCCACGTTGTGCTTGCACGGCCCGCAAATGTCATCCGCTCCCAGCTCCATGACCAGCATGACGTCACGGTTACTCAGGATTCTCTCGGCGACCGTGTGAACAGCGTGGCCGTACGGATGCGGCTTGAATTCTTCTCCACGCCCATACGACGTAATGATGTCGACGAAATGATGCGGCTTGATACGAATCGCTTCCGGATCTTCCGCGCTGCGGCGGCTCGGGTCGAGGCAACTCCGGGTGCCGGAGCCACACCCCCAGAAGAGTACGGGCAGCAAAAGCAGGCTTGGACGAATCATGGACCGTGATCCTCCTGACGATGACGTCTATTCGTGCGCCGGTTACCGTGTCACTCGGGGGCACAACAAACATAGACGCTCGCGCCGACATCTTCAATGCCGGACGACCCCGCCTGATTCAACCACGCCGATGATGCCAAGAAGGCCCGCGGACCGCGTCGTTTGACTATTTCACCAGCACCGTCAGCCCGGCGTCGATGTACTGCCCGCCTTCGGTCTGCCGGCAGTGAATCGCGATGATGTTCCTGCCGGGACGCAGGGCGGACAGAGCCTCGCGGCCAAGCGGTACGTCCTTGTACTGCGTGACAAAACCCCTTTGCCTGATGACCTGCTTGCCGTTCACGAACACTTCGCAGTTCTCATCGTGGTAAAGTCGCCATTGGCCGGCAACGATGGTGGCCGGGTCCTCGATCGTCACTTCGGTCCGCAGCCAGATGTCCTGGCTTGTCCAAGGCGTCCTGATGATCGTGTTGGGCGTACCCTCCTTGCCGAAGCCGCTCCTGCCGGTCTTCCATTGCCGGTCATCGAAATCCGGCTGGTTCCACCTGTCGTCCGGCCTGTCGGTGGTCCATCGCCAGGTATGACCGCCGCCCTCGGCCGTCGGCAGCAGCGATTTCGCCCGATCGGCGAACCGGTTGACTGCCGCCGTGGAACGAGCGGTGAACGAAGCTGGCGGCTGTGGCATCTCGTCTCTGGAATAGACGACAAGCGTCGGCATGACCGGATAACACCCAAGCGCGTCGCCGAAAATCGCCAGGCCGCCCTTGTTCTTTGCGTCGGCCGGAACCTCGAAGCGAATGGTCAGGACACCGTCCTTGGCGGCGTCGAAGATCCGCTTGACTATTGATTCGTCCTGAACATTCGCCGTTACCAGGAACCCGTATGAGCCGGGGTGGTACTGCCGATGATGCGACAAAACTCCACGTGCGTCGGCCGGATCGTCAGGTAACGTTTCACGATGGATCTCCACGCCGTTGATGCTGATCCGCAGATCGCTCGGCCACTTTTTCACATCGGTCTGCGGGTAGTCAATGTCTTTCTTGCGCTCCGGCCAGTCCAGCTTCTCGTCCCCGGCCTTGGCCGAGACCTCGGCCGTCAGATCGAGACCAACCAGGCCGTCCGGGCTTTTAATCCCTGTATCGATCTGGTACTCGATGTAACCGCTCCACCGAATGCACGCCTTGTCAGCGCTCACTGCCACCGGCATCGTGGTCGGGTCTTCCTCCCACTGCCAGGCTGAAAAGTCACCTGGCCGGAAACGCAGGAAGCATGCCTTGCCCACAACCTCCGCCGCCGGAGCGCTCCGCCGCACCAGCAAATTGACGTAGTTGCGGGCCAAAATGTCGTCGCCGTCCACCAGTTCGACCAGCAGGGCCCCAACGACCGGCCCCACCCCCCATTCCGCAGAGACGTTGATCGCCGGTTGATCGACGACCTCGTACGGCTTCCAGATGGCCGGCTGTGTCTTCCGCTCCTGACCCTCCCACTTCACGCCGTCCCGATCGATCCAATCCACTCGCCGGCGAAGGGTCAGTGCCTTGGCCTGTTTGTCGGACCAGTGGCTGATCTTGATCGGGATCTCGCGGGGCTGACCATCCTTCAGTTCGATCACCGGCGGGGCGTCAATCACCACAAAGTCCGGGCTGTTGATATCCGCCAGCGAGAATCCGGGGAACCAGAAATCGTAGCCGTACTCCTTGGGCGACCGGTCGTAATTGACGTAGCCGTTGTGCTCCCACTCGATGTCCGACAGCTCGGTGTAGATGTAGCCGCAGATCTTGTCGTGCTTGCGCAGCTCGTTGGTCAGGTATTTGAAGCACCAGGAAATGTCCTGGTCGCCGTGACCGGCGCTGATCCCGCCGTACTCGCTGTTCATCAGCGGAGCGTCCGCCTGCCTGCGCCCACCGATGTAGTTGAACGTCGAGCCCGGATAAGTCTTGTCCACGACCTCCTGAATATGCTTCTTCGCCTGCTCGTAGTCATTGATGTAGAAGTGCCACGAGTTGATGTCGGTCACCACGTGGTCGTACTTGCAGGGCGAGTTGTCCTCGACCAACCGCGTGGGGTCCAGCAACTTGGTCAGCTTGTATATGTTCTCGACCCACTGCTGGCGTTCCTCGCTATATGGACCGGGATTGTCCAGGCCCCAGGTCTCGTTGAAATCCACCCACGCGAAGATGGCCGGGTGATTGAAATCGCGGGCCACCGCTCCGTGCAGCATCTCTTCGTACCACTTGCGGGCCTGCCCCGTGTTGTTCCAGAAGTTCGGCATGTCCTGCATGATCATCACGCCGAGCTTGTCGGCCCAGTACAGCTCGCGCGGCACCGGGGTTTTGATGTGAATGCGCAGGAAGTTGATGCCGATCTTCTTACAGAGCTCGTAGTCGCTGCGCATCACCGCGTCGTTCGGATATTGATAGATCCCATCCGGATGGAACGACTGGTGCAGCGCCCCGCGGAGGTAGATGGGCTTGCCGTTCAGGCAAACGTACTGATAGTCGCGACCGGGGGCAGGGCCGACGGAGATGTCGCGCAAAGCGAAGTAGCTCTCGACCCGATCCTTACTCCTGGACGCCAGCTCGGAAGAGATCTCAACGGCAACCGGGTAGATGTGTGGACTGTCAGGGCTCCACAGCCGCGGCTCTTTGACCCTGATCTTCGCCGATCGCGGTTCTCCGGAGGTGTCGCCGCCGCTTGCCGAAAGGCTGACTGCTACCGTGTCGAATGAATTGTCAGGGCTCGTGACGAGCAGACTGTTGATGCCGCTTCCGATGCATGAGACTGCAAATCTGACCTCGCCGGTCTTGATATCGGGGTAGGCCTTGATCCAGTTGATGTATCTTGAGGGCCGCGGCTCGACGTAGACCGTCTGCCATATCCCGCTGGTTCGGGTGTACCAGCCGATCTGCTTGCCGGTCGGTTGCTGGTCGTCGGTGACATCTTTGGCGCGGATGACGATCGCCACCTTCTCGCCGGGCTTGGCGAACTGCGAAAGGTTCACCTCGAACGGCAGATAGCCGCCGACGTGCTCGGCGGCCGGCTGGCCGTTGACCCACACCCTCGCTTCCCAGTCGCACGCCCCGACGATCAACCAGGCATCCTTGCCCTTCCAGCCTTCGCCATCGGGCAGCGCGATCTCGCGCGAGTACCAGGCTACGCCCTTGTAGTCCTTGTCGCCGATCCCGCTCAGCTTACTCTCCCACGGAAACGGCACAGTGATTTTCCTGGAAAAAGCATGCTGGACTGGAACAAACCACTGCTCCTTTTCACCCACATCCTGCGGATCAAAGTCGAAGTCCCACTGGCCGTTAAGGTTGACCCACGGGCTCCGCTGAAAGTCCGGTCGCGGGTGCTCGGGCCACGGGATGTCGGCGGCGAAGGCGGTTATGCTGAATAGTCCTGTGACGATGATGGTGTTTGGAATTGCGTTTCTCATGTCGCCAGAATGTAACGCACGAGAAAGCCTTTCGCCAGCGGGCAGACCCGGGTACCATTTCGGTGCGATCCCGGGCCCGCTGGGGAGGCCTGGAAATGACGAATGACGAAACCAGAATGACGAACAAAGCCAATAGAAGTGGTCAGTGCTCAGTTGTCAGTAACCGGTTTCTTCAAAGCCCCCGAGACTGAAAACTGATGACTGACAACTCGATTCCGACATTCGGGTTTTGTCCCCGGCTCGTCGCGTGCCCCAAAGCATCGCACGCTTGCGTTATGGAGAGATCTCATGATTCGCGTAGGCCTGATCGGCGCCGGTTTCATCGGACGCAACCACTTCAACCAGTACGAGAAGATGCCCGAACGGGTGACTCTCATCATCTGCGACAAGGAGCCCGATCGCCGCGAAGGCGACTGGTCGAAGGTCGGCGGCAATATCGCCGACTCCAAGGGCAGTAAGCGGGACGTGAGCCATCTGCAGCGATATTCCGACTGGAAGCAGTTGATCGCCGACCCGAACGTCGACGCCGTGGACATCTGCGTTCCGACGCCGCTGCACAAGGAAATCACCTTGGCCGCCCTGCTGTCAGGCAAGCACGTCCTGTGTGAAAAACCCATGGCACTGACGGTTGAAGACTGCGATACCATGCTGGCCGCCGCCGCTAAGTCGAAGGCCAGGTTCATGGTCGCCCAGGTGATCCGCTTCTGGCCGGAATACCGCTTCCTTCGGCAGATTGTCGAGAACCGCCGGTACGGCCAACTGAAGGCTCTGCACCTCCGCCGCCAGGCCGCCACCCCGGGCTACACCTTGAACAACTGGGTGCTCAATCCGAAACTCTCGGGCGGGGCCGTCCTCGACCTGCACGTGCACGACGTGGATTTCGTCCTCGGGCTTCTGGGCAAGCCGAAAGCCGTCTGCGCCCAAGGTCACATCAAACCCAACGGCAGTTGCGACCGCATCCATGCCCAGTGGTACTACGATGCGGTCCCCCTGGTTCAATTGGAGGGCTGGTGGGACATGCCGGGAAACTTCCCCTTCAACATGGGCTTCACCGCCGTCTTCGAAAACGGCGGCGTCCACTGGGACATGAACACCGGCAAACCGCTGGCCGTTTATGAGAACGGCAAGGACCCCTACACGCCGGAGATCCCCACAGAAGACGGCTACTATGCCGAGATTGACTACTTCCTCAGTTGCATCGAGCAGAACCGGGACCCGAAGCTGACCACGCCGAAAGAAAGCCGCGACGCCGTGGCCCTGGCGCTGGCCGAACAGCAAAGTGCGGAAACAGCTCGACAGGTCGAGATTACCTGAAGCCAGTCTCATCAACATGCTCTGTGGAGAGGTCAAATGAACAAGGTCAAGGTCGGTATCATCGGCTCGGGTTTTGTTGCAGATCTGCATGCGGCGGCTTTCAAGATGATCCCTGAAGGCGAAGTCGTCGCCGTGGCGTCGCCCTCCCCCGGCAAGGCGAAAAAGTTCGCCGAGGAGCGGGGCATACCGAAAGCCTTCCACGACTATCATGACCTGCTGGCTGTGAAAGATATCGAGATGGTCAATCTGTGCGTTCCCAACGACCTGCATGCCGAGGTCGCGGTCGCCGCGGCCAAGGCCGGCAAGCACGTCGTCTGCGAGAAACCGCTCTGTCGCACCCTCGATGAGGCCGACGGAATGATCGCCGCGTGCCGCGATGCGGGTGTTCTGCTCATGTACGCCGAGGAACTGTGCTTTGCGCCCAAGTATGTGCGAGCCAAGACCTTGGTCGACGAGGGCGCCTTGGGCAAGGCGTTCCTGGTCAAGCAGAGCGAAGAGCATTTCGGTCCGCACATGCCGTGGTTCTGGGATGTGAATCGCTCGGGTGGCGGCGTGCTGCTGGACATGGGCTGCCACAGCATCGAATTCGCCCGCTGGGTATTCGGCAAGCCGGCCGTCAAGAGCGTCTACGCTCAAATGGGCACATACGTGCACGCCGACAAGACCAGGGGCGAAGACCACAGCCTCTGCATCGTCGAGTACGAAGGCGGCCGCGTTGGCTTGGCTGAGAACAGTTGGGCCAAGCAAGGGGGCGTCGACGATCGATGCGAGATCTACGGCTCAGGTGGCTTCACGCGAGCCGACCTGCTCCGCGGCAGCGCCCTGCTGACCTATAGCCAGCCGGGTTATGGGTATGCCGTCGAGAAGGCCGCTACCACCAAAGGGTACACCTTCACCATGTTCGAGGAAATCTGGAACTACGGCTTCCCGCAGGAAATGGCTCACTTTTGCCGATGCGTTCGCGGACTGGAAAAACCCATCGAAACGGGCGAGGACGGACGCGAGGTGCTCAAAATCATCCTGGCAGCCTACCACTCCGCTGGCACTGGCCGGCGAATTGAATGGCCATACCAGCCCCCCAAAACAGACAAGCCCATAGACCTGTGGCGACAGATCGACACCCCAAAACCATAAGTGCTGCAAAGGAAAGGCCTTACGGCTTGACGGTACGTGAGGGCATATTCTGCCCGTCCGGAACCTCAGTCCGCCAACCAGATGAGGTGAATCTTACGCTTCAGCGTCCGACGGCTTAAAACCGTCCACCTGAAGCCCCACCTGCTTCACCGCACTGATCAGTTGTTCAACCTTGGCCTGCTCGTCGTGTTCGACGCAGGCGCTGCGAGACTGCACGTCAATCGCCACCCCCGTCACGCCCTTCGTGGCCTTCAAACTGCGGGCAACGTTCGACGCCGACCTCTTATTATGCAGCCCTCGAATAGTCAGAATTGTTCTGGTCACAAATGCAACTCCGTCATCATTCCTTTCTGTGGCATGGGAAAGGCCATCATCCGGAAGGCTTGCCCTGTCCCCTGCCACTTGAAAATCGACCAAAGCCTGAGGCTGCCGCGGTTCCACGGCAACCAGGAACCGGCGCCCTCGTCGGGCTCGGCTTCCACTGCCTCGCCGTCGGTCCCACCAAAGCAGACGCTTATCAGCATCGAATTGGCCATCTCCCTTGTCAAGGTGGCGTGCCGACGTTGCACCCGCCCCTTGAATCGGCCGCTTCGCGGGCTTGCCGGTCTCGGATTCTCTATTGTCGGTCCGCCGAACGGCCAACCTTCACACAATCTATAAGCCATTGATAAAGCTAATCTTACGCAAGAATCGATGCCCTGTCGTGCCCTCGCTGCACAACACCGCACGGCACTGCGGTTCCAGAAAACCGGCCCGCCGTCCCATCAATCGATGGCAACCGGGTCGATTCGATCCAAGGTCCGATGTCTAACCCCGTTACGAGCCCACGCTTGCCCTCGCCAAGGCCCGCAAGACTCGCCGGGATTCCCCGCAGGCTGGCAAGACGAACAACAACAGGTACACTTGCCCGACCTTCGCAAGCTCGATGTCCAAGCGAAACGAGGAACACTCATGTCGGCTGTCGATCTGGCGATTCTCATTGCCTACATCGGTGCTGTTGTGACCATCGGCTTCTGGGTGAAGCGCCGAGCCTCCAAAGGCCTGGAATCTTACTTCCTCGGCGGAAGGGAACTGCCGTGGTGGATGATCGCCATGAGCGGCTCTTCCAGCTACTTCGACATCACGGGCACGATGTGGATTGTCTCCATGTTCGTAGCCTATGGTTTCAACGGCTTCTGGATCCAGTGGATGTGGGGCTTCCTGATCGCCGCGTTCTATCTGGCGTACATGGGCAAGTGGATCCGTCGTAGCGGCGTGATCACGGGGTCCGAGTGGATGGTCTATCGATTCGGGCCGACGCGAAGCGGTGACACCGCCCGGCTGGCCTACACGACCTTTGCCGTGCTGACCCTGACAACCTTCATCGGCTACACGGCCGTGGGCATGGGCAAGTTCGGCGGTCAGTTCCTCCCCATCAGGGAATGGGTGCCCATCCTGGCCGACTGGACACCACGCAACATCGACCGCCTGTGCGCCGTGCTCATCATCAGCCTGACGGGCGCGTACGTGGTCGTCGGCGGCTTCACCGGCTTGACCATCGTCGACTTCGTGCAAACGATCGTACTGACCACCGGCGCCGCCATGATCGCCGTACTCGGCTTTGCGACGTTCGACGAACAACCGGTCGCCGCAGCCCTGGCCAAGCTCGCAGAGGGCACAAACCGCATCGTTCAAGTCAACCCCGTACAGTGGTACTCGCTTCTACCACCGTGGCAAATCGAGAACCAGGCCGACCAATACGCTTTGTTCGGGGCTGTGGTCATCGCCTTCCTGATGAAGGGGCTGCTGCTGGGCCTGAGCGGGCCCGAGCAGCTCTACGACTTCCAGAAATTCCTTGCGACTCGCAACACGCGCGAGGCGTCGCTGGCCGGCATGCTCTGGGGAATCTGTCACACCGTCCGGTTCCCCATGGCCATGGCCATCACCATCATCGGGCTCGTGGCGGTGGCAGGGTCTACCGAGACCGGCTTCGACGCCGAAAAGGTGCTGCCCTATGTAATCGCTCATAAGCTTCCGCCGGTACTCAAAGGGCTTGCCCTGGCTGCGCTGATCGCAGCCTTCATGGCAACGTTCGGAGCAATGGTCAACGGATCGGCCTCTTATCTGATCCGCGACATCTACCAGCGTTATGTCAATCCGTCCGCATCAACCCGGCATTACGTCCGCGCCAGCTACCTGGCAAGCATCCTGATGATCTTGATCGGCATCGCGATCTCGCTCGTGAGCAGTTCGATCGCAACAATGATCACCTGGATTCTCGGATTCCTCGGCTCGGCTGTCCTGGTTCCCAACGTCCTGCGATGGTATTGGTGGCGAATAAGCGGATACGGGTTTGCCGCCGGGATGTGGACGGGCATGGTATTCTCGCTGATCCAAACCTTCCTCGACGAGCCGATTGCCGGATACATGGGGTGGGGCCGGTCCGTACCGGTATACTACGTCATTCCGGTGCTCGCGTCGGTCTCCGCGGCGGCATGCATTATCGTGACACTGCTGACCAGGCCGCCCGACATGAACACGCTGGCTCACTTCTACCGTACGACGAAGCCCGCCGGACGCTGGGGCCCGGTCGTCGAATACATCCGCCGGACAAACCCCGAGTTTCGTAAGGAGCCCTTCCTCCCCGACATCGCCGCACTGGTCGTCGGCCTGTTCTGGCTCGGAGCCATGTACGTCGGGCCGAGTTACCTGGTGGCTCATCAATGGCTGCCGGCCGGCATCTGCGCGCTCATGGTCGCGGTCGGTTCGGTAGTTCTCGCCGCAAGCTGGTACCGCCGACTGGAATCCGGTGAACCCCGACCGGCCTCCCCCAAGGCAATCCCATGACCGCTATCGACCGCACGTTTTCGGAGAACGCACCGTCATGTCGAAACAATGGACGAACGAACAAATCCTCGATCTCGCACGCGCATACCAGCCGGCCTGTGTGATCGCGGCGGCGGCCGACCTCGACCTGTTCACCGTCATCGCCGACCAGGAGATGGCTGCCGACACGCTTGCCGGCCGACTCCAGGTCGATACCCGCGCATTGACCGTGCTGCTGGATGCGCTGGCCTCCATCGGGCTCCTGAACAAACGTCACGGAAAGTACCGCACGCCGGCCGAGGTCTCCGCCGCCCTGTCGCAGGACGGCCCACGATCGGTCCTGCCGATGGTCCAGCACACCGCTAATTGCATGCGCAGATGGGCGCATCTCGCCCGCGTCGTCAAGACCGGCCGTCCCGCCGAGCGAACACCCAGCATCCGGGGCGAAGCAGCGGACCAGGCCGCGTTCATCGGAGCAATGCATGTCGTTTCCGAACCGGTTGCCGACCGGGTCGTCTCGGACATCCATCCTCCCCCGTTTAAGCACCTGCTCGACATCGGCGGGGCGTCGGGAACCTGGACCATGGCCTTCCTGCGACTCGACCCCCAAGCCACCGCCACGATCTTCGACCTTCCCGAGGTGATTCCCATGGCCGAGCAGCGGCTCCGCGAGGCCGGCTTCGCCGAGCGCGTCAGGCTCGCCCCCGGCGACTTCTACGTCGACAAGCTCCCCGCCGGCGCCGACCTTGTCTGGCTCAGTGCCATCGCCCATCAGAACTCGCGGAGGCAAAACCGCGAACTGTTTGCCGGGATTCACGACGCCCTGATCCCGGGCGGAACGCTCCTCCTGCGAGACGTGGTCATGAACGACGACCACACCGCCCCGCCGGGCGGGGCAATGTTCGCCGTCAACATGCTGGTCAACACCGAAGGCGGGGGCACGTACTCGTTGAGCGAGTACCGCCAAGACCTCGAAGCCTCCGGATTCAAAGACGTCCGTCTGCTCCGTGAAGACCCGTGGATGAATTCAGTCATCCGGGCCTCCCGAAACTGATCTGGACGACGAGCATGCCATCGGTACATTGTTCAGCATCGCAATCGGCTGTCCGTGCCCAGGAGGAGGTACACAACAATGGAACTCACCGCCACTGCCAGGAAACTCCCTTCGCTTCGTGATCGTCTCTCCCGTTTGAACTACACCAAGGCCTGTCAGCTTCTCGGCGAAAACGGCAAGGAACTGATCAAGCTGGGCGGAGCATACGAGATCCGCCTCGACGAACAAGTGTACCTCGGCGAGGACCTGTTCCGCCTGAGCCTGCCGGACGCCGTGGTCACGATCACCGCGATGGCCGAAGCCAAGAACCGCCTGCGCTTCAACTGCACCAGTTGCAACACCGTCTGCCGGCACATCGGGGCGGCGCTGGCACTGATCATCGAGGAGAAGATGTCCTTGGGCCTGGCGGCCCCGCCTCGCGAGCGTGTCCCGGTCGAGAGCCTGAGCGAGGAGAAGCTCATCGAGCAGGCGTTGGAGGAGCGCCGCGAGCGGGCCCGCACCGGGAACATGACCGTCACGTCCATGGACCCTGCCCGACTCTGGACCGACTACCTGGTCACGAACCGCATGTCGGGCAAAACCTACCGTGTGGCCCTGCGGGGTTGGGAACGAGGGCAGTCCTATTGTTCGTGCCCTGATTATCGCAAGAACACGCTCGGTACGTGCAAGCACATCATGCGCGTAGCCGAAAAGGTCAAGAAACGCTTTCCCGAGAACACCCGGCTCCGCCCGTATGTACCGAAAGACTTGGCCGTGTATTTGCAGTATGGCGAGCAACTTGAATTGCGCCTGCTGACCCCGCCCAACCTCAATGGCGCAGCCGGTGCCCTCATCGGGCCGGTTAGCGGCCGGGCGATTCAAGACATTCCCGACCTTCTCAGGCGAATTCAGAAACTGGCCATCCTCGGGTACCCGGTGGTCATTTATCCGGATGCTGAGGAATACATCAACCAGCAGCTCTTTCTCCAGCGCATGGCCGCCAAGACCGCGGAGATCCGGAAAAACCCCAAGGACCATCCCCTGCGCAAGACTCTGCTCAAGGCCGAACTGCTGCCCTACCAGATGGACGGCATCGCGTTCGCCGTCGGTGCCGGAAGGGCTATCCTGGCTGACGACATGGGCCTGGGTAAGACCATCCAGGGCATCGGCGTGGCCGAGTTGCTTGCCCGCGAGGTCAACATCCGAAAGGTTCTGATCGTCTGCCCAACCTCTCTCAAATCGCAGTGGCGCAGCGAGATCCACCGTTTCTCCAACCGTGATTGCCAGCTTGTTCTCGGCGGAGCGGCTGAAAGAGCCGCCCAGTACGACAACGATCGGTTCTTCACGATCTGCAACTACGAACAGGTGATGCGCGATATTCTGTCCGTCGAGAAAGTCAAATGGGACCTGATCATTCTCGACGAGGGTCAGCGAATCAAAAACTGGGAGACCAAGACCAGCCGGGTCATCAAAGGCCTGAAGTCGCCGTTCGCCTTGGTCCTGTCCGGCACGCCCCTCGAGAACCGCCTGGATGACCTGTTCTCCGTGGCAGAGTTCATCGATGATCGTCGGCTGGGCCCGGCCTTCCGTTTCTTCAACCGCCACCGCATCACCGACAAAACCGGCTATGTTCTGGGCTACAAGAACCTCGACGAGTTGCGCGCCCGGCTCAAGCCGGTTCTGCTCCGCCGCACACGCGACTCGGTCATGAAACAGCTTCCGCCGAGAACGACGGAGATCGTCCGCATTACCCCGACCGACGAGCAACTCAAACTCCACCAGACCTACTCCCAGATCGTCAGATCCATCGTGACCAAGCCTTACATCACCGAAATGGACCTGCTGCGTCTCAGGCAGGCTCTCACGTTGTGCCGCATGACCGCGGATAGCACCTACCTCGCAACCAAGGAAGAACCGGGCTATTCCAGCAAGCTGGAAACGCTGGACAACCTGCTCGAACAGCTTGTCGCCGAGGAGAACCGCAAGATCCTGCTCTTCTCGGAATGGACGACGATGCTGAACCTGATCGAGCCGCTGTTGAACAAACGCAAGATCGCCTTCGTCCGGCTGGACGGGTCGATCCCTCAGAAGAAACGGCAGCCGCTGGTCAACGCCTTCCAGAACGACCCGCGAATCAAGGTATTCATCACCACCAACGCGGGTGCCACCGGCCTCAACCTTCAGGCGGCCAACACGGTGATCAACGTAGACCTGCCCTGGAACCCGGCGGTCCTGGAGCAGCGTATCTCCCGGGCTCACCGCATGGGCCAGGAGCAACCGGTCCAGGTTTTTGTGCTGGTCACCGAGGCAACCATCGAAGAGAACCTGCTCGGCACACTGTCGGCCAAGCACGATCTGGCCATGGCGGCTTTGGATGCCGAGTCAGATGTCAGTCAGGTCGACCTCATGACCGGAATAGACGAGTTGAAGCGGCGCTTGGAGGTCCTGATCGGCGCCCGACCGTATGCACCGGTGGATGAAAGCGAGAAGCGGCGGGTGATGGAAGAGGCGGAACGGCTGGCCCGGGCCGATCGCGTCGGCTCGGCCGGCGGCCGGCTTCTGACCGCCGCCCTGGGCTTCATGTCCGAGCTCTTGCCCGAACGTCCTCAGACACCGGAATTCGACGACATGGTCGAAACCCTCCGGGCCCGCTTGTCCGAATGCATCACTCAGGATGAGAAGGGTCAGCACAAGCTGACCGTCACGTTGGGCGATGACTCGGCGGTCAACAACCTGCTGCACGCCCTTGCCAGGCTTCTCAGCTTGAAAGGGTAAGCGGAACGAGAATCGAGGCAGCATCCTCTTCTGTGCTCCACTGGAGCAAGGGCCACCCTTCGCCTGATGTCAACTCCCGCCTGTGGCCCCTCGCCGCCGACCCCGATTCTGTTGACCTCCCCGCCCGCTATCGGGTAGCCTGCAAGGCATGGAATCCGCTGTAACCATTGCGCCGCCGCATGTCGGGCTCATTGACCGCACCCGTGTCGCCCTCGCCTGCGGGGTGGCCATTCTGATGATGTACGGCGTCGGCTGGAACGTGGCTCAGCCCCCGGACTCACTCCTCGGTCTGACTTTCACCGCCGGCGGACGGTCATCCTATTTCCACATCTGGCTGATGATGCTGGTCTTGGGGGCCGCGACTTCCGCCATCGCCACGGCGGTGGCCGGAAAACGGCTGCCCGAAGCCGGCTTGTTCGCCACCGGCGTCGGTATGGCAACCATGGCCCTCCGCGGCGGCTCCATGCAGTCGGTCCTGGCTTACTGCGCTTCACCCGAGACGGCATCGCGCAGAGAATTGATGCGGCTGATGGGACAAGATTGCCTGCTCTGGGCCGCGGTGATGGCCTTGGCTTGGGCCGCCTCCACGCTGACCAGGAAGTGGCTCTGGCCGGACAGCAAGGTCTCAGCCTGCCCCGCTCGCACCAAACCAGTCTCGCCGCAACTTGGAGCCGCAACGCTCGCCTCGACACTGATCGTGGCATTAATCGTGATCTGGCTTACCATTGCCCGGACTCCCGTGGCGGAGATCGCCCGGGGACAGGTCATCGCTTCAGTGGCCGCCGGGCTTTTTCTCGGAGCCATGGCCGGACGAACCGTCACCGGCGTCGATAACGTCCGCTGGTATCTGCCCGCCGTCGTGCTCGTCGGACTGACGGCATACCTCATCGGCTACCTGGAATCCGACATGAGCTGGGCCGGCTCCGGTTCATACCGACCCTATGCGGCCCTGGCGACAACCCCGCCGCACGATCTGGTCAGACCCCTGCCCATCGAGTACATGACGGTCGGCGTCGCCGCGGTCCTTGGCGGCTTCTGGTGCGGCAACAAGGTCGAGCAGACGGTGGAGGAAGGGACGCGGTAATGTTCTCGCCTTTCAGAGGTCGGTTCGAAAGCTGGACCGCAATCCGCGCTCGCATGCTCAGGGAAACGGAGGTGTTTATCGAGGAAGGCCTCCGACACCCGGAACGGCAGGTTCGCATCCCCGCCCTCAAGGTCGGTTCCGGCACCTTCACGCGCATCTTTGCCCAGGCATTCTGGGCCCAGGTGCTGGGAACATCATGACCGGGTCTGATGGACATTGACCGAGGAGCAGAAGATCGAGGGCCGGGGTCTTGGATTCTCTTCTGGAAGTGGTCAAGAAGCACTGGGGCTACTTATCCTTCCGCCCACTGCAACATGAGGCGATGGTCGCAGCCGTCGAGGGTCGGGACTCCCTGGTTGTCCTGCCGACCGGCGGCGGCAAGTCGCTGTGTTACCAAGCCCCCGCTCTGCTGAGTGACAAGCTCACAGTGGTGGTTTCGCCCCTTATCGCTTTGATGAAAGACCAGGTGGACCGGCTCATCCAGCGCGGCATCTCGTCAGCTTTCTTCAACAGCAGCCTGGACGCTGCCGACCGACGGCGGGTCATGGCGGGAATCACCCGTCGGGAATACAAGCTTCTGTTCGTGGCCCCCGAGCGATTCGCCGATCCCTTGTTCGTGGACATGCTCGGCCACGTTGGCGCGGGGTCGTTTGCCATCGACGAGGCCCATTGCATCAGCCACTGGGGCCACGATTTCCGCGCCGACTACCGCCGGCTCGGACAGCTCAAGGTCCGGTTTCCGAATGCCGCGGTACACGGCTTCACTGCCACGGCCACGCCAACGGTTCGAGACGACATCATCGCTCAACTTGGGCTGCGGAAGCCGGTGGTGTTGGTCGGCGATTTCTTCCGGCCGAATCTCCGTTACCGTGTGGTCCGCCGCACGAGTACCCTGGCAAACGTATTGAGCGTCATCAAGCAGCATCGTGGACACGTCGGAATCGTGTACTGCATTCGTCGGGATGATGTTGACGGACTCACCGCGCAGCTTCAACGGGCCGGCGTACGGGCGATCGGCTATCACGCGGGGATGAGCGACGAGGTCAGAACACAGGCCCAGGATGATTTCTCGGCCGGCAAGGCGGACGTCGTCGTGGCCACGGTGGCGTTCGGCATGGGCATCGATCGTGCCGACATCCGCTACGTCGTCCACGCGGCCATGCCCAAGTCCATCGAGCACTACCAGCAGGAAACCGGCCGTGCCGGGCGCGACGGCCTGCCCGCCGACTGCGTCTTGTTCTACACTGGCGGCGACTTCCACCTTTGGCGGACGATCATCCGCAAGAACGAATCCGCCGACCTCGAGAACAAACTCCGCATGCTCTCCGAGATGTACGACTTCTGCACCGGCATAAGCTGCCGGCACCAACGGCTGGTCAGCTACTTCGGTCAGGCGTGGGACCGCGCATCCTGCGATGCCTGCGACGTCTGCACGGGAACTCTCGAGCGAGCCCCGGACTCCACGGTGACCGCCCAAAAGATCCTCTCCTGCATCGTCCGCACCGGCGAGCGCTATGGAGCCGCATACGTGGCTGACGTCTTGATGGGGGTCCCAACCGACCGGATTGTGGACCGTGGACACGACAAACTGAGCACTTTCGGCCTGATCACCGATCGGCCCAAGGGTGTGCTCATTATGTGGATGCACCAACTGGCCGACCAGGGTTTCCTGCGCATCGACGGCGAGTACCGCGTTTTCAAAATGACGCCGGAGGGCTGGAAGGTTCTCAGGTCACAGGCCGTCGCCCGGCTTTCCGATCCGGGACGACGCGACGGCCGTCAGCGCCGGGAGCGAAGGACAGACGACCCAGACCGTCCCAAGCGGGCGCCCACACGAACAACCCGCCTGCCGCCGCTGTCCGGCAAGAGCGAACCGCTCGATGCCGCGGCCATGAATCTGCTCGGCAAGCTCCGCGACCTTCGCCGCCACCTCGCCGATGAGTTGAACGTTCCCGCGTTCATGATCTTCAGCGACAAGACGCTCCGCGAAATGGCCCGTCGCCGGCCCCGCTCTCCGGATGAGTTCCTCGATATCAAAGGGGTGGGAGCCATCAAGAGCCGCCAGTTCGGCGAACGCTTCCTGGAGGCAATCCAGTCGCACCTTCGGCAGTGAGGACGGTCGCGGTCGTGGTCCTACCCCCGTGCCGGCTGACGAGCGTCGTATCGGGCAACCTCTTCCTTGAGTTGGTTGATCAAACGTCTGTGCGAGTGTATGGTCACCTCGCGGACATGCTCGTCCTTAGTCTCTTCCGTCGCAACTGGTGCGCATTTTGCGCGCATGTCTCCCGATCGTCGGGTGCCATGCCCACGGCTTTGCGTGGGCATGCGCCTTTCAATCCTTACCGCCGGACATCTGTACGGCTCGCGCGCATGTTTCTGGATCGCAGAACGTTTGGGTTCCGCTCGGCCCGGAATCCTTTCCGGGCCGCATTCTCGTTCGCTCGGCCCGGAATCCTTTCCGGGCCCTGGAGTTTGGCATTCCGCTCGCCCCGGAATCCTTTCCGGGCCGCACTCTCGTCCGCTCGCCCCGGAATCCTTTCCGGGCCGCACCCCCCGCGGAATCCTTTCCGCATTCAGCGCCCATAACGATGCCAATCCTCCACCGAGCAGGTAGGGCAGGTCCGTCGGGTGCCATGCCCACGGCTTTGCGTGGGCATGCGCCTTTCAATCCTTACGGCCGGACATCTGTGCGGCTCGCGCGCATGTTTCTGGATCGCAGAACGTTTGGGTTGCGGCCCACCATAACGCGGTCCGCCTTAGACAAGCAGGTCTTGTCAGCACCGGACGGCTCTCACGCGACCAAACACGTCCGCACCGTTCTTGCCCCCTGCATCCGACGAGAAAAACATGCCGCTGCTGCCGGACAGTCAAACCTGAACGCCCCGCCGCCCACCAACCATACGGCTTCCCTCTCTACCTCCGGCCGTCGGAAATCCTCCGATCCCGAGCAACAGGGGCACGCCGCCGCCGGCGCGTCCCCCTACGGCAGACATCCTTTGGGCGGCACCGTTTCGGGCCGAGGCCCTCCGGAAGACCGCCTCCGATAGGCCACAGCCTGGGCCTTTCGGGACTCCCTCCTCCAACCGCCTTGGCAGAACGCCAGGGCGGTCGAGTCTCAAGTTGCGCCTCTCAGATCGCTTCCACATAAAGGTCGGCAAACTCGCTTCTTGCGATTCCGCCCCGATCCTGGGGCGGGCTGCGCCTGTAAGCCGGCAAAGCCCAAAAGCCTTGCCAGGCATGACGCCAAGCGGTAGACTAATCAGCGTTGGGGCGGACCCGGCGCAACAAGTGAGCTGATGCACACCTCACAAACGGCCGTTCAGGGACGCCCCGCCGCGTGTGGATTGGGCGCGCTGCTGGTCCTCCAGGCGAGCATCGGCATCGCGAGACTCGCGGGGCATCGAGCAGTGCGCAAAACCTGAGTTTCAGGCAACTTGAGGCAGGTTGGCGTCATGAACGTTGTGCTGGTAATGTTCAAAGACGACGGCTCGAGCAAAGAGTTCCCCCTCTCGCCGGGCAAGACTCTTGTGGGACGCAGCGAGGAATGCGACCTGCGAATCCCCCTTCCGGAAATCTCGCGAAAACATTCGGTTTTGATGGTAACCGGCAACACGGTGGCTGTCCGCGACCTCGGCAGCGCCAACGGCACCTACGTCAACAATAAGCGGATCAGCGAACAGGAACTCGCCGCAGGCGACCACTTGGTCATTGGCCCCGTCGTCTTCACCGTAAAGGTGAACGGCGAACCCAAGAACATCAAACCCGTTCACACCCGTCTCGAAACACGAAGACCTGCGACCGCCAAGCAACCCGCTACCCCTAAACCAGCCACTGCCGGGGCGACCGCAAAGGGCGAAGAAGACCCCATCAGTGCCTTGGAAGCCTTGGCGGGCACGGACGACACCGCCGAGATGGATCTTGACGGATCCTCCATCTTCGGTGACGAGTAACGCCCGTACATCCCACATCACTTCGCCCCTGTCCAAGCCCGCAAAACACGGGACCTGGGATTCCGCACCCCCACGGTATATCAATGCCTCTCCCCGCTGTTCCCCTGTGGACAGCAACAGACCGGTCTTCGACGTTAATTGCTTGCCATAATACGACTTACGTTCTCAAGGCAGTCCCAGAAATGACCTCGACCTGCGCGTCGCGGACGGCAGGGTCCAGACGTGGCGCGGTGGTTGAACCAGATAAGATCCGCGCTCGCAGACCTTCTCCCCGGACGATTCACAACCGTGTCCGTCTTGCACAGCCTTGGGGTGAGGCCGGGACGGATGGACGCGACCCTCTCGGGCATGCGTCTGCCTCTTGGTCTGCACACACCTGAACAAACCTCCAGGAGTCGTTCAAGAGCCCGTCGCGTAAGCTCCAGATCCTGTGACAGCCGGCCACCCAACCTTCACAGACCCGATAGAGCCCAGGTTTCAAATGCCTTGACAACCAGTCATCCATACTGTACATTTTCATCACCCGCGACAAATAGCGACCGGAGCGCTTCATGCTCAAAAACGGCGACAACGCAACCGATCGCAATTGCACCCTTGCCACCACGCGGCCCGCCCCGCAGGCCGGCTTGCGCGCCAACCCGCAGGTTTCACCTGCCGCGGCGAGTCAAGGCCTGGACCTTTCCCGCCCCATCCACGACGCCGGCGGCATCGCCGGCCTTCTGGCCGTGGAGGAGGAGACGCAAGGCACGTTCCACGGAACGTACTGGTTCTTCTATGACGGAAACGGCAACGTCGGTCAGCTTGTCAAGACGATCAAAGATGGCCAGGGCAACATCACCGGCGTCGAAAACACCCTGGCCGCCCACTACGAGTACGACCCATACGGAAACGTCATCGGCCCGGACGATGACGCCGACGGCGACTGGCGGGAGCACGCCACGGCCTTCGCCCTGGCCAACCCCATCCGGTTTTCGACGAAATGGTTCGACCCCGAAACTCACCTGGGCTACTGGGGCTACCGCTACTACTCCCCAC